>Ga0307372_10002012_pt1 | contig 34354 bp, 23 predicted proteins | sample OX1MG_FD_202533 | JGI IMG/M metagenome (GOLD analysis project Ga0307372, IMG submission 202533) | Soil microbial communities from Risofladan, Vaasa, Finland - OX-1 | ecosystem: Environmental > Terrestrial > Soil > Coastal area > Acid sulfate soil | place: Finland: Risofladan, Vaasa | collected... | reverse complement strand
GTGAGCTGACCATTCCCATAGCGAGGGTTCCGGCATTCTCGACCGCGATGAGTGTGCGCCAATCCGGCCGCCCTGCGATGAAGCTGGCAGTACCGTCGATGGGGTCGACGAACCAGCGCCGCCCGCCGCGGCCGCGCGCGCCCGACTCCTCGCCGACGAACGCGTCGCCGGGCCGGTGCCGCAGCAGCTGCTCGTAGACAGCCGCCTCGATGAGCCGGTCGGCCTCGGTGACCGGACTGCCGTCTGGCTTGGTCTGTGCAGGTAGCTGCCGTTGCCGGAAGTACCTGATCGCGATCGCGTCTGCGGTGTCCGCCAGCGCGTGGGCTAGCGTGAGGTCGTCGTCGGCGGTGAACATGCAACCGGGGCTATGGCTGGGCTATGGCGGATCAGGCGAAGGTGAACATGCGCGTACCAGGCTGCGGTGGGCGGACATCGGCGGGTCTGGCGAACCGGTGCATGCCGACCCGGAACGTGTCGTCCGCGGTGCCGGTGAACGACATCTCGGTGAAGGCGTGCTCCGAAAAGCAGGCACGGATGTCCTGGCTGGGGTCGCCGTCGGCGTGCTGGGCCCCCCGGGTCCAGATCACGATAGCGTCGGCGGCCAGGAGGGCCGGTAGGGTGGCGATGGTCCGCCGCATGTCGGCGGCGGTGATGTTGCCGAAAACACCGCAGGCCAGCAGCACGTGCGTCCGCGGCTCGGCGAGGTAGGTGTCGATCGTGCCCGCGTCCGCGGTCCTCACCTCGACTCCTGACAGGCCCAGGTCGGTGATTGTCGCGCAGGCGCGCTGGGCCAGGACCGGGTCGAGTTCGACAAGAATCGCTTTCACCGGGCGACCGCGGTCCTGCTCGGCCAGCACCGGCAGCACGTCGCGCCCTTCCCCGGCGCAGATGCTCATCATGCGCACGACGCCGTCGGAGTCACAGGGCGCCTCGGCCAGCGCTCGGCGCAAGTCACGACGGACGGCTATGAGCCGCTGCGCCAGCGACGAGTTGGGAGTGTCGTAGTGGCGGTGCCACTGCAGCCAGTCTTTGGTCACCGGACCATTGAATCAGGGGCCGTCTGTCAGCGGACAGCAGGCTCGGGCACGGATTTCGTGATCGGCGCGGACCGCACCGGAGAATTCCGGGCACTGTTGTCCCAGCACAACCACACGCCTCACCCGCTATCAGCAGGCTCGCGGTTAAGGGATGACACAAAGCGGCATTCTTCCTGGCGTCACCGAGGCGACTCGATTAGTCTGTGATGCGTACGTTGTCGTACTTATCCTCCGGGTGTAAGTCACAGCCAATGCGTACGGGAGCGCGAGCGATGCTGACGATGGCCATGAAACCCGGGCACGACGGTTCGATCGCCGTCGTCGAGGACGGTCGGCTGCTCTGGTGCCTGGAGTCCGAAAAGGACACTTTCCCGCGCTACGCGCAGCTCACCCCGACCACCGTGCTGGCCGTGGCGGAGCGGCTGGACCGGATTCCTGACATCGTGGCGCTGGGCGGCTGGGGGAAGCCGCGCAACAGCGGCCCCATCGGCGCTGGCTACTCCGGGGAGAACGCGGTGCGGCCGGGGCGGATCCGGTTCTTCGGCCAGGAGGTCAACTACTTCACATCCTCGCACGAGCGCTCGCACCTGATGATGGCGCTCGGCATGGCCCCGCCCGAGGACCATGAGCTGACCACGGTGCTGGTGTGGGAAGGCGTCACTGGCTCGTTCTACCTGGTCGACCAGGACTGGCAGGTGGTCCGCACGGTGCCGGTGCTCGGCTGCCCGGGCGAGCGGTACGCGTTTGTCTTCTCGCTGGCCGATCCCGCCTTCCCGGACCGCGGCAGCACCTCCCGCGCGGACGGCAGCGGGAAGCTGATGGCCCTCGCCGCGTACGGTGACCCGAAGGACGCCGACGCGGACATCGTGGCCGCAGTGGACCGGATACTGGCCGCCCAGGTGCTCAACCCGGCGCCCAAGGCGGATTTCGCGGACACCGTGCTGTACAACGCGGGTGTCGAGTCGCATGCCACGAAGACGGCCGCGGCGCTGCTCACCAAGCGGATCTTCGACATGTTCGCCGAGGTTGCGCTGCGCGAACTGCCGGTCGGCACGCCGCTGTGCATCTCCGGCGGCTGCGGGCTGAACTGCGACTGGAACGCAGCCTGGAGAGAAATCGGCCACTTTAGTTCCGTCTTCGTCCCGCCGTGTACCAACGACTCCGGCTCGGCCATCGGTACCGCGATCGACGCGCTCGCGCACCACGGCCACGTCCAGCCGCTGGACTGGACTGTCTACAGCGGGCTGGAGTTCGTCCACGACGCGGAGCCCGATCCGCTGCGGTGGCGGCGGCAGCCACGTGACGACCGGGCCATCGCGACGGCGATCGCCCGCGGCCGGGTGGTCGCCTGGGTGCAGGGCCGGTGGGAGATCGGCCCGCGCGCCCTAGGCAATCGGTCACTCCTTGGCGAGCCGTATTCGCTGGCCACCAGGGACAAGCTCAACCATATCAAGCAGCGGGAGGCGTACCGGCCGATCGCACCATGCTGCCGGGAGGAGGATCTGGCCGAGGCGTTCGTCGAGGACTTCCCCGACCCGTACATGCTGTACTTCCGCAGGGTGCGCTCGTCCCGGCTGGGCGCGGTGACCCATGTGGACGGTTCTGCCCGCGCGCAGAGCGTGACCACGGCCAGCAACCCGCGGCTGTATAGCCTGCTGGAGGCGTTCGCGGCGGAAACCGGCCTGGGCGTGCTGTGCAACACCTCACTGAACCTGAGCCGGCGGGGCTTTATCAACCGCATGTCCGATCTGGGCCGCTACTGTCACGACCGCGGGATCGGGGACATGGTGGTCGGCGACCAGTGGTACCAGAGCCACGTCTAGCCAGCCATGCGACTACTGGTGCTTGGCGGAGCGTGGCTCCTCGGCCGCCTGGTTGCTGAGGATTCCCTCAGCCGGGGTTTCGACGTCACCGTCTTCAACGAGGGACGGGGTGCTGACTCGCTGCCGCGCGGCGTTCGGTACATCCGCGGGGACCGGAGGCTTGACGCAGATCTGCATGCCCTCGCCAAGTCCGGGCCATGGGACGTCGTGGTGGATATATCTGGCAAGGCCCCTGCTGTCGTGCGGCGCTCAGTCCGGGCCCTGGCGCAGGTCGCCGGGCGGTACGTCTCCGTGTCGGCGGTGTCGGTGTACCGGGAGTGGCCCGACGTCCCAGTAGACGAGGACTCGCCGCTGTGGGCCGGCGACGCCGATTTCGACCCAGGGGCCCCGCCGTGGGAACCGGACGTTTACGGCCGCATGAAGGCCGGCTGCGAGATGGTCTGCCGCGACGCTTTCGGCGACGACGGACTGCTGATCCTGCGCCTGCACACGATCATCGGCCAGTACGACGACGACGGTCCGCTGCTGTGGTGGCTGAACCGGATGCGGCGCGGCGGCCCGGTCCTCGTGCCGGCGCCAGACCGGGCGATTCAACCGGTCGATGTGCGCGACCTGTGCCGCTTCCTGGTCGATCAGGTCCAGCGGGGCACGACCGGTGCTTTCAATGTCGCCGCGCCGGCTGACGGCCGCACCTACGGCGCTATGGTGCAGGCCTGCGCCGAGGTGGTGGCCGCCGACGCGGCAGCCGAGCCCGAGCTGGTCTGGGCCGACGAGGACTGGCTTGCGGACCAGGGGGTCCGGCCGTGGACAGAGCTGCCGTTGTGGCATAACGCCGCGGCTGCGTGGGAGGTCAGCGCCGATCGCGCGGTGGCGGTGGGATTGCGCTGCCGCCCGCTGGTCGATACGGCCTCCGGCACGTGGCGGTGGCTGAACAGCGGCGTAAGGAAGGTCGATCGCGAGCGGATCACCCGGTATGGGATCGACCCGGCGCGGGAGGCGGAAATCATCGCGCGGTGGCAGGCAGCGATGCGGCGATATGGCGCGCGGCCTTGATGGCTAGCGCGACGCTGGTGAGCGCGGGATTGCGGGCCGTTGCGGGCCGAGAATCACGTCGCTGCCGGTCCAGCGGCCGGACCGGGGAGGGGAAGTCGATCTGACCGCTGCTGCCAGTATTCGCGGGCATGTGGTATAGTTAATGACACGATTGGGCAGTTGGCTGACGCCGCAGATCATGAGAGCGTCGGTGATGTGACCTACGGCACTGTTTCCGCGGCACTGTTAAGGGCCGTCCATCACATGTCACGAGGTTCGTATGTCATTACAGCCGCCCAGACCTCCCACCCCGTCGAGCGCAATAGGACCAATGGTCAGCGTCATCATCCCGACGCTCGACAGGTCGGCGCTCCTTGATGCCGCACTCGGCAGCGTCGCGGCCCAGGATCTGCGCGGCGATGTCGAGGTGATCGTCGTCAACGACGGGGGGGCGTCTGTCTCCTCGGTCGTTCGTACGTGGAACGATATGCTGGCCATCCGACTGGTGGAACTCGACCGGCGGGTGGGTCCCGCCGCCGCCAGGAACGTCGGCCTCGAGGTCGCCGACGGTGAGTACATTGCCTTTCTTGACGATGACGACCTGTTTATGCCGGGTCACCTCGCAGCGGGTTGCGAACCGCTGGACCGCGATGATGCTGATTTCGTTTACCTCGGTGCCGTCGTCGCGGACCACCGATTAAACAGCCTTCCGCTGGATCTCGGCGAGTTTCCGCTCAAGGCGTATCCCTATGACCATCGGCTCCTGATGGTCGCTAACTTCCTGCACACCGGCTCCGTGATCGTGCGCAACTTCAGGAACACGCCGGTCCGGTTCGATGAGTCGTTGGACGTGTGCGAGGACTGGGACCTGTGGATAGCACTGATCATCGCCCAGGGCTACCGCGTGTCATTCGTTGACAAGATCACCTCCATCTATCACCAGGTGCCCGACATATCTGGCCTTGTCGCCAGCGCGCAGCTGGCCTCACCTTCGAAGTTCGCGCTGGCCAGGGACTACATAAACGCGAAGTGGCCCAGCGGCGACTCCCTGGTGCTCGCCTATCGCGAGTGGATGATCGCGCTCGAGGCGTTCCGCTCCGATCTCATCGCAAGGAAACGGCGCATGCCGAACCTTCTCTTCGACCAGATCCTCCGGTATCTCCACGAACGGATGACTCGAGAGGACCCGCCGGAGTACGCCCATATCAGTCAATTTTTCGTACGGCAGTGACCGACGCGTGAACGCAGGGAGATTATGGCCGTGTCTGATCTGCTGCAGACCTCCCCTTATCTGACGTGCATATCCGCGGGGGACGCGAGCCCGATCGTCTACGCGATAGACGAGCGGGAGCCGACCTCCCCGGACGTTACGCCTCTCGATGGCGCAGTGTTCGGCGTCATCGGGCTGGCCAGGAACGTGGTGTGGCACACGGAACGCGCCGCACTTGATGCCTTACAGCATGCCGCCCGGGCGCCGGTCGCCCGGCGGTCGCTGATCGAGTTGTACGGCATTCAGGTGGTGTCGAACCTGGTCAGCCGGGGCTGGCTGCAGCGCCCTGATGAGCTCTGCACGGAGTACCTGCTGACCACGGCGCAGATCGAGGTCACGGCGCACTGCAACTGGGGCTGCAGGTTCTGCCCGGTGTCGGTCGACAGGAAGCCGTCGGCGACGATGCCGATGCCGCTCTTCGAGGAGATCATCGAGAAGATCTCGCCGTACGACACGATCCGGTATGTCACCTTCCACTTCTACAACGAGCCGACGCTCGACCGCTTCTTCGACGACCGGCTCGCGGTGCTGCGCAAGCACGGGCTGCTGCTGCGGCTGTTCACGAACGCGAGCCGCCTGACGGAGGACAGGATCAAGGCGCTGAAGGGGTCCGGAGTGCTCGACCAGCTCGTGGTGAATCTTCCGTCGCTGCAGAAGGACGAGTTCCGGGCCCTGACGCAGTCGAAGACGCAGGCGGCCAGCCTGCGCAACCTCGATGCGGCAGTCGAGCACGGGCTTCCCGTCGGGATCGCCGTCAACGGAGGCGGCGAGGACGTGCGTCATCGCCTGGCTGAACTGCGGGAACGGTACGAGCCGCAGGGCGTCCCGGTCAACGCGACGCTCACCTCGGACCGGGCCGGGACGGTGGACGGCCGTTATAACCAGGCGGTCCGGATCGAGGGCCCGCTGCGCGGCTGCGGGTGGCCGGTGAACCACGCGCACTTCTCGGTCAGCGGCGACATGTTCATCTGCTGCAATGACTACTACCAGCGCGAGACCTTCGGGAACATCCGGTCGGGGTCCGTGCACGAGATCATGACGAGCCCGGCGGCCCTCCTGGTACGTCGGCGCGTCTTCGGCGTGGCCGATGCTCCCGCCGATTACCTGTGCCGCAGCTGTCACGACCAGTTGGCGGACTTCCCGCTCCGCCAGTTCCGGCCGCTGGCGACCTTCCCGGTGTGCGAGCTTCGCCGACGCCAGGGGGCGCCCCGTGCCTGACCCTGTCCGCATCTGGTACGTATCCGCCCAACGGCTCTGCAACTTTCGCTGTAAGTACTGTGTCTCAGTCAGCGACTACGCGAAGAGCAACACGGAGGACTGGTTCGAGCCGGACGACCTGGCGCGCTTTGAGAAGATCGTCCGCTGGATCGCCGACCGCCCGTTCCGGGTGAGCGTCCGGCTGGCGACCCTCGGTGAGCCGTTCGCCTCCCGGCCCTTCCTAGCGCAGGCAGCGTGGCTGAGCACGCGCCCGAACGTCGACTTCGTCGAGCTGCTGACGAACGGCTCGCTCCTGAAGAGGCGACTCGACCAGCTCGATCGAGAGGGTGACATCAGCAAGGTCTCGCTCTGGGTCACTCATCATCACACCGAGATCAGCGTCCCGCGATTCATCGAGAACGCACGCTTCGCGGAGGAGAAGTACGGCTGCTTCGTCGTGGTGAACGGCCTGCTCTTCCCGGACAGCGAGGCGTCGGTGCTCGAGCTCAAGCAGGCCGCGGAAGAGGCGGGCCTCCGCTTCAACCTGGACCTCGGCTACGACCCCCTGACGCCTCATGGGGTGCACACGACCCTCGAGACGATGGTGCCCGTCCTCCGCGAGGAGGACGGGATTGGCCGCGCCATCCGGCTCGGCGCTAATCCCAAGCTGCTTCGGCTCAACTTGCTGGCGATGCGCGACCTCCGCCATCAGTTGTGCAGCGCTGGTCACAACTACCTCTACATCGGCATCCGGGGCGATGTGTACCGCTGCTCGCGTTACCAGGCGCTGGACAAAGACCGGCTCGGGAACGTCCTGGACGAGGACTTCGAACTCCGGCTGAACAAGGCACGGTGGGTCCCGTGCGAGGCCGGGTTCGGCTGCGGGAACAAGGAAGACTTCCTGAACCTGCGACGTCCTGACCGGGAGGACGAGCCACCAGCCCGCAGCCTCGGCTGGATCGGTGCCGACACCGATCATCAGGACCGCCGGCCGTAGCCGGAGGCAGCGCGGCGGCACGGCTCGTGACGGCAGCGACGAGAGTCCCTGCCGTCGGCACGTCAACGGAAAGAGCAGACGAGTGCGCGTAGAGCATCTGACGTGGCCCGAGTACCGGGATCTCGCCGCCGTGCGGATCGTCGTCCTGCCGATCGGCGCGATCGACGGCCACGGCCCGCATCTCCCGCTGTCCACTGACACGATCGTCTCGACCTACCTGGCGCACAGTCTCGAGAGGCACCTGGACGTTCTCGTGCTCCCCACTGTTCCCTATGGCCAGAAGACGGATCCGCCAGCGAGCGGCGGGGAGTTCCCCGGCGTGACCAACGTGCGCGCGTCGACACTGACCAACGTGGTGCTCGACGTGCTGCGCGCCTCTTATCGTCACGGTGCGCGGCGGTTCCTCATCCTTGATTCGCACAAGGCGAACGTCGGCGCGGTGCGGGAGTCGGCCGACCTGTTCATCGACGGTGCGCCAGGTGCTCGCGTCATGGCGGCCACGTGGTGGGACCTGGTGTCCGAGGACTCCCGGAACGCGATCGCCGACGAGACCGGCGTCAGCCGCCAGGACGACCACCACGCCGCGATGGTGGAGACGAGCCTGATGATGCACATCGCGCCGGATTCAGTGCGCCTCGAGCTCCTCGCTGACGACAGCTTGACCCGCCGGGCGCGCTACCTCATCCTTCCGGTGCCGGACTCGCTGAAGACCCGGACCGGCGTCGTGTATCGCGCCAGCCGTGCGAGCCCGGTGATCGGCGAGCGGCTGGTCGCCGAGATCGTCTCGAACCTGATCGACGCCGTGAAGCTCGAACTGGGGTGACAGCGGACGCTGAAGGGCGACATGGGGCTGTGCGCTGAGCCGGGTCAGTCACGGCCGATCCGCAGGTCAGGTGCCAGCTCCAGCAACGGCGCCGCCTGCGCTGGCTGGAAGCCGACGCCGAGCCAGGTGCCCGCCGTGATCGTGGCGCTGTTGGCCGAGCCGGCGGCGGAGGCCGCCGCCGTTCCGTCGTGGACGAATTCCAGGATCGCGTCCGCGCCGCTGTCCGCCGTGACACGCCTGCGGAGCGACGCCACGCGACCGGCCAGGCTTCCGTAGACGCTCGCCCCCTCGTCGACGGGGACGCCCGCGGTGACGCAGGACGCGATGCTGACCATGACGCGGACACGACGAGAGCGGGCACGAGCGGCGCGCCTGACGACGTCGGCGAGCGCGTCCGCCACGGCGTCCTCGACCTCGTCCGGAGATCTGCGGGACGGCGCCGCGCGGGCATCGATAAGCCTGAGCCCGGTCAGCGCCGCCGTGCTTCGTTCCGCGACTGCCGTCCTGATACTCGTGTGACCGAGGTCGGCCACGGCGACCAGCTCCCCGACGCCCATGGCACTACCGCGCCGGGCGGCCCCGACCAGAGGTGCCACCGCCGGATGCAGTGTGAGCGCCACACGGCAGGGCCGCGCCGCCGCGGCCGCGCCCGCCCGGGCGGCCCTGGTGATGATGTGCCCGCAGCTGCCCGCCAGGAGGCCGCCGGCGAGCCAGACGCTGTCAACCGTCAGCCAGTACGACAAGTAGGCGCGGCGCACCGGGGTGCCGGCCTGTTCGTCGCGTGTCCTCGGGTCGCGAAGCGTCGCGATCAGCGCGCCCAGGCGACGCCCGAAGATCACCAGCGCCGCGGTCGCGGCTCGGGCCGCGTGCGCGTCGGCGGACGCCGCTGCGGACGCAAGGTCGTCTGACAGCCGGCCCGGCCGCAGTCCGGGCAGGCCACAGTCCGCTGCAAGCGCGCAGAAGGCATCTCGCGAGCACGCATCCTCGGCACGCCGTCCGGCGACCTCCGGGCACCCGAAGTTACCGATGACCACCCGGTTCAGCGACGCCTCGGTCGTCAGCTCCAGGGGATCGAATCCCGCGCCCGGCACGCTGCCCGCCTGCCCTGCCATCGCCGGCCGGCCGCTAGGCCTCCAGGAGGGTACAGGCCCAGTGCATGCCGCGGCCGAGCCCGACCAGCGCCACCAGCGTGCCTGACTCCAGCCGCCCGGCGGCCGCATCGGCGCTCAGTGAGTAGAGCTGGTCAGCGGCGCCGAGGTGACCGGTTTGCAAGCCAAGCTCCAGGTTGGTTGCCGTCAGCGGGAGCCCGAACCCGGCGGCCAGCGACTCGAAGCTGTGCCGGTTGTCGTGCGGCAGGATCAGCCGCCGCAGGTCGCTCAGGTCCGCGCCGATCTGGGCGCAGGCTCGTTGCGCCACCGCCTGGGCGCGTTCGCTGATCTGGGCGATGAACCGCTTGAACGGCTCCTCCTCATAGTGGAAGAAGTCCAGGATCTCCCAGGCATCGGCGGCCCGCGGCGGCTCGGCGGGCTGCGGCCCGGTGCCGAATGGCCGGGCGGCGCCGCCCTGGTCGAGCCGGTAGAAGTCCGCGTACCTGCCGTCGGTGATCACCTGGCTGGCCCGCCACCGAAGCCCGGGGTGCCCGCGGCGGGCGATAGCCGCGACCGCGCCGTCGGAGAAGACCATTGACTGGGTCTCCATCCGGTTCCAGTACTCCTCGCAGGTCCGGTTGGCGCAGACGAACAAGGCGGTCTGGTAGCTGGGGTGCGTGGCGAACCGGCCAGCGATGAGATCGAGCCCAGTCATGCCGGTGGTGCAGGCCTGCGTGACCAGGACGGCCTCGGCATTGCCGGCGCCGAGGCGGTGCTGCAAGCTGGCGGCCGCGTCCCAGTACAGGTACTCGGCGATGTCGGTGAGGCCGAGCACGATCAGGTCGAGCTCGGCCGGCTCGATGGCCGCCGTGGCCATGGCCCGCTGCGCGGCCAGTTCCGCCAAGTCGGTCACGCCGACGCCGGGCGAACTGCGGTGGACTGTCTGGTAGCCGTAGCCGAGCACCCGCTCCACATCGTCGGTGTAGGCGCTCACCACGGTGCTAACCGGTGCGGGATCGCCGAGTACGGTGCCGAAGGCCGCTAACCCGAAGTCCACCAGATCTCCCTCCACGCCGCCTGCTGCCACGGCAGCCGACCCTTACCATAACTCCCAGGCCGGGGGGAGCTAGGCTATGAAGTAGTCAGTAAAGGGACGATACCCCGCATTTAAGGTAGGGCGGTTAACCGTGACGACGCTAGAGGACTTAGTCGCTGAAGTGCTGGGGGTCTCGCCGGTTAGCGTCACCGACGATCTCAGCCCGCGCACGGAAGGCAGCTGGACCAGCCTGCGCCACGTGCAGCTCATGTCAGCGGCCCGGCGCGCCTATGGGGTGACCCTGGCGCCCCGCGAGATGCGGTCGATCCGGTCCGTTGGTGATCTGCGCGCCCTGCTGCGCGCGCACGGAGTTGACGCGTGACGCCCGGTGACCGGTGCGCCCGCCCGGCTGGACGGCGAGGACTTGGCGCGCCTGCTGCTGATCCGCCATGTCGAGCAGAGCTTGCTCAGCCTGTTCGCGGCCGGCCAGGTCAGCGGCGGGATGGTCCGGCGCGCGCTGGCGGCGCCCTGCTCGCCCTGCTCGCCGCAGCGGGCCAGGGCGCCGAGCGGCGCGCTGACGGCGCAGGTAACGGGCCGGGGGCGGGTGCCACCAGCAGCGCCGGGCCGGGCCCCGGCTGGGGAGCCGGTCGTAGCCGGGCAGCCGGAGTGGGCCGCCGGCGACTGAGGTAGGTCAGCCGCGAGTTAGCTCGGCCAGCCGTTCGAGCTGCTCGTGCCGCATCGCCGCGGTGGGCGCGACGATGCCGGCGATGAGGACGTCGGTGCCGGCCGCGTCGTAGGCGGCCAGGCGCCGCCGCACGTGATCCGCCGGCCCGCAGACCGACATCTCATCCACCAGATCGTCGGGCAGCGCCGCCATCGCCTCGTCGAGATCGCCGGCCAGGTAGGCCTCCTGCACCCGGCTGGCCGCGGTGCGGAAACCCAGCTGTCCGGCCAGCCGGTTGTAGTAGTTGGTCTGCCGGGTGCCCATGCCGCCGAGAAAGAGCGCGAGCCACGGGCGCATCATGTCGCGGGCCAGATCATGATCGTCGAGAATGAGGACCTGGACCATCACCGCGACCGTGAACGCCTCCAGCGAGTGCCCGCGCCTGGCCGCCCCGTCGGCTAGCCAGCCGCGGGCCTGCGACACGTAGCTGGGCGGGCAGTGGATCCCCAGCCAGCCGTCGCCGAGCTCGCCGGCCAGGGCGACCGCGGCACGGCCGATTCCGGCCAGGTAGACCGGCGGCGGCTGGACGCCATGTGCAGACGCCATCGGCATCTCGGTGGCCTGCCCGCCAGGCAGCGGCAGCGCGAGGGTCTGGCCGCAGTAGCTGATCGGCTCTCCGGCCATGGCCATCCGCAGCACGGCCACGTAGTCACGGGCGCGAGCGAGCGGCCGCCCGTACGGCTGGCCGTGCCAGCCTTCGACCACCTGGGGCCCGGACGTTCCGAGCCCGAGGATCAGGCGGCCGCCCGACAGCCGCTGCAGCGTCAGGGCCGTCGCCGCGGCGGTCACCGCGGCGCGCGCGGAGATCTGCAGCACGGCGCTGCCCAGCGCGACCCGCTCGGTCCTGGCGGCGAGCCAGCCGAGCACGCTCACCGGATCGGTGCCGGACACCTCTGAGCTCCAGATCGAGTCATAGCCGAGCCGCTCGGCCTTCCTGATTAACTCATCCAGCGTCGCCAGTTGCGCGGCACTGCCGATCCCGCCCACGCTGTAACCCAGCCGCATCGACCCGACATCCGCCTCTCGGAGCAGCGTCCCAGTGTTCCTGTATGGTAAGATAGTGTTCTTATGTTATCTTTGCACAGGTGCCTCAGTGAATGGGTTAATCGATGACCGATGCCATCGAGATTGACCGGCTGACCCGCATTTACACCTACGCGCCGAGGCCAGGCGCGCGTCGCGAGAAAACGACGGTGCTGGCCCTTGACGATGTCTGTCTGTCGGTCGCCAAGGGGGAGATCATCGGGTTACTGGGCCCGAATGGCGCTGGCAAGACGACGCTGATCAACATTCTCGCTACTGTCCTGCTGCCCAACCGGGGCACGGTCCGGGTGCTCGGCTTCGATGTCACCACTCACGCGATGCCGATCCGGGAGCGGATCGGCATCGTCTTCGGCGGTGAGCTTGGCCTGTACCGGCGGCTGACCGTTCGTGACAACCTCGATTACTGGGCGGCGATGTACCACGTGCCCCGTCGCGAGCGGCACGACCGGCTCGACTGGCTGCTGGGCAAGGTCGGGCTCGCCGACCACGCGCAGACTCCTGTTGACCGCCTGTCCAAGGGCATGAAGCAGCGCATGCATCTGGCCCGCGGACTCGTCAACGATCCGGAGCTGATAATCCTTGACGAGCCCACCTCCGGTATGGACCCGGTCAGCGGCCGCGAGTTCCGGCAGTTGGTTGACGGCCTCAGGCGCGACGGCCGCACCATCCTGCTGGCGACACACGACATGTCCGAGGCCGAGGAACTGTGCGATCGCGTGGTGCTGATCGATCACGGCCGGATACGCGGGATCGAAGATCCCAAGGCGGTCGGTCACTGGCTCGCCAGCTATGAGCGCGTCGAGGCGAGGGGCGCCAGCGCGGCGCTCATCGAACAGATCGCCGCGCTCGCCGGAGTCGGGACCGTCGAGGATCTTGGTGACGGCTGGCGGAGGATCCACACCACCGCGGCGGACGCCTCGGCCGCGATCCTGAAGCTCCTCGTCGACTCGGGGGTGACCTCCCTGCGCACCTCGGTGCCCAGCCTGGAAGAGGTCTATCTGCACATCATCGGCGACCGGGGATTCAGCCTGTGAATGACGCGATCGCCGGAGCCGTGCTTCAGCTGAGGCTTTTCCGCAGGGCGCTCGGTAACCTCCTGCTGTTTGTCGTGATTCCTTTCTTCAGCGCTATATTCCTGTCCGCGGCCAGCAACCGGGGCTCGTCTTACCTCACCGCCAGGCCGGTGCTGGCCCCGGCCATCATCGGCCTGTGGATGGTATCGGTGGTGGTGGCCGAGACGGTGGTGACCACCGAGCGCGTGTACGGCACGCTGCCCCTCATGGTGGCCGCCCCGGCCGCGTTCGGCCGGGTCGTGGCCGGGCGGGTGCTGACGGTGACGCTGCTTGGCCTGCTCACCGTCGTGGAGGCGGTCGGCGTGGCCAGGATCGGGTTCGGGGCGCCGATACACTTCTACCACCCGGCGGTGTTCGTGCTCGCCCTGCTGGCCACCGCGCTCGCGACGGCAGGCACCGCGACCGCGCTGACGGCCGCGTTCCTGGCCTTCCGGCCGGCCGGCCGCTATGTCAATACGCTGGGTTATCCGTTCTACATCCTGGCCGGCGTCATCGTGCCCGTCAGCTTCCTGCCGTCCTGGCTGCGCCCTGTCGGCGACATCATCTACCTGCGCTGGAGCGCGGAGTTGCTGTACGCGAGCATGAGCCGGGCGAGCGTCAGCGATCCGCTGGGCGGGCTCGCGCTCATCCTGCTGCTCGGCGGCGCCTCCTATGCCATTGGCGCATGGCTGATCCGCGCGGTCATCGACCGGTTGCGCGCCACCGGCGAGGCAGGGCTGATATGAGCCGGGCGCGGCGGCTGCTGGAGCAGGCGCAGACTGCCTTCCGGACCGGCATCCGGGATTTCCGGGGGCTGTACACGTGGCGATCCTGGCTCTTCGGCTGGTTCGCCCGGCTGATGACCCAGGCGCTGTTCTTCACCTCGTTCGGGTACTGGCTCGGGTCGCGCGCCACAGTGCGGTACATGGCGGTCGGCAATACGACCGTCCTGGTCTGCATGGAATCGCTGGCGGTGATTCCCCTGCTGCTCGGCGAGCGCTACATGGGAACGTTCTCCCTCCACGTCGCGGCTCCGGCCAGCTTCGTGCTGACCTACTTCGCCCGGAACTTCTACTGCCCGCTGATCGGGGTGCTGAGCAGCACGTTCGGCTTCTTCGTCGTGGCCACGGCGTTCGGGGTGCGGCTCGGCGGGCCTTACGTCGCCTGGGTACCCGTGCTGACCGCGCTCATCGGCTTGTCGGCGTACTCGTTCGGTTTCGCCGTGGGGGCCATCGTGCTCAGCCTGCCGTCGTTCAGCATGGTGGCGCTCAATCTTAGCTATCTGTCCCTGATGGCGTTCTGCGGCGTGAACGTGCCGGTGAGCTACTGGCCGGCGGCCGTGCGCGGAGTCGCGGACATTCTGCCGCTGACGCACGGGCTGCTCGCGCTCCGCGAACTGCTGGCCGGCGCGCCGGCCGCGTGGATCTGGCGCGATTGCGCGCTTGAAGCAGCCGTCGGCCTGGGCTGGCTCGCCGTCGCCGTGGCTGTCCTGCAGTACTACGCGAGCGCCAGTCGCCGCACCGGCAACATCCAGCTCACCGCGTGACGCGGCACGCCCAGGCGCGTCGCGGGACTTCGCGGCGCGCCGGTGCCGGGCGCGTCAGCCAGTGGGTTCCGCCGATGCCTTCAGCTGCTCCGCGATCGCGGCGGCACCGGCCACCGTCGGCTCGTTGAAGAGGCTGCGCATCGGCAGCCTGATACCGGTCTCCTTGCGCACCATCGAGATGATCTGCACGGCGATCAGCGAGTTGCCGCCTAGCTCGGCGAAGTCCGCGGTCACGCTGACCTGATCCAGGCCGAGAACCTCCGCCCAGATCTGGGCGATGAGCTGCTCAAGCTCGGTACGCGGCGCCACGAACTCACCGGTGCTGACGGCATCGCCACCATCGGACCTGGCCAGCGGGCCCAGCTGGGTTTCGAGCGTCTCCTGGGTCAGCCCGCGGGTGAGCGCGGCGATCTGCTCAAGAGGCTCGGCGGTGATCGCCACCTGCCGGCCAAGGTCGACGCCGATCAGCCGCGCGAAGGCGACGGCGCCATCGTCGGGGCGGATCCCGGTCAGCGGGCTGCCAGCCGCCCCGGCGGCGCCCTGCTCCCGCCCGGCACGTACCGCCCCGGGCACGCCAGGGCTCACCGCCGTCCGCATCGCCTCGCGTTCCATCCGGCGGACCGTGTAGTCGCCCAGCGAGACGATCTGGCGGCCCGTCTCATCGAGCAGCGTGATGTCGGACGCCACGATCTCCCCGGACTCGGTGTCATGGAAGCGGACATGGCTCCAGATCCGGGCCGGCATGCGGTCATGGACCGTTATCCGGCCATAGCCCAGCGGCAGGTAGCTGCCGTCACCGGGCAGCTCAGCAAAGTTGAGTGCCTCATCGAGCAGCGCCGGGTGCAGCACCCAGTCCGCGAGCTCGGCGGCGACCGTATCGCCCGCTTCGAGCAGCGCGAGCTGCTCATTCTGGCCTAGGTAGACCTGGCGCAGGCTGCGCCAGCGGGACCCGAACTGGACGAGTCCCGCCTGCTGGTCACGGGCCGGGCCTGCCTCGCGCGCTGACGGCGAGCAGCGGGCGATGATCGCGCTGAGATCGGCGCGCTCGGCCGCCTGATCGTCCCTGGCCAGGGCGGCCGTGCCGCGCGCATGGGTCCGCACCGTGCCGTCGGCCAGGCTCACCACCTCGAACTCCAGGCCGTCGGCGGCGCGGCTGAACACGACGCGCAGTTCAGCCGAAGCGCCGTCCGGCACCGCCAGCGGCCTGGTGATCGCGATATCCCGGAGCTCGATGGCCTGGCCAGAGGCGGGTAGCACAGCTTGCGCAGCGCAGCGGACCACCTCCAGGTACCCGGTGCCGGGCAGCACCGGGACCCCTTCGATGCGGTGCTCGTCCAGGATCCAGTGGCGATCGGAGGATATAACGCCGCCGCACCAGGCGGGCGCCTCCCCGGCGGCCTCGTGCTTCGCGGTCACGACGGGATGGCTGATCGCGATCAGGGCCTCGCCCCGCTCCAGCGCGCGGAACGCCACCGGCGCGGTCACCTCCGCGGCCATGCCGCGTTCCAGCCACCGTCCCCAGTTCACCGACACGACGCTCGCCCGCCCGGCCGGGTGGGCGTTCGCGAAAGCGTCGAGGAAGTTGTTCGCCGCGCAGTAGTCAACCTGGCCGAAGCCACCGGTGACCGCCGTCACCGATGAGCACAAGACGATGAAGTCCGGCTCCAGGTCGCCGAACACGTGCTGCAGCAGCACCGTTCCGATGACCTTGGGCAGCAGCACGTGCTCGGCGGCGGCCCGATCCTTCACCTCGGCCATGCCGCCCCCGGGAACGCCAGCCGCGTGCACGATGCCATCCAGCCGTCCGAACCGCGCCAGCACCTGCTCGCGCAGCCTGAGCAGATCCGCCTCGCTCGTCACGTCCGCCGCCCCGGCCGTGACCTCGGCGCCGCTGGCTTCCATCCGGGCGATGGCCGCGATCGCGCGCCGGACCGGGCCGCCGCTGCCTGACTCGGCCAGCACCGCGTCCCAGCCAGCCCGCGGCGGCAGCCCGGACCGTGACACCAGCACCAGCCTGGCCTGGCAGCTGGCGGCCAGGTGCTCGGCCAGCGTGATCCCGATGCCGCCGAGCCCTCCGGTGATCAGGTAGACGCCGCGATCGCGCAGCCCGGGGCCGGGCGGCAGGCCGGCAGCGTCCCTGGGTACCCGGACCGGCTGGTAGCGGCACTGCCAGCGCCGTTCCTGACGGAGCGCTACGTCCCCGGCAGGCTCGGTGAAGATTTCCTGTGCCAGCCGGCCGGCCAGGCCGCCGGGGGAGCCGGCCAGGTCGGCCACTGGCCCGATGTCGATGTGCCGCACCAGCAGGCCGGGCAGCTCAAGCGGGATGACCTTGGTCACGCCGGCCACGGTGGCATGCTCGGGCCTGGTCAGGTCCGGGCCGGTGACCCGCTGCGTCCCCGATGTGATCACGTCCAGCCGCAGTCCGTCGGCGAGGGTCGCTGACGCTACCGCCTGCACCAGGCCGAGCAGGCTGAAGAAACCCCGGTCCTGCGCTCGCCAGACCGCCTCAGCGCCGTCGGCCGGCGACCCGTCGAGCGCCCACGCGTGGATGAGCCGATCTGGTCGCCAGCCCCGCGCCCCGAGGTCGGCGAAAAGCGCCTCGAAGTCGGCGCGCGAGTCTGGCCTGATTGCGTACTCCCCGTCACCGCCCCGGGTGGACTCTGCAGCCGAGCGGACCACGATGACGTCCGGGCCGACCGCGCGGACGGCAGCGACCAGCGGCCCGGCCGCCTGATCGGCGAAGATCAGGCACCGGTCGCACGGCGGCTCCTGCCGCGCCATGGGCAGCTGCTCCCAGGCCGGCACCGTGAACCAGTCATCCACTGGCCGCCCGGCGCCCGACCGGCCGGCCAGCGCCGGTGCGGGTGCATCAGGCGAGATATCCGGCTTGATCCAGTAGTACTCCCGCTGCCAGGGATACGGGGGCAGCGGCACCCGGCGCCCGGCGGCGCCGAACGTCTCGCGGTCCAGCGTGACGCCGCTGACCCACAGCTGCCCGGCGGCCGCGTAGAGCGCGTCCAGGTCGGATTCCCGGCCGTCCCGGCGGCGCAGGCTCGGCACCGTCTTGACCTGGCCGCTCCCGCGCGTCAGCCTGGCCAGGCCGGAGAGCTGCTGGCCTGGACCGCATTCCACGAGCAGCCAGTCGCCGTCCCCGGCCATGGTGGCGAGGCAGTCGGCGAACCGGACCGTCTCGCGTGTCTGGAGGGCCCAGTAGGACGGGTCGGTGGCCTCGGAGTCCGTGATCCAGCCGCCGGTCACGTTGGACAGGAACGGCTGGGCGGGCGGGCGGCGCTGGACGTCGGCGACGACGGACCGGAACTGCGCGAGCACGGGTTCCATCATCGGCGAGTGGAAGGCGTGGGAGGTGCGCAGCCGCCTGCTGGCCACCTCCAGGCCGGCCAGCTTCGCGGCGAAGCCGTCGACCTGCGCGGCAGGGCCAGCCACCACGCACGAGTGCGGCCCGTTGACGGCTGAGAGCGCCAGATCATCGGATAGCAGCTGGCGCAGCTCGTCCTCGGCGAGCTGGACCGCCAGCATGGCCCCTGGCGGCAGACTCTGCATCAGCCGGCCGCGTGCGGCCACCAAGGCGATCGCGTCGGGCAGCTCGAACACGCCGGCGAGCGTCGCCGCCACGTACTCGCCGATGCTGTGCCCGACCATCCCGGCCGGCCGGACTCCCCAGTCGCGCCACAGCAGCGCCAGGGCATACTCGATCACGAACAGGGCGGGCTGGGCCACCTCAGTCTGCCGCAGCCGACCGTCCGCCTCGGCGCTCCCCGCGGCCAGCATCAGCTCGCGCAGATCGGCGCCGAGGTACCCGGTGAGGATCTGGGCACACTCGTCAACCACCCGGCGGAACGCGGGCTCGGCCGCGTATAGCTGCGCGCCCATCCCGGCGTACTGGGCGCCCTGGCCGGGGAACATGAGGGCGACCCGAGGCGGCTGCGGCGGCGCGGTGCTCGCGATCTGCCGCCGGGAATCGGCGAGCGCCCGGACGGCATCAGCGGTGCTGGCCGCGGTCACGGCGAGGCGCTCGGGGAACTCCGCGCGGCCGACTCGCAGCGTGCGGGCGACATCGGCCAGGTCCAGGTCCGTGGCTTCCAGGTGCGCGGCTAGCCGCGCCGCCGCGGTGGTGAGCGCCTTGGGGGTGCGGGCGCTCAGCTGGAGCAGGTGCACGGGGCGGTCATCCCGGCGCTCCTGGTCCTCATCCGGCGCCTCCTCCAGCACGACGTGCGCGTTGGTGCCGCCCATGCCGAACGAGCTGACGCAGGCCCGGCGCGGGCCGCCGTCGGCTTCCCATGGCGCCAGCGAGGCGTTCACGTAGAATGGGTTGCTGCCGAAGTCGATCTTCGGATTCGGCTCCTCGTAGTGCAGGCTCGCCGGGATGAGCCGGTGCTCCAGCGCGAGCGCGGTCTTGATCAGGCCCGTCACGCCGGCGCTCGGCCCAAGGTGCCCGATGTTGGTCTTGACCGTGCCGATCGCGCACCAGCCGACGTCCGCTGAGTACTGGCGGAACACGCTCGACAGCGCGGCCACCTCGATCGGATCGCCGAGCGCCGTTCCCGTGCCGTGTGCTTCCACGTAGCTGACGGTCCGCGGGCTGATTCCGGCCGCCGCCACCGCCTGCGCGATCACTTCCGCCTGGCCCTCGTGGCTGGGCGCGGTGAACCCGGCCTTGGCTGAGCCGTCATTGTTAATGGCGTTCCCCAGGATGATCGCGTAGATGTGGTCGCCGTCGGCCTGCGCGTCGCTGAGCCGCTTGAGCAGGACCACGCCGCCACCGCTGCCCCAGACCGTGCCGTCGGCCTGCGCGTCGAACGCGCGGCAGCGCCCGTCGGACGAGTGGACTCCGCCCTCCATGTGCAGGTATCCCCGGCCGAGCGGGAGGTCTACGTTTACGCCGCCGCCCAGTGCCATGTCGCACTCGCCGTTGCGCAGGGCTTCGCAGGCGATGTGCACCGCGACCAGCGACGTGGAGCAGGCGGTGTGCAGGGTCATGCTCGGCCCCCGCAGGTTCAGCTTGTAGGAGGCGAGGGTCGCTACGTAATCGGGATGACTGCTGACCGCCAGCCCGACCATTCCGACCGCGGCGTAAGCCGCTCGGTTGCGCCTGGTGTAGAGCCATTGGTAGGCGTCCTCGCCGCTGCCCGCGTACACGCCGATGTCCCCGCGATACGCGGACGGGTCGTAGCCGCCGTCTTCCAGCGCCATGTAGGCCATCTCCAGGAACAGGCGCTGCTGCGGGTCGCGTACCTGTGCCTCCCGCGCCGTCATGCCGAAGAAGGCCGCGTCGAAGAACTCGGCGTCATCAGGCACGGCGGCGACGGGAACGAACGCGGGATCCTCGAGCTCCTGCTCGGTCACGCCGATCGCCAACTGCTCCTGCCTGGTCCATCTCCTGATCGACTCGGTCCCGTTGGCCAGGTTGCGCCAGAACTGCACCGGGTCGCTCGCGCCGGGCAGGCGGCAGCCGATGCCGATGATCGCGATCGGCTCAAGAGCCGGCTCCTGGTCGCCGTATCCGGTGGGGATGGCAGCGGTCATGGCGTTCTCCTCTTGCCTGGTTGCCGATTCATTCGCCCTGGCCGCCTGGGTCATCGGCTGGGCCTGCGGGACCGGGGTCGGCAGGTACCGGATCGCATACCTGCAGCCGCAGCTCGGACAGATACCGGCGCCCGGCGCTGTCGGGCACCCAAGCGTGGTCAGGACCCGGCAGCATCTCGGTGACCGTCAGGCCAGCATCCGGACCGGCTGACCTGGCCGCCGCGCGCAGCATATGGTGGAACGAGGCGACGTACAGCGGGCTCGTCAGGTCCGCGAACATGGGCTTGGTCTCGGTGGCGAGCTTGACGAACACCCGGTCGGGCAGCCCTAGCGCGTGCTGCCAGCGGCGCACGGCGAGATACCGCTGGGCTTCGTCTTGCGCCTCAAGCAGGCCGGTCTGGCCGATCGTGGCGCGCCAGGTCTCTCGTGCGGCGACCATCGAGTCGATCACGATCCGCGGGCTGTGCGGTCCGTCTCCGGCCAGCTTGAATGCCTCGACGGCGACCTCGGAGAGCGGCTGGGCGAAGATGGCGGCCAGCGGCCAGGTACGGCCATCTCGCGCCCTGGCGGCCAGCTCCCCGCCGGTATCGCGTACCGACACCGAGGTCACCGGCAGCAACCGGTCGTGGTCCGCGCCCGGCGCCGGGTAGATGCCGAGCAGCACGTCGTCGGCGCTGTCCAGCGCCATCGCCAGCCGCGGCGTGTTACGCGGCCACTCGGCGGGCAGCAGCAGCCGGACCTGGCCAGGGCCGATATCGGCGCGAAGGAAGTCGGCCAGCATCTTCGCGTCCGGGTGGCAGGAGACCGCACCGCCGCAGGCATTAGTGGCCCATGCAACGTGCATCTCGCCGAGAACGACGAAGAACTCCCCGGCCTGCAGGTCGGCGAGGCTGGCTGAGCAGATCTGGAGGTCCGGGCTGTGCACCCTGGCTCCCGCCCAGCCCGGTCGGGGCGCGGCGAAGATGCTGGCCGCTTCCGGCAGCAGCGACGCCCCATCTGCTCTGACCTCGCGCGCGGATGATGCGCCGGGGCCGAGCCCGAACAGCTTGGCCCACCGTTGCGCGAACTCGGCGATGACCTGCTGGGCCGGACGTTCCGCGGTCCCGTAGAACAGTCCCTGCGCGAGGAACCAGAGCTGGCCGAGCGGCACGTCGGCGGTGCCGAGCTCGGCCGCGAGCTCGCGGTACAGGGCGGCCAGCGCGTCCAGGTAGGCGCGGGCCATCGCCGCGGACAGCCACCGGGCAGCGTGCAGGATGACGGCCAGCGGGGTTCCGATCGCCTCAAGGACCGCGGCGCCGACCTCAAGCCGCAGGTCCCGCGTGGCTTCTTCCCAGTACACCCGCCGGGCGGCGTAGGTCTCCCCGGGTCTGCGCACCGCGCTTCGTCCGGTGAGCGCGGCGAACTCGGCATCGAGCATGGCTACGGCCGCACGGACCGCCTCGGCCCGGCCCGCCGCGTCGGCCAGCCGGTCGCGGGCCCGGCTCAGCCGGTCGAGCTCGGCCAGCGCCGCGGTCCTGGTCGTCACGTCCCTGATCCCGGCGATCCGGTCACGCAGCAGCTGCTCGCAGCCGATCCGCACCGGGACCTCCAGGGTCCAGCGGACCAGGCCCCGTTCGACCAGCCGGTCAAGCAGCAGGTAGACCTCCTCTGCGCGGCGCAGCCCGCAGCGCGGAGCCGCGGTGACGGACACCGCGATGTCGATGGCCGGCCTGCGCCCGTCCGTCAGCGCGAGCACGTCGGCCTCGGCCTTGGTGAGTGAGGCCGGCGGCTTGGCCGGGTCAAGGACTTGGCGCCCGTCCAGCGTCAGGTGCGGCTGGAGCGAGGGAGGAAGCCAGCGGCGGTTCTCCAGGCTGGCCGCGAACCGGCTGGCCCACTCGGTGAGCGCCCAGTGCTCAAGGTACACACGGCGGTTGCTGAGCAGGCTCTGGCCCGGCTCGGCGACCGCCTGCGGTACTGCGGGGTCGACCTGAGCCCAGCACACCGGCCCGAAGAAGCCAATCGTCTCGGTCTTGGCGCAGTACCGCTGCCAGTACCGGGCGATCACGCGTTCTCGCTCGCGCTGCCTGCGGTTGCGCGGCGGGGCTAAGCCGAGCGCGACGACCTTGTCCAGCACCGGCAGGACGTCCGGATTCTGCCAGGCGATGGCCTCACGAAAGAGCGGGTCAGCCGCGATGTCCCTGACCTGAGCCGAGCAGTTGGCCTCGGCGGCTGCCAGCGCGGCAGCGAACGCGACCGCGGCGGCCGGGTCGCCGCCGTCCGCCGCGAGCAGGCGGTCAGCGGCCTGGGCCAGCCCGGGCGCGCGGAACGCGTCGAGGTACTCGGCGGGAAACCCGGTCGTCCGCAGCAGCGCCTCACGCCAGACCTGCCAGCCGCCACCGGGCAGCGCGGCGAGGTGGCCGCGGGTCCCGTCAGCGGCCGGCCGGGGCGTAGCGCTCATCGGGCCGCCTGGGCCAGCCGCGATCTCAGCGTGGCGGCCAGGGCTCGGGGCGTCGGGCTTCTGAAAATGGATTTGAGCGGCAACTCGGTGGCGAAGCGCTCCCGGACGCGGCTCAGGATGATGATGGCCGTCTGGGACTGGCCGCCGGAGAGGAAGAGGTTGGAGCCCGCAGTCAGGTCCGGGTTCTGCAGCAGCTCACACCACATGTCCACGAGCCAGCCGGTTATCTCGTCGGTCGCGTCGTCCGTCGGTGCGCTGTCCCTGGCGTCCGCCTCGGCAGTGCTGGCCAGTACCGCCAGCCGGGCGTAGTCGATCTTGCCGCCGGGGCTGACGGGCAGGGTGTCCAGGGTGACGATCGGGCCGGGTGCCGCGTATCCGGGAAGCCGGTCGGCGGCGAAGGCCCACAGCTCCGCCGGGCCGACCGGTTCCCTCGGTACCACGAAGGCGGCAAGTGTCTGCCCACCGTCGGCTGAGCTGTGCGGGACGACGGCCGCGGCCGCCACCTTCGGATGTGCTTCGAGCACCGCCTCGACCTCGCCGAGCTCGATCCGGCCGCCGCGCACCTTCACCTGCCGGTCCAGCCGGCCGCGCAGCTCGATCCGGCCGCCGGGGCGCCACAGCCCGAGGTCGCCGGTGCGGTAGGCGCGGCCGGCCCGGTCGAGCCGCACGAAGCGCTCCGCGGTCAGGTCCGCGCGGCCCAGATAGCCGGCGGCGACGCCCGCGCCGCCGATGACGACCTCCCCGAGCACGTCCACCGGGCAGGCGGAGCCGAACTCATCCTGCACGGCGATCGTCGTGTTCGCCACCGGTCTGCCGACGGGCGGCGGACGATCGTCAAGCGGCGCGGTGATCGGCTCGGCGGAGGACCAGATGGTGGTCTCCGTAGGCCCGTAGAGGTTGACCACGCGGCCGCCGGTGGCCAGCAGCCGCTCGGCCAGCGCGGCGGTGAGCGGCTCGCCCCCGGACAGCACCCACCGGCCGCTGAGGTCGAGATCGGCGGCACCGGTGATCATCCGCCAGACGGTGGGCGTCGCCTGGATCGCGTCGACGCCGAGTTCCTCGATCAGGTGGCGTATCAGCTCGGGGCGAAGCTGTTCCCGCTCGTCCGCGATGACCACCCGGCCACCCGACGCCAGCGGAACGAACAGCTCAAGCGCCGAGATGTCGAAGGCGAACGTGGTCAGCCACAGCATCGACAGCCCCGCCGGCGATCCGAGCAGCCTGCTGAAGTGCCGCACGACGTTAGCCAGGTTGCCGTGGGTGATCTGCACGCCCTTCGGCCGGCCGGTGGATCCCGAGGTGTAGATGACGTAAGCGACCGAGCTAGGGTCTGGCTCGCTGGCCTGGCCAGGCGCGCCGCCGCGGCGCGACCGCTGCTCGGCCCTGGGCCGCCGCGCCGGTTCTGGCCGCCGCGCGGGCTCGGCCTTCCGCGCCGACTCTGACGGCCAGCCGCCAGCTAGCTCGTCGGTCTCGATCAGCACCGGCACGTCGGTCCCGAACTGCTGCGCTGCCTGCCGCGGCGCGACCAGCGCCGCCGTCCGCGCGTCGGCCAGCTGAAACCGCAGCCGGTCGGCCGGATGGCCGGGGTCCAGCGGCAGGTAGGCGGCCCCGAGCTGCCATGCCGCCAGTACCGCGGCGGCGCTGACCGGCCCGCGGCCGGCCGCGACGGCCACCACGTCACCGTCGCGCACCCCGCCCGCCCTCATGCGCTCGCTCAGCCGCCGGGCCAGCTCACCCAGCTCCCCGTAACTGACCGATCCAGACAATGACACCATCGCCGGCGCCTGCGGCCTGGCCCGGATCTGGGCGTCGACCAGGCCAGCCACGGTCTGCGGGCCGTGCCACCTGACCGTGGTGCGGTTGGCCAGATCGATGACCGTGTCATGGTGCGTGGCCATGGCCAGCCGGCCCACCGGCAGCTGCGGATCGGCGGCCGCGGCTAGCACCAGCGCCTCGTACCGGTCGTACAGGCGGCGGACGAAGCCATCGTCATGCAGCTCCCGGCGATGCGCGATGCGCAGGTCATAGCCGGCGCCCCGGTCTCCTACCACGAACTCCAGATCGAACCGGCTGTACCCGCTGTCGACCTGCCGTGCCTGCGCGACGCAGCCGCTGGCGGGGGTGGGCGGCTCGGTGCCAGGCCGGAAATTGAACATGTGCCTGAACAACGGCGACTGCCAGTCGTAGCTGGTGCGCCGGAACCGGCGCACCATCGCCTCGTAGGACATCGCGCGATGCTCAATAGCCGCCAGGAAGTTCTCCGCCGTCTTGTCAGCGAGCTCGCTGAAGCTCATCCGCGGCGTGACGTCGACCAGCACCGGAACCGTGCTGAAGTACAGGCCGATCGGGACGGGCTGACCCGCGGGGCGGAGGTCCAGCGCGACGCCGACCACCACGCCGGGACCGGCTCCGTGGCGCGCGAGCAGCAGCAAGTAGGCCGCGAGCAGTACCACGTTGTCAGTGGCACGGCAGTCGGCCGCGAGCTGGCCCACCGCCTGCACCACCGGGTCAGCGATGGCCCGGCCGTACCGGCCGCCGGTGAAGGATGCCTGTTGGTCGGCATAGTCGGTGGCGTCGAGCAGCATCGACTCAGGCTGCACGGCCGCTATCTGCTCGCCCCAGTACTGGATCGTCTCCTGCGACGGGGGCGGTATCGCCGGAAGCAGCGGCGGCGGCCCCAGGTCGGGTGGCCGGCCAGCCGCGGCGAAGCTCGCGTACGCCGCCTCCAGGTCATGCACGAAGACCGGAAGGGACAGCGCGTCAAAAACCAGATGGTGCACGACGAGCAGCAGGATCTGCTCGCCATCGGGCAGCTCAAGCAGCGTCAGCCGGACCAGCTCGTCGCGTTCCAGGTCGAACGGCCGCCGGATCAGCGCCCGGAGCTCGTCGTCTAGCCGGGCCCGGGTGACCGGGCGGACCGGGAGCGGAACCGATAGCTGCTCTGGCGGCCGGAACACGCGTAACGGGGACTGATCCTGCCCGGACCGCACCATCGAGCCGAGCATCGGATGGCGCCGCACGACCCAGCGCGCGGCCTCCCGCAGCGCCGGCTCGTCGACCCGGTCGGCTAGGTGCAGGGTGACGCCCAGGTTGGACACGCCGTCGTCAGGCAGCAAGTGCTGGAGCAGCCACAGCGCTTCCTCTCGCTCGTCCAAGGCAACGGCGCCTGGCTCTTTGCGTCCGGCACTGCTCACGCTACGCTCCAGGTGGGAATCGGCCCGGCCGTCGGCGCCGGGCTTCCTGGCGGTTCAGGGACAGCCGCGGCCGTGCTCAAGATGGCTGCCGCTGCTCGGCCGCCGCCTGCTCGATCAGCGCGGCCGCCGAGGCGGCTGGTTCTTCCTCCATGAACCAGTGGCCGGCCGGCAGCCGGCGCACGGTCAATCCCGCGGACGTGTAATCCGCCCACGGGGCCACGTCGTCGTCGGTGACCCAGCGATCCTGCTCGGCGACGAGCACTGTCACCGGAATCGGCAGCGGGGGAGCGGCGGTGTGCCGGTAGCTGCCGACCAGGGCGAAGTCCGCGCGGAGCACCGGCTCGCTGAGTTCCCTGAACTCAGGGTGCTCAATTAGCGCAGGCGAGACGGCCTGGTAGTCGGCGAGGACCTGCCATAGGCGCTGCGAGCTCAGCCCGGCCAGCGGCGGCACTTGAGCGCGGTGCGGCGGCCAGGACGAGCCAACGATGAGCCGCCGGGGCAAGGCCGCCTGCTGCTCGTGCAGGAGGCGGGCCACGCAGTAGGCGAGTAGCGCCCCCGAGCAGTAACCGAACAGCAGGTAAGGCTCGCTGCGACGCGCGCAGGACTGGGCCAGCTCCACCGTGAGGCTGTCCAGGTCGGTACGCGGCGGCTCGGCGAACCTGGCCTGGTGCCCAGGCAGGTTCAGGGTCGCCACCGAGAGCCAGTCCGGCATCAGGCGGGCATGTTGGGCGAAAGCAGCGCAGCCACCCCCGACCCCCGGGAAAGCGGCAATAATTAAGTCTGCGTCGGGACGCGGCACAGTTTCGACGAACCAGTCATCGGCTTCCTGCTGCCTCACTGCGCTCCCTCGATACTCCCTCTATACTATAGCATCACTATTAGGGTTACCCGGATCACACTATACCAGGCTATCTCGGCGGCAGGCATGTGGTGATGCATCAACTCATCGGCGCCGGCCGGGCGGCCGGCCCTGACCACCCAGGCCAGGCGGAGCATCACCGTCGGCCCGCTCCCTGGCCCGCGGCGAGGACCCGCATCGACCGTCGGCCGGCCTGGCCGGTCGCCATCACGGGCACCTGGTTGACAATGGTGCAAAACGGGAGGAAAAATTGCCATCGGTCCCGGGTGACGCGGGGTTCCTGCCCGGCCCGCCCCTAGCGCCCGCCGCTAGGCTGGCGATGGCGGGCAAGGACGGGATATCGATTCTCCGGCCATCGCCGCGCTTAACCAGGCCGACACGACACCCGGCGGCACCGGTTAGCCCGTTTCTTCTGCGGTCCGGCCCTGGTGGTGCGGCCCCGGTTGGGGCTGAGCGCGTGGCCCAGGATCTCCTCGGTGCTCTGGCCCGGCCCGGGCGGCCAGACGGGCGGTACTCCCGCCGAGAGGCCGTGCGCGCACCCAGCTTCGACGATCACTCCGTCGCCCCGGTTGACGGATCGCTAAGGACGGCCCGCACCGGCATCTAAGGAGCACGATGACGGACGTGACGATTCCGCGAGCCTGGATCGACGGCGCCGCTTGCTACGTTCCGGATCTCGCTGTCCACGAGCTTTTCCTGCTTCGGGCGCGGCATGACCCCGATGCGCTGGCCGTGCGGCAATGGGGCACGCGGCTGAGCTACCGTGAGCTGGCCAGCGCCGCGGTGACCCTGGCCGGGCGGCTGCGGGCCGCCGGCGCGGGGCCGGCCGCCCGCGTGGGCATCTGCATGAGGCGGATTCCCTGGCTGGTGGCCAGCGAGTTGGCCGTGCTCATTGCTGGCGGCACCTTCGTGCCGCTCGACCTGGACCAGCCAGGCGAGCGGCTGCGGGCCATTGCCGAAGATGCCGGCATCGAATTCGCTCTCGTTGATAGCGCTGGTGCCGAACTGCTCGCGGGCGTCGTTGGCCAGCTCATCGCAGTGGATTCCGGAAGCGACGAGACGGCTCTGGACGCCGTCGGCGAATTCGGCTCAGTGGCCCCGCGGGACGTCGCCTACATCATGTACACGTCGGGTTCGACCGGGCGCCCCAAGGGCGCCATGATCAGCCACGGCAACCTCGCCGCGTTCGCTGCCGCGGCTAATCAGCATCTGGGCGGCACCGTCGGCTACCGGCAGGCGGCGTTCGCCGCAATCGGGTTTGACGTGTCGGTCTACGAGTTCTTCGCCCCGCTCGTCTGCGGCAGCTCGATCCACCTCGTACCGGAGGGGGAGCGGGCCGACGCCGAGCGGCTGCAGCGGTTCCTTGAGGCACACGGGGCGACCCGCGTGTTCCTGCCGCCCGTTCTCCTGCCGCTGCTCGATCCTGGCCGCCTGGCCGGGCTTCGGGAGATCATCGTCGGGGGCGAACCATGTGACCCCCGGCAGGTCGGCCGGTGGGCTGTCGCCGGAGTGCGGCGCTTCTACAACTGGTACGGGCCGACCGAGGCGACGGTCGCGGTCGTCGGCACCGAGCTGAGCGGGCCATGGGACCGGCCGCTGCCGATAGGCCAGCCGATGCCTGGGTGCCGGGCTTACGTTCTCGATGACCGCCTGACGATGTGCGCTGCCGGGCAGGCCGGAGAATTGTTCGTCGGTGGCCCTCAGGTGGGACTTGGCTACGTTTCCAGTCCGGAAGAGAACGCCGGGCGCTTTGTTCCCGATCCGTTCCGTGGATCTGCGCCGGGGCCAGCCGGCGCTGGCGTCCTCTACCGCACCGGCGACCTGGCGAAATGGGACGAGAACGGGGTGATCTGGTTTCTCGGGCGAGTCGACCGGCAGGTGCAGATCCACGGTCGGCGGGTGGAGCCCGGAGAGATCGAGACGGTCCTGGCCGGGCATCCTCGCGTGGCCCAGGCCGTCGTTGACGTGGCCGGGTCCGCCGTCCGGGCGTACGTCACGCCCGAGGACGCCCCGCCAAGCGACGAGCTACGGCAGTACTGTGCCGCCTGGCTGCCGCGCCACATGGTCCCGGCCAGCGTGACCGCGCTGGCCAGGCTGCCGATGACGGTCAACGCGAAGGTCGATTTCGCCGCGCTGCGCCAGTTCGGCCCGCCGGCCGCCGCGGAGCCGGACGCGGCCGAGCTGGTGACCGGATTCGAGCGCGCCGTGGGCCGCATCTGGGCGGCCCTGTTCGGCGTCGCCAGCCCGGGGCTCGATGCCGACTTTCTTCTCGCCGGGGGCGACTCGCTGTCCGCGATGCGGCTCGCTTCCGCGCTGCGTCAGACCACGGGCCGGGATGTCGCCGCTGCGGACGTGCTGGACGGCCGGACCGTCGGCGGCATCGCGGCGCGAGTCGGCGCGGCGGGCACGATCGCCGGAGCGACGCTGCCGACCGGCTCGGCGGCCGCACTTTCCCAGGCCCAGCGGCGTATGTGGTTCGTCGAGCAGTTCGCGCCGGGCGTGCCCGTGCACAACATAGTCATGTCCGAGCAGCTTGCCGGCGCCCTCGATGTCGCGGCCCTGGAGCGGGCCTTCGAGGACGTAGCCGAGCGCCAGGCCGCGCTGCGGTGGCAGTTGCGGCCCGGTGACGGATTGCCGATGGTCACCGTCGCCGACCCGGTGCCGGTGCGCATCCCGGTCAGCGATCTGTCCGTCCTCCCGGCCGCCGCGCGGCAGCCCGCGCTCAGCGGGCTGCTCGACGACGAGGCGCACACGCCGATCGACCTCACGACGGGGCTGCCGTGGCGGGTCAGGCTGCTGCGCCTGGATGAGGAAGCGCACGTCCTCCTGATCACCGTGCACCACATCGTCTTCGACGGCTGGTCGCAGGCGATCTTGTATCGCGAGCTGGGGGAGGCATACCAGCGCCGGCTCGCTGGCCAGGCCGCGCCCCCTGCGCCCCCTGCGCCGGTTACCTTTGCCGACTACACCAGGTGGACCCTCGATCAGGCCGAACGTAACGCCGGCCCGGACACGCAGTGGTGGGAACGGCACCTGTCCGCTGCGCCCAGCGTCCTGGACCTGCCCCGGGACCGGCCGAGGCCCGCTGTGCTGAGCTTCGGCGGAGCCGTGCGCGGGAACCAGGTCACCGCGGAACTCGCGGCCGGCATCACGCGCCTGGCGGTGGCCGAGGGAACGACGCCCAGCGCCGTGCTGCTGGCGGCATTCAGCTTGCTGCTGCGGCGGCTCACCGGCCAGCGTGACCTCGTCATCGGCATCCCCGTGGCGGATCGCGGCCATGCCGAATTCGAGCAGCTCATCGGCTTTTTCATCCGTTCCCTGCCGGTGCGGGTGCGGGTGGACGACCAGGCCGCGTTCGCCGAGCACGTGCGGGCGTGCAGCAATGAGCTAGCGTCGGCCCGCCAGCACGCGGACGCCCCGCTGGAGCGGATCGTGGAGGCGCTGGGCGTCGGCCGGGACCTGACTCGCAATCCGCTGTTCCAGGTCATGTTCAACGTCTACAACTTCGACGAGCCGCACCTGAAGCTGGGCGACGCGGTCGCGCATCCGCTGCGCGCGGGCGTCCCCGGCTCGCTCGTCGACCTGACCGTCTACGTCATCTTCCGGGACGGCGGCATGCACCTGGAAGCCGCCTACAACAGCGACCTGTACGACGGCCCGCGCATCGATGCTCTCCTGGCCAGCTACCGGTATCTCCTGGGTGGCCTCATCCGCCATCCGCATCGCAGCATGACCGATGCCTGCGCGCGCCCGGACGCGAGCAGACTGCCCGACTGGACAGCGCCGCTGCCGAATGAGATACCCGACCGCCCTGGGCTCCTGGAGCAGGTCCGGGCCGCCGCGCGCGCCGTGCCGGGCGCGGTGGCCGTCGAGGACGCTGACCGCACTCTGTCCTACGGTGACGTGCTGCGCGTCATCGACGGGACCGCGGCGGCCTTGCGCGCGGCGCCGGCCGGGACCGGCGATGCTGTCGCGGTGCTGGCCGAGCGGACAGCGATCCTGCCGGCGGTCCTCCTGGGCGTGCTCTCCACCGGCGCCAGGTGGGCCGTCATCGACAGCGAACTGCCCGCTGCGGCCCTGCACCGCCGGATCTCCGCTGTCTCGCCCAGGGCGGTCATCCTCTGCGGCGGGAACGCGGCCGCTGCGGCAGCCAGCCTGGAGGTGCCCGTCATCGACGCCGCCCGCCTGGCCGCGGACGGAATCGCGGCGGATCCAGCTGGCGATGTTCCGGCGGCCTTTCGAGGCTATCTCTCCTTCACCTCCGGTACGACGGGTGAGCCGCAGCTCATCGACACCAGCGAAGCACCCCTTGTCCACTTCCTGAACTGGTACCGCGCCACCTTCGGGCTGGACCGCCGGGCGCGTTTCGCGATGCTGAGCGGCGTGGCCTACGATCCGCTGCTGCGGGACATGTTCACCCCGCTTAGCTGCGGTGGGACGCTGGCCGTCCCGCCCGCGGGGCTGCTGCGGGACCCATCCCGGCTGCTCGCCTGGCTGGACCAGAGCAGGATCACCGTCGTGCACACGACGCCGCAACTGGCGCGGATGATGGCGGCCGGGTCAGACCGCTCGCGGCGGCTGGAGTCACTTCGGCTCGTCGCCGTGGGCGGGGATCAGCTGACCGAGGGCGATGCGGCCGCCCTGCGGCTGATCGCCCCGGACGCGCGGGTCCTGAATTTCTACGGCACGACCGAGACCCCGCAGGCGCAGGCATACTTCGAGGTCCCGGCCCCGGCGCAGATCCCCGACCAGGAACGCCTGTCCGCATTGCGCACCATGCCGGTGCCGGTCGGCGCGGGCATTGACGGCGCGCAACTCCTCGTGATGAGCTCCTGCGGCCGGCCCGCCGCGGTTGGCGAGCTCGGCGAGGTGATCATCCGCAGCCTGCACCTGTCGAACGGGTACGCTGGCCAGGCCCTGGCGGTCGCGCGGTTTGTCTCGCTGCCTGGCGCGGGCGAGGGGCGTGTCTATCGCACCGGGGATCTTGGCCGCTATAGTCCTTCTGGCGCGGTGAGCCTGGCGGGCCGGGCGGATGACCAGGTAAAGGTGCGTGGATTCCGGGTCGAGCTCGGCGAGGTGGAAGCCGCGTTGTGCGCGCACCCGGACGTGGAGCGCGCGGCCGTGCGGTTGTTCGACCGTGACGGAGCGTCAGCGTTGCACGCCTACGCCGTGGCCAGGGGGCCTGCGATCGCCGGATCCGACGTCCTGCAGCGCGCGCGTGCCCTGCTGCCGCCCTATGCCGTCCCGTCCGGCATCACCTTTCTCCGCACGCTGCCGCTCACGGGCGCGGGCAAGGTCGATCGCGCGATGCTCCCTCCGCCGGGCCACGAGAGCCCGGCCGCCAGCGCCACGGACGATCCGTCCACGGGGCATTTCGAGCGGCTGGTCCTGGCGATCTGGCGTGAGGTCCTAGGGCGGCCGCGAATCGGAAGCAATGACAATTTCTTCGAGATCGGCGGCCATTCCATGGCGATCATCGAGGTTCAGGCGCGGCTGAAGCGGTCGCTCGGCCGCCAGGTTCATGTCGTGGACCTCTTCCGCTTCCCGACGATACGCAGCCTGGCCGGGCATCTGGCCAGCGGCGACGCAGACGCGAGATTGACCGGAGCCAGCACGCGCGGTCACATGCGGCGCCAGCGAGCGGGTCGGCCGCGACCGCGCGCAGGCAGCGAAGGTAGCAGCGCTGACGGGCACGGCGGCCCCATGCTCGCGCCGGACTAGGCAGGACGAGCAGGAAGGCAGAGGGTCACATGTCAGAGATCGGTCCATTCAGGGGAGGATGGCATCGGAATCAGAAGGTGATGACGGTCGCGCCCTCGACCGCGTAGCGGACGAATGCCTGGCCCGCATCGCTGATTACTCGTGCCTGAGCGGGATCGCCAGGGATGGCACGACGAAGGACGCGAGAAAGATCGGCAGAAACCTCTTTTCGCCGCATCGGAAGGCGACGGCTTGGCCCTCGGCCGCGTCGAAGGGCGCAGTTCGGCTCGAGTATCGGCCGTAGCGGAGCTGCAGGGTGTGATGTCCGGGTTCGACTGGCGTCTCGATGGTCTCATGGGCGTTGATCGACGCGACGCCCGTGCCGTCGACCAGGACGTCGAACGTGCCACGACGGATCTGCACGCCGATGAGGTGTCGCGTCAGCTTGACTATTGCCGGCATCTTGAGGCTCCCTTCGCTGGGTTTCGTCTGCTGCTACATAGTTGTCCGCGCCGGTAGTCATCACCTGCCAGGGGTGGGGGTGCTACGGCTGGGTGCCGCAGCCCAGCGGCGGCGGAAGCTGCTTCACATGGCTGATTACGAGCGCGCCGGGCGGCAGCCGCTGTCGCTCGGCGGCGGTGACGCCGTCTGGGCTGACCAGGGCCGTGCGCATCCCGCACCGGGCCGGACCGGCAACGTCCGTTGCAGGTTGTTCCCGACGTGGAGCACTTCGCCCGGCCGGCGGTGCGCAACCGTGATGATGAGGGCGCAGGAATCCGGGTCGGGCTTCCTCACGCCCGTGTAGTCGTTCTCCGCCGCGGTGCGGGGTCGGCGGCGGCCGGGCGCCTGGTTCCCCTTCCGCGTAGGGCGTCGCACGCTCGTGGAGTCGCTGTACCTGCTCACCGCGCCGGCGACCGCCGCGGCTGGCCTGCTGCTAGTGCTCGGTGGTCTGTGCGTTGGTACGGTCGGTTCGCTGGTGCCTGGCGGGTCGCCGGTCGTCTTCGGCGTTCTGGCACTGGCGCGGTGGTTCGCCGACTTGGAACGGTGGCGGATCGCCAACGTGCGCTCCTTGGTCGCCGGGTCAGAGGGTGCGGGCCAGCGGCCAGGGCCGATGGAGGCCAGACCTCAAGAGGCAGCCACCGCGTCCGACGCGAGGCCATTCCAACATTGCCATTTGGCCAGCGGCTCGTGCTCTCCGCCAGCGCGGTGGAAAGAACATCGGCAACGTCTTCGCCAAGCTCGGCCTGCTGCCCGACGACTCGCAGCACCGCCGGGTGCTCGCCGTCCTCGCCTACCTCAGGGCCTGACGACGGTCCCTCCCGCGCGGAGGGGTGGGGCAGGCCCCACCCCCAACTGTCCGGCGCACTCCGGTGACCGCCCGTTCCACGCGCCACGATGCCGCGTCGGCGCGACAGCGGCCCGCGTCCGGGCGGCTGATCTATGCACGATCCCTGGGTGGCGCATGGACCTCCGATGTACCTCCGGCGGACCTCTGATATGCCCGAGACCTCCCGGATGCCGCCGTTACCGTCGCGAGCACGTTCGGCGTGGGCTAGTTCGTTTCCGCCTGGGCGCCCAGGGACAGAGCAGCAAGTCCAGCGTGAGCATCCCATGATCAAAGTGACCGGAGCACGGGTACTGGCCGGTTGTGGGTTCCGTCGCGGGCCCGCCAGCCAGCGGTCCCTCACTATGCGTAACGACATCGGCAGGGGGCAGCCCTGAGGACGTTCAGCCGCCGTGCGACTAGGTCCGGACTGACGAGCAAACGTGGAGCAAACATCACCCCGGAACGGCCTTCACGAGAAGACCCGGTGGGGATATAACCCCAGGTCGTGTGCCACGAACGCTGAAGGAGGGTTCGATGTAGAAGCCACCGGATGCGGTGCTGTGCAGGAGATGGAGGCAGGTCCTCCGAGGTCGCCCTGCAGGGGGAGGCCTCAAACCACCGCAG
>Ga0307372_10002011_pt1 | contig 34372 bp, 38 predicted proteins | sample OX1MG_FD_202533 | JGI IMG/M metagenome (GOLD analysis project Ga0307372, IMG submission 202533) | Soil microbial communities from Risofladan, Vaasa, Finland - OX-1 | ecosystem: Environmental > Terrestrial > Soil > Coastal area > Acid sulfate soil | place: Finland: Risofladan, Vaasa | collected... | reverse complement strand
CATCGGCTCGGCCAGCCGGGCGTACTGCTCAGACGTTGGGACGTCCTTCTCGGAAGCTCCAGCGAAGCCAGCGCGTGTGAGAACGGCCAGGATAGCTGCCCGTTCGTTGGCATCCGGAGCCAGGATCGGAATTTTCTTGTCGAGGCGTCCGGGACGTAACAAGGCAGCGTCGATCAAATCGGGGCGATTACTCGCACAAATCCAAAGGACGTGGCCGCGCAGGGTGGTATCTGCCATCACCTCCATCAGGCGCTTGAACACGCGATTGGAGACGCCGCTATCCCCGCTCTCGCCGCGCCCGACGCTCTGGTCGATTTCATCGACAAAGACGATGCAGGGCCGCCAGGCAACGATGGCTCCCAGCGCACGCTCCAGACGGCGCTCGGTGTCCCCAACCCATTTGGAGAAGATTTTGGAGAGATCGAGTTCGACGAAGGTCACGCCTGCCTCTTTCGCCAGGGCTTTGGCCAGGCGCGTCTTGCCGGTGCCTGCCGGTCCCATGAGCAAGATACCTTGCGGAACGAGCCGCACGTCTCCGCTGCGCATCGGAGCCACCACCGTGTCGAGCAGATCGCGCTTGACATCCTCCAGACCGCCTAGGCTCTCGAACCCGGTTTCGACTTCAGCAATATGCAGGACATCCGCAAATTCGCTGCTCATGATCTCATCTTTGCGCCCTTTGATCAGCACCCGGTCCACTGCCCGTTGCTGAAAGCTCGCTCGCAGCAGGATATCTTCCAGGTCGATATAGCGTAGGCCGGTGGTCAGCCGTGCCATCTCCTGGGTGGCCAGGCCTTCGGCCAGATGCATCTCCGGGTCGCTGGCGAGCAACGACTCGAGAAACGCTTGTCGCTCGGACATATCCGGAAACGGGACTTCAATATGTTCCCAGCGTGCGGAGCTTCGGCGCAGTCGCTCGTTCAGATCATGTAGCTCGTTGGCGATCAGGATGATGATATGTTCACGATCGCCGATGGCCCGGTCGCGGCCCCAGCTATTGAGTGTGACCAACGTCGTGCGGTCGATCTCCGAGGCCGCGGCCTCCGTCGCCGGAGCAACGGACTCAGCGTAGTCCAGGATGACGGCAATCCGGAACGGGTCAGGCTCTTCTCCGCCCGACTTGCGCGAGGGTCGCCAGTGCAGCACCCGAGAGAGGGCGTCCAGCGCGTCCTCCGGCTTGCGGATTTTCTCCAGGATGGCAGCCAGGTCAGCACTGCCTGTTGACGCTGCTGCCCGGTTCAGGCCACTTGCGAGGCCCGCGCCACGCACAGATGCGCCAGTCCCACCAGGAGAGCCGCCAGGGATGGGGATGCCTGCGATCTCCACAAACGTCTGGCGCATTTTAGCTGTGGGAAGCGAGAATCCACTCGCACGGTCCCAGCAGATCACGAGATCGCGGCTGGAAAAGCTTTCAATCAGGTAGTTCTTCAACGTTTGCCCGGCCAGGCCACCGACATAATCGGGGACGTTGCCATGGATGAGAAACGCATGTGCGATATTGCTCTGGTATTTAATGGCCAGTTCATTGGCCCAGGCCGGAGGCTGCTGCTCTGGCCGCGCTCGCTTGCGCTTGCTGTTTGTCGTGGTGGTACTTTCTGCCATGAGAGTTCTTCTCCAGGTGTCAAGTTTGCCGATTGTCTCGCATAATAGCAAACTTGACAGGATAAAGCGGAAGCGGCCAGAGAGGCACGCTTCCGCTTCGTTAGGGACACACGTATTGCTGGGTGATCTCGACGGTGACGCCAAGGGCAGCCAGGTGGGCCAGTAATTGGTCGCGGTCGAAGTCAAGTGCTGTATCGCCGTCGGCATTCCAAGCGCGATCCGGGCGACCAGGTTCTTTGACGACGCAGTGGAAGCAGGTGCCGATCTTCAGCGTACCCTGCTCCAGCACGATATGCAGTTCAGCAGGTAGGTCGGCCGGGGCCGTCGAGGAGCGTGTTGTCATCGCTTAGCTCCTCTCCTGCCCAGCTTGCCGATGGGCAACCTGGTCATGCTCCAGGGCTGCTTCCAGTTCCGGCTTCGGCGTGAACAGTGTCTCTTCCGACTGGATACCAAACTGGGCAAGCAGTTCCCGAAGCAGCTTCGCCGCGTCTAAGCAGGATGGTCCGGTAAAGCCGCTGAAGTCGGTCTTGGTCGTCCCGTCTGGGTTGACCGTGATTTGAATCTCTTTAGGCATAGGCCACCCCCCGGATAACAACCTGTGCGTCTTCCTGGCTGGCGTCTGCAGTATAGCCCATGGCTTGCAACGCTTGCATGGTTGCAAGCGAAACGTAGGTTTGGACAATCTCCTGCTGGAGCAGGGTGAACGCTTCCTGAACTCTCCAGGGATCACCCTTGAAGATCAGCATCCCATCGTTGGTGATCTCAATGCCGATTCCACGATGAACCTGCCCGGTGAAAATGGCCAGGCCGGTAGAGACCGGCTGCTGCCGACCACTGAAGTCGAGAATGTGATTTTCTACATGCCCGCCATCATGCGCGTCCGCGATAATTGCTAGCGATTGGCGCAATAGGGCTACATCAGGATTCTGGATCTTTGTGCGGGCCTCAACGATATGACTCATGCGTCCTCCTCTCGGACCTGAATAGGAACCAAACACTTCAAAATACTCACTACACAGCCATCGATTAGGTAGAGTATACCACAATCATATGAAGTTGTCAAACTTATGGTAATTCCTATTTTGTGCAAAACACAAAGTTGCGAGTTTTCAGAAATCTATGGTACAATAGGAAAAAGCCCAGAGGGATACCCTGCGGGAGAGAAACAACGATTCATCACAGGAGCGACACACGGAGAGGACGCTTTTATGCCCGAGAAATCGACCACACCAGAACGTGATCAACAGAAGCGCGAGCGCCCGAAAGTCGTCAGCGTTTCTGTTCCGCCCAAAAAGCAAGCAGAGTTTTATGATGCATTAGCTGCTCTGAAACGGCACCATGAAGATCCCTTTATCCAGCAAGCGCCGCTTATTGTTGAGACGATTATCGAGGCTGCTCGGCGCATTCAGCAGGAAGCAAAGCAGGCATAAGAAAAGCTGAGAAGCCTTTGTGTGCGCTAGCTTACAGATATCTGTAAGCTAGCGCACGCGTTGTTTGTTGGGTAACAACGAAAGGACACGTCGCGAGGAGCCGCTTCCCTATTCATGCTCCTTGCCTTTTTGCAGGCTCTGCTGGAGCAATTTGCTCACCTGCCGGGCCAGCTCTTCGCGAGCCTTGCGCTCCTCATCGAGTTGCTGCTGGAACGCCTGCTGGAGGCTTTTGTGGGCATCGAGGTCACGACGGACCTGACGTGCTTCCTGCTCTGCTGCCATCGCTCGCTCCTGCCAGCTGGATTGCATCCCAGCCACCTGCGTTTCAAGGTGGCCCACGCGCTCCGCATGCTGTTGAAGCTCGTTCTGTTGCAGGAGCATCGTCTCCTCCCACTGTTGCTGACGCATCCCCATCTGAGAGAACTGCTGCTCCGTGTGTGCCTGCAAATGGGTCACTGCACTTCCCATGCGCTCTTGCAGGCCCGCGAGTTCTTTGCGCACCAGCTCCACCGTCTCCGCGCTCTCCTGGCGAAGCGCCTGCTCTGTGTGTGCCAGCAAGCCAGTCCACTCCTGGCGCAAGGAGAGCGCACGCTGCTCAACCTGCTCGGCGAACACCTGACGCAATGCCTGCTCCGTCCGGGCAATCAGGTCGCTCAGTTCCTGGTGGGCCTGCCGCACCGTCTGCTCTTGCGCTTTGACACGATCGTCAAGCAGCGCGTGCAGCTTCATTCCGTTCCCAAGCTCCTGGCGGATGGCCTGGTCAACGTCGCGCAGGTCCGACGCCCCGGTGTCGCGGACCTGTTGAATCAACCTCTGCTGCTCGTCGTTGCGGCGGGTCAGTGCCTGGTATTGCTGCTGGGAAACATTCCAGGCCTGGCGCGTCTCCTCGGCAAACGTCTCGTGTTCACCTGTCAGTCCTCGGAATTGCTCACTCAGGGCAGCGATCTGGCGCGTCGTCTCGAGCCGCAGTGTGGTCATCTGCTCAGCAAGGTGCTGCTGCTGCTTTGGGATGCTGGGGAGATCCAGCGTCCCCAGGTCGGTGGCAATGCCGGCATCCGGGTCGAGAATCGGGGTCAATGTTGCCAGGTCCGAGAGGCGGACCCGACGCGTCTTCTTATTGATGCCCACTCGCACAGGATGGACGGGCAAGACGCCCTGCGCAATCCAGGTTCTGATGGTGTGTTCCTGACGGCGTGCGATGCGGCTGGCGTCCGTCACCGACACCCAGTGATCATCCGGACCGGCAAGCTCGGTCACATGCACTTCTTTCTTTGTCGTTGTAGGAAGCTCTTTGGGCTCTTCTGACATGGCTGCTCCTCGCTCAGTTACAAATTATACGTAACTAATTGCAAACTTATTTTAATTTGGTAGGTATTTATACTACCAAATCAAGTATACCAGATGTGGCAAGCACATGCAAGGGTCTGCCCGAACACGTGTTCTTCATTGATTTGGTAGTAAAAACTACTACCAAATCAATGAAGTTAGAGATTATACATACATAATTTGTAACTTACCTCTCAGGGTTGAGAGAGGAGAGAACAGGGATACCGCTATTATCTTAGATTTGGTAGTAACCATAACTACCAAATCTAAGATAATAATCGGTTTTTAGGCATTACAAAACCCCTTCCCCCAAAGTAAGTTAGAGATTATGCGTACATAATCTCTAACTTACCACGGCTGAGATCGCCATGCTCATCTTATAGCAAAGGTGTTGCCGCGCCCACGAAGCTACAGGGTATGTGGGCAGTCCTCGCAGGGGGCAAATTTCGGGTGTGTGTGAAAGTGGTCATAGAACACTTCACGCTCGTAGTCGTCGAACGCTTCTGTGACGGTTCTGCCGCCAGATTTCCAGTTTCCCCGCTCAACAGAGAGCGTTTGCTCTTTGATGGCCCTGGCTACGGTGGACTCTGGAATACCGTGCAGTCTCGCGAATGCACGCCAGGGCGTGAAGTCGTACGGGAGGAGCTTGCGGGTATCGCGCTTCTTGCGCCTGGCTGTGGTCGCCTTGCGCTCCCTGGCGAGTTCCGCAACCCGGCGGTTCACTCGCTCAAGCGTGTCTTCTGCCTGGCCGAGTCGGTGCTGGAGATCATCCAGGTCAAACTGGACCTCGATATATTTATCAAAGAGGTCATCGTAGCTCAGACGCTTCTCTTTCGGCGTCGCGTCTGAGCGGAGTGGCAGCGATAGCTCCACCAGGTCCAGCGGGTTAATGGTGTAGTAGCCGCTCCGGATCGGTTTGGCTTGCAGTTCGCCGCTTTTGATCCAACGCTGTACCGTGCGTTGGGTTACCCCTACCTGCCGGGCCATCTGCGCAGTCGTCAACTCTTCGGTCAATTCTTCCATACCATTCTCAACGACGCAACGCACAACGTGTCGCGACACACCGGGCCAGATGGGAGAAATGGTTCTCTCGTCGGGGAGTCCTTAGCGGCGACACGGTCGTTTTGTGTCGCTCCCTTGAATCGCCACACGCCTGGTGGATAACGGTAAGGCATCGTTGCTATACCCCACGCCAGTTATGCTTCGTTCTCATCTCGTTGCCGAAAGTAGCCAGACTCGTCGAGATACTGCACCGCCAGGAGCTTCAGCTCCTTTTCTACCGCCGGTAGTTCGCTCCATCGCTTGAGCTGCTGACGCAGCTCCTCAAGGTGACCTGGTGCCTGCTGGCATTCGTCGAGAAATTGGTAGTAGCCGCAAGAAAAGCCTTCGATAGCGAGTGTGGTGTAGACAGCAAAATCGTTGGTAAGCTGCTCCTCCTGCTTTTTCCCTTTGGGAAAGTGGCGCGAACGCCACATGACCGTTGTGGCACGTACCAGCGCGTCTATATGATCCTGGTTTTCCCGTGCGGGATAGAGGTCGGCTGCTATGATAATGCCCGTCTGGCACTCCTCGTAACGCACCCGATTCGCATCGCGTGGGAGCAGATAGTGATAGCTGGGCAGCTTCGGGGAAAGTTTCAGGGCAAGCGTCCCCAGCCACAGGAGTACGCAAATGACACCCAGAATCAGCAGACCTATGAAAAACCACGACGTGATATGCGGATCCCGTATGTTTTGATCGATATAGAGAAACGAGTAAAAGTAAGGGACGGCCAGTAGTGCTGCACTCACGGCTATGCCAGAGCTTCCCAGCGATGCAGTCTCCCGCACGGTTAGGCGCTTCTGCGCGGCATGCAATAGGCCCTGGACCACAATAACGAGCCAGAGACCAAGACCGACAAGGGCAAAGAGAGTACACAAAGCCGCCAAAACGCTAAACACGATAACCATAGATACCAATTCTCCTTCTCTGCGTGCAGAGGGGCAACAAGCACATTCCCACTCGATTCAGTCTTGGTAGAACCGTGGGTGATCTCCCTTTCACTCATTCTTTTCAGCTGTGCCAGAAGCGGCGTATATGGCCATTGGATTGACGATGGGTTTGCGTGGGTGAGCAAGAGGCTCGCCGACCCAGAAACGCTAGCCATGCTCGCGTGGATTGCTGATCCAACAATACGAGCACGACTCTCTGACCCAGAGGGACGTGCATGAGTTGCAGACAGTTTGCCAGGCAGGCTGCAGAATCGTCCGGATGATACTTGCTCACTTCCCACACAGATCTTTTCCGATGACTGCCGACAACAGCCATGCATACCTAGTAGAGGGGATACTATTCTATTGGGATGGCATCAAGTACATAGGTATGGTAGAATAGACCTATCATCCATAATCCGAAAGGAGGTATCCTGTGAGACGCTTACGTGTGAAAGAAGTGGCGCAAGAACAGGGGTTCAGTATGGCCAGGCTGCAACGTGCAGCCGACATCAACCTGAAGACCGTACAGGTCATTTGGCACCATCCCCAGCATGACGCCTCGCTCAAGACGCTGGATAAACTTGCCCACGTCCTGGGTGTGCCGATTACGGCATTGCTGGAAGATGTCCCGCATGAAGCATGAAAGATGCGTCTCTGTTGTCTGGAAAGAAGGCAACAGAGACGCATCACCCCTGAAAGAACTCCTCCCTTCTCTGCGACGTTCCTTGGACTTGGTGGGATCGCTTCCACGCGGGTTCAACAAGCCACACGTTGGAATCGTCAAACCGTTTCCCGACACACTAGAATGCCCCTGCCAGACATCTTGCAGACCAAGATGTCTGGCAGGGGCAACCCACTACGCGTCCTACTTACTCCCGCCTTTGCCGCCTTTGTCCTTGTCCTCTTCGGGCATGCGGTCATCTTCACAATGCCTGATCATGCAAGCTGCTCCTTTTCACTTGTTTCAATGTGCAGCCTTCCATGAAGAGGCTGCACTGTTCTTTAGACACCAGAATCTGGTTCCATCCAATTGAACACACTACGATAACAACGACACAATGACCAGTGCTATTTCCCGTCACCTCCACCCTCAAAAGACACGATATACCTGTCCAAATCAGGGTCCAAGGCCAGGGTACGCAATGATTGCGAGGATGCGGTGATTCCCAGTTTTTCCAGTTCAGGGAGGAGTTCATAGGCGACTTTGCCCACTGCCAGGCGATCAAGAACCGGTTCATCCTGTGCAACTACCCGGTCAATCAACCATCGGCCACGTAAATACACCACATCTTTCGTATTACACATACCCACCTTCCCAAGATCGGGTACGCCCCGAAACGTCCGGAGACAGCGGGTAAAGGCGTTCCTTTGCGCCCGCCGCTCCGCCGTTTGTCGATCTTCGTCATCGCGCCAGAGGAGACGGTACAGCAATAAAAACGGCTCAAAGAAGGCCAGGAGAGAGGAGAAAGTTTGCGCGGGACCTGCGACACCACAGGCTAATCCAATTGACAGCGTTCCCAACCAGATTCCAGAATCATCCACCGGGTCTCCATGCAATGCAGCCGCCTGCCGTTCGTAATAGTCAGCGATCCCTTCTTCTGTGACCATATATCCTTTGGTCCCCATTCCGAGCAATCCGAGCAGCGAGTTCTCTCCGGCAATACTCCGCGCTACGTGACCTGCGAGTTCATGTGAGACATATTCCCTCAACTCATCGAGAGGGATCGGCTCCGCAGGCAAGAAGACTTGCCGCAGACCTGCTTCGACCCGAGGGCCAGCCACATTGGGATCAAGGATGACCTGCCAGTCTGCATACTCACGCGTGTGCAACACCGCCTCGAAGAACCGTTTCGCGCCCTGGACCGAGATCATCGGTGCATCGGGAGGCGGGGAGAAGATTGCTCCGAAATCCCCATTGGGTTCTCCTGAAAGATCGAGCGAGAGATGGAACTGCTCGCGCAGCACCTCGATCACCTGCTGGCATGCTTCATGTCTTGCTTCATGTCTTCCTTGCTCAATGTCACTGATGACTTTCGTCTCTGGCAGCCTCAATCCTTGCAACAGCACCTGCCTCACCTGCTCAAGAGCATACTGCATTTCTGCGCTGGTCGGTTGGGGATACAGTTGCTGCATGAGTTCCCAGAATCGTTCGCCGGTCCCCTCGTACGTCGCTTCGATCAAGCGAAGAAAACACAGTTCATCCTCTATCGCCCCATGGTAGAGACGACGAACCACCACATTTGGCTCGTTTCCGGCAATTTCAGCATCGAGCTGTAAGAAGTCAGCAATCCGCCGTCGCACTTCAACGATGTCAAGGGCAGGATAGGAAAGCCGGGGCTCACGATAGGAAGCACGCGCTACACTCAACTCGCGATCTCTGGACTGCATCAGGATTTCCCGGAGCCGGTCCTTCGTTGCCTCATCCACCTTTGGAGCAAAGAGCTTTTCCCACTGGTGTTGCTCTTCGTTGGTGAAGGGACCTGTTGGAGCCCACCACCAGTAGGCATCGTAGGCACTCAACTCGCGGTACCGGCGGACCCACCTCCAGTCCAATTGAAATCGAGCGTCAGGAGACACTTCTCTCGCGTTTTCGATCTCCCTGAGAGCCTCTTGTGCTAACACCTTATAAATTCTCCTTCGTTGCGTTTTGATGGGGAGCGTCTCTCGTAACAGGCGTTCCGCTTCATCAGCACGGCCGATCAGCACATACAGACGGGCCTGGTTCACCGTGTAGATCCAACGATCGGCCTGAGAGCGGGTATCTCCGGCATCAGCACTGCGCCCAATCTCCTTCCGTGCGAGTTCATCGAAGCGCAGTGCCTCCTCGAACTCACCCAGCGCCGCTAAAATTTGCGACTTCTCGCCGTAGGAGGCAGCCAGGGAATCAAGATCAGCGTAGCCTTGTTTTTTGAGATCGATACAGTGATTGATTCTTTGGAGGGCCTCCGCGAAGCGCCCGGCTCTATTCAATTGGTACGCGAGATTATTGAGTACCGTGGCCCGCTTTTTCTTGATCGTATCTCGCTGGAGCGGACGTAAACCATGCTGCTGTTCTGCGCGTTCCAGGAGTGCAAAGCTCTCTTCATACGCTTCAATGGTCTGTGAGCGATTGCGCTCCATCTCCTGCGTCTGTCCTTGAGATTCGGCGTACCCGCTCCACTCGCTGTAGAGGGAAGCCCGCTTGGACAGCAGGGTCGCATACAACTCTGCGTCACCTGGCAGCAGTGACGTCAAACGAGTAAAGCAGCTCTCAAGAAGGCGCTGTGCTTCCTCGTAGCGATCCTCATTCACACAACCAAGCATGAGATGATCAACCAGATGAACCTCCATCAGAGGCTCAACCTTCAACTGCCCGGTAGTAACCCATTCATACATGCGCTCGTAGTCTTCCCCCCGTATCTTTGCGTCAATAGTCTCACCAAGGTAGGAGGCAAGGTAATAGTGTAAGAGAAGAGCGCCGCTCTCTGCTTCGATGTTCGTTTCGGAGGAAGCCCATGGGCGTTCTGCCAGGGCTTGTTGGACGCGCCGAGCCAGGCGCAGAATCTGGCCAGCATGGAAGCTGAGCCAGCCATGATAGAGGACCAATTCGGCAGTTGCCAGAAAGCGGTGATGGCGAAGGAGTAAACAGGCAAGCTCAGTGAAGACCAGACCTTTCTCTTGCGTATTCGCGATACCTTGCTCAAGCCAGTGCTGGAGTGCCTCAATCATACGATCCTCAGCCACTTGTCTTTGAGACGGAGAGAGCTGCTGCCTGACCTGCGCGGCAACCATCGGCAGCAACTGCACCCGCTTGCGATAGGCAGCAAGTAAAGAGGCGTCACGCAGATCTTGCAATGGTGCCGGATCACGGTAGAGTACCTTTAATGCCGATCCACCTAGCGGAAGTGGCGCTACCGAGAGGTCATTCAATGCGGCGAGAGCGTCTGCCGAAAGGCGTCTGATCACCCGGGTAAGCAGGGAAGTTACCTGTGTCGCGATTGGACCACCAAACAACGAAGCATCTTCCAGCAAGTGTTCGAGACGTTGGACCATGGCTTTTTCTGATACTGCCACATCTTCATCTTCATCCTCGAATGCCGACCAATCTCCTTGCAAGAGGGGTTCTCTCATCAGTTTCGTGACCCACTCGAGACACACCGGTATTCCTCCCACGACTTCCACAATGTGACCTAAATGCTCCTCTGGGAGATCGTAGAGCCCTAATCGCTGGAGCAGGACAATCCCCTCGTTGTGCGAGAGTGCAGGAACCATCGATTGCCTGGCCCATTGGGTTTCAAGAGTGAACTGGGTGGGCCACTCCTTCGTTGCCAAAATCAAGGATGCATGATGGCGGGCATGCACAAACTTTTCGTAGAAGTGTTTCCATATCGGCAGAAGCTGTCCTTGTTCGTCGAGGAAATGCTCGGCATTATCAAGCAGGATCAGCACAGAGCGATCAGTGTGGGCTAGACAATTCAACAGGTGCTTTATCCGAGCTTGAAGGTTCTCCGTCGGCAGAGGAGCGTTTGCCAATCCGATACCTGCAAGAATATCGCTCAAAAGCAATTCGAGAGCGAGATCGGCCCCGATCACTTCCTGAGCGCGAACAGGAAGTTGACAGAGAACAACATAGTACCGTGGAATGTGCTGCTGAAAATACGTAGCAATGCGATGCAGTTCGGACGTTTTGCCGATTCCAGGAGGGCCCTGAAGGATCATCCACTTGATGAACGGCTGCCCTGCAATAGCTCCATAAAGCGAATCCAGCCACTGTTCCCGACCAATCAGGTGGCTAATTTCCATCCGACTGGATAAAGGAGTACTACGGGGAATACTTGTTTCCACAGAGGAAGAGGAAACATCAGGAAGCGTATCAATCGCCGCCAGTTTCGCATGCATGTCATCCCACTCAAGGTCGGACTTGTGTACCTTGTGCGTCCTTTTGGTTTCAAGCCGACTCCTGGCGAGCGTAAGAAAGAGATGGCGATCCCGAAGTGTCAGGCGAACTCCCGCATCTTTGAGAGCCTGGTAAATGACAGACAACTCGTCAAATAAAGGGGATCTCTTATCCAACTCAAAACTTGAGTAACGCTGCTGCTCAATCGTACCCGGCAGATGTGCGACGATATTTGACTGTGCAAGGCCATGCCGGTCACGAAGCCACTTGAGAAACGCTCCAAAATGATCGGGCGATGTGTATGCTGTGAAATCGTAAGGAGTTCTTGATACCTGCATCGCAGATGTCCCTTCTTCTGCAACTCGATCATCTGGGATCACTTCACCTCTAAAATCATCTTTCGTCAACCATCAATGGCATCTTGCACCTTTAAATAAAAGTATACCCGACAAACTGAGAGATGTACAGCCAAAATTGGCGTATTCACGCCAGTTCTTTATCCTATTCACCGGTTTCTTCGGGTACACTTCGTACTAGAACGATAGAATGCCTTGTTAACTTGTAAAAGTAAATACGGGGCTATGCACCTGAACAAATGAGGCCGCCGGGTACGTTCCGGCGGCTTCCATATCGCTTTATTAACCAGGCAACGGGGGGAATTGATACGAGCGCGGTGCGACTCGTGGCGATGTCTCTACTGTGGGCAAGTCTATCTAGTTAGATGATTGATTGCTTCTCTGTACAGTCTCGCAAAGTGCGAATCCGATGTTTCAATCACCAGGGCAAAACGGTTTCCATAATCCCCTGAGTTGTCTCAGACTTTTCTAGAGCCTCATATAGAAGCTATTGGGAAGTCTGACCATTTCATCTGTGCTTTTCAGCGGAAACCACTCACCTATTTGGGTGTCACATACGTAGTTGACGCATGTCCGGCAAATGTGTATGTTTTTTGTTTGTTCCCGCTTTGTGATAATACAAGTAGGCAAAAGGTCTGATGTATCTTTTGCTTCAGCACAAACGCTGCAATGTTCCATGAGTAGGGCCTCCATCATGCTGTCCTTTCGCTATCAATTTCTCGTAGGTACATTCCGATTAGGCGTACTGGCTCTCCTTTCGTTTCGAGTGTGTAACCCTTTTGGTCGTTGTCGAGTGCAGTTACAGCCCTGAAACCAAGCGTTTCCAGTATGTTTCTTCCGTCTTCTGTGGCTCCTATGGCATACCAGTTTTTGACATCGTGTTGAATTGCCATGAGTACAGCCCATCTAATCGTGTGGCGCAGCAGGTACGTTCCCCTTTCCCGATCTCGATGAAAATCCCCACTTGGCAAAACTTCAATTGTCGGTATATAGACGCTCAGGTTGCTTTCTGTCCATCTTCTGATTGCATATGCAGGGATGTCTTTCTCTTTGAGTTGACCATGCATAAGTGCTTTCGCTGCTCTTTCATCGAGGGGCAGGAAGGTTATAGCGCCTATGAGGTTGTTTCCCTCTTTAAGGCTCATAAAAATGTCGCTATTGACGGCTCTCCATTGCATGAGTGTTTCAAATGAGACTTCGTCGTCGGGACCGTAGAGCGTGCGTGTGATTTCCATTCCCTTCCATAGTTCTGCTATGGTTTGGGGAGTGAGTGATAATCGCTCCTTTCCTCTTTGTGATATTTCCATAGTTCCCATTTTTGCAAGGACATCTATGGCTGACTTCGGGAACTTTTTCCCCCTTTTTCGAAAAGGGTCTATGTCATATGGTATTTCTCCATCATTGACTTGTTGGTAAAACATTGTCTTTGTTCGACGTAATATCTTCATTGCTTCTTCAGCTGTGTAGTATTCGGCCACTGTGCTACCTCTCATTGTGTTTCGTTTCTAAACTTATTGTACCTTATGTTCTTGGGAATTTGTACCCCTTAAGGTGCAACATGCACTTGACGGACTGTAGTCCAGATGGCATAATGATTATATCATGAACTTAGCGGAATTAGCAAACTAATTCTGACGTATGCACCTGAACAACCAAATATCATACCAGAAGTCACAAAAAGGGCTACGAGATATAGCCCGTAGCCCTCTGGGTATGTTCCAGTCTCCATACCGCAGAATTATTCCGTTTCTAAAACCTGTGACGGGTGCGAGAGATGTGTTTGCTGCCAGTCGTTGATATCCTTTTTATAGTCCATCACAAAAGGAAGTCCTGACAGCTCTATATCGATCAGGAAGTCATGCATTCCTGGAAGCGCCGACACTACTTCAGTAAAGCCGATGCGTCGCATAATGTTGATCCCATCTGATGTAGTACTGTGTGCCTGAATACTACGAATGACTATCCCAGTGTGTCCCAAACTGACGATCACACGACGGGCACCAAGCAGAAGGAGTTCGCCCCAGGTACGTTTCTGGCTCAGGCTCACGCCAGGACGAATACCAATAGCCATGCCGTAGATGTCGATAGGTTTGCCAGGAATATACGTCAAGATATCACTTGCCTCCAGATCCTTTGCAAAACACCGCGCGTGGAGTAAATCGTCAATGGTTTCAGGACTCAACGGCACAAGTGAAAGATAGCCAACAATACGATCCTCTTGTTTGAGGAAGTAGTCAATGTCGGGATTCTTCTCCAGCCAAGCGAGACGCTTTTCAAGTGGGATCGTATTGAGTCCCCCAAACACCGAGTCAGCCAACGCCACAGCCTGCGGCATATCTTCGGGAGTAGCTTTCATGAATTGAGCTGGAGTAGTCTTTACTAATGACCTACTTGCGAAGAACGCCTCTGTTTCGGCTCGAAGGTCATCAACCTCTTTTTTCGGATACAGTTTATGTTTTCGACCCGGTGGAGCAACCGGGTGAAGATTACCCATGGTAACGTGATGTTGCAATGCACTGAAGTCTACGCCGAGCAGCTCCCTCACCTGCTTTGGCGTGTAATAGTCTTTGGTGTTATACCCTTTCATGCTAACCCTCCTAATAAGTTATTACCAACCATAACATATTTTATATAGTTTGCGCAAATTCTATTATTTTCATGCCCAATTCCCTTGACACAGTGCTATCTTGCCTGTATAATTCCTATAAGATTTGTAATTTGTATAATATTTGTAGCCTGTTTGACTACGGGATAGCCCTGAAAACAGTGCTACTGTTCCGAAAGCTGTCCCTTTTGTAGTCAATTGTAGTCGTATCGTAGTCGTAATGACTACACATCATGCAGTCCGAAGGAGAGGCTCAAATGATGCAAACTGTCACAACAACTAGCAGCGGCATGTCGCCCGAGAGTTTTCTAGCGAAGCTGACCCAGGGGTTGCCGCTCATGAACAGCCAAGGGCGTGAATTGCCCCGTTCGATCCCGTTCCGCAAGTGGGACGGAGAAAACCGTCGCTGGGAGCCAACGCAGGCTCTGATATGCGCCGTAGACAATGGCAACGACGCGTTCAAAGGGGCAATGCTCCACGCGAAAACGCCCACCATGACGACCAAGCGGATTATCACGGCCTACATGCCTGCTCGCAAGTTGCGCGGGGGCGAAGGCGTCGTCACCTGGCAGGTCAATACCTCTGAGGAATTCTGGGTTGGCGAAGATGCGGTCGAGAGCAAGAAGGTGGAGAACCTGCCCATTGGTATGACACACGAGCGCCTTTATGATGAGCGTTACCAGTCCTACCTGGCAGCTTGCCTCGTTGAATTGCTGATTGAAGCCGGGTATGGGCAACGCGGAAACGATGGGTGCGTCCTGGGCGGCTGGCAGGGCGAACACAATCTCTATTGCAGCTTCGGCGTTCCCAACGAGGAAGTCACGCTGGCTGGACCAACCGCCGAGGCCAGTGCTGCCTTGCGCCTGATCTTCAACGTACCCTTCAGCGTTGCACGAACCGATGAGCGTGGCCAGAAAACACAGTGGGTAGTACGCCTGGTTGAGATCAATGCGTATCCCCAATCGTTCGCATCCTTTGCGACCTGGTACTACAGCATCGATGGCACCCCGATTGATACCCGCATTATCAAGCATGTCACGATCGATGTTGGCGGGGGTCAGACGCACAGCTGCGAAGTTGATCTGATCCATCGCCAGGATGCGCCAGTCAAGCTTCGTATGGAAGCGAAGTTGCTCGGCGAAGGCACCATTCGTATTGCTCGTTCCATGCGGGACGCGCTCCGCGCTCAGCACGCGGGCATTCGTCTCAGCGACCCCGCTGCACAATATGCCCTCATGACGCGACAGGTTGCCGTCTCTGGCGAGTTGACCGACATTGATGCGTTGGTCTCAGAAGTGATCACGGCTCGCTCAAAGCAGCTGCTGAGTCCAATTCTTGAGTATGTGCAAGAAGGCCAGAATTTCTTGATGTTTACCGGCGGTGGCCGCGTCCTGTTGGAGCAGCAACTCCGCGAGATGGTCGCGCCGACACGCAGCGAAGGGCAATACCTGTTCATTGCTCCAAAGCTCGCGCCGGTTCTCAACGCTATCGGCGGCTACGTGCTGGCCCAGGCTGCCGCCAAAAAAATCCTGGCAGCGGCGGCAGAGCAGCAGCGTTCTTTGAGTGCGTCGAGTGCGTCCCTTAGTGTACCGAGGTAGCCGAAATGAGCAGCGATCCCCGCAACATTCCAGCCGAAGTCGTGCAGGTCGCCCACGTGATCGCCAAGCACACCGGGCTTACTGAGTCTGCTATCCTGCGCCAAGCACTCTGCTCGGCCATGCTCGTTGCAGAGGGGGCCAGGAGAGCGTCACGTCAGAGTGGACTGCATGCTGACTGCCTGGCGAAAGCACTGCGACGGCATCTCCTCAGTTCTGCTAGCGAGGGAGGGAAACAAAATGAGCAGTGATCCCAGAAACCTGCGCAACATTCCAGCCGAAGTTCTCCAGATTGCCGGCGTGATCGCCAGACACTCAGGGCTGAGCGAAAGCGATATCCTGCGCCTGGCTCTGGCGTCTGGCATTCTGGTCGAAATCACCAAGATTACGCCGGACCGTTTTGGCACCTACGGCGGCCTGCAGCCGGACTACCTGGCAAAAGCGTTGCGGCGGCACCTCAGCTCCGCGATTGATTTTTTGCTTGAGCATGGGCAACACCCCTACCAGGCAGTATTGGGCGCAGGAAGCACAGGCGCACCTCTTGCCCAGACGTTTGCGGGTGCTGCGGCCAGCCTACCGGAAACAGCATTCGATACCGCAATGGCCGACGAGCTGGAGGGGATGGGGATCGGGTTGGGGTTATCGGCGGCGATGGAAGAAGAACCTGTAGTCGCGTCCCCGTAGGCAGTACCCATGACGCTGGCATGGCTTCGCATCGCAGAGCCTCTTGCCAGCACCATCACAGCAGCCACAGGAGGCTTTATGACAACAACACGACAGGCACTGCTCACCGTTCCCCCACGAGGGACCCGAGACCGAGATTCCGGGGCCGACCTGGGCGACGTGGGACAGGGGGTCTACATTGCTTGCGCGAAGCAGGACGTGGACGCACTCGTTGACATGTTTACCCACTGGTTTGCCAACCGGGATGATATCACCCTGGTGGACGCTGGCTCTTCCCAGAAAGAAGGGCAGGGCTTTGTCATCCTCGAATGGGAGGGCGCAGTGGAACGCCGCATGCTCAACTGGCTCCGCAACCAGGCAACCGTTGACGACTACAGTCTGTACACGGCCTTTCACGGCCAGGAGGAACACACATGAGACAGCGCACACAGCAACAGCAACAGCAACGCTCACCAGACACTGAATCCGACAAGACCCGCAAACCGGACGAGCAGCAACAAGCACCATCGAAAGGATTTCAACCGTTTCAGGCCAACGATTCGGTCCATCATCCCCCCTGGTTTATGTATGGACTGGCAAACTTCGGTGTTGCGTGTGGCATCATCGCCAATGTCTGGCAACCCTTTACCAGCGTGGTCGCTTTCTTCAACATGTTTGTACAAGGAGACGTGTATAAGCATATGGACCCGCACAGCCAGGGTAATGCGACCGCAGGCGCTCTGGCCGTCTCAATAGGGATGGCCATTGCCTTCCAACTGGGGGTGCTGTTCTTTGTCTTCCGTGTCCACAACGAATTCAAGGAGCAGAAGGTCAAGGTCGGGGACAACATGCAGGCGGTCAAGTCCACCGCCGTGCAGATGATCTCGCATCACCGACTGCTACTGGGTTGGTCGATCATCTCCTTCGCCGCCGATACCGTCGGCGACTTCACCTTTATCACCCTGCTTACTGTCGACCCAGTATTAATCCTGGGCTACACGCTCTCGCTGTACGCCGTCGCGACTATTCTCCTGCTTGCTTCACTGGAGCGGCAGTGGGTGGCCAAGATCGCACTGGAGAACTGGCGGGCTTTCAAAGCCTATACCAAGCTCATGAGCCTCAAAGTCCAGGCAGCCCTCGCCAGACAGGAGAACTAACATGAAAGAAGCATTAGAACACTGGAAAGAGGGCGTGGGCGTCCTCCTTTACTTTACCTTCCTGGCAGTGTTTACGCCCAAAGCCGAGGCCCTTGGCTGGGGCTATAAGGGACTTCTGTTCTGCGTTCTAGCAGGCGGGCTGCTCATCTTGTTACTCTACCTGGTCGTGAAGTTCACGGCGGAGTATATCGCGGACCACCGCGAGGAGGTCAGCAGCTTCCGCGAGTACATGGGCATTGGAACCACCACTCCCGAGCGGGTGGCACTGGCCGCGATTGGCACGCTTGACGATCCTAGCAACGATGAACTTGACGCGATGCTCGCGTCCAATCCGTATGCCAGTCCCGAGATCCTCGATGACGACAAATATACCCGCTTGCTCCCACGTGTGAGCGCGAGCGCGGACACCACGCCCCGGAGTGCGGACGAGAACAAGGACGAGCACGAACACACGTGGGATCGCGACTTCTTCAATGATACGGAACAAGAGGACGAGGACGAGGCTCCAGGCGGCAAGGTGACACAGATCTTCGGGAAGAACCCACGTCGTCGCCTGGATCTGGCAGAGAACTTCCAGCCCGACGCCGACGACCCGCTGGCAACAGGCGTCTTTTTCGTCGGCATCCCCGGCTCCGGCAAAACCGTCGCCCTTGCCCTGTTCCTGGAGCAATACATCAGACGCTTTCGCTTGGCAGCGGTGATTTTCGACACGGAAGGGGATTTAAAATCCATCGTCGAAGATGGGTTATGCGCACGTGGGCTGATCGCCACACCTGAAACACTCCCCGATTGGGCGCAAGTCGTCCAGCATCGTATGCAAGTGGTGATCGATTTGCAGCAGTGCCGAAGACCAGGCGAGGCATTCATTAACTACGAACTGGCGGGACAATTGATTGCAAAAACGCTCAAAGACCTGATGAACGCCCAATCCGCCATTGCTCCGGCAGATCGGTTGCCCTGCCTGGTTGGATTGGATGAAACACACATCTGGGCTCCGCAGAATCCGCCGTCGTACCTGGACCCGAAAACGGCCAAAGATGTGCTGGATACCCTGACCGTTGTCGCGACGCGTGGGCGCAAATATGGCGTGGTGCCGTTCCTGGCGTGCCAGCGCATCCCAAAGGTGCATAAGGATATCATTGCCGGCTGCGAAACGCGCATCTTCGGCAAGGCCGACTTAGACAACGATATTAGCCGCTATCGCGAGTATGTGAGCAAAGAGGTCATTAGTGATCAGGGCATCCGCTCGCTTGGCAAAGGGCGCATGATCGTCTGCATGAACGGGAAACGTTTACTGGTCCAGTTTGATAACCGCAAGAGCGATCACACCAGCCATACCCCAGGTGTGGCCCTGGCACTGAGCAATCCTGTGGGCACCATTCCTCCGGAGTTGCTGGCATCTCTGTCTCGCCCGATTCAAGCGGTGCAGCCACCACCAGTTTCCCTTCCGGTGGTGGTGCCACCGGGCGAGACACACCGCGAACCGCCGACAGAAAACGCCCCTCGCCTGCCACTCCCATTCCCGCGTGAGGTGCGACGAGGACAGACGGGTGAGCTACCAAGCGAATTACGCGCCGCCCTACAGGTCTACCAACCAGGGATGACCTACCGCTCACTCGCCAGAGCGATGAACTGGACTGATAGCGAAGCACGCATTGTATGGCGAGAACTCAGGCAACGCGGCCTCCTGCACGCGACAGGGAGCGAAAGCGAACAGGCAACAGTCAAACCTGAGATTCCCGTTCCAGCGCAACCACAAAAGCCAGCCCAAGCGTCGGATCTCGAGAGAGCGTTGCAGGCATACGACCAGGGACATACAACCATCAATGCGTTAGCTCTTGCCCTCAGCATGACGCCCTGGAATGTTCGTCCGCTCTATACCCAGGTCAAAAAGATACGTGAACAAGCCGGATAGATATATGTGTGTGTGTGTGTGTGCGGCACACACAGAGCGTGTGAACGCCACCTGCGTGCTTGCGCATGGTTGGGAAGAGGGTCACACACACACACACACATAATGAAGGCCCTGATTTAAGAGGAGCGAAGGAATCACAAAGGAGACACAGTATGGTTGGTATCATTGTCATTAGTGCGATAATCGTTAGCCTTTTGCTGGTCTGCAATCGGAGAGCAAATGCGATGGCGGATGGGGAGTATGGGACCGGAGATCATCACATTCGCATCTCTTACTATCGTGGCAAGCCACTGGTCAACAGTAGCATCGATGTCGGGGAAATTCACGAGTGGCATCCGATGCGCTGACAGACCGCAGCGTACGCAGTATTGAGATCACCTATGCCAACGGCAAGCGTGAGCGAACAACAAAGTAACAGAGGAGTGAAACAGCATGGATATTCGATACATCCTGGGCGGCATACTCGCCGCGCTTATCGGTCTTTCGATCCTGGTCACAATCGTCTCCTGGCTCTCTCAAAGACGGCGTGACCGGGCCGCACGAGCATACCTGGCCCAACACCCACAGAGCAGAGGGTATGCAATAGGTAGCCCGGAGTACAACGCGCAGATCGTGGCAGCTATTCGCCAGGTCAACGAACGGCTAGAGCCACAAGGCAAGCGCGTACCAGAACGGGTGGCAATAGAGATCATCACACACATGGAAGAAAGCGAGAACGAATCATGAGGATTTTAGGCATCCAGTTCGGTTCATCGGAGGATGAGGGAGCAACCCTTGTCACAGTCACAGAAGACAGTCATACTCCAGTGCCTCAGGAGCAAGAGGAAACGGAGCCAACAACGGAAGACATTCTCAGACGTCCGCTCGGGCAAGGCTTTCCCAGTCGCGCAGAAGTGCGAGCAGGCGCACCCTCCCTATTCGCTGATCATGCAACACAAGGCGGCTATGGGAAAGCTTTAGCCGCCTGGGAGGACCAGCGCAGGACGATGGGTGCGCAGGAGCCTGAAACGACGGATGACGAGACAGTTACAGATGAGGATGAAGAGGAAGAATATGAGGAGGTCCCTGAGCCTCCCAGACGCAAGCTCTTCGGACTCTTCTAACGAAAAGACGAACCGGCAGCCAGTTCCGTCAAAGCGTGGTGCCGAGGGTGCAATTCCCGGCCTGGCTCTTCGACAGTTGTCCCTGTAGCGCGTTTCTTTGGGTATTCCACTTGCAAAATGGAATGTCTAGTGCAGAAAGGAAAGAAAGATGAGCAAGAGTGACGAGCAAGTCAGTTTTGAAGCCGGCGCGTTAATCGCAGAGATGATAGAACGAGGTCACGGCCAACCATTGACGGAAAATCAGGAGTGTACCGCCATCGCCGCATGGGGCAAGGACGCCATGAACTCAGGCATCCTCACAGAGAACCAGGTGGCAGCGTTTCAAGCTGGTATGGATGCCTGGTTTACTGGCAGCCAGGGCTAACCAGTCGGAAAGTCGCGGCGCATATCGGCATATCGCACACAACGGCTGCGACATACCATCAAAGCGATGAAACAGCAAAGCGAGGGAGCTTCATAAGCAGGAGAGCAGGAAGGAACGAACCATGAAGATTTTCGGATCTGCTAGCAAAAGCAACAACGTTGAAGAAGACTTCATTGAAGAAGATAGAGAACTCAGCGAAGAATTAACGCCGGAAGAATTGGCGCAAGCGAAGGCTCTGGGAAATGCTCTGTACGACTATATAGTCAGTTCCCGAAGTGTGGCGAAGAGAGCAAAGTGAGGGAACACAAATGTCACAGCAGTCGGAAGCGAGCAGTTGAACCGGCAGCCAGTTCCGTTCAAGCGTGGTGCTGGGGTGCAATTCCCAGCCTGGCTCTTCGGATTGTCCCTGTAGTGCATCTCGCATTCCGGTATGAAGGAGAGGACAATGACAACGTATGCGTTTGAAATTGCCGTGTTCACGCTCGTAGAGGGCGTAGCGCAACCCGTTGGCACAGTCTCCGGCGCAGTTGAAGCGGACCGGTACAGTTCCGCCTGCGTCAAGGCTTGGCCGCTTATCAATGAAGAATGTGTCCGTATTCGGGAGGAAACCGGCTGCAGAACGGCTGTCGGTAACCTGCACGTAGAGCACCAATCGTAGTGCGTTCACTCTAGCCCAAAACAACTGAGCGCCTGACCTCTGCCAATTGTTTCGACGCAAGTGCAGAGGGTCAAGCGCCAATCTCGCGGAGGACCGCTACTTGTTATTCTAACAGAACGGTGGCGACCTCCGCAACGGAGGATATCAGGTACATGACGAGCAATTTGCATCATGCACACAGCAGCCGCGAGCTTATCCAGCTCACACCACTGTACGTCGTCACCGAAGCAACTCAGGTGATCCCAGTCATCCAGTACGAGGAGGAGGACGAACTCATCCACACGGATGAACACCTGAATTGCGGCGACACCACCTGTCCCTGTAATGCGAACGTGGTAGAAGGCGCACGCGCGGCCTCCCAGGACACGGAGGCACGAAGATGAACGGAACCGATTGCGCCTGGTGCGGCACCGGCGAGGGCATCTGCGCCGAATGTCTGCAAGCCATCTTCGCTGAGTCGGATGTCCTGGCAGCCACCGGCCTGTTCCTTGCCCCCGATAGCGAGGAGAACACACAGCCACAGACGGCACCACCAGAAAGCGAGGGCGAACGCCATGCAGCAGCATAACACCATAACACGATGCGATAAGCCCGTCTCGTTTCGTGCGCTGCGCTGCCGCATGCACGCTCGATTGGCTGTGGTCCAGCATCTCCAGCGCAAAAAACGCTCTCTTGCGCGTGCCTACGTGCGGCTGCGCAGACTCCACACGCACATCAAAGCACAACGGGCTCTGCGTCTGCGGCTGAAACAAATACACCAGGCTGCGGCCATAATGAGGGAGGTGGAGTCGTGATCGACCTGCACTCCCCACAATCGCAATTGCAGCCAGAACACCTGACAGTTTCTGAGTTGCTGCTGGAGGCACACAGAGAGATACAAGCCCATCCCCATACGCAGCCAACCGCGACCGCCTACGCCTTTGAATTGTTCCGCCGCGCTATCGGACAGCGTGACGAGCAAGCCTGGAGCGGCCTCTATGAACTGTATCACGCAATGGTCAGTTCATGGATGCTCCGCCGCGCTCCTGCTCTCGTAGCAGAGGATCTCGCAGCACTGGTCAACGAGGTCTTCGCCAAATTCTTCCGGAGCATTGGCCCGGAAAAGCTGAAAAACTTTCCCTCGGTTGGATCGCTGCTCGCCTACCTCAAATGCTGCACGAGCAGCGTCTGGGCCGATTACTGCCGGTCGCAGCTGACGCGACAACGCGAGGACCCGCTAGAATCTCTCCCCCAGCAATCGCTCATGCTTGACGATTTCGCTGCGTCTGTGATCGATCAGCTGACCGCACAGGAGGCCTGGGCCATGATCGCTGGCGCAGTCCCGGCCCAGGAGGAACGGTTGATCCTGGTGCTGGTGTGTAGTCAGGGTTGGAGTCCGGCCAAACTCCAGCACCGCTACCCCTGCCTGTTTCCGTCGGTTGAAGACGTGTATCGCCGCAGGCGCAACGTCTGCGAACGACTGCGACGAAACCAGGAGCTGCTTCACCTGCTGGAACGCCAATCTTCGCGAACGTCGCGGGAGGAGTGCCACCATGCACACTAAACTCTACGCGGACAACTACCAACAGCGCAGGGAAGAAACCTTCCTCCGCTCGGGTGGTCGGTGCGAGAACGTGCGAGATGGGGAACGCTGCCCGGTGAAATTGGGCGACTGGCGCATCACCCGCTCGCTCCAGATTCAATTCGAACAGTTGCTGATCCACCATGTCAACGGCGATCCGGAGAACCCAAACGCTGAAATGCTTGCGGTCTGCTGGGCCTGCCACATGCGCCTGCACCGCAAGCCCGGCCCTGGACGCAAGAAAGCGAGTGCCAGGAAGCGGGGCTATGACGTGATCCGCGTTGCCCATTTGATGGCGATGCTGGCACGTTCCGGCCTCGCCACCTGGGCAACCACGAATGGGCGCGTCGGCTGGCAGGTAGGGGCGCTCACCAGCGAGGCCAACGACCCTATCGACGCGCTGGTCATGGCCCTCCACTGGCTCAACGCAGAGGGACACGATCTCCAAGAGGCTCTCGCACAAGCGCAGGCAGAGAACCGGCGCTTGACAGATATCATCACACGGACGCAGTGCGCCGAACAACGGCGTCAACAAGACGCTGCCATCCGAGAACCTGTGTCACGAACACGATAGGAGAACGAACGAACGTGAATACCACACAATCCGTACAGATTATTGATACCGCAGGAAACACGCACACGATAGCTATCACAGCAGATGGGATCATGCTTGATGACAAGCTATGCCGTCTCGTCGTCAAGGAGACCCAGATTGCACTTCTGTCAGAGGACCCCACCAGGGGCATCGTCACCGTTGCCCCTGCAGCATTCTGGCATGCCTTCGCCGGTGGCGATCCCACACCTGATAACGCAGGTCTGCTCCTAGCGCAAGCCCTGGCACACTGGTCGGCCATGCAAGAAATCCCTCTGGTGCTGCAACGGTTGCACCATCTTGTGGACGACATGGACAGGCAATTCCACCACTTCGGCGAAGCGCCGCTTCCGGCCTATCGCTTCGATTCCTTCACCCTACAACTGTTGCGAACCTACGATGGCACCGAGGAACACGTCGCGGCTGTCGCAAAACTGCTCAACCAACCGCCAGAGAAGATTCGTCTCTGGCTCACGATGGTCGGGCTGATAGCTGTGCCAGATCATGAGCAGCAGCAGCCACACCTCCAGGGAGAAACTGTCCCAAGAGCAGTGCCAGATAGGGTCGCTGCTCCGATCACGAACCAGCCCAGACCTTTCCGTTGGACACCTTCTCTGGTCCGGCAACTCACGGAGGCCTTTTCTACCTCAGATGAGCCGTCAATCAGCGCGGTAAGTCGAGCCATTGCCGGAAAGTACGGGTGGCCGGTCGAGGGTGTCGAATACAAAATCTACCATCTGGGCCTTCCCCGGCAACGCGAGCAGCAGCAGCGGCACCAGCAGGATACCGAAACCAGTGCCGAACAGGAGGAGAAAGGCCAGCCGATCATACCCGTGGGGGCCGATGTATCGGCCCCAACCGAAACCAGTACTGAGCAGGAGGAGAGCCAGACCGAAGAAGCCAGAGTGAAAGCTCACGCGCCTGATCCGGAAGATGGGTCCTATCACCTTCCATCCGGTAATTTTCTCTGGGACGTGAAAATTGACGGGAAGTTGCAGCGATGGCCATTAGATGTTGCGTATGGCATGTTCCCCTTTTCCAGGCCAGGCACGTCTCTCGTCTACCGTGAAAAGCAGTATGTCCTCCAGCACGTAAGTACGAGCGTCATCGCGGTGACGCAAGAGCAACGAACGGCTATGCAAGTAGCACAGGTATAGGAAGAAGGAGACACACATGAACGAGATCAATGAGCGGCACCGCCATGAACTTTGGAGGCTGGTGAAACACCTGAGGGAGATGCGCTTGCATCTGTGCAGCCTCGCTCATGGCGTGGCGACCGAGGCGGGCGTCTTTCACCGGGCCTACGTCCACCAACTCTGTGCAGAGATCGATCTCTACGTATTCCGGTATCATCGCGCCCTGCAACTTCCCCCGCCCGCGATAGAGCCTGACCCCACCTACGTCTCTACACTGCAGGCGTGCCTCGTTTCCTCCATGATGGAGCAGGAAGGCGACGTGTTCTGCCAGATGCTCGCGGCTATCGCCCTCATGGGCAACGAGCGACGGATTCACCAGCCAAAGAAAGGCAGTACTGCCTCACGCATCGTCACCGCCCTCGTGTGTGAGCATCTCGACGATCTGCTCACGTACTGCGATATCGGCGTTCTCACAAAGGTGAGAACAACCGGCAAATTGCAGATCAGGTGCGCCGCCGTATCGGACGAGGGGCGGCTCCTACAAACCCGACTGCCAAAGGATGGGAACGAGGGGGCGATCACCCTCTGGAACAAGCACGCAGGGAACTGGCGCTACACCGGGATATCTATTGGGTGCCTACTCATAGACATCGGGCAAATCCCTGATAATATCATGTCCCTCCCCCACTGGAGCGAATTACGTCCACACGTTCCTCTGGAGTTGTCAGCGCATACGAGTTTCGCGACGGGAAAGGAGCAAGACACGTGAGCGAACACAGGACCGCAGCGTGGCTTTCTGCGCTGTTGCAACGCGATACGGTAAGGACACTCTCCATGACTGACCCCTGGGGGACGCTGGTAGCACTGGGCGCGAAGCGGATCGAAACCCGCTCCTGGCCCACGCCGCATAGTGGCCCACTGGCGATCCATGTGGCAAAAAGCCTGCCAACATGGGCCGAGGCCTGTTGCTCCGAACCCCCGTTCCGTCAGGCGTTAGAGGCTGGCGGCTATCGCTGGCAGCCAGATACAGGACACAATCCCTGGGGGCTGCCGCTCGGCCACATCGTCGCCGTGGTCTGGCTAGACGAGGTGCAGCGGATCACCTCTGCATTTCAGGTGAGCGAACCTGAGCGCAGTTTTGGCCTGTTCACCCCTGGTCGCTTTGCGTGGCACTTCTCACAGGTCTATCGCCTGACGACGCCCATCCCGGCGCGGGGATCGCTGGGCGTGTGGGAGTGGCAGCCACCGGCACGCTTTTGGCGCGAGATTCAGGCTACATATGACCAGATACGAGAGGCGGTGCAACGATGATCGACGACATCGAGCAATATCAGCGGATGGAGCGCAATATCCGGGGAGCCATCAAACGCCACGTCAAGGGTTGCCCCCAGTCCGACCTTGCTCCAGAAGCGCGGCACAAGCTGATCGACTCCTTCGGTACCACTGCTCCGGCGGTCCTCTACCTCGCCGAAAAGAACATCAGTTGGGAGCGTCTGGCAATGCTGGTGGATGAAGAGGTGACCGCGTTCCTCTCGTCCACCAATCCTTCTCAGGATTCACGCAAAAGGAGGGAGAAACGATGACTGGCAAAACCGCTATCCCATGGGCGACCGAGACCTGGAACCCCTTGGCCGGGTGCACACGGGTAACCGCGGGCTGCGATGCCTGCTATGCCTTTGCGCTGCACGATATGCGACACGAAGCCTACGAAAAATACGACGGCATCTACCCGAAGACCGGCAAGCCCATGCCAAAGCAGTACGCGCACCCGTTCTCGGTCGTGCAATTACTTCCTGAACGGCTGGAGGACCCTTTGCACGTCAAAACGCCCCAGCGATTTTTTGTCAATTCGATGTCGGATCTCTTTCATAGTCAAGTCCCAGATGACTACATCTTCCAGGTATTCGACGTGATGCGACGCGCCGAGTGGCACATCTTCCAGGTATTAACCAAACGTGTCGGGCGGCTCCGTCGGCTCGGCCAGCACCTGGATTGGCCGCCAAACGTCTGGATGGGAGTGAGCATCGAAAACGATGCGCTGACGCCACGAGCTGACGCTTTACGCGAGGTGCCTGCCGCTGTACGGTTTCTTTCGCTGGAGCCGCTACTGGGTCCGTTACCATCGCTCGACTTGGCCGACATCTCCTGGGTAATCACCGGCGGCGAATCCGGCCCACACGCACGGCCGTGCGATCCCAACTGGGTCCGCGCCATTCGCGACGCCTGCATCAGCCAGGGGATCGCCTACTTCCACAAGCAATGGGGTGGGCGCACAGCGAAAGCTGGTGGAGATGAACTCGACGGACGGCACTGGCACGAGTTCCCCGCAGGGATGGTCGGAAGGCAGGAGGTGTCAGCATGAGGACACCTCTCCGTGCAGAATGCCCTCCCTGTCACCTCGTTTTGCCAGGAGGGCCACACATAACGACGCATGCGCAATCGGTTGGCCCAGAAGCTCCATCATCCCTTCTGGAGTTTGGGACGGATGTCGCAACACGCTCTCGCTGGTTTGTGCTGGCGAGTTTTCAGCACCCGGCCAAATTACATCTGGGCCTCCTGAGTTGGCTCCTTGATCGCTACACCATGCCGGGTGAGACCATCGCTGATCCCATGGCTGGCAGTGGCAGCGTGTTGTTTGCGGCAACCATGCAGCGACAGGTGATCGCCAGAGAGATTGAACCGCGCTGGCTCGACCTGCTGCGAGCAAACGCCGTACATATCACCGCACACGCAGGTCTGTTTGCCGGGCAGATCGATACCGGACAGGCAGACGCACGCGAACCCTGGGGCTACCAAGCCGATCATATTGTGTTCTCGCCCCCTTATGGCAACGAAGCTAGCGCCACGCCCGACGGACGCCGCATGTTACCTTATCGCTTGCATCAGTTGACCGTTCCTTATGATCGACGCTGGCAACACATCGTCGATCACCCGACACCCGGCGCGATGGGCGCGGTCACTTTTCACTACGGGACGCATCCCAACCAGATCGGGCATTTTCGCGGAGCGCGGTACTGGCAAGCCATGCGCCTGATCTATACCCAGGCGTACCTCTCGCTGCGCCCGCAAGGCTCCCTCATCCTCATTGTAAAGGACCATATCCGCGAGGGGAAGCGGGTAGCCACGACAGCAACCACCATCAGTGTGTGCGAGGAACTGGGATTCAGCTTGCATACCCATCACCAGCGTCACCTGCATAACCTTTCACTCTGGCAACGCCGACGCAAGGAACGTAGCGAGCCAGTAATTGAGGAAGAGGACGTACTCATCTTCCGCAAACACCAGGAGGAGATACCACGATGACACGCACCCCTGAGCAACTCTCGCTCATAACCCTGGGTACCGACCACCTGAGCGAGCGACTGGCAACCACCGGCGAGCAGCACTTTCCGGTCCAGGTCTCGCCCACTCTCGCTGACCTGCTGCACAACCACGCGCCAGTGTCTTTGTCCACTTCAGGCGGGAAAGACTCGAGCGCGATGGCCCTGGCTACCACCACCTACCTCGATGAGATCGGACATCAGGGCCTTCGCCTGCTGATTCACAGCGATCTTGGCCGTGTCGAGTGGCGCGAGTCGCTCCCGATGTGCCACAAGCTCGCCGATCATCTGGGTCTGGAGTTGGTCGTTGTACGCCGACAGGCGGGCGATCTCCTGGCGCGCTGGCAGGTGCGCTGGCACAATAACGTTGCTCGCTACGCCAACCTGGAGACTGTGCGCCTGATTCTGCCGTGGTCTACGCCAGGCATGCTGTTTTGCCGGTCCGAACTCAAGGCCGCGATCATCTGCCGGGAACTCGTACACCGCTTTCCTGGCACGGTGATCATCTCCGCAACGGGCATCCGGCGAGAGGAAAGCACGACCAGAGCACACGCGCCCATCGCTGTTCCACAGCCACGGCTCACCAACGTGACGCACCGGACGAGCGGATACGACTGGCATCCAATTGCCGACTGGACACTCTCTCAGGTCCTGGCCTATCACCAGCTTCGCCAGTTCCCACTGCACGAAGCGTACGGGCGAGGAATGACGCGTGTCAGTTGCGCCTACTGCGTGATGGGCAACCGCTCGGACCTCGCGACCTCGGCAGCCTGCCCCGACAACCAGGATCTCTACCGCGAACAGGTGGACATCGAGATCAGCTCATCCTTTTCATTCCAGAGTGGACACTGGCTCGGCGACATTGCGCCGACACTGCTCTCTCAGGAGCAACGGCGAGGCCTGGCCGAAGCGAAACGCCGGGCTGCTCTGCGCGAACACGCCGAAGCGCGTATCCCGCGCCACCTGCTCTACACAAAGGGCTGGCCGACCGTGATGCCCAACCGAGAGGAAGCCCGCCTCCTCAGCGACGTGCGCTGCATCGTCGCCGACGCTCTGGAGCTGGTGATTGATTACCGCGATCCTGAAACCATCCTGGCCCGCTACGCCCAATTAATGCAAGCCAGGACCCAGAAAAGGAACGGAACACAATGAGCAGACACACGCGGAGTATTTCCTATAGCCTTTGTGCTACAAGGGGAGGCGTCCGATGAGTGACACAGCCCTTCTTGAGTCTCATCGTGCATGAACACTATCAGTAGGTGTGAAGCGTTAGGATTTTCATACAAACAACAGATGTTAATTTCCTACTAACATTTGTTGTTGACAAAACAGCCCGTGGAGGTTATAGAAGTGATAGAAGGCCAATTGATAAGTAGTCTGCGGAGCAGGAAAGATTGCGCAAGGCTGCGTCACGCTTCCTTTCCCAATTTATGCGGAACACTTGTACAATTGTTGGTAATGCCCTACAATGACCATATATTTGGTCCACTGGGAGGCTATGCCGATGCAGTAATACAATGCGCTCGACGCGCTCGATCACCGCCAAAACGATTAAAGGCCAGCGGGGCCGAATCCGCTGACCTCTGTCGGGAAAATATTCCACTTGCGCTGGTAGGCCGCTGGCATGACTACCACCAGAGCGTTTACAAATGCCTTCAATGCTCTGATAGTAGCATATTCACGTCAAAAAGTCCAGTGATAGGCATTTGTGTCTATCAAAATCCCCTTTTTGACCCCTGTGGGACTTCCACTGCCTGCTTGCCCTGCCATGCGCGATGAAACAACTTTCAGCATTATTAGGAAGGATTTCGTAGCATGGAACATTCTCATGAAGAAGATGGCCAGCCTCAAGGCGTGCCATCGCGTCCACAGCAGGTGGACGGATCGCAACCGAGCATTGACTTCAGCCGCGAGCTAGAACTCGAAGAGCGTTCACGCAACGCGCTCTTCCAGAGCGTGGTTATCCTGAGAGAGCGCGGAAGAGACGGCCAGGATTTGCTGAGAGAACTCCTCCTGGTGAATCAGCAACTCCCCCGCCCTGTCGAGATCGAGGAACTCCCAATCATCGCTGATTTCCCCCTCGACATGGACGCTGACGCCTACATCCAGATGATGGATACACTGAGAGATGCAGCGACCAGGCTGCATCTCCATGAGGAGCCGACAGCAACAGATGAGGCGGTCGAGCCGACCCCGGCCGCGCTCGACCAGGCGATTGCCAATACGGACGTCAAGGGCCTGTACGCCAACGTTGGCGTGCTTGTCAGCCTGCGCCAAAACGATGCCGTCGGCTACATTTTTAAGAAGGAAGCGATCAAAGCGGCGTTTGGCAAAACGGTCAACATGAATGACCTGGAGCGACTCGTAGGTGAGCAGCAGCGCAAGGCAGCCAAAGAGGAGCGTGGCGAGAAGCTGGATGTTGCCGAGGTCGCGAAGTATTGGACCATGGCGCATCGGCAGGATTGGGCCTACGACGCAAAGCTCAAACTCTGGCGGCATTGGAATGGGCAGTGCTGGGAGGCGCTGGAACATCGCTCCCAGGAGTTGGAGTTGGAGGCAATCGCGGCCCTGCACGATGCAGGAATCGACATCAACTCCGGGAGCGGCATGGACTGTTTCCAGCGTGTGGCCGTGGCCGAGTTAACCATCGTCTTTTTCCCCGGCGTCGGAAAGATAAACTTTGAAAACGGCACGCTCGATCTGGAGTCCATGACGCTGTATCCATTCCAGCGCGAGGACCACCTGACCTACTGCTTAGAGTACTGCTACGCCCCCGCTCACCATCCAACAATTAACAAATTCCTCAGAGAGACGATCCCAGATGTGCATGCACGCCAGGCGTTTATGGCGCACCTTGGCCTGGCACTCTTGCAGGATACGCTGATGCACCAGGTTCTCGTTTTGCTCGGGCCAACTAGGAGCGGAAAGTCCACGCTCCTGGCGCTTGCCAATGCCGTCTGCGGCACCTCGTCGGCAGACAACTTTGCGGAAGATTTCAGTTTCGCTGGCCCGAGCTTGTTCAGCAGGGAACTGGAGGGCAAGCGGAGCCGCTACCAGTGGGGCAACCGGCGGATCGTCTGCGCCGATGAGATCCCCGCGGAGGCGCTGAAAGACGAGGAGCTTTTCAAGACGATGAGCGCCCATGGCGGCGTCGAGAAGCGTGGCATGCACAAGGATGAGACAACAGGCAACCGGTGGCGACCGAAGATGATCTTAGCCGCCAACGATCGCCCGCGCTACCGCGACGTCTCCGGAGCGGTCAAAGAACGCTGCACGTTCGTGACCTGCCCAAATCACCGCCGTCGCGAACAGCGCGACCCCCAGCTTTTCGGCACATTGCGCGCCGAGATTGGACCCTTTGCAGCCAGTTGCATCTTACTGGCCCAGCGGCTCCTTGAGCGCGGGTACTATCCGCTTTCCTACGCGCAGAAGCACACGCAGGATGTGATCGCCCGCGAAGGCAATCATGTCAAGGCGTTTCTCGCAGAATGCTGCATCGTCGGCGACGCGACCAACTGGAGTGTGAGCGACAGCATTTATAACGAGTACCTCTCATTTTGCGCTAACAGCGGCATCACAAATGCAAAGTTAGCGAAGCATGTGCTGTCGGCCTCCATCTGCAATATGGCCATGGGTGTGTCTGCCAAACGCGGAAGACATGAGTCCAGGGTGGTCTGTGGGCTCCAGGGGATTCGCCTCCGAGAGGCAGAGGACATCTGGGCGACAGACGAGGACGAGCTCAATCGCTATGCCGATGATCGGCTGCTGGTAGACCAGACCGAGATGTTGACGGTGATACATGGCCAGTTGACAGTGGTTCCAAAGACCAGCAACGCAGCGAATGAGCCTGTAGAGCCTGTAGAAGAACTTTCGTTGCCGGTGTTGATGGCTCAAAACCAAAATACTCTCTCTGAAGAGATACCCCTTGTGACAACTCCTCTCGATCAAGTCGATCAAGGTCAAGGGGTCCCTCTAGAGGAACAGAAACTGGTCGAAATGCCGCCAACGCTATCAACAATTCGCCTGGAAGTGCCTGTAGAGCAGATTGAAGACGTTGATGGTAGCAACGACATTTCCACCACATGCCAGCATGCCGCCACGTATATATGCAACGTTCGCGACTGTGGTCAACCGGCGATCATCCACGATCCAGCGAATATAGAGGAGGAAGAACGCACATACGGTCTCTGGTGCGCCTCACACCAGGCGTGTTACGAGAACATGCTGTGTGGCGAATTGCTCGATCCACGCTATCCGAGAGTGGCCCTGAGCGTCTGCTCGTCGATGTGCGAGGGACATGAAGCCTGGTTGCATTTCCACCAGCATCCGCAGGCTAGTGTGGCAACCGTCAATGCAGCGGTATACAAGCTTGTGGAGGGGCAGCAGAGCCAGAGCAAGGAAGAGTCGGCGTAACCAGGCCAGGGCAGGGCAGGGGAACGCTGATACACAAGAGATGTGCTTGTACGAAGGTCGGCTATGACCTCCGGTGAGTGCTTGTCCTCTTTTTCCGCAAGATATCCTATAGCCATAGGTTCAAGAACAGGCGAGCGGTCTTTTGTTGCCGATAGTGACAGCAAGCAGAAACATCTCCCTGGGTAAGTTTGCAGTTATGCGTATATAACGTGTAACTTGCAGCCAGGAGAGTGCTGGATGGTTGGAGCGTGGGAACGCACGTTGGGGAACATCGCTCCTGCTTGAGGTAGCGGTCAGTTGCTCCGTGATGGGTCCCTTTTGCCATTCGGTACCGTTTTCGGTACCTGTCGGCTGTTGGATCCACGCTGCAGGCGTCATCTCATGCTGTGTTGTGTCCGAGGGAAAAAGCCAAGCAAGGGAGAAAAACATGGCCCTGGTTCGCTGCTACATTGGGGGAGGGCGAGAAGGAAGCAACTTGACGATTGATGGTAATATTGGAGGAGAGGTTCTCATCTTTCGCGTAGTGCTTCCAGTGTACAGTGTAGTCCGTAGAAAAACGGGTGTTTTTGTACCACGCCTGTGTGCGTATGGAGGCCAGGAGCGAATGCCTGCGGCTTCTTCTTCTCAGGGACGTCAGGAAGTTGTCCATCAACTGACACCGCGCGATCTCATCTGTCTGACCTGGATTGCCATGCAGTATGCGATCCGCCTGGACCAACTGCAACGCCTCCTCTATCGCTTGACGCCGGAGCAGGATCGTCACAAGCTGAAGCCCGGCGTTGATCGCCTCTCTCTGGACCGCACCTACGAAATCATCGCGAAGTGGCAGGCGCTGGGCCTCATCGAGAAGCAGATCATCCTCCACGGTGATAGGCTCTGGATCTGGGCATCGCGCGAGGGGCTGCGGGTCTGCCAGCTCCCTTTCACTTCCAGCGGCAAGCCGGCGAGTGTGCGGCTGCCGCATCTTTTTTATATCAACCAGATTCGGCTCTATATAGAAGACAAGCGGCCCGATGATCGGTGGACATCCGAGCGCCAGATCAGGCGAGACGCGGGCGCGCCGACCAAAGGCGAGGACCTGCCCCATTTGCCCGACGCGATCCTGACCGCGACCACCGGCAAGGTCACCGCGCTGGAGATCGAGCGCAGTTCCAAAACGGAGGAGGAGTTGCTGGCTGACCTGCGCGAGCTGGCCGTCACCTATAAATCCATCTGGTACTTTACCACCACCGCCACGAAGCGCCAGCTTGAGGCCGTGCTGGCCGAGATGTCGGAGGAGATGCGCAAACCCTTCCGCCTCTACAGCCTGGTCGAGTATGGAGGTTGCGCGTATGGAATCACGTGAGTACCGGTATCGGGGACGTTCCTCGTCCAGCCAGTCAGTCATTGGGAACGATCCGTTCTGGCTGATCCTGACCGCGCTCCTGATCCTGTGCCTCGTGCTGCTCAGCCTACCCGCCATTGTCGCCGCGTTCTTCGGTCAGCGCTTCACCTATCGGCATCTGGCCCGGTTTGGCTGGCGGTGGAGCGCCGCTATCTGGTTGGTGCTGGTAGCGTTGGCGATGTCGCTGCTGTACAGCTTCATGCAGCACGGCTTGCAGGTGTTGATGCAGCGCGAGGTGTTGGAGTATGTACAGAGCGGCAAGCACTATCAGTTTGACGTGAGCCGCTGGCCCCTTGGGCGGCTGTGGTCGGAGACCTGGCCGGTGTGGCTGCGTACATTCCTG
>Ga0307372_10002010_pt1 | contig 34372 bp, 36 predicted proteins | sample OX1MG_FD_202533 | JGI IMG/M metagenome (GOLD analysis project Ga0307372, IMG submission 202533) | Soil microbial communities from Risofladan, Vaasa, Finland - OX-1 | ecosystem: Environmental > Terrestrial > Soil > Coastal area > Acid sulfate soil | place: Finland: Risofladan, Vaasa | collected... | reverse complement strand
TCGGCTTACCGGACGACCAAGGGCATCAACCCACGGTCATCGAACAGAGCCGGCGCCTGCCGGAGTAAGAGCTCCGGCATTCCCTAGAAAGGAGGTGATCCAGCCGCAGCTTCCGCTACGGCTACCTTGTTACGACTTCACCCCAATCATCGACCCTACCTTCGACGGCTCCCTCCCTTGCGGGTTAGGCCACCGGCTTCGGGTATTGCCGACTTTCGTGGTGTGACGGGCGGTGTGTACAAGGCCCGGGAACATATTCACCGCGGCATTGCTGATCCGCGATTACTAGCAACTCCGCCTTCATGGAGGCGAGTTTCAGCCTCCAATCCGAACCGAGACCGACTTTTTGGGATTCGCTCCGCCTCGCGGCATCGCAGCCCTTTGTATCGGCCAATGTAGCACGTGTGTAGCCCAGGACATAAGGGGCATGATGACTTGACTTCGACCCCACCTTCCTCCGATTTGTCACCGGCAGTCTTCCATGAGTCCCCGCCATTACGCGCTGGCAACATGGAACAGGGGTTGCGCTCGTTGCGGGACTTAACCCAACATCTCACGACACGAGCTGACGACAGCCATGCACCACCTGTGCATTAGCCCCGAAGGGGGACCGTGTTTCCACGGTTTTCCAATGCATGTCAAGCCCTGGTAAGGTTCTTCGCGTTGCGTCGAATTAAACCACATGCTCCGCTGCTTGTGCGGGCCCCCGTCAATTCCTTTGAGTTTTAGCCTTGCGGCCGTACTCCCCAGGCGGGGAACTTAATGCGTTAGCTTCGGCACAGCGGGAGTCGACACCCGCCACACCTAGTTCCCATCGTTTACGGCGTGGACTACCAGGGTATCTAATCCTGTTCGCTCCCCACGCTTTCGCGTCTCAGCGTCAGTACCGTCCCAGAGAGCTGCCTTCGCCATAGGTGTTCTTCCCGATATCTGCGCATTTCACCGCTACACCGGGAATTCCACTCTCCTCTTCCGGACTCTAGCCATACGGTTTCAACCGACGTCTCGAGGTTGAGCCTCGAGTTTTCACAGCTGACCTGTATGGCCGCCTACACGCTCTTTACGCCCAATAAATCCGGACAACGCTTGCCCCCTACGTATTACCGCGGCTGCTGGCACGTAGTTAGCCGGGGCTTCTTCTGGAGGTACCGTCACCCTCTGGGCTATTAACCCGAGTGGCTTCGTCCCTCCTGAAAGAGGTTTACAACCCGAAGGCCTTCTTCCCTCACGCGGCGTCGCTGCGTCAGGCTTTCGCCCATTGCGCAAGATTCCCCACTGCTGCCTCCCGTAGGAGTCTGGGCCGTGTCTCAGTCCCAGTGTGGCTGATCGTCCTCTCAGACCAGCTACGGATCGTCGCCTTGGTGGGCCGTTACCCCGCCAACAAGCTAATCCGCCGCGAGCTCGTCCTTGGTCGGAGGCCGAAGCTACCTTTTCCGACCGCCCCGAAAGGCTGTCGGGCTATCCGGTATTAATCCGAGTTTCCTCGGGCTATCCCGGTACCAAGGGTGGATTACTCACGTGTTACTCACCCGTTCGCCGCTGTCCCCGGACCCGAAGGTCCGGTTCTCGCTCGACTTGCATGTGTTAAGCGCGCCGCCAGCGTTCGTCCTGAGCCAGGATCAAACTCTCCGTGAAGATGGTTCGCCGGCCGAAGCCGACGAGTCTTTTTCACCTTGAGCTTGTGCTCAAAGTCCCACCCCCGAAGGGGCGGAGACAGGTTTCATCTAGACAGGTCGCAAGCGACCTGTTCTCGACGTAAACGCACGCTGTTGAGTTTTCAAAGACCAGGCCGTCGCGACGGCGTAAAAAAGGCCCCGACTCACGCCAGAGGCCCCAGGATGCTCGGAAAAGCTCTTTCCCGAATCGTCCGAAGGCGCTCCAGTTAGTCGTTTGCAGGGACTTTCCTACACCGCCCTAGGGCAGCCGAGGGATTGTAGCAAGGCGGGGCCTCACGTCAACCCGCGACGAGCCGGACGAAACGGCGCTTCCCGGCCTGGAGCACAGCGCCGTCGAGCTCCGACCAGGGGTGGTCGTAACCCGAGAGCGCGCGGCCGTCCAGCTTGACCCCGCCCTGGTCGATCGTCCGCCGCCAGTGGCTCGTCGACTCGCCCAGCGTGGCGGCGAGAAAGGCCGGCAGATGCACGGGATCCGGCCCGTCCAGCCGCGCCTCTTCGACCGCTTCGGGCGCCTCGTGCCGGCGGACGACCCGCGTGAAGTGCTCCTCTCCGGCGCGCGTGCCGTCCTCGCCGTGCCAGCGCGCGGTGATCCGGCGCGCGAGCTCGAGCTTCCACTCCATCGGGTCGGCCGAATGCTCGCCGCCGCCGGCGACGAGCTCCCACCATTGCGGCAGCGCATCGTCGGGGATGGACATCGTCTTCCCGAACATCTCCTCTGGCGGCTCGTTGATCCCGATGTAGTTCCCGCGCGACTTGGACATCTTCTCCACCCCGTCGAGGCCGACGAGCAGTGGATACGTGACGACGACCTGCGGCTCGAGGCCGTAGTGCGGCATGACGTCGCGACCGGCGAGCAGGTTGTACAGCTGATCCGTGCCCCCGATCTCGACGTCGGCCTCGATCGCGACCGAGTCGTAGGCCTGCATGGGCGGATACAGGAGCTCCGACAGCGAGATCGGCTCCCCCGCGGCGAAGCGCTTCGCGAAGTCGTCGCGCTCGAGCAGCCGGGCGACAGTCAGCGTTCTCGTCAGGCGCACCGTCTCGGCGAACGTCAGCGGCGCAAGCCATTCCCCGTTGAAGCGGAACTCGGTGCGCTCCGGATCGAGCACACGCACGACCTGCTCGCGGAAGCGCTTCGCGTTCGCGTCCAGCTCGTCGTCCGCGAGCACGGGCCGCTCGGCCGAACGGCCGGATGGGTCTCCGATGCGAGCCGTGTAGTCGCCGACGATGAGGACCACCGTGTGACCGGCGTCCTGCCACTCCCGCAGCCGGTCGAGGACGACGGCGAAGCCGAGATGGACGTCGGGCGACGTCGGGTCGATCCCGAGCTTCACCCGCAGCGGCCGTCCGAGCTTCAACTTCGCGTCGAGGCCGCCCTCGGGCAGCACGTGCACGGCATGCCGCGTGGGGACGAAATCGCTCACGAAAGTGCGACCGAGAGCGCGACCGGCTGGATGTCGCCCGCAGGCTCGAACCCGAAGACCTGGCCGATGAACGAGAGCGCGGCCTCCAGCGAGCGCACGATGTTCTCCTCTTTGCGGAACCCGTGGCCCTCGCCCGCGAACGCGAGGTACGCGTACGGGATGCCCTTGCGCTCGAGCACCTCGACCATCATCTCGGCCTGGCTCGGGAGCACGACCCTGTCGTCGAGGCCCTGCAGCAGCAACAACGGTCGCTCGAGCCGGTCGACGAAGTGCACGGGCGACCGCTCCCGGTAGAGGTCCGCTTGCTCGGGATACGGCCCGATCATCGAGTCGAGGTAGCGGGACTCGAACTTGTGCGTGTACAGCGCAAGCGCCTCGGCGTCGGCGACGCCGAAGTAGCTGACGCCGGCGGCGAATGCCTCTGGGTCGAAGACCAACGCGCAGAAGACGACGTAGCCGCCCGCGCTGCCGCCCTCCACCCACGTGCGCGCGGCGTCCACCTCGCCCTTTGCCGCGAGATGCTTCGCCGCCGAGACGCAGTCGGCCCAGTCGATCTCGCCCCAACACCCGTTGAGGAGACGCCGGTATTCGCGTCCATACCCCGTGCTGCCGCGATAGTTGACGTCGAGGACGCCGATGCCGCGCTGCGTGAAGTACTGCGTCTCGAGGTCGAAATGCGGCGACACGTGGGCGGTCGGCCCGCCGTGGCAGGTGACGCGAAGCGGCGGCGCCTCGTCGGCGGGGCCCTCCGAGTCCAGGCTCAGGGGCGGGTAGTAGAACGCGTGCGCGACGGGCCCGTCGCCGGTCGGGAACTCGATCGCGACGGGCACGGAGATGATCGCCGGATCGAGGTCGACCTCGAGCGACCGGCGCAGGATCTCCTCCCGGCCCGCGTCGACGTCGAGCGCCACCAGCACCGTCGCCTGCGTCGGCGAGCCGGCCGCGAAGACCACCCGGCCACCGCTCGAGGCGATCGCCGTGGCGACATACGACGTCCAACCCAGGCCGAGATCGTCGAGCGTGCCGTGGGCGGGGTCGAGCAGCTGCAACGAGTCGACCGCGCGGCGCGTGACGACGCACGCGATGCGACCGTCCTCGAGGAAGACGTAGCGGCTCATCCCGAAGACCCAGTTCGGCCCCCCGACCTCGGCGTCCGCAAGCGACGTCAGTTGCTCCTCGTCGCGGTACAGGTTCCACCATCCCGCGCGGTCGGAGCAGTAGTGGAGGACGCCGTCGGGTGACCACCGCGGATCGATCACCGACTCCTCCGGGCCGCCGGCCACGACGACGCCGTCGACGTACAGGAAGGTCCCGTCCCACGGCATGTTCGGGTGGTCCCAGGCGACCCAGGCGAGCCGGCCGCCGGCCGGGTCGAAGCGAGGCGCCATGTAGAAGTCGTGCCCGGACTGGATGACCGTCGGCACGGCCGACCCGTCGGCGGGAAACGAGACGAGCTCGTTGTGCACCTCCCCGCCCTCGTGCCGCTCGCGGACGCAGACGATCGTCGACCCGTCCGGCATGACGACGCCGTCGGCGTAGCGCAGCGAGTTCTCGGCCGGCGGCTCCGGCGTGATGGGCCGAGCCTTCCCGCCGTCGACCCGGTACACGCGGCTGTCCGCGAACTCGGAGTAGAAGACGGTGTCGCCGTGGTACCAGACCGCGCCGCCGCCGTACTCGTGCACGCGCGTCCGCGCGTTCGACCCGGCGGGCGTCAGGTCACCCGACTCGGAGTCGACCACGACGATGCGTCCCCCGTCCTCGGGGCGGGACTCGCTCCAGCGGACGCGGCTGCCGTCGGCCCGAAGCGTGGCGAACCGGCGCCCGCCGGCACGCGCGACGGCGTGGGCGTCCAGCGCCGCCGGCCAGGTTCCGTAAGGACGAACGGTCACGCGGGCGAGTCTAGAGGCTGGCCGGGGCTAGAATCGGCCCCCTTCCGTGCTGCTGCGCAGACATCGCTCCGAGCCGGGGGGCCTGCACCGGCGCCGGCGCCGCATCCGCAAGCTCCGCCTTCTGGCGCTGGTCGCGGTTCTCGGCGTCCTCTCGGTCACCGCCTTCTCGTACGGCGTCGTGCTCGCCGTGGGCTCGCAGCTCAACGGCCTCGACCCGTTCCACCACCAGCACGAACAGGTGGACGGATACGTCTACGCGTCCGACGGTCACACCATCCTCGCGGTTCTGCGCGGGTCGGAGAGCCGGGTGCTCGTCCCGTCGACGGGGATCAACGCGTGGATGAAGCAGGCGATCGTCGCCACCGAGGACAAGCGCTTCTATTCACACCGGGGCATCGACATTCGCGGCATGGGCCGCGCCTTGTGGAACGACATTCGCGGCCGTCCGGTGCAGGGCGGCTCGACGATCACGCAGCAGTTCGTCAAGAACACGCTCACCGGCGACCAGCGGTCGGTCTTCCGGAAGCTGAAGGAGGCGGCGCTCGCGTGGCAGCTCGAGCAGAAGTGGTCGAAGGACCAGATCCTCACCGCCTACCTCAACACCATCTACTTCGGGAACGGCGCCTACGGCGTCGAGCGCGCCGCGCGCACGTACTTCGGGCACAGCGCCGCCAAGCTGACGCTGCCCGAGGCGGCGCTCCTCGCTGGCATCCCTGAGGACCCGACGCTGTACGACCCCGTCGCGCACCCACAGACGGCGCGCGAGCGACGGGCCGTCGTGCTCGAGCTCATGCTGCAACAGCACGTCATCACCCCGGCGGAGTTCCGCAACGCGACGAACGCGCCGATGCCTCGGCCGCAGGACGTCCATCTCTCCGGCATCCAGGGGCAGGTGCCGTACTTCGGCGAGTACGTGAAGGAGCAGCTGATCGACCGCTTCGGCGCGAGCAAGGTCTTCGGGAGCGGCTACCGCGTGTACACGACCATCAACCTGCGCCTGCAACAGCTCGCGCGCGCAGCGGTGCAGAAGATCCTCCCGAGCGCGACGGGGCCGCAGGCGGCGCTCGTCGCGATCAACCCAACGGACGGGAGCGTGCTCGCGATGGTCGGCGGCCGCAACTTCCACGTCAGCCAGTACAACCTCGCCACCGCGCGCGAGCGGCAGACGGGATCGGCGTTCAAGCCGTTCGTGCTCGCCACCGCGCTGCGGGAGGGGATCTCGCCGCTGACGACGTACGTGTCGAAGCCCGTGTCGATCTTCCTCGGCAATCGGTACTGGAGCGTGCACAACTACGAAGGCGAGTACCTCGGCCCGATCGATCTCGTGAAGGCGATCGCCGTCTCGGACAACGCCGTCTTCTCACAGCTCACGCGCGACGTCGGACCGGCCAACGTCGTCAAGACCGCGCACTCGGCCGGAATCACGGGGCCGCTGCAGAGCTACTTCGCAATCGGCCTCGGCGTCGAGCCGGTGAGCGTCCTGGAGATGGCGCGCGCGTACGCGACGTTCGCAAACGACGGTAACCGCGTCGACGGGACCGTCTTCGGGAACGAGCCGCGCGTCGTGACGACGATCGACAGCGACGCGAACAAGGTCGTCTACGCGAACGTGCCGAAGAACGTGCGCGCGCTCTCGCCCGACATCGACGAAGAGCTGACGCAGCTGCTCGAGGGCGTCGTCACAGGCGGCACCGGCACGGCGGCGCAGCTTCCCGGCCGCACGGTCGCCGGCAAGACCGGGACGACGGAGAACTACGGCGACGCGTGGTTCTGCGGGTACACGCCACAGCTCGTCACGTGCATCTGGGTCGGCTACCCGGACCGGCTGACGCCCATGCTGCACGAGTTCCACGGCGGCCCGGTGGTCGGCGGCTCGTTTCCGGCTCTCATCTGGAAGGCGTTCATGCAACCCGCGCTCGCGGCGATGAACGCGCAGCCCAAGTCGTTCCCGTCGCCGCCGTACTTCGCGACGCAGTCGCGACTGGTGACGTACCGCAATGGCCAGATCGAGCTCGACGACGGACAGTGCAAGTCGACGTCGCTGATGGTGTACTTCGTGGGCCACGGGCCGAGCAAGACCGCCGATTGCAAGCGCAACGAGGTCAACGTCCCCAACGTCGTCGGATGGAAGGTGGACAGCGCACGTTCGCGCCTCGCGTTGCAGCCGCTGACGGCGCAGCTCGTGTACAAGCCGGCGAGCGCCGGCCAGCGCATCGGCGTCGTTCTGCGCCAGTTCCCGGCCGGCGGCACGCTGTCGTCGTTCGACAAGGTGACGCTCGTGCTCGCGAAGCCGCTGCACGGGCTCGTCCCGAAGACGATCGGCCTGACGTTGCGCGCGGCGCGGACCCGGCTCGCGAAGCTCAAGCTCGTTCCCCAGGTGACATTCGGCACCGGCAAGATCGGTCGCGTCATCGCACAGCAGCCTCGCGCCGGCGTCGCCGCCGCGCCGGGCATGACAGTCCGCTTGATACTGGCCCGCTAGCCCGTCGGGTGTACGCCGGTACCAGGTACCGGTCTTTCGCGTAACGGAAGCACGGGGCGAAAGTCTGGTACGCCGGTACCAGGTACCGGTCTTTCGCGTAACGGAAGCAAGGGGCGAAAGTCTGGTACCTGGTACCGGACAACTAGAACCTGCGCGAAAGGAAGGGCGAGCCGGCGAGGCCGTAACGCCAGTTGCGCTCGACCCCGCGGGTGATGCCGATGCGCGGGCCGGTCATGATCGCCGGCGTCCCCTCGCGCGCGAGCAACTCGAACGGCGGCGCGTCGAGCGGAAGGCCGTCCTGCTCGCGCGTGATCCCGAGCGCCTGGCACAGCTTCCCCGGGCCCGAGCACAGAGCTCGATCTGCAAGGAGCCCGCGCCGTGCACGCATGCGGTCGATCCCGTGCTCCGGCGCGAGCGCGCGAATGAGCACCGCCTCGGCCCGGCCCGGCACGTCGCACACGAAATTGATGCACCAGTGGATGCCGTACGACCGGTACACGTAGGCGTAGCCCGGCGGGCCGAACATCACGGCATTGCGCGCCGTCTGCCCACGGAACGCGTGACTCGCCGGATCGCCCTGGTCGTACGCCTCCACCTCGACGACCGGCCCGCCGACGCCGTCGACGAGGAGCGTCACGCCGATCAGGTCCGGCGCAACCTCGTGCACCGAACGGGAGAAGAAGTCACGTCCGAGCACTGGCGTCGTATCGAAGGAGCACGGGGAACAGTGCCGCGAGCGCGAGCGTGCCCGCGATGCACCCGATGCCGCCGGAGACGATCGAGAAGCGCAGGCTCGTGAGCTGCGCGACAACGCCGGCTTCGACGTTGCCGAGCGACGGCGTGCTCGCGACCTGCGCGAACTCGATGCCGCCGAGCCGGCCGCGCATGTGGTCGGGCGTGACGGTGAGCACGATGGTCGAGCGGAAGATCGCGCTCACCTGGTCGGCCGCGCCGGCGACGCCGAGGAGCAGGAGCGCGAACCAGAGCGTGTGCGTGAAGCCGAACCCCGTAATGGCGGCACCCCAGCCGCAGACGGAGAGCACGATCGCGCGCCCCTGGCGTCGGAGGCGCATCGCCCAGCCCGAGAAGAGCGACACGAGGAACGCGCCCACCGCCGGCCCCGCGAACAGATATCCGACCGATGCGGGGTCCCGGAACACGTGCTGCGCGAGCGCCGGGAAGAGCGAGCTCGGCATGCCCAGCACCATCGCCAGCGTGTCGATGAGGAAGAACGACAGGACGAGTTGCTGCATGCGGAGATAGCGGAAGCCGTCGACGATCGTCTGGAGCGTCATCTGCGGCGCGTCCTCCTGCGGCGGCACCGCCGGAAGGCGGAATGCGAGGACGAGCGAGACGAGGATCCCGGCGAGCGACACGCCGTATGTCGCGGCGAAACCGATGCTCGTGATGAGGACGCCGGCGATCGCCGGGCCGACGACGAGACCGAGGTTGTTGTACAGCCCGTTCAGCGCCGCGGCAGCCGGCAACTGCTCGAGCGGGACGAGGCGCGCGGTCATCGACCGGATCGCGCCCGCGCCGAGCGAGAACGACGACCACGCGACGAAGCCGAGGAAGAAGACGAGGCCGACATTCGGGCGACCGGCTGCGGAGACGGCGACGAAGGCCGCCGACGCCAGCGCAATTCCGGCCGTGCTCCCGAGCAGCAGTCGCCGGCGGTCGCGCGTGTCCGCGAGCGCGCCGCCGATGATCGTGAACACCACGAGCGGCACGAACTGCACGAGTGCGACGAGCCCGACGTCGAGGGTCGAGCCCGTCAGCCGGTACACCTGCACCGGCACGAGGACGAGCATCATCCGCCAGGCGACGTACGCGATCGACTGGCCGATCCACAGGCGACGGAAGCCGGGCGATTCCCGCAGCGGCCCGACGTCCACCGCGAGCCGGCGGACGGCCCCGATCAAAGGGCGGCGGAGAGGACCTCGGCCACGCGTTCCTGCGCGTCGCGGTCGAGGGCGGTGAAGAACGGGAGCGCGAGCGTGCGCGAGCTCGCGTCCTCGGACACGGGGCACATCCCTTCGCGGAAGCCGAAGCGCTCGCGCATGTAGGGCTGCAAATGGATCGACGGGAGATAGCGGTTGTAGCCGACCTGCTCGCGCTCGAAGGTCGCGATCACGCGCTCACGCGTGTCGTTGTCGGGCAGCGCGATGACGTAGACGAACCACGATCGCTTGTGCGTGGCGTCATCCGGGCACGGCAGCTCCACACCGGGTAGACCGGCGAGAAGCTCGTCGTAGCGCTTCGCAACGGCGCTGCGCAGCGCGAGAATCTCGTCCAGCTTCTCCAGCTGCCCGATCCCGATCGCCGCGCGCACATCGTCGATGCGGTAGTTGAAGCCGAGCCGGACGTGCTCGAGCCAGCCGCCCTCGTCGCCGCGACCCTGGTTGCGGAGCGACCGGAGCAGGCGCCACTCCTCTTCGGAGTGCGTCGTCACGATGCCGCCCTCGCCCGTCGTGATCTGCTTGTTGGGATAGAACGCGAACACCGCGCTCGGGCCTTGCGAACCGAGCGGTGCGCCCTTGTACTCGGCGCCGAATGCCTCGCACGAGTCGTCGATGAGGACGAGCCCATGCCGGTCGGCGATCGCGCGCAGCTCGTCCAGCTCGCACGGATAGCCGTAGATGTCGACAGCGACGATCGCCTTCGTCCGCGGCGTGACCACCGCCTCGACCGCGGCCGAATCCATGTTGAGCGTGCGCGCGTCGATGTCTGCGAACACTGGCACGCCGCCCTCGTACACGAAGCAGTTCGCGGACGCCGCGAACGAGTACGGCGACGTGATCACCTCGTCGCCTGGTTCGATTCCCGCGGCGACGCAGAGGAGATGCAGGCCGGCGGTGCCGGATGACACCGCAGCCGCGTACGGCGCGCCGACCCGCGCGGCGAAAAGCTCCTCGAACCGGTTGACCGTTGGCCCGAGCGAGAGCCGGCCCGAGCGCATGACCTCGAGGACGAGCTCTTCCTCGCGCTCGTCGAGGTACGGCCCCGAGAGCGGGACCGGACGGACTTCCTGCTTCACGCCTCGGTGCGGCTCGGCGCGTACTCGAGCCACTGAGCCCAGCGCTCGCTGCGCCCGTGCACCGTGTCGAGATACGCCTGCTGCAGCTCGACCGTCACCGGCCCCGGCGGCCCGACGACCTGGTCGTCGACCTCGCGGATCGGCGTCACCTCCGCCGCGGTGCCGCACATGAACACCTCGTCGGCGAGATAGAGGTCGGTACGGATGAGCTGCTTCTGCACCAGCTGGTACCCGAGGTCCTGCGCGATCTGGATGACCGTGTCGCGCGTGATGCCGGGAAGGATCGACGCCGAGAGATCAGGGGTCGCGATGACGCCGTCCTTCACGACGAAGATCGTCTCGCCCGAGCCGTCGGCGATGTAGCCGTCATGCGTGAGGAGGATCGCCTCCTCGTAGCCTGCGCGAACCGCCTCGCCGATCGCGAGCATCGAGTTCACGTACACCCCGGTCGCCTTGGCGACGTGCGGGATGACGTTCGGCCCGACGCGCTGCCACGACGAAATCTTCGCGCGGATGCCGTTGCGCATCCCGTCCTCGCCGAGGTACGTGCCCCACGGCCACGACATGATCGCGACGTCGACGGGGTTGCCGTGCGAGCCGACGCCGAGCTGGCCGTAGCCGAAGAACGCGATCGGCCGCAGGTAGCACTCCGGCAGCCCGTTCGCGCCGACCAGATCCCAGCAGGCCGTCTTGAGCTCCTCGACCGAGTACGGAAGTTCCATGTACAGCAGCTTGGCCGAGTTCTCCAGCCGCGCCATGTGCTCCGTCAGCCGGAAGACAGCGGTGCCGCGCTCGGTGTCGTACGCGCGGATTCCCTCGAAGACGCCCGATCCGTAGTGGAGGCCGTGCGCGCCGACGTGAACGGTTGCGTCCGCCCAGTCGACGAGCTCGCCGTTCATCCAGATCTTGCTCGTCTCCTGCATGCGCTCAATCGTACCCAGCGGTCACGCCTCCGTGAGGTCTCCGATCTCCGCTTTGGCCATCCGTACCAGGTCGAGCGGCGCGATCCCGGCCATGTGCCGGTCGGAGCCGGCGCCGATCCAGACGAGCTCGTGCCGGAGCAGGCTCCTGTCCATCAGCACACGAGTGACGTTCGGCGCCGGGAACGGCGCCACCGCGCCCGGCTCGAACCCGGTCGCGGCGACGACCTCCTCCGGCTTGGCGACCCGCGCGTAGCCCGCCCCTGCGGCGGCCGAGAGCCGGTTCGCGTCCACGCGCTTGTCGCCCGGAATGAGCGCGAGCACCGGGCGCCCGTCGCAGATGAAGACGAGCGACTTGACGATCTCGGCGCGCTCGCAGCCGACGGCGCGCGCGGCGGCGCCGGCGGTCGGCGTGCCGGCCTTGAACTCCTCCAGGCGCGCGTCCACGGCCGCCTCGCGCAGGGCGGTGGCGAAGCGCTCGACCGGCTCCGGCCAGGACTGCACGGCATCACGGTAGTGAACGCAACCGATTTGCGCCCTTCGCCGTTGTGTTGTCTCAATGGATGACTCCCCAGAGATTCGGAAGGCCCGAACCGAGAGCGCGTTCCGCGAGGTGAACGAGCGCATCGCGGAGAACGCGGAGCGGTTCGAGGCCGGCTCGACCGAGTTCATCTGCGAGTGCGACGACCCGCAGTGCGTCCACCGGCTCGAGGCGACGCTGGAGGAGTACGAGGAGGTTCGCCAGGACGGGGCGACGTTCCTGATCGCCCCCGGGCACGGCGACGGAAGCATCGAACGCGTGGTCGACCACCGCGGCCGCTTCATGATCGTCGAGAAGGTCCACGTCGCAGCGCGCGCGCTCGTGCGCCGCCTGAATCCGAGAACGGCCTAGGCGTTCGCTTGCGACGCCGACCATAAGAGGCCGTGCCGGCTTGGCCGGCACTGCCGCTAGAGCTCGATCACCCGGGCGTCGTCGAAGCCCTCGGCGCGGATGCGCTCGACGAGCTCCGCCGGCGGGCGCGTGTCGACGCTCAGCGCCATCAGCGCCTTGCCGCCGCGCCGAGAACGCGACACGGTCATGTTCGCGATGTTGACGCCGGCGTCGCCGAAGAGCGAACCGACGCGGCCGATCACGCCCGGCACGTCGTCGTACCGGAAGAGCACGAGCAATGGGTCGAGCTCGAGGTCGAGGTCGAACCCGAGCGCCCGCACGAGCCAGGGACGGTTCTCGCTGCCGATCGTCGTGCCTGCGACACGCGTGCTCTCCTCCCCGACGCGGACTTCCACGCGTACGAGGTTCGTGTAGTCGCGCGCAGACTGCGAGCGCTCCTCGCGCACGTCGATGCCGCGCTCACGCGCGATCAGCGGCGCGTTCACGTAGTTCACCGGCCGATCTGCCCGGCCCTGGAAGGCGCCCTGAAGCGCGGCGACGGTGAGCAGCCGCGTGTCGTACTCCGCGATGCCGCCGTACGCGGTGATGACGATCTCGTCCGCGCGGCCGCCGGCGAGCTCGAGCGCGAGGCGTCCGAGCTTCGCCGCGAGGGGCACGTACGGCCCGAGCACCTCCATGTCCTCGGCGCCGATCGCGGGGATGTTGACCGCGTTCGAGACAAGGCCGCCCTCGAGCGCCGCCGCGACCTGTTCGGCGACGATGACGCCCGCGCGGTCCTGCGCCTCGTCGGTCGAGGCCGCGAGATGCGGCGTGACGACGACGCTGTCGAGCTCGAGCAGTGGACCGGAATACGGCTCGGAGGAGAACACGTCGAGCGCAGCGCCTGCGACCTTGCCGGACTGGAGCGCGGCGAGCAGCGCGGCCTCGTCGACGAGCTGGCCGCGCGCGGCGTTGACGAGCCGCACGCCGGCGCGCATGCGCGCGAACGCGTCCGCATCGATCGACTGCCGCGTCTCGTCGGTGAGCGGCAGGTGCAGCGTGATGAACTCCGCGACGTCGTAGATCTCCTCTGGCGTCTCGACGCGCTCGACGCCGAGCTCGCGGAACCGCTCGGCCGCAACGTACGGGTCATAGGCGACGACGCGCATGCCCAGGCCGAGCGCGCGGCGGGCGACCTGCTGGCCGATGCGTCCGAAGCCGAGCACGCCGAGCGTCTTGCCGGCGAGCTCGATGCCGCCGTACGACTTGCGTTCCCAGCGGCCCTGCTTCAGTGCGGCGTGCGCCTGCGGAATGTTCCGCGCGAGCGCGACGAGCAGCCCGATCGTGTGCTCGGCGGCCGAGACGACGGTCGACTCGGGCGCATTCGCGACGACGATCCCGCGCCGCGTCGCCGCTTCCACGTCCACGTTGTCGACGCCGACCCCGGCACGGCCGATGACCTTCAGCTTGACGGCGCGCTCGATGACCTCAGCGGTCAGCTTCGTTGCCGAGCGGACGACGATCGCGTCGTAGAGGCCGACGATGTCCTCGAGCGGCGAATCGAGGTCGACGTCGACGTCGAAGCGCTCGCGCAGCAGGTCGACGCCGGCGTCGGCGATCGCCTCGCGCACGAGCACCTTCTGCTGCGTCACGCGACCGAGGAATGCTCGTACGCGTCGAGCGCCGCGGTCACGGCGACCCCGCGGTCGATGTCGGCGCCGAGCTCCGCGAGCACGATCTCGATCGCGGCGAGCGCAGTCGTGATGTCGAAGACGTCGAACCATCCGATGTGGCCGATGCGGAAGATCTTTCCCTTCAGGTCGCCCTGGCCGCTAGCGAGCGTGATGCCGAAGCGGTTGCGAACGCCGGAGATGACCTCCGCGGCGTCGGGCGACAGGACGGCGGTGACGACCGCGCTGCGATCCTCGTCGGGCGAGAAGAGCTCGAGCCCCATCGCCTTCACGCCGGCGCGCGCGGCGCGACCGAGGCGGACGTGCCGCTCGAACACGGCCTCGAGGCCTTCGTCGAGGAGCATGCCGAGCGCGACATCGAGCGCGGTGACGAGCGAGACCGGCGGCGTGAACGGCGCATCGAGCTTGCGCTGGGCGTCGCGTGTCCGCTTCCAGTCGAAATAGAAGCGGGGCGTCGAGCCGGTCGCCGCGAGCGCGGCGTCGGAGACCGCGGCCAGACCGAGCCCGGGCGGCGTCATGAGCGCCTTCTGCGATCCGGAGACGACGACGTCGAGGCCCCACGCATCGGTCTCACAGGGCACCGCGCCGAGGCTCGAGACCGCGTCGACGACGACGAGTGCGCCCGCCTCCTTCGCAACCGCGGCGATCGCCTGCACGTCGGCGACGACGCCGGTCGACGTCTCCGACTGGACGATCCAGACGGCCTTCGCCTCGCGCGCGGCGAGCCGTGCGCGGACGTCCTCCGGATCGGGTGTCTCACCCCACGCGTAGTGGAGCTCGTCAACGTCGGCACCGTAGGCGGACGTCATCGCCACCCAGCGCTCGCCGAAGCTTCCGGAGGAGACGACGAGGTGCGGCTCCCCCGGCGAGACGAGATTGACGACCGCAGACTCGAAGGCGCCGGTTCCCGACGCGGTGAAGAGCAAGACGTCCGATTCCGTCCGGCACACGTCGCGCAGGCGCGCGAGACACCGTTCGTAGATGGGCCGGAAATCAGGGCTGCGATGGTGCACGACGGGCTCTCCCATCGCGGCGAGCACCTGTGGCGGCACCGGCGTCGGTCCGGGCGTGAACAGGTAGCGCTTCTCCATCACTGCCAGACTACCGCCGGTCGTGGACGCGCTTCTTGCATTTGCCGCTGCGTTGATCGCTTTACGGCTGGCGGGTGCGCTCGCGCGCCGCTGGCGCGCGTCCGCCCGGCCGGAGCTCCTCATCTGGGCGTGGTCGCTCGCCACCTACGCGGTCGCCGCCGGATCGATCGCGTGGGGCGAGGCCGCGCAATGGGACGCGCGCGCGTTCCGCGTGTACTACGCCGCCGGCGCGCTGCTCACCGCGCCGCTGCTCGGCGCAGGGTCGCTCGCGCTCGCCGGCGTCCGCCGCGCGAAGGCGCTCGCACTCGTCTACACCGGGCTTGCGGTCGGCATCGCGCTCGCGATGCCTGTCCACGGCGCGTTCGCGGCGCACGGGATCCCGCCCGCGCAGGACCACCTCGCGTTCGCTCCCGCGCGCCTGCTCGCGATCGCGGCGAACATCCTCGGCACGGTGGCCGTCGCGGTCGTCGCGCTGCGCTCGATCCGGAGACGCCCGCTCGGGAACAGCCTCATCGTGCTCGGCGTGGCTGCGGCCGCCGCAGGGAGCGGCGTTGCCGGCCTGGGGGCCGGCGGCGCGGCCGTCGGCATCGCAGTGGGCGCCGCCCTCCTCTACGCCGGGTTCGTGGCACCTGCCACGTTTTCGCGTGGGTTTATTCACACGGTCTTTACGAAATCGCCCCTAGGGTGACGAACGCATAGCCGCGCCAAGTGGTGCGCCCCCCGTGCGGCGGGGAGCTCCAAGCCCATTCGGCCTACGACAGTGCAAACGACCTCAGGGAGGATCTTTTGCGGCGATTACTCCTGGCTTCGGCCATGTTGTTCCTGGTGTGTGTTTCTGCGGCTTTTGGAGCCCAGGCAAAAGACAAGGCGGCCAAGCGCACCGGCCGGGCGGCGGCGCTCCATTACCTCGACGGCGAGCTCCAGCGCTACGAGCAGCAGACGTGGTACTGGCAGCGGCTGACCGGCGCACCCCTTGCGAATACGGCCGGCCGAACGCTCGCCTCGATGTCCGTCTCGGACCTCGAAGGCACCGTGCGGACGTGGCAGCGCCGAGCCCTCACGGCCCACCGGCGTGCCCAGCGTCCGCCCCACATGCGCGAGTGGATGTGCATCCACCACTTCGAGGGCGCCTGGAACGACGTCGGCGGCCCGTACTGGGGCGGGCTCCAGATGAACATCACCTTCCAGGAGCATTACGGCGGCTGGCTGTACCGGACGAAGGGAACGGCCGACCACTGGACGCCGCTGGAGCAGATCTGGGTGGCGGAGAAAGCCCTCCAGAGCAGGGGTTTCTGGCCCTGGCCGAACACCGCGAGGATGTGCGGGCTGATCTGACATCGTCGTGACTTGACAGAGACATCATTGTGATGTCATAGTGCCGTCATGCAGATCGACGGCTACGTCCAGGCACTTCGAGAAGACCTCGCCCGCATCGCAGCGGTCGGGGACGAATCCACCGCTCGCGCTGCCGAGCTCCTCTCCGTCGCGCTCGAGTCCGCGGTCGGCCGGCGCCTCCTCGAGGCCCTCGGCGAGGCCGCCCTCGAGCTGAACTCGCAGCTCGACAACGGCCGGGTCGAAGTCCGGTTCGCGGGCAGCGACCCGGAGCTCGTCTACATCCCCGACGAAGAGGCCGCGCCGGCGGAGCCCGCCGATGAGGCATTCACGGCCCGCATCACGCTGCGGCTCCCGGAGAGCCTGAAGACGCGGCTCGACGCCGCCGCCGCCCTCCACGGCATGTCCGTGAACACCTGGCTCGTCCAGGTGCTCGTGCGCGCCCTGGAGCCCCGCACCCCGTCCGGCGGCAGCCGCCGCCGCCTCACCGGCTACGGCCGGAGCTGAAAGGAGTCGACATGATCATCCTCAGCCCTCCCACGAGCGTCCGGATCCACTGGATCTACGAGGACCCGTCCGGCAACCCCAAGTCGGCAGTGCGGAAAGCGGCTGTCTGAGATGGCGCTGCACACGTTCCACACCCCCGGTCCCGTCGAGCTCGAGGTGAAGCTCCCGACCGGGGACATCGAGGTCGAGACCGTCGACGGCGATGAGTCGACCGTCGAGGTGACGGGCAACGAGCGCCTCGTCGAGCAGACCACGGTCGAGCTCGTCGGCAACCGTCTCGTCGTCGAGCTGCGCAGCAAGTTCGGGCGGGGGATCACGATCTCGATCGGCGACATCAACATCGTCGGCTCACCGGTGCGCATTCGCGCCCGCGTCCCGCACTCGAGCCGGGCGGAGTTGTCGACCGCGGCGGCCGACATGGAACTGCGCGGCCGCTTCGCCGCGCTCGACGCGAAGACCGCGTCCGGCGACCTCTCGCTCGAGGGTGAAGTGGAAGGGAACGCCGACGTGAAGACGGTGAGCGGCGACGTTCGCCTCCGCTCGGTCGGCGGCGATCTTCGCGCGCAGACCGTCTCCGGCGACGTGACCTCTGCGTCCGTCGGCGGCGACGTCACCGCGAAGTCGGTCTCCGGCGACGTGCGCATCGACTCGAAGCGCGAAGGCCGTGTCACCGTGCAGTCCGTGTCGGGCGACATCGAGGTGGGCGTCACGGCGGGAACGAACCTCGACGTCGACGCCGGCTCCGTGTCGGGCGACCTCAGCTCCGAGGTGGCGCTCGGCAGCGACATCGGCGACATCGGCGGCGACGGGCCGACGCTCGTCGTGCGCGGCAAGACGGTCAGCGGCGACTTCAAGGTCTTCCGCGCGGCGTGAGAGCGCTGCTCCGCAGACGGGACGTCCGCCTCCTTCTGGGGGGCCAGTCGCTCTCGATGTTCGGGGACTGGGCGATGATCATCGCGCTCGGGATCTGGGCTCGCGTGCTCACGGGCTCGAACGCCGAGGCCGGGCTCGTCTTCCTCTGCTTCGGCGCCGCCGGCATGGTCGCGCCGCTCGGCGGGCTCGTCGTCGACCGGCTGCCGAAGAGGCCGCTCATGATCGCGACGCACCTGGCGCTTGCGGGCGTCATGTGCCTGCTGCTGCTCGTGCACACCCGCGCCGAGCTGTGGCTGCTCTACGCCGTCACGGTGCTGTATGGCCTCGGGGGCGACATCTTCGGCGCTGCGCGGTCGGCGATGTTGAAGGCGATGGTCTCCGAGGAGCAGCTCGGCGAGGCCAACGGGCTCCTCCAGTCCATCCGCGAAGGCTTCCGCATCATCGCGCCCGTTGCGGGGGCCGGCCTCTTTGCCGCCTTCGGCGGCCACGTCGTCGCGCTCGTCGACGCGGCCACATTCGTCGGTTCTGCCGCGACCCTCATCGCTCTTCAGTTCAACGAACCGGCCGTCGCCGTACGCGAGCATCACATCCTGCGCGAGCTCTCCGCAGGGCTCTCCTTCATCGCGCGCACGCAAGTGCTGCGCGAGCTGACGATCGGCGTATGCGCCGCGCTCCTCGTCCTCGGTTTCTCCGAGACGCTCATCTTCGCGATCGTCACGAACGGCCTTCACCGCTCGGCCGCGTTCATCGGCGTGCTCGAGACGTTCCAGGGGATCGGCGCCATCGCAGGTGGCGTCACCGCCGCCGTCTTCATGCGCAGGATCGGCGACGTCCGCCTGGCCGGCCTCGGACTGTCCCTCTTCGGAGCCGCGTGCTTCGGCTGGTTGATCCCGAGCCTCGGCAGCGTCCTCCCCTCCGGGGTCGTTGTCGGGGTCGGGATCTCCTGGGCGATCGTCGCGCTCGCGACCGCGTATCAACGGCGCAGCCCCCTGCATGTCCAGGGACGTGTCGCTGCCGCCTCGAACATGCTCTTCAGCGTTCCGCAGACCGCGTCGATCGCGGCGGGCGCTGCGCTCATCACCGTGCTCGACTATCGCCTCGAGATCGTCATCATGGCCGTCGTGACCCTCCTCGCCGCCGCATACCTCTTCACGCGGGCCGGCGAGGTCGAGACTGAGGCCGTGCTCGCTGAAGCCGCTTAGGAAGAACCGCGACTTCCTCCTGCTCCAGTCGGGGCAGGTGTTGTCGACGATTGGCTCGGAGTCGACGGGGATCGCGTACCCGCTCCTCGTGCTGGCGGTGACGCACTCGCCGGCGAAGGCCGGAGTCGTCGGCTTCGCGCGCATCCTCCCGTGGGCGTTGTTCGGGTTCGCGGCAGGCGTCGTGACCGACCGGCTGCCGCGCAAGCGCGTCATGATCACGGGCGACGTCGTCCGCGTCTTCCTCATGACGAGCGTCGTCGTCGTGATCGCCGTCGGCCACATCACCTTCGCGCAGATCGCGATCGTCGCATTCGTCGAAGGAGTGATGTACGTCTTCTTCAACATCGCCGAGATCGGCGCGCTGCGCTCCGTCGTTCTGCCGCAGCAGTTGCCGACCGCGGCGGCGGCCGAGCAGGCGCGCTACTCGACGGTCACCCTCGTCGCGCCGACGCTCGGAGGAGCGCTCTTCGGCATCGGTCGCATGTTCCCGTTCCTCGCCGGCTCGATCTCGCCGGCGTTCTCCCTCGGAACGCTGCTCGCGATCCGCACGCCGTTCCAGCAGGCACGCGAGGCCGACGACTCCACCTGGCGTGCGCAACTCGCGGAGGGCTTCCGCTTTTTGTGGGCACGGCCGTTTCTCCGGTCGTGCGCGCTCATCTTCACGTGGACGAACCTCGCCTTCGAGGGGATCGTCCTCGCCTTCATCGTCATCGCGAAGCGTCAGGGGCTCACGAGCACCGAGATCGGGCTGCTCATCGCAGCGTTCGGAGCGTGCTCGCTCGTCGGGTCGGCGGCGTCGCCGTTCATCCAGAAGCGGCTGTCGATGCGGGCGATCGTGCTCTCGTCGCTGTGGCTCCAGGTCGCCACGGCCGGGTTCCTGATCGATCCGAGCGTGTACGTCCTGCTTGTGTGCACCGTGCCGATGGCGTTCTTCTTCCCGACGGTGAACGCGGTCGTGATCGGCTACCGCGTGGCCGTGACACCCGAGCGTCTGACGGGCCGCGTGAACTCGGTCGCGCGAACGATCGCGCTCTGCGGCGCGCCGCTCGGGCCGCTGATCGCCGGCGTCCTGCTCGGCGTGGTCTCGGAGAGGGACACGATCGCGATCCTCACCGCGCTCCTCGCGGCGCTCGCGATCATCGCCTCCTTGCTTCCGTCGATCCGCAACGCGCCGAGCCTCGACGAGCTCGCACGGCTCGCGCCTACGGAGCCAGTCGTTCCCGAACTAATCGGTTGACGACCTTGGGATCTGCTTTCCCGCCGGTCTCGCGCATCACCTGGCCGACGAAGAATCCGAGCACGCCTTCCTTGCCGCCGCGGTAGGTCTCCACCTGCTCCGGATTGGCGGCGAGGACGGCGTCGATGACCGGCGCGAGCTCCGACTCGTCGCCGACGGCAGCCTGCGCGAGGTAGTCGTCCGCCGCGATTGCGCTCTCGGCCGCTGCCGCGAACGCCTGGTCGAGCGCCTCGCGTGTGACGTTCGCCTGCAGAATCGCCGCCAGCGCAGGTGCGTTCTCCGCGAGGAACTCGCCGCGGTTCATCGCGACGTTCGCGGCCGCGCGCCACTCGACGCCCTCGGCGGCGAGCAGCTCCGCCTTGCGCTCGTTGCCGGTGGACACGAGCTCGGCCGCGAGCGCGAACCCGACGAGCGGCTCGAGCCTGCGGATCCGCGTGCCCGGCGCCTCCGGCAGTTCTGCGCGCAGCCGCTCGACGAGCTCCGCCGGCGGTTCGATCGGCACGAGGTCAGGCTCGGGGAAGTAGCGGTAGTCGTCCGCCTCCTCCTTCGAGCGGTGCACGGTGAGGACGTCGGTGTCGGCCTCGTAGTCGTAGGTCGACTGCTCGACAGGCTGACCCGCCTCGTGCAAGGTGACCTGCTGGCGGAAGGCCGCCTCGATCGCGCGGCCGATGAACGTGAACGAATTCATGTTCTTGATCTCCCACCGCGGACGGAGAATGTCCTCGCCGGGCTTGCGCACGGAGACGTTGACGTCGGCGCGCAGCGTCCCCTTCTCCATCTCCGCGTCGGAGATGCCGAGCTCGACGATCGTCTGCCGGAGCAGGCGGAGGAACCGAAGCGCTTCGTCGGCGGACCGGAGGTCGGGCTCGGTGACGATCTCGAGCAGCGGCGTGCCGCCGCGGTTGAAGTCGACGAGCGATGCGGTCGCGCCGACCGACCGGCCGGTTGCACCGCCCGCGTGCACCGTCTTCGCCGCATCCTCCTCCAGGTGCGCGCGCGCGATGCCCACGACTTCTTCGCCGCCGTCGACGGGGACGACGAGACGCCCAGGCCCGCACAGCGGCGCCTCGTACTGGCTGATCTGGTAGCCCTTCGGCAGGTCGGGGTAGAAGTAGTTCTTGCGGGCGAAGATTGCGCGGTCGGCGATCTCGCACCCGAGCGCGAGCCCGAGCTTGATCGTGAACTCGATCGCGCGGCGGTTCGCCACCGGCAGCGCGCCGGGATGCGCGAGGCACACCGGGCACGTGTCCGAGTTCTCGTGCGCGCCGTACTCGAGTGCGCAGCGGCAGAACATCTTCGTGCGCGTCTTCAGGTGCGCGTGCACCTCGAGGCCGATGACGGGCTCCCACTCAGCCACGGTCGGCGAGCTCCTTCGCCTCGCGCACGGCGTCCTCGATGTCGTCGCGCACCTCCACCATCGTCACCCAGTCCTCGAGCGCGGGCGGGAGCACGCGCACGAGCCACAGCTCGCGCTCGCCTGCCTCGAGCGTCAGCTTCAGGTCGCCGACGAGGACGGCCCGCGACCCGTCGAGGACGCGCGGCTTCACGCCGAACACGCGCTCGACGGTCGGCACGAAGTCGGCCGCCGGGTCCTCGAACCGCATCGCGCTCATCGGCCGCTCCGCGGACGGTGAGCGGGGAGGGGGCTTGTCTGCGGGGGAACCGGGAGGTTGCCCCGCACAACAATCGAAGAAGGGGGCTCTTGGGGGAAACATGGTTTCCCCCAAGGGAGCGAGCCGAAGGCGAGCGACCTCATCGCAGCCGCTCCGGGACGAAGTCGAAGCCGATCGCCTGCTCGAGCGCGTGCCCGACGCGGAAGAGCGTGTTCTCCGCGAACTGGGCGCCGATCAGCTGCAGGCCGACCGGCAGTCCCTCCGACAGCCCGCAGGGGACGTTCAGCCCCGGCAGGCCCGCCATGCACGAGGGAATCGTCAGCAGGTCGGACGCGTACATCGCGAGCGGATCCGCCGTGCGCCCGCCGAGCTCGAACGCAACCGTGGGAGACGTCGGCGTGACGAGCACATCGAAGCTCTCGAACGCCTGCGCGTGCTCGCGCGCGATCACCGTCCGCACCTTCTGCGCCTGGCCGTAGTACGCGTCGTAGTAGCCGGCCGAGAGCGCGTACGTGCCCACGAGGATGCGCCGCTTCGGCTCGTCGCCGAAGCCCTCGTCGCGCGTGTGCTTGTACATGCCGAGGCGATCGGCCGAGTTCGGCGAGCGGTACCCGTAGCGCACGCCGTCGTACCGCGCGAGGTTCGAGGACGCCTCCGCCGGAGCGATGAGGTAGTAGCACGGCAGTCCGAAGTCGACCGAGCGCGGCAGCGAGCACTCCCCCACCTCGGCGCCGAGCTGCCGGCAGAGCTCGATCGCGTGCTCGACCGCCTCGCGTACGCCCGGCTCGATCGCCTCGTGCTCGTTCAGCTCGCGTGGGACACCGACGCGAAGCCCCTTCAGATCGTCGCCGCCGGGAAGCACGACCTCCGGTGAGTCGACCGTCGTCGAGTCGCAGGGATCGCGACCCGCGATGACCGAGTAGAGGAACGCGCAATCGCGCACCGTCTTCGCCACGGGGCCGACCTGGTCGAGGCTGGACGCGAACGCGACGATGCCGTAGCGCGACACCGTGCCGTAGGTGGGGCGCAGCCCGACGTTCCCGCACAGCGCCGAGGGCTGCTTGATCGAGCCGCCGGTGTCGGAGCCGAGCGCCCACGGCGCGAGGCCGGCCGAGACCGCGGCCGCCGAGCCGCCGCCGGAGCCGCCCGGCACGCGCGTCGGGTCCCACGGGTTGTGCGTCGGCCCGTACGCAGAGTTCTCCGTGGACGAGCCCATCGCGAACTCGTCCGTGTTCGTCTTCCCGAGGACGCGCAGCCCATGCTCCTTGCAGCGCGTCGCCACCGTGGCGTCGTAGACGGGGACGTAGCCCTGGAGGATCTTCGAGCCCGCCGTGGTCGGGATGCCCAGGGTGCCGATCACGTCCTTGAGCGCGATCGGGATGCCCGCGCCGCCGGGGTCCTCGCACACGTGCAGGTAGCAGTGCAGCTCCGGGTCGCGCTCGCCGATCGCCGCGAGATAGGCGGCGAAGAGCTCGTCGCCCGAGACCTCTCTGCGGTCGAGGAGATCCTTCGCCCCTTCCGCCGTCAGCCGCAGCGTGTCGATCACGTCGCGCCACCGCCGGGCGGCACCCTGAAGAAGTCGCCGTCGCGCTCGGGAGCGTTCGCGAGCGCGTCTTCCACCGACAGACAGTGGCGCGGCTCGTCCTCGCCCCAGACGTTCACGATGTCGAGCGGATGCGAGGTCGGCGGCACGTCGGACAGATCGAGCTCGGCCACCTTGGAGACGGCCGCAAGGATGTCGTTCAGCTGTCCCTCGAGCCGGGCGAGCTCGTCGTCGCGCAGCTCGAGCCGCGCCAGGTGGGCGACGTGGAGGAGCAATTCGCGCGAGATCTCGGTCATGGCTTGATCCTTCCAGAAACGAAGAGGGCCCCTGTCGGGGCCCTCTCACATCTGAGTCCGACAGGTTCCTTAGATCGCCTGGACGTTCGCGGCCTGCGCGCCCTTGGGGCCTTGCACAACCTCGAACGACACGCGCTGGCCTTCGGTCAGCGACTTGTAGCCGTCCGCAGCGATCGCCGAGAAGTGGACAAAGACGTCATCTCCGCCTTCGCGCTCGATGAAGCCGTAACCCTTCTCGTTCGAGAACCATTTGACGGTGCCCTCAGCCAACTGTTCCTCCTAACAGCAAACAACCGACGGCACGAGCCGCCGACCGACGTAATGCGGCGCCGATCTTAGCTCAGTGAGCGGGATTTGCAAGGTTTTTCGCGCGCCTGGCCCGCGCGGCCGTGACCGTGTTCTGGAGGACCATCGCGATCGTCATCGGGCCGACTCCGCCGGGCACCGGGGTGATGAACCCGGCCCGCTCGGCCGCAATCGGATCGACGTCGCCGAAGAGGCCCTCGTCGGTGCGGGTGAGGCCGACGTCGATGACCGTCGCGCCCACCTTCACCATCTCCGCGGTGACCATGTGCGGCTGCCCGACGGCGGCGACGAGGACGTCGGCGTCGAGGGTGTGGTGCGCGAGGTCGCGCGTGCGCGAGTGACACATGGTCACGGTCGCGTTCGCCGCGAGGAGCAGCTGCGCCATCGGCTTCCCGACGATGCTCGAGCGGCCGATGACGACGGCGTGCGCGCCCTGGAGCTCGATCTCGTATTCCTCGAGCATGCGCATGACGCCGAGCGGGGTCCCGGGGACGAGCGTCGGCCGGCCGAGATAGAGCCTGCCCGCGTTCGTGGGGTGGATGCCGTCGATGTCCTTGGCGGGATCGATCGCCTCGATGACCGTCGCCTCGTCGATCTGGGCCGGGAGCGGGAGCTGCACGAGCAGGCCGTCGACGCCGTCGTCCGCGTTCAACTCGGCGATGAGGGCGAGGACCTCCTCCTCGCTCGTGCCGGCGGGAATCCGGTGGTCGCGCGCTTCGATCCCGGCCGCCTCGGCCGCCTTCTGCTTGAGGTTGATGTAGATGTGCGAGGCCGGGTCGTCGCCGACGAGGACGGTCGCGACGCCGACGTGGTCGAGCTCGGCGACGGAGGCGGCGACTTCCTCGCGCACCCGGGCGGCGAGGGCTTTCCCGTCGATGAGCACTGCGGCCACGAGGCGAGCCTAAGGCATCGCTTGCGACGCCGACCGAAGAGGAGGCGCCGATTCACTCGGTGCCTCCGTCTCTACTAGCCTGCGCTCGTGCGACTTCCGCGGAAGAACGATGAAGTGTCGATCGCGGCGCGCCGTGACGCATTGGGCCTCGATGGCGACGTCGATCTCAGCGCGTACGCCAAGGCCGCCGAGTCGGTCACCGGCCTCGTCGAGATCCCCGTCTCCGTGGCACAGTTGCGCATCGCGCTCGCGCGCTACGAGCTCTCCGCCGCCGGCGAGGTGGTCGAGACCGGGCGCGAGCTCGAGGACGTCGTCGTTCCGCTCGCGCACACCGAGGGGAGCCTGACCGCGTCCCTCCAGCGGGGCGCGCGCGCGGTGGAGGAGTCGGGCGGCTTCCGCACACACGTGCTCACCGACCGGATCACGCGGGCGTCGTGCTTCGTCTGCCGCGACGCCGGCGATGCGCTCACGCTCGCGCGCTGGATCGAGGAGCGTGTCGACGAGATGCGTGAATGGCTCCGCACGGCCGACGTCCCCGAGCTGTCGAAGTTCGCCGTGCTGCGCGAGGTGAAGACGCACGTTGTCGGCCCGATGTGCCACGTGCTCTGGCGCTTCACCACCGGCGATGCGGTCGGCGCGAACATGATGACGCGCAATGCCTACGCGCTGAACATGGCGTTCGTGATGCCGCAGTCGCCGGTCGCGATCGAGCGCTCGATGCTCGAGGCGAACATGGGCGGCGACAAGAAGCCGTCGTACGAGTACTTCCAGTCCGGCCACGGCAAGACGGTGATCGCCGAGGCGACGCTGACGGACGAGGCCATCCGGCGGGTGCTGCGGACCACGGCTGAGGATCTCGCCGATCTGACGTGGGCAGGCACGAACGGCGCGATCGCGTCGGGAATGCAGTCGGTCGCGTTCACGCCTGCATCGGCGATCGCCGCGGTGTTCGCGGCCACCGGGCAGGACCTGGGAATGGTCGGCACGAGCTCGATGGCGCACGGCACCGCGCGGCGCGTCGAGGGCGGCCTGCACGTCTCGATCCGCTTTCCCGGCCTCGAGGTCGGGACGATCGGCGGCGGTACGACGTTGCCCACGACCCGGGAGTGGCTCGCCCTGATGGACTGTGCCGGCGCCGGCAAGGTCTACCGCTTCGCGCAGATCGTCGCGGCGGCCGCCCTCGCGCTGGAGATCTCGGCCTCCTCGGCCATGGCGACCGCGGGCTCGGAGAATTTCTTCCGCGCCCACTTCGAGCGCGGCGGCCTTCGCTAACCGTGTGACGAAGCCGTACCCCTTCCATCACGGGGCGCCCGCCGCAGATGGCGTGAGGAATCGCGCACGTGGGAACGTATTGGGTCCATGCTCGCGCTTCTCGCAGTCACCGCCGTCACGCAGTGCCAGGCCCGCACCGTCGGCCCGGGCTCGCTCCGCCGAGGCGGCACGGCCGGGGCCTCCTGCATGCTCGCCGCCTTCGACGACCACTGCCGCCCTGCCGCCTACACCCTTTCGTCGTTCGGCGTCGACACGATCCGCACGTTTTCGTTCCGCACGACCGCGCACGGAAACGGCTGCGCCGTCTCCATCACCGAGACCTTCCGCGTCGTCCCGCAGCAGCCGCGCGTCCTCAGCCGACGCGTGTGCGCGCGCGTGCACAAGACAGACGCGGGCATCGTCGCCGACCGCTGCACGCCCGCAGGCGCCGTCTCGTTGACGAGGATGTCGCCCTAGAACGGAATGACGACGTCTGAGACGTCGAGCCCGAGGCTCGCCGCCAGCCGGACACCGTGATTCAGCTCCATCGTCAGGCGCTCGCGGTCGCGTGCCTCCATCAGGTGCCCGATCATCTCGCGCGCCTTCGGCCGCCAGAGCGCGTGCGCCGCGAACTCGGGCAGCATCCGGTTGGCACCGTCGATCAGCTGTTGCTTGATCCCGCTCGGCGCGCGCGCGAGCAGGATCCGCTCGTACGCCATGCCCGACCCGTGGTGGATCCCGTCGTCGACCGCGAGCCGGTTGCAGATGTCCTCGAGGATCGTCCCCCGCGACGAGCGCGCGATCAGCCGGAAGCGCGGGATGATCAGCCGCTCGAAGAAGACCTGCATGAGGAAGACCTTCTCCTCGAGCGTGTCCGCCTCGAGGAACATGTGGCCCAACCGGTCGAGGTGCGGATCGCGCTCGCCCTCCCCGCCGACCTGCCCGATGAGCTTGAGCCACGCCTCGGTGTGGCGCGACTCGTCCTGCACCATCGTCGAGTAATAGAGGCGCGCCTCGGGATCGGGAGCGGCATTCAGGAGCTGTGCCGCCATCTCGCAGGCGATGACGTCGGCCTGCAGCTGCTGCATGACGACCGAGCGCCAGACGTCGCGGCGCCGCGCCAGCCGCTCAGGAGAGCCCTTGCCTTCGGGCACCGGCGGGAGCTCGTCCCACGGCACGTCGCGCACCTGCCATTCCTGATGCTTCGCGAGCTCGTAGAAGCGGAGGACGCCCGCGTACGCGCTTCGGTCCTCGCCCTCCTCCACGATCGCCTCTGCGCTCACGCGGGGGACCATAACGGCACAATCGGGCCGTGATCGCTCTCGTCTTCAGCTACGAGGTGCGCGAGCCGGAGGGCTTCGAGCGCGCCTACGGCCCCGCCGGCGAGTGGGCGCAGTTCTTCGGGCAGGGGCCTGGATTCATCGGCACGGAGCTGCTCCGCGACGTCGAGACGCCGGGCCGCTACCTCGTCGTCGACCGCTGGGAGAGCGCCGAGGCGTACAACGCCTTCGCCGCGAGGCATCGGGACGAGTACATGCGGCGGGTCGACGACTCGCGCTTCTACTACGAGCAGGAGCTCCGCTTCGGGACGTTCCAGACCGTCTGGAACGACTCGACCGAGGGATAGAGCACCCGTCGGGCCAGGCCGATCATCCGGCTGAACCCGATCTGCGGCAGGGAGACAGCCGCATGGTCAAGAGAATCGTCGTCATCGGAGCCCTTCTCGCCGCCGGCATGGTGGCGGCGAAGGACGGCCGCGTGCTCCAGGCCGCCGGACTGACGGGCACGTGCGCCGTCGTCCAGACCCAGTCGAGCGGGGAGCAGGTCGAGGCCTGCAGCTCGGGCAAGCTCGAGGGAGCGCCCGATCTCTCCCGGAACGGCTGCACGGACGCCGGGCTCTTCGCCGGCCTCGTCTACTGGCACTGCCCGGCGGCGGTCGTCTCGGCGCCGTAGAACAAATCCGGCCGGAATCCGTCTAAGGACCCAAGAGTACGCTTCCGACGGGAGGTTGTTCCTTGGCTGCTGACGATCTGGCTGTGGCGAACGAGATCGCCGAACGCCTGCTGGACAACATCGAGACGGTGGTGCACGGCAAGCGGGAGCAGATCAAGCTCGTCGTGGCCGCGCTCATGTGCAGCGGGCACGCTCTCCTGGAGGACGTTCCCGGCACGGCGAAGACGGTGCTCGCGCGCGCGATCGCCGGATCGATCAGCGGCGCGCAGGCGTCGCGCATCCAGTGCACGCCGGATCTCCAGCCGACCGACGTCACCGGCCTCTCGATCTTCAACCAGCGCGAGCGCGACTTCGAGTTCCGGCCGGGCCCGGTGTTCGCGAACGTCGTCCTCGTGGACGAGATCAACCGCGCGATGCCGAAGACGCAGTCGGCGCTGCTCGAGGCGATGGCCGAGCAGCAGGTGACGGTGGACGGTGAGACGCGCCCGCTCGGCGATCCGTTCCTCGTCATGGCGACGCAGAACCCGATCGAGTACGAGGGAACGTTCCCGCTGCCGGAGGCGCAGCTCGACCGCTTCTTCGTCAAGACCGCGCTCGGCTACCCCGACGCTGAGGACGAGGGGCAGATCGTGGACGAGCAGCTCGGCGGCCATCCGCTCGGCCGACTCACAGCGGTCGTCGGCCTCGAGGAGATCGCGATGCTGCGCGCGTCGGTCGGCCACGTGTTCCTGCACGAGGCGGTCGCGCGCTGGATCGTCGACCTCGTCCGCGCGACGCGCGAGATCGAGGTCGTCGCGATCGGCAGCTCCGTGCGCGGCACGCTCGCGCTCAACCGCGCGGCGCGCGCGTGGGCGGTGTTGCATTCGCGCCGCTATGTGACGCCGGACGACGTCGAGCGCCTCTTCGTGCCCGTGCTCATGCACAGGCTTCTGTTCCGTCCGAGCTTCCTCGCCGAGATCAGGGATCACGGCCTGGAGGCGGCGAGCCTGGACGTTCGCCGGCGCTGCATCGAGGTTGCCCCGAAGCCGGGCTTCGACATCGACCTCGACGTGCCGGCGGCCGTCTCGGCGTGACCGCAGCGGTCTTCCCGCTCGTCCCGCGGCGACGCGTGATCGGCCTCGCCTTCGGCGGCGCGCGCAGCGTCCGCCGCGGCATCGGCTCCGACGTCGCGAGCACGCGCGAGTACCACCCGGGGGACGACGTCGGGTGGATGGACTGGGCCGCGTCCGCGAAACTGTCGGCCGCGCGCGGCGACGACGAGTTCATCGTCCGCGAGCGTTTCGCCGACGAGGCTCCGCGCGTCGTCGTCCTCGTCGACCGGCGCCCGTCGATGGGGATCGGCGCGTCGACGTTCCGCACCCTGGACAAGCCGCGCGCGATCCTCGCCGCGCTCGACCTGATCGGCACGAGCGCGCACGCGGCCCGCAGCCTCACCGGCTACCTCGACTACGCGCTCGGCGATCCGTACTGGCGCCCTCCGCGCAGCGAGCGCGTCGCCGAGCCGGGAACGTTCGAGCGGCCATTCGGCGCGCCGGTCGACACCGTTGCGCGCGGTCTCTTCTTCCTCGGCGAGCACCGCCGCGACCTGCCGACCCAGGCGTTCGTCTTCGTCCTCTCCGACTTTGCCGTGCCGCCCGACCTCGACGCGTGGCAGCGCGCGCTCGAGCACCAGTGGGAGATCGTCCCCGTCGTCATCCAGGACCCGGTGTGGGAGCGCACGTTCCCCGACGTCGGCGGGATCACGATTCCGTACGCGCAGCCGGGCAGCGGCAGAGTCGTTCCCGTGTACGTGACGGAGCGCGAGGCGGCGCGCCTGCGCGAGGAGCACGAGTCGCGCTGGGCGAGCCTCGTGCGCGACTTCCGCTCGCTCGGGATCGAGCCGGTCGAGGCGCGTTCGCACGAGTACGCCGACCTGCTCTCGTCGTTCCTCCGCTGGGCCGACCTGCGCCAGATGTGGCGCGGAGCGATCGTATGAAGACCGTGATCGCGGCGATGGGAGCCGCGCTCGCGCTCGCGGGCGCCGCAACGGCGGCGAACGGGCCGGGCAAGATTCTTCCGCCGGCCTTCCAGGTGCACCCGGGGATGCCGTTCCACTCCTCCGGCTCCGTGATCGGCGAAGGGGAGCCGCTGAAGGCGTACGCGAACATCGCTCCGACCGTCCATCTCTTCGGGGACACGCTCTCCGCCAAGCTCGCAGTCGTCGCCGACACGCGGTGGGTCGATCCGACGCGGCTGCGCGTGCGGGTCGGCTTTGCGCCGTACACGATGGTCGGAGCGCCGACGGTGCTGCGCCTGCAGGTCGGCCGCTTCGAGCAGCTCACGTGGACCTGGCAGCTCCGCTGCCTCACGGCGAAGTGCGTGCCGGTCGCGCCGCCGAGCGAGGAGTACCACGTCTTCCGCTTCCCCGCCGCGCACATCGACTACCTGCGCGCGAACGGCAAGCACGAGTTCGGGGTCAACGCGACGTGGCCTTCGGTGAAGGTGCTCTCGCAGGTCAGTCCCGGGGTCGCGTCGGCGCTCGTGAACGCCCGCAAGTACGACTGGCAGTACCGGCTCGCACCGGTCGCCGCGCCGACGTTCCGCGTCTCCCCCTCGCTCCTCTTCTGGCTCGCGCTCGGGCTCGCCGGGCTTGCGGCGGTCGCCGCGCTCGGCGCGCTCGCCCGCTGGTACCGCGTGCTGCGGCCGCACGTCGCGAGCGCGGCGTCGCTCGAGGGATCGACGCTCGAACGTGCACTCGCGCTGCTCGCATGGGCGCACGCGCACGGCGACGAGACACTGCAACGCAAGGCGTTCGAGCGCGTCGCGAGCGAGCTCGGGGTCGTGCCCGCCGTCGACGAGCTCTCAAAGGCTGCGCACGAGCTCGCGTGGTCACCTCGCGTCCCGGAGGACGAGGAAGTGGAGGCGTTCACCGAGCAAGCGCGCGAGAAGGGGCGTGGCACGTGAGGCTCCCGACCATCGATCGCCGAGAGTCCGTCGAGCTCTCCGACCTGCGCGAGCTGCGGTCGCCGATGCTCCGTACCTCGGCGGGACGCGTCGTCCTCGCCGCCGCACTCGCGGCGACCCTCGCCGGCATCGTCCTCCTCGCCCGCTCGGCCGGCACCGGCCGCGCCGCGGTGCTCCCGTCCGGCGCAACAACCGGCTGTGTCGTGCTCGACATGTCGGCGAGCATCTCCGGGCCGGTGTACGAGCGAGTGGCGGCGACATTGCGCGGGATCGTCAATGCGAACCAGTCGATCTGCCTCGTGATGTTCTCCGACACGGCGTACGAGCTGCTGCCGCCGAACTCGCCGCCGGGGGCGCTGCTCCAGTTCATCCCGTTCTTCGTACCGGTCCGCTTCTACGGCGGGACACCGGTGTTCGCACAGTCGCCGTGGGACCAGTTCAGCGGCGGCACGCGCATCTCGGCCGGACTCATCGCCGGTGATACCGCGCTCAAGCGTGCGCACGTCAAGCACGGTGCGCTGCTCATCGTCAGCGACCTCGACGACTCGGTCGCCGACCAGGCGCAGCTGGACGCGGAGGCGCTGCGCCTGCGTCGCGAGCACGTCCCGGTCCGCATCGTTCCACTCTTCGCCGAATCATCGAACAAGAGCTACTTCGCCGCGCTGTTCGGCTCCAACTCGTTCGTCGATCCATCCGCGTTCCGGCACGGCGCCCACACGCACGTACAGCCGGTGACCGCCGCCGCTCCGTGGGCGCTGCTCGGCCTCGGCGTCATCCTCGTGCTGCTGCTCGCCGGCAACGAGCGCTGGAACACGCGCCTCGTCGCAGAGCCCGCATGACGCCCATCCGCCGGCACTGGCTCGGAGTCGCCGCCCTCATGCTCGCCTGCGTCGCGACATTGCTCGTGCTGTTCGCGCTCGACACGCGTGCGTGGCAGGCGTCGGTGCACCGTGACGACATGCGCTTCCGCGCGCTGCCCGACCACGGCAACCTGTGGAAGCCGGCGACGATCCTCCCGGGCGATCCGGCCGGCGCGGTGCTGGGCACGACGGACACGATCGCGTGGCGCCGCGCGCTGCAGTCGTTCTGGTACACGCACATCGGCGCGAATCCGCAGTCGCAGCAGGACCTGCCGAAGCTGCGCGCGCAGGCACAGGGCCAGCTGCTCGACCTCATGACCTCGGCGACGACCGCCGCGGAGCGGTCGAATGCGGCCAACCTCCTCGGCGTGCTCGTGATCACGACGCCGATCTCGGCCGGCAGCCAGACGGCGCAGATCCAGGTGCTCAAGCAGTCCACCGAGTACTTCCAGCAGGCGATCGATCTCGACCCTGGCGACACCGCCGCGAAGCAGAACCTCGAGCTCGTGCTGCGGGTGACGCGGCCGGGCAACGGGCCGATCGGCAAAGACGCGCACGCCGGCTTCGGCTTCGGCCGCGGGCACGGCGCGACGCTCGTCGGAAACGGCTACTGATGCTCGCGGTCTTCGGCGTCTCGTTCCTCACGCCGGTCGACTCGCTCTTCGCGCTCGCCGCCGCCATACCGCTTGCGGCGCTCGTCGTGACGGAGCGCCGGTCGGAGCGAGTCCGCGCCGCGCTCAAGCTGCGCGGGCCGGGCCGCCGCACGTTCGCGCAGGTCGCGGGTGCGCTCTTCCTCCTCCCTGCGCTCGTCGCGGTCGCGGCTGCGCAACCGGTCGTCGTTCGCCAGCAGCAGGTGCGTGAGCGCGGCGACGCGCAGGCGTTCTTCGTCATCGACACATCCGAGTCGATGGAGGCTGCGGCAGGGCCGCACGCGCCGACACGGCTTCAGCGTGCGAAGCGGCTCGCGCGCCGCCTGCAGAAGGCGCTCGGCGATGTGCCTGTCGGCATCGCGACGATGACCGACCGCGTCCTGCCCGACCTCATGCCGACGACCGACCCGGAACTCTTCGACCGCACGCTCATCCAGTCCGTGGGCGTCAACGAGCCGCCGCCGTCGCAGGCGTACCACCGCGACCGCGCGACCAATTTCCAGGCCCTCGTCCCCCTCGTCAGCTCCCACTTCTTCTCCGACTCGGTCAAGCACCGGCTCCTCGTCGTCTTCACCGACGGGGAGGCGTCGCGGGACATGGAGCTGTTCGGGCTCGGCATCGGCCATACGCTCAAGCCGGTGTTCGTGCACGTGTGGGCATCCGGCGAGCACATCTACCACCACGGCCGTGTCGACCCGTTCTACGAGGCCGACCCGACGAGCGTGGAGCTCTTGCAGCACGCCGCCGACCTCTCGAGCGGAGTCGTCGTCAACGAGGACAAGTTCGGCGCGCTCGCGGCGGCGGCCCACCGGGTGGTCGGGAACGGCTCGGCGGTCGCGCACGTCGACGCATACGCGCGCATCGCGCTCGCGCCATGGTTCGCGCTGGGCGGGATCCTCCCGCTCGGCTTCCTGTTCTACCGGCGGAACTTCTAAGGTGTGGGTGTGATCCTCGCCACTCCCTCACCACCTCCCGCGCTCCTCCACCCCTCTGCGCTGCACGCCAAGGCGCCGGCGACCTATGAGGCGAAGTTCACGACTACGAAGGGGACATTCGTCGTCACGGTGCACCGGAGCTGGGCGCCACGCGGAGCGGACCGCTTCTACAACCTCGTCAAGGCGCACTTCTTCGACGGGAACGAGTTCTTCCGCGTCGTGAAGGGCTTCGTCGTCCAGTTCGGGATGAGCGGCTACCCGTCGGTGTCGTCGGCGTGGCAGAACGCGAACCTCGTCGACGATCCCGTGAAGACGTCGAACACGGCCGGCACGATCACGTTCGCGGATGCCGGGCCGAACACGAGGACGACGCAGGTGTTCATCAGTCTCGGAAACAACGCGGGGAACCTCGACAACCAGGGCTTCGCACCGTTCGGGAAGGTGACGACCGGGATGAGCGTCGTGAACAAGCTCTACGACGGTTACGACGACCAGCCCACGAACGATCAGCCCCAGATCGCGTCACAAGGTAATGCTTTCCTGAAGAAACACTTCCCGAAGCTCGATTCGGTGACTCGGGCTCGCATCGTCCAGGCACACTGAGGACATGCATCCGACGTTCATCGCGTCGCACGTCTGACACCTCGACAACGCCGAACGTGTTTCGGCGGCGCTGAAGAGGGGTGAGTTGAAGCGGCGCGTGCCGCGCCGCGGCCTACGGCAGCGGATAGTGCAGTCCGCAGGCCTTGTCGAAGTACGCGATCACCTTGTCGCTCGCCGGCTTGAGCGCGGGACCCTTGGTCGCCCAGCTCTTTAGCGCCGCAGGCGGGACCTTGGAGAAGCTCCAGCCCGCTTTCTGCAGCGCGGCGAAGAGCGCGTTGTCGAACGTGAAGATCTT
>Ga0307372_10002009_pt1 | contig 34373 bp, 25 predicted proteins | sample OX1MG_FD_202533 | JGI IMG/M metagenome (GOLD analysis project Ga0307372, IMG submission 202533) | Soil microbial communities from Risofladan, Vaasa, Finland - OX-1 | ecosystem: Environmental > Terrestrial > Soil > Coastal area > Acid sulfate soil | place: Finland: Risofladan, Vaasa | collected... | reverse complement strand
GGCCCAAACAGTGAGAGCGAGTAGTAGAACGTCGAACTCACGGGTGGCACTGCGCCAGCCAATCAGCTTCGGCTGAGTTTTGCAGGTTCAGAAGACGGTGAAGCCGAAACGGAAACCTGCAGAGCGGGGAAGCCCTTGTGGCGAACGACGGCTCGAACCTCACGGCCCGTCAGGGCTCAACTCACTGAACCGCCGTATGCGGACCCGCATGTACGGTGGTGTGGCACGGGAGAGTGGGTGACCACTCCCCCTATGCCGATTTGTTGTCTTTCGGGTTTGGCTAGAACTGATAACGCAAACCGAACTGCATTTCGCGCGGGTTGGTCAGCAGGTGCGTGTAGTTCCCGAACGTATTCGCGTTGCCCGTCGCGAGCGACGCGTTTTGGACGTTAAACCGTTTGACGTTGAATGCATTGAACGTATCCCACGTTAGGCGCAACTCGTGGTTTTCGTTGTACGGCATCCTCCAAGTCTTCCCGACTTCGAAGTCCGTATCGAGATACCCGTCGCCGCGGATCTGATTGCGCGCGCCGGAGAATCCCGGGAGCGGCACCGCAAAGTCAGCAACGGCGGCGGGCCCGTTCGGGAACATGTTGTAGAGCGTTCCATTACCGCCCTGAGAGAGCGCGCCTTCATTGACGAGGGTCCGCCCTGTTTTGACCTTTGTAATCGCGATGGCATTTCCGGTGAGCTGCCAGTTCGTTTCAAAGCAGAAGCAGGTCCCAACGTTAACAGGAAAGCCGCTCGACCACCGTGTCAGGCCGGAGATCCGCCAGCCTCCGATTATCGCGTCCAGTCCCTTTCCGATATGAGCCGCATAGTGCCTGCCGATCCCGACTGGCAAATCCCAGTTCCAGTTCGCATTTATCTGATGCCGGAGATCGAAATCGGAGGGGCCGTAGAGCTGATTGGGAGACCACGAGTTTATGACATTGCCTCCCAAGCCGCCCCATTCCCCCACGCGCTCGGCGTCCGAGGCGAGGTCGGTCGACTTGGAATACGTGTAATTCAAGTCGAACCCCAGCCCTTGCGACATTTGCTTTTTGAATGTCACTTCCAGCGCGTTGTACGCGGAATTGGCCATGGACCGCCAAGCGTAGAGCGATGAGTATTGGCTGTTGAACCAGGTGTACTGCCCCATTGTGGGGAAGTAGGTGTTACTCGTATTGGCCCCTGGTATTCCGTTCACGTCGAACGTATACAGAGCCGAAGTCTCATTGAATGAGTTGCAAAGGTACGTTTGATAAACCATCGTTACCGGATCCGTGGTTGGGCTAATCGAGTAACCCGCTTGCGTGTTTGGGTTGAAGCCGCACGTAGCCTGGCTCGGATTTGAGGGACTGAGGACGGACCCATAACTGTATTGGTCCCCGGCTGCCACTGGAGAAATCAAATCCTGCCAATATGCAGCCGTTGGACCGATCGTAGCGGAGGTTACGGCGGCTGGGTCGGTACCGTTTCCGCCGTTGGCTCTTCCCAGCGTCGCCATCGCCTGTGCTGCCTGGAAATAAGTGATTCCCGACTGCGGATCCTTGAGGTTTTTCGGCATCGCCAAGTCAGCCTGCGCGAGCAGCCGGTGCCCCAAGTGACCTGTGTACGCCACTTCGATGCTCATATTGTGCGGCAACTGCCGCTCGATTGAGAAATCGATGGCATACGAATAGGGAGTCTTGATCGAACTGTCCAATCCCCAGCAGATACAGAAATTCCCCGGAGGGAACGTTTCCGGAAACACGGCCGGCGGTGCGGGTGTGAAGATCGGATTCCCGCTGTTGTCAACCGTTGGAATTGTGTTCATGCCCGTCAGACGTGGAGAGGTAGCGGCACTTTCCACTTGGGCGGAGTTTGACAGCAAGCTCGACAGACCAAACGAGCCATTTTGGTCGAAGGTCGTCAGCATGCCTGCACCGAAGTGGTCGTAGTACACTCCAAAACCGGCGCGGACCACTGTCTGGTCGCCGTTGCCAACAAGCCTCCTGAACCAGCCCGAGCTTGGTTCCGGCGACCATGCGAAGGAAACGCGAGGGGCAAAGTTGTTCTTCTGTGTAGGCCACAGGTCTGCGCGGTTATTCGACCTGCCTGCCAGGTCAAACGAAATCAGCGGATCGAGGTTTGAGGGAACGCCGGCATTCATATCGGCCGCCCGGATAGCAAACCAGTTGCCTAAGCCGAACGTGGGAGCCACTTCCTGGCCACTGGTTTCCCATGGAGCCGTGTCGATGCCATAGCGCAGGCCAAAATTTATGGTTAAATTGGGTTTGGCCTTCCAAGAATCCTGCGCATACCATTCGTACTGGTACAGCGCGAAGTTTCTCTGCACTGGGGCGCCCTGAGCCAGTGCTGTCCCGGTGGCGTTTGGATTGAGATGATAATTATATTGTGCGTCGACTTCGCTAACCATCCCGAGCAATCCAATCAGCGGGAAGTCGTAGTTGTTCTCCGTCCCAGGAAGTACCTGCGGGTATCCGGCATTGACGGGATTGAATGGGCTTGATTTGTTCGCGAAACCGCCGGTATTCAGCCACGCCGCATTGGCAACGCCGTCGCTGAAGGAATTGTTCTGGCTGGATGAGCCGTTGTGGATAAATAAAATATCCGTTCCGAACGTAAAGGAGTGGTTCCCTCGCGTCCAGGACAAGTCATCGGTAATATTGTGAACCGGGAACTGGAAGCTGTTGGTACGCGTGATCCCTTGGTCCAGGTTGCGAATAAAGATCCACGGAAGGCTGCTGTCGCCCAGGTTTGCAACGCTTTGCCGCGTCAGCCCGTAATGCAGGTTATTGACGATGTTCGAGCCGAGCACGGCCGTGTATCCAATCGCCATGCCTTTGCTCAGGTTCACCGTGGTCGTCTCAGCCTGTGAGCCGGGGAGGAATGGAGCGGAGGTAGCGGCAACGTCATCTTGCCCGCTGCCGCGCCAGAAAAGCGATTGGCTGCCATTTGCCGTGATTTTGTAGTCGAACCGGCTAATCAATATGTCGTCTCGTTCCGGTTGTCCTGCCGCAAAGCGAAGGCCCTGAAAGTTGAGGGTGTCGCCCACGGTATTGTCGTTCGGCGTAAATGGACCGAACGTAGTCTTAAAATAGTTCAGCACTGCCGCGCTGGGTCCAGTCCCGAGCGGATCCATCGCGGCTAACTGGGAGGCGTTGAGCGCGTAATTGCCTGGCTGGACAGGGTAGGAAGTGCCGCTCAGCCCGGTCACACTCCCACCGGTGCACTGCGAGGCCGTTGCGCATTGGTATTGAATAATGCCGTCGCGTAACTCCATCGACGGAATCGTCCGGACGGCGCTGCTCTGCTGGGCAATGCGATGTCCTTCATAGTTCACGAAGAAGAATAAACGGTTGTGCTCGATTGGGCCGCCAAGCGAACCGCCAAAAACGTTTCGAACCAACTGCGGCGCCTTGTTCGGCTGGCCTTGAGCCTCTTCCGCGGACTTGATGAAGAAGTCGTTGGCCTGGCCCAGAGAGCTGCGATTCAATTCGTAGAGCGAACCGTGGAATTTATTCGTTCCGCTCGTGGTGATCAGGGCGACTTGCGCGCCCGCCGAGCGTCCCTGATCCGCGCCGTAATTCGAAGTCGTCACGCGAAATTCCTGGACAGAATCAACTGTGATGGGCAGCACGGAGGTAAAGGCTAGTCCGCCGCCCTGATCATTTACGTCGACGCCATCGAGCGTAACGTTGCTCTGATCACTGCGCTCGCCATTCACAGCGCCGCTCCGCGTATCCGTCGTTGTGTTCATGTCGGAGCGATCCGACGTATAAACAACGCCGGGCTGAAGGCTAAGGAGTTGCACCACGTTCCCCGCTTCGAGCGGCAGGTCCTTGATCGAACGCCCGCTCATCGTGTTGCCTTCGCTGGCATCGGTCGTGTTCAAGATGGGAGCGCGCTCGGTCACCGTCACGGTCTGCGTCGCCGCGCCGATTTTCATCTTTATGTTCAGAGTAGCTGGCAAGTTCACCAGAAGTTCGATCCCTTTTTGGTCAAACTTGGCGAAACCAGGGGCTTGTGCGTGCAGGCTGTAATGTCCCGGCTGCATTTGCGAAAAGACATAGTTTCCCTGTGAATCCGTCGTCACGGTGCGTTCGAGATTGGTGTCGGTGTTAGTCAGACGCACGGTCGCGTTGGGAATTGCCGCGCCGCTAGGGTCGGTGATGGTTCCCCGCAGCGACGTTGCCGCCTGACCCCAAGCCGAGCCGCTGGAAGAAAAGAAGAATGCCATGCCCAAAACCGCAAAAAATAAAACGCTCCACGCTCGCTTCACAACTCACCCCCGGTCGGTTTGTTGTTTGGACTTAGGTTCCCGAATGCCAGACTGAGCCTGCAGGCGTGACCGTTGACGCCACGCCGCAACAATCGCGTATGCAGATGCACAACCCCTAGGATATTTCCCCCATTACACGCCACTCAAACCATTCCTGCTGGCGTATTTTGCAAGCGGTGTACCATAATTTGGAGTTTCAATCAATGAAAAGTTAAATTTCTCAAACGACGCCAGTTGACCCCATCGTCGGCATTTCCTAATTCCAGGATGTGGGCGCGAAACCTACCGAAAATCGTATTTTTCTCCATATTGTTGGGATTTTCAGGCAAGTTCCGACCCGTGGTCCGCCTCTGCGAAACGCCGCTCCCCGTATATGCTTACTTTTTCGATGCGGAGAGCCGTCGGCCAAAAAAAAGCGGCCGGTGGGGGGACCGGCCGCCGTGGGCATGGGGTGATGGAGGTGCACTTCTTTCGAAGCTCGAATCGCGGGGGGCGCGACGCCGAGCCTCGAACACGGGATCATTCTGCCTTCGAGGGCCTGCAGCGTCGATAGGCCGAAAGGTTCAATTCGTTCTGGTACCAACGTACTGCAAAACGCAAATCGCGCTGCCGCGACGTTTTGCTGCTGCGTGCGTTGCGCTCCAGGGATTGCGCGCGCCGGATGTCCGCGGGGCAGAACGCAGTTCGAATTCCTGGGATTGATGCGGATGCGATAGTATGGAAAAGCAAGGTCGCCAACGCGAAGGGACGGAAGAACACGAAGATGAAAAACGGCACGGTATACATTGTTAGCGCGGTACGCACGCCGATTGGGAAATTTGGCGGAGGGCTCGCGGAATTTACCGCTCCGGATTTAGGAGTCCTTGCCGTGCGCGCGGCGCTCGAGCGCGCGTTTGGCGCTCCGGTGCCGCCGGAACGCACTCCGGGCGAGGCGCCGCCGGTCGATCTGGTGAGCATACGGGGAACAGACGGGCCCGGAGTAAAGCCCGCCCCTGCGGCAAACGACCCGGCCGGCGCGAAGGTCGCGTGGCGCGTGGATGAACTGATATTCGGCAATGCGCGCTCGGCGGGTGCGGGGCCGAATCCGGCGCGGCAAATTGCGTGGCGCGCGGGGCTGGGAGACGACGTGCCCGCGTTCACGGTGAATATGGCGTGCGCTTCGGGGCTGCGGTCCATCGTGCTTGGCTGGCAGCAGATTCTGCTGGGCGACGCGGCAATCATCGTGGCGGGCGGCGCGGAATCGATGTCGCGCGTGCCGTACCTTGTCGATGCGCGCTGGGGCGTGAAGATGGGCAATCAGCCGCTGGTGGACGCGATGTATCGCGACGGATTTTTGTGCCCCATTTCGAAAATGATCATGGGTGAAACAGCGGAGCTGCTCGCCGCACAGTACAACATTTCACGCGAGGAGCAGGACGCGTTCGCGATCGAGAGCCAGCGCCGCGCATCGCGCGCGCAGCAGGAGGGACGCTTCCGCCGCGAAATGATTCCCGTTGAGCGCGCGGACAAAAAAGGCAATGTGGTGCGCGTCGAAAGAGACGAGCACGTGCGCGGCGACGTCACGCCCGAGCAAATGGCCAAGCTCCCGCCCGTATTTGCCAACCCGGGCGTCAAAGCGGGCACGATTACGGCGGGGAACGCGAGCGGAATCACGGATGGCGCGTCTTGCGTGGTGCTGGTGAGCGAAGAAAAAGTGCGCGCGCTGGATTTGAAACCGATCGCGCGGATTGTCGATGCCACGGTCTCGGCAGTGGACCCGCGCGTGATGGGCATCGCTCCCGTTCCGGCGGTGCGGAAACTTCTGGCGCGCACCGGGACGAAGCTCGATGACTACGCGGCAATTGAATTGAACGAAGCGTTTGCCGCGCAAGTGCTCGCTTGCGACCGCGACTTGCATTTTCCGCGCGAGCGGCTGAATCCCAATGGCGGCGCAATCGCGCTCGGACATCCCATCGGGTGCACCGGCGCGCGCATTATGACCACGCTGATTCATGAAATGCGCCGCGATGAAAAATCGGTCCGCGGCAAACGCGGCCTCGCCACCCTGTGCGTCTCCGGAGGGATGGGCATCGCGGTGGAAATCGAGACGCTGTAAAAAACGGCCGAGCGACCTCAAAAATCCGCGCGGCGCAAAAGCGCCGCTCGCACGTCCGCGCTGCGGGGATGACACGTTCAGCAACCGCGCGCAAAGCGCCCGCTGGCGCGCGGCAATTCCGGAGTACGATTCTTATTCGAGTATTCGCGCCACCGCGGAGGATTCCATGCAAACCGTTTCGCCCAAGCCGTCTCGCGGCGTCATCGCCGGAAATGTCGGCGCCGCGCCGCCGAAGCCCGAGGAATTCCAATTCGTGCGGTTCCGCATCGATGGCGAAGTTGCGCACCTGACCCTCGAACGGCCCGAGCACAACATGCTGAACGAGCGGATGCTCGCCGAACTGGCCGTGGGCATCGATTCGCTCGAGGGACGCGGCGATGTGAAGTTGATCGTGCTGGATTCGGCCGGGAAGTCGTTCTGCGGCGGCATCGAGCTGGGCGAATATACGCCGCGCCGCATGTTTCAAGTGCTGGACGCGTTTCAGCGCACCTTCGCGGCGATGCTCGATACGGCCAAGCCTTTGCTCGTGGTCGTGAATGGCCCCGCGTTCGGCGGCGGAGCGGAACTCGCCGCGCTCGGCGATCTGGTGGTCGCCACGCCGCGCGCGAAATTCGCGCAGCCGGAAATCAAGCTCGGCGTGTTTCCGCCGCTGGGCGCCGCGATTCTGCCGTACATTGTCGGGCCGAAGCGGGCGCTCGAATTAGTGCTCACCGGCGAAGTGATCAGCGCCGAACGCGCGCACGCCCTCGGGCTCGTGAATCGCGTGGTCGCGGAAGATAAACTCGAAGCGACGGTGAAGGAAATGATTGCGCAAGTCACCGCGCACTCCGGACCTGTTCTTACCATGGCGAAGAAAGCGATTCTTGGCTCGATGGGGCTTTCGCTGCGCGAGGGCGTGCGGCAATCGATGGCTCTGTTCCTGAACGAGCTTTCCAGCCTTGAGGATTCAAGCGAAGGGCTTCGCGCCATCGCCGAGAAGCGTTCGCCGCAGTGGAAGAATCGCTGAGCAAATCTGCAGCCGGTTTCTGAGCGATTTGACTTGACGCGCGGTTGCGCTTAGACTTCGTTACGAAAATTCAGCCGGCTCGCGGGAAAGACCCTTGGAACAGCTTCGCTGTTCTCAGGGCATGGAAGGCCGTGAAAATCGGCCACGGTCCCGCCACTGTAATCGGCCGGCGCTGCTGACAAAGGAAATCCCCACTGGCCTTTTTTTAGAGAAGCATCGGGCCGGGAAGGGCCGCTTCAAAAAGAGCGGAGCAGCGCCAGACATGTTTCGGGTAAAGCGCCGCAAGATTCGCGGCGAAATGTCCGGAAGGCCGAAAGTCAGGAAACCTGCGCGAGCCGCTCAGCGCGACACTCTTCGCGAGAAAGAGCGTGGCGATGCGCCCCATTGTTTCTCGTGGGGCTTTTTTATTGCGCGAATGAATCGGCGGCAAGTTAGACATCTGATGCGGCAAAGACGAATCGGGATCGCGTGCGGCGTGATAGCGTTACTGTGCGGCGCGGTTGTACGCGCGAGTGCCATGGAGCAGAGCAAAGCGGAAACGAAGCCAGTGGCGAAATCAGACGCAAAACCCGCAAAACCAATGACGCGCGAGGTGATCGACGAATCAGGACGGCGCGTCGCCGTGCCCATTGACGTGCGGCGCATCGTATCGCTGGCGCCGAATCTCACGGAAATTGTTTACGCGCTTGGGGGGCAGGATCGCCTGGTTGCCGTCAGCAACTATAGCGACTCTGTGCCCGCGGCAAAAACGAAACCACACGTCGGCATGCCCATGAATCCGAGCCTGGAAGCGATTGTCGGCGCGCGGCCGGACATTGTGCTGGCGGCGGCCATCAATCAGTGGGAAACCGTGGATGCGCTGGCACGTTTGGGAATTCCGGTGTACACGACGGATCCGCACACGGTGGAAGGAATGCTCGAATCCATCAAGGACATTGGCGGCGTAATCGGCGCCAGCGCGCAAGCTGCCACCGTGGTCGCAAATCTTCAGCAGCGCCTGGATGCTTTGAAAACAAAACTGGCCGGAGTGCCGCCGGCGCGCGTGCTCTTCGTCGTCTGGGAAAATCCGCTGATTTCGGTCGGCGGTCACACATTCATCGCCGACGCCTTGCGCTGGGCCGGCGCGGAGTCGGTGCTTCACACCAAGCAGAACTGGCCCCAGATCAGCCTGGAGGAAGTTGTGCGGTTGAAACCCGATTATCTGGTTTTTGCCAGCAACCACGCGGGCGACGCGGCCTCGAACGCGCAACGCCTCGCGGAGCTTCGCAGCGAGGGCGGCTGGCAGGAACTTCCGCCGGTGCGCGATGGCCGCGTCGCCGTGATCAGCGACGAAGTCAATCTGCCCGCGCCGGCATTGATCGATGCTATCGAGCAGCTCGCGCGCGAACTTCATCCGGGCGCTTTCAAGCCAGCGCGCGCGACGCACTGCAGCGCGGGCCGATTCGCCGCGCACGCGGATGCCGGGTTGCACTTTGACTCGCGCTTTGCTGGGCGCTGGCCCGTCGCGCCCTCGCCAAATTTGTGCGTGGAGGCCGTCGCATGCGGCCGCTGACGCCCCGGCGAATCGCGGGAATTTGCGTGGCGCTTGGCGGCGCGCTATTTGTCGTCGTGGTTTTTTCGCTCCAGGTGGGTGCATACCCCATCGGAGTGCGCGACGTGGTGATGACGCTCGTCCGCGGCGCGATCGGGCATTGGAACAACGTCCCGCCATCGGATCGGCTGGTTGTTTTCGGCCTGCGGCTGCCGCGCATCGCGCTGGGAATTTTGGTCGGCGCGGCGCTTTCCGTTTCTGGCGCGTCGTTTCAGGCGCTGTTGCGCAATCCGCTGGCGGATCCATACGTGCTGGGTGTTTCGAGCGGCGCGGCGCTGGGAGCGATACTGGCGCTGGCGTGGTTCCCGCACGCAGAGTGGACGATGCAAGCGATGGCATTCCTGGGCGCGCTGATCACCATTGCAGCGGTCTATTTTCTCGGCCGCCGCGGCGGACAGATTGACAGCACCACGCTCCTCCTTGCGGGAATCATCACCGCTTCGTTTCTTTCCGCCATTATTATGTTTTTGATGACCACGCTGAGCGGGCGCGACCTGCGCGGCATGGCCTTCTGGCTGATGGGCGATCTGACGACGCCGCCCGCGATCAGCCTCGGCTTTCTTTTCGTCATTCTCTTGATCGCGATTGGCGCGATTTACACCACGTCGTCGGATTTGAATTTGATTTTGACCGGCGAGCAGGAGGCGCATCATCTCGGCGTGAACGTGCCGCGCGTGAAACTCGTCGTCTACGTAGGCGCATCGCTGCTGACGGGCTTGGCCGTTTCCGTGAGCGGCGCGATTGGCTACGTCGGACTCCTGATTCCTCATGTGATGCGCATGCTTTTCGGTTCCGACTATCGCGTGCTGATTCCCGCGTCGGCCATCGGCGGGGCCATCGCCGTCGTGCTCGCGGACACGCTCGCGCGCACGATCGTCGCGCCCACGGAGCTTCCCGTCGGCGCCATGACGGCCGCGATTGGCGCTCCCGTGTTCATTTATCTTTTGCGTCGGAGATTGGCGTGAGCGCGCAAGGAATGCCGGCGCCGAATGCGAGCCCCGACACCGCGGCGGGCTGGATGCAAAATCCTGTTCGATTGCTTGTCGAGCAGGCAAGTTACGCGTATTCAGTCTCGGATCGCGAAGCGCCCGATTTTACTCTCGGGCCGGTGACGTTCAGCGCGCGTCAGCGCGAGATTGTCGGAATCCTCGGAGCGAACGCCAGCGGGAAATCCACGCTTCTTCGCCTGCTCTCCGGCGAATTCAAAGCGCTTTCGGGACGCATCGAGCTGGATGGCACGCCGCCGGGCCAGCTGCCGCTGCGCGAGCGCGCGCAGAGGATCGCGCTGGTGCATCAGGAGAGCACGCTGCTGTTTCCGTTGCGCGTCTGGGAATACGTTTTGCAGGGGCGCTATCCCTATGGGCAGCGTTTGCGTTTCGAAAACGAGGCAGATTGTTTGCTCGCGGGAAATGCGCTCGAGCAAGTGGGCGCGAAAGCGCTTCTCGACCGGCGCATGAGCCAGCTCTCCGGAGGCGAGCGCCAGCGCGTGATTCTGGCGCGCGCTCTCGCGCAACAGCCGCGGCTCTTGCTCCTCGACGAGCCAACGCGCAGCCTGGACATCGGCGGCAAAGTGGAATTGATGCGCCGTCTGCGGCGCTTGGCGGAGGAAAATCGCTACACGGCGGTGGTGGTGACGCACGAGTTGAATCTTGCGGCGGAATTTTTCGACTCGATTGTGCTGCTGCAGCGCGGCAAGTGCCTTGCTTCGGGCAAGCCCGCGGATGTCTACCGGCGGGAATTGCTCGAGCAGGCATTTGAAACCACGCTCGATGTGGAAACCAACGCGAGCGGACGGCCCCGCGTGATTTTGCGCGGCGACGCGGATATGGATGCGTTGGAAGCAAATCCGGACGCTGCGAAGGAATCACCATCGCTGTAAAAAAGTTTTGGGAAGCAACGCCGTAATTTTAATCTCCGGCGGAAAACGAATGCTGATTTTCAGCGATTCAATTTTCGCCGGCCACAATCACGCGAGACTCCGTGCACGGGAAGACGGTGTGAAGCCGTCGCCGCTGCGCGACTGTAAGGCGGAAGAAGTCGGGCGCGCGCCACTGCTTCGGTGCTTCGTCGAAAGACGCGACACCGGAGCGGGAAGGCCGCGCCCAGCAGAATGCCGCCAAGCCAGGAGACCGGCGGAGTTTCCATCTCGAATGAAAGCTGGCCGCGAAGCGGCGGCTTGAAATTTGGGACAACCTTCAAACTCCCGCGCGAGAGGGAGCCGGAGGATAAAAATGAAACTTCGTGCGAAGCTGTTTGTATTTCTTGCCGTTTTTATTTTTTCGCTTCTCGGAATTTCCAATTCCATCCAGGCACAATCGAAAGCAACAATCTCTGGACGCGTAACGGACCGCAGCGGCGCGGCGATCCCTGGCGCGCGGATTATCGCCACGCCCGTTTTAAAAAGCGGCGCCGCGATTCAATCAAAGAGCGGCGCCAACGGCTTATATTCCCTCGCGGCCGCGCCCGGCAAATACCGCATTCGCATCGAGCACCCGCAGATGGCGGCGGTCGAACGCGAATTTACGCTCGCCGCGGGTCGGCGCCGAACATGGAACGTGCGGCTCGAACTCGCGCCGCTATCTTCCACCGTTGTGGTCTCGGCGGAAGCCGAGCCGGAGCCGGCCAACACGGTGGCTTCGCCAGTGACGGTGCTGACGCGGCAAGACATCGAGCAGCGTCAGGCCATATGGCTGGCACCGCTGCTTGGTTCGGCGGCAGGCGTGAATCTGGCGCGGCTGGGACCGATGGGCGGCATCACTTCGCTATTTTTGGACGGCGGGGATTCGAATTTCACGAAGGTGCTCGTCGATGGCACGCCGGTGAACGAGCCGGGCGGCGACATGGATTTCTCGAATCTCGATCTCGCAAACGTGGACAAGATCGAAATCGTTCACGGTGCATCGAGCGCGCTTTTCGGCTCGGATGCGATGACCGGCGTGGTGCAGATTTTCACGCATCGCGGAACCACCACGACGCCCGAATTCACCGTGATTGGCGAGGGCGGCTCGTTCAGCTCGCGGCGCGGCGAGGCGCAACTGAGCGGCCTCGACAATCGGTTTGACTACTCGAGCGCCATCTCGTATTTCGACAGCAACGGCCAGGGGCCGAACGACCGTTTCCGCGACACGACGCTCTCGGGAAATTTCGGTTGGAAATTCAGCGGCACGAATCATGTGCGATTGTCTCTGCGCAGCGCGGCGAGCGACGCGGGCCAGCCGGGCCAGACGGCCATCGACTTTCCGACGTTCTTTCAACCGGGACAGTCGTTGGACTTGCACGATTTCTCCGCGAACCTGAGTTGGAATTTTTCCACCGGGACTCACTGGGAGCATCGCATCTCGGGCACGGAATCCTACTTCCGCGATTTGGGCGCGGACGTGCCGTATTACACGTTCACGAATGAATTCAATCGCGCCGCATTCGAGGAACAGTCCACGTATTTATTCCGCAATGGCGCGGTTTCGCTCGGCTACAACTACGAAGTGGAAAACGGCTCGGCCGCCGGACCGCACAAGCGGCGGAACAATCAGGGCGGCTATGTCGAAGCGCACTATCAATTCGGGCGGCGGCTGACGGCGATCGCGGGGGGACGCGCGGAAGACAACGCAAGTTTCGGCACGCGATTTGTTCCCCGCACGGGGCTTGCCTATATAGCGCGTTTCGGACGCGGGTTCTGGGGCCTGACGCGCCTGCGTACTTCCTACGGCCTCGGCATTAAAGAACCGGACTTCACGCAATCGTTCGAAGCGGATCCCTGTTTTCCGGGCAATCCGAATTTGAAGCCGGAACGCAGCAACACGTTTAACGCGGGCGTCGATCAAGTGATGGCGTCGGAGCGCGTGAAAGTTTCGGCGACTTTTTTTCACAACAGCTTCAGCGACATGGTCAGTTTCGCTTCCTGCCCGCCGCCTCAATTCGGGCCGTGCTCGCTCCCCGTGCCGCCGGGATGCCCCGCGGCGGAATTGAATTCCTTTGGCTACGGAACGTTCTTCAACACGGATTCGGCGCGCGCGTTCGGCGCCAATGCGACCATCGAGGCCAAGCCGTTTGTATGGCTCGGAATCATCGGCAACTACAGCTACGACGACACGCGCGTCCTGAAGGCGCCGAACGCCTTCGACCCCACGCAGGAGCCCGGCAACCGTCTGTTTTTGCGGCCGCTGCATTCCGCGGATTTGATTTTGAATGCGGCCTTCCGCCGTATGGATTGGAATCTGGCGGGATATTTCGTGGGACGCGAGACCGACAGCGATTTTCTGGGACTGGGATTCACGAGCAATCCGAGCCACTTCCGTCTCGACCTGGGAACGGAAGTTGCAGCGGGCCATGGCGTCACGCTTATGGCGCACGTTGAAAATCTGCTGGATCATCATTATCAGGATGCCATTGGCTATCCCGCGCTGGGATTGAATTACCTCGCGGGATTGAAATACACCTGGGGCGGAAAATAACGGTGCGCGTCTGGCAGCTTAGGGAGCAAACCCCATTCGCTGTCATTCCGAGGAGCCGAAGGCGACGAGCCTGCCTACCGCAGGCAGGGAATCCGCATCTTCTTGGGTTCCCGTGAACTGCGGCCCTCTCGCTGCGACCGTACTGGCAACCGAGAGCGCATTTTCAATAAGCTGCTCAACTGCAAATCCGCATTCGACAGGCACCCGCAAGGGACAGTTTGATTTCGATAGCCGGAGCCCGAAGTCATGCCGGTGAAGACTGCCCGCGCGGGGATGTTATAATTCCTGCCGTGAACCGGGTCACAACTCGAACGGCGACACCAACGGCGGAAGACGCGCCGCGGACTTCGCCGGAGGTGCGTGCGCGGTACGAGAGCGTGATCGGGCTCGAAGTACACGCGCAAGTGGCGACGCGGACGAAGGCCTTCTGCGCCTGCTCCACGCGATTTGGCGACCCTCCAAATACCAATGTGTGCCCGGTGTGCTTGGGATTGCCGGGAGCGTTGCCGGTTCTGAACCGGCGCGCGCTGGAATTGGCGGCGCGCGCGGCGCTTGCGCTGCATTGTGACGTGCAAGAGCGGTCGCGCTTCGCTCGCAAGAACTACTTCTATCCCGACCTGCCGAAGGGCTACCAGATTTCGCAGTACGAGCTGCCGTTGGCGACTGGCGGGTGGCTCGAACTTGAAATGGACGAGGAAAAGAAGCGCATCGGCGTCACGCGATTGCACATGGAAGAGGATGCGGCGAAAAATCTCCACGAGGGATTTGCGGACGCCGATCGCTACAGCCATATCGATTTCAACCGTTGCGGCGTGCCGCTGATCGAAATCGTGAGCGAGCCGGATTTGCGCGCGCCAGAAGAAGCCTACGCGTACCTCACGAATTTGAAGCAGACGCTCGAGTACGCAGCGGTGAGCGATTGCAACATGGAGGAAGGCTCGCTGCGCTGCGACGCGAATGTGAGCGTGCGTTTGCGCGGCACGGAGAAATTCGGCACGAAAGTGGAAGTAAAGAATCTGAATTCGTTCCGGTATTTGCAGCACGCCCTGGAATATGAAATCGAGAGGCAGATCGCGGCGCTCGAAGCGGGCGAAACCATCGCGCAGGAAACGCGGCTGTGGAACGTCGCGGGCGGACGCACGGAATCGATGCGCTCGAAGGAATTCGCGCATGATTACCGCTATTTTCCCGACCCTGACCTTTTGCCCGTGTACGTTTCCAGTATGTGGAAGCAGGGAATTCTGCGGGCCATGCCGGAACTGCCGGACGCGAAACGCGCGCGATTCCTTGAGCAGTATGGAATCACCGCGTATGACGCGGGAGTTTTGACCGCAGCTGCGGCGCTCGCCGATTATTTTGAGGCCGTGATTCGGGCCGGCGCGCCGCCGAAGGCCGCGGCGAACTGGATTCAAACCGAATTGCTGCGGCGGCTGAAAGACGCGGCAAAAGATATTTCCGCATCGCCGGTCGCGCCGGACGCGCTCGCGGAGCTTCTGCGCGGAATCGAAAGCAACCAGATTACCGGCGCGATTGGCAAGCACGTATTCGCGACGATGTTCGAGACGGGGAAACCCGCGGCGGAAATTATCGCATCGGAAGAGCTGTCGGTGATCACCGATACGGAAAGCGTCGAGAAGATTTGCCGCGAGGCGCTGGCGAAGAGTCCCGAGAATGTGGCCAAGTACCGCGCCGGAAACGAAGGCGTGTTCAAATTTTTCGTGGGCCAAGTGATGCGCGAGACACGCGGGCGCGCGAATCCGCAAGCGATCACTGAGATTTTGAAGCGGCTGCTGCAGCAACCATAGAGAAGCAATCGCAGGGGATAGAATGCGAGAGCCATTGAAAATTGGCGAACGGGCGCCGGAATTCAAATTGCCCGCCGATGACGGCAAGGAAATTGCGTTGGCGGACCTGCGCGGAAAAAACGTGGTCCTTTTCTTTTTCCCCAAGGCGCTGACGCCGGGTTGAACGAATGAGGCGTCCGAGTTTCGCGACGCGAAGAAAAAATTCGACAAGCTGAACGCCGTAATTCTGGGATGCAGCGCGGATCCCGTCGAGCAGCAGGCGAAATTCAAGGCCAAGTACAATCTGAATTTCCCGCTGCTTTCGGATGCGAATTTCGACACCATCGAGGTGTACGGCGCGCGGCGCATGAAGAGTTTCCTCGGCAAATCGTTCCTCGGAATCGTGCGCATGTCGTACTGGATTGGGCCGGACGCAAAAATACGCCACGTCTGGGACAAAGCCAGCGCGAAAGGCCACGCCGCCGAAGTTCTTCAGGAGATCGCGAAGCAGTAAAACCGCGCGAAACGTTTCACGGCGGGCCTCAGGCGGAACCTCAACCCGCCGAAATCAACCTGCCAAAAATCGCGCAGGCGTCAGAGTGAAAGCGTGAATTTTCCTTCGCGCTCTTCGACGAGAAGATTGTCGATCAACCGTGTCGCGCCGATTCGCGCCGCGATAAGCACCAGACAATTGCCGCGCAGAAAACCGGCCGGCGCGAACGAATCGGCGTCGACGATGGCGGCATAATCGATCTTCGCGAGCGGCTCGGAGTCGACCGTCGAACGCAGGATTTCGAGCAGCGATGAAGTTTCTCGCGCGCCTTCGGCGATTTTCAGGCTCACGGCATGGAGCGCGCGATGCAGAACCGCGGCCGCGCGGCGTTCTCCGTCTTTCAAATACGCGTTTCGAGACGACATCGCCACGCCGTCGGATTCGCGCACAATCGGGCGTACGATAATTTCCGCATCCAGATTCAAGTCCGCGGCCATCTGGCGGATGATGCGCGCCTGCTGCGCGTCCTTGCGCCCGAAATAGGCGTAGCGCGGGCGCACAATTTCAAAAAGTTTCAGAACCACGGTGGCGACGCCCTGGAAATGTCCGGGACGCACGCGGCCCTCGAACGTTTCGCTCAGGCCTGGAACGTGGACACCGGTGCAAAAACCAGCCGGATAAATCTCAAATGCCTCCGGGATAAAAAGGCAATCAACGCCGGCGCTTTCCAGGAGCGCGCGGTCGGTTTTGAAATTGCGCGGGTACGCCTCAAAATCCTCGCCGGGGCCGAACTGTTTTGGGTTGACGAAAATCGAAACGACGACGCGCGAGCATTGCTGTCTTGCGGCGCGCACCAGGGAAAGATGTCCTTCGTGCAATGCTCCCATCGTCGGGACGAGGCCCGCCACGCCACCGGCGGCTTCCGCCTGGCGAGCGGCCTGCTTCATCCATTCAATTGTGCGCACGATTTCCATTTGGTGGATTTGCGGTTCAGTTGTGCGGCTGGCCGGATTTTTCGCGATAGAAAGCGATCAAATCCGTGGCGGCGGGAGCGGCGCCAAGCTGGCGCAGCAGCGTGGCGATCTGGCCGCGATGGTACGTTCCATGGTTGAAGAGATGCTGGAGCATTTGCCACATGGAATCCGAGAATGGATTGCCCTTGGTGTTGCGATAGGTGACGACGCGGTCGAGATCCGCAGCGGAAAGAGCGCGGACAAATCTTAGCAAGTCGCTTTCGATTTTTTGCCAGCGCGCGCGAACGGATGCGAGATCGAGAAAATCCTCGGGAGGAAATCCCGAGGGAGACCGCCCGCTCCAGCGTTCGAGCCAGACCCACTCGGCGAACATGATGTGCGTCAGCGTGTCGCGCACCGAGGGGAAGCTCGAACCGAGATTGCGCGTGAATTGCGCGGGGTCGAGCGCGGCGCACGCGTCGAGCGCGCGATGATTCGCCCAGGAATTGTACTCGCAGAGAAGACGAACATCTTCGATTGTCATTCGTTCACCGTGAAATGCCGTGTTCCACCCAACATCCGGAGACACCGCTCGCAACGTTTCCACGAATTTGCTGCGTGCGCGACACGCGTCTCAAGCATATAACGCTCGCGCGAAAACAATTTTCGCACTTAGTGAATTTGCGTCTTGCGTGGCTCGGCGGCCCACTGCGGCGCGTGGAACGATTCCGCGTCCAAGGGGAAGCGTCCGCTGCGAACGTCGTCGCAATACTCGCGAGCGGCGCGCGAAATTTCCTCGCCAAGATTGGCGTACTGGCGCGCGAATTTCGGCGTGCCATTCATGCTCAGGCCCACCAGATCGTGGAAGACAAGCACCTGGCCGTCGCAATCGGGTCCTGCGCCAATGCCAATCGTCGGGATGTGCAGCTCCTGCGTGATGCGTGCGGCCAGCTCGCGCGGAACCGATTCGAGCACTACGGCGAAAGCCCCTGCGGCTTCGACGCCGCGCGCGTCGCGCAAGATGCGCTCGGCGGACTCGGCGGTTTTTCCCTGCACGCGGAATCCGCCAAGGTCGAGCACGGATTGCGGCGTCAGGCCGATGTGCGCCATCACGGGAATTTCGGCTTCGACCAGCCGCGCGATGGCTTCCATGCGCTTCTCGCCGCCCTCCAGTTTCACGGCTTCGGCGCCGTCTTTCACCAAACGCAGTGCGTGGCGGACGGTTTCTTCCGGCGAAACGTGAAATGTGCCGAACGGCATGTCCGCAACGATCAGCGCGCGGCGCGCGCCTCGGCGGACAGCGCGAAGATGATGCTGCATTTCCTCCAGCGTCACGGGAAGCGTGTTGTCGTAGCCGAGCACGGCCATGCCCAACGAATCGCCGACGAGAAGAATTTCGACACCGGCTTCGTCGAGCAGGCGCGCGGTTGGGTAGTCATACGCCGTCAGGCATGTAATTTTCGGCGTTTGATTTTCGAATTCGCCAGCAGGGAATTTACGCTGCAGAATGCCGGGCACGGTGATTTTGCCGGCGTCCGGCCGGGGAAGGATGCTCATGTTGACCTCCGGTGCCGCCCCCATTTGCGACAATTGCGCGGCCACGTCGCGGGGTGCAGCCCATCAACACAGGAATTATAACAGAAATTCGTATGCGGTGTCGCGGCGAAGCGCTTCCGCCTGCCCTTATTGGCCGTTCAGTGCTTCCCCAGCGGCGCGAATGAGCGCCTGCAAATCGCCCGCCGAACTCGCCGCGTGCAATTTCGCAAATTCCTTTCGCGCCCTTCGAATATCCGCATTTTTGCGCGCGAGTTTCTTCAGAATATTTTCGATACCGCGTTTTTCGTCGCCCGCGGCCAGTTTCTTCGCTGCTTCCAGGAAATCCTCTGCCGCTTGCACATTCGCCGTACCGGGTTGCGCTTCCAGCGTCACCGCGTATGAGAATTTTCCCGCGCGTTGGCCCTTCACCTCAATCGTCGCAAAGTTGTCCGCTCCGCCCAGCGTCCGCACGCGCTGCCGATCGCCATGCTTGAATTGCACAATCTTCGGGCTCAAATTCCGCATATCCAGCTCGACAGCCCGCGTCGTCCCGCGCACGCGCAGCACGAGCTTCTCTTTTTTCCCCATCCTCACGCCGCCCTGAATCGTATCCGGGAGCACATCCACAAGCGTAATCTCGGCCGGCGCTTCGCCCCCACCGGCTCTCACGTCAAGCTGCGCTTTGCCCGGCGCGGTCTCAGGCGATGCAAGGAGCACCAACTCCCTCGGCGAAGCAGCCAGCACGAATGCGGGCTTGCCTCCCAGCTCGACTCGATTTCGATCCGCGTCGCCATAAAAATCGTTTCCGCCAATCGTGAAGCGATCCTTGAGCGCAACCATCGCCGGCATTTTGGCGATCTCCAATTTCCCGGCGTTTGTCTGCGGCGCCACATCCGCGGCGGCGCGTGCCTCCGTTCCCGGAATCCGCGCGATCAGAATTCCCGCATCCGGCGGCAGAAAATGCGCGCGGCCGCTGGCGTCCGTGGTCACCACTTCGCCATTCGACAGCACCAGCTTCACGCCCACTGCCACGCGTCCCTCGGGCGAAAGCACCGCCAGCGTCGCCGGCTCGCCGGCCACGAGTTGCAAGGGCAGCACGATGGTCTGGTCTGGCGTCTCGTCATGGGAAGTTTGAACGGCCGAAGATTGTGCTCTCGCATGTGCAACACTCGTCGCGAGAATCGCAGCAATCAGCAGCAATCGTTTGGCACAAAGTGCGCGCGGCATGGCGCAATTCTATCGCGTCCGGCCTCGACAATCGAATGTCTATGCGTCGCAGACGTTCGGTTTGCTCCGTTTTGGCTCGCATCGAACGCCGGAAATTGCGCGCGCCGCAGAAGCGCCGCGATAAAATCCGGCCGAGGCTTCGCTCCAGACACGTTTCCATCGAAGAAATCCCGCCCCGGCTTTCCTTGAACTGCGCTGGTGCGTTTGTTAGCCTAACCTGCGTTTCCGTTCGCGTTTCCGCCCGGCGTCGGTGGCGTCAGGCGCGCATCCGCGATTCCATCTCATGGCCAACCGTAGCACTCGAAGCTTTTTGGATTTCCTCCCCGCCTGGTGGAAACACAAAGGCTCGCTGGCATTGAGCGTGGCCATCACTCTCTTCGCGCTCTTCGTTTATTTCACCACGTTCATCGGCCAGCGTCCCACGCCAACCTTCGATTTTGTCTCGCGCCTCGAATTAAACAGCCTCGATACGCGTTTTCGCTTTCGTGGCCGCCGGCGTCCCGATCCGCGCATCATCATCGTCGATATCGACCAGCGCTCTCAGGAGATCCTCGGCCGCTGGCCTTTTCCGCGCGTGAATTTCGCTCGCATGCTCGATAATCTTCGCGAGGATGGCGCCAGCGTCGTCGCCTTCGACGTCACCTTCAGCAAGCCCGACGAAACTCTCGCTCCCTTGCGGAATTTCCAAGCGCAACTGATCGCGGAGAAAAAAGAAGGCAAGCCTGTCGATCCGGCCGTGCTCGCCGCAATCGAGGAACTTCAGAAACGCGATGACTACGACCAGCAATTCGCTGACGCGATACAGCGATTCGGCCGCGTCGTCCTTGGAAATTACTTCCTGTATACCCAGGCGGATTTACAGGGCGTTTCGCAAAAGTCTCTCCAGCATTACGCCGATCTCATTTCATTTTTCCCGTACCCGCAGGTGCGCGCGACCGCGTCTGCCGGCGGCCCGGCCGGCTACGTTCAGTTGATCCGCGACTTCGCGGATTCCGATCTTATTCCCAAGGGCGCCGAAGCCAACGATACTCTCTTCACCGGCGCGCTGGCTTCGGACCGCGCGGGCTCGGGTTTTTTCAACGTCATGCCCGATCCCGATGGCGTCATTCGCCGCGCGCTCCTCGCCCTCCCGTATGGCACCGATCCCGATCCCTCCAATTGGGACTTCTACGCCTCGATCGACGTCCAGGCCGTTCGGCTTTTCCTGAATCTCTCCGGCCAGCAAACGGTTCTCGATTACGGCAAGGGCGGCATCGCCGCGCTCGAATTCGGCCCGAAGGTCACCGTTCATCCCGATCCGGTTGGCCGCATGATGATCAATTATCGCGGTCCCTCGCACACCTATCCCTACGTCTCGATGGCGGACGTCGTGAACAAAAACTTCGCGCCCGGCACGTTCAAGGGCAAGCTCGTCCTCGTGGGCGCCTCCGCCACGGGCATCGGCGATTTGCGCACCACGCCGTTTGGCGGTCTCGACTTCCCAGGCGTGGAAATCCACGCCAACATCATCGACAACATACTCAATCAGGATTTCCTCTACCACGGCGGCGCGCAGGTGCTTGTGGATCTCGGCATGATCTTCCTTTTCGGCATACCGCTGGGCATCTGGCTCGCGCTCGTCCAGCCGCGGTGGATGATTGCCGGACTTCTGCTGCTTGTGCCCTTCACCGCGCTGGTTTACTGGGCCTTTCTTCACGGCTGGTGGCTGAACTTCATCGTGCCTTCGCTGTTCACGCTCATTCCGAATGTCTGCCTGGTCGCGCTCTATCGCGTGCTGGTCGAGGAGCACGAAAAGCGCCGAGTCCGGGGCGCGTTTCAGCAGTACGTCAGCCCCGAAGTCATTCGCCGCCTGCTCGACGATCCCAAGCTCGTCCAGCCGCGCAAAACCGCGGTCAGCGTCATGTTCAGCGACGTTCGCGGTTTCACCACGCTTTCGGAAACTCTCGATGCGCAGGAACTCGCCGCTCTCTTGAATGGCTACCTCACCGAGATGACCAAAATCATCTTCGCTCAGCAAGGCACGCTCGACAAATACATCGGCGACGCCGTCATGGCCTTCTGGGGCGCGCCGTTCGAGCAGACGAACCACGCGGATCTTGCCGCCCAGGCCGCTCTGGACATGATGTCGCGTCTCGCCGAGCTTCGAAAGCAGTGGCAGGAGCGCGGCCAGCCCATTCTCGATATCGGCATTGGCATCAATACCGGCATCGCTTCCGTGGGCAACATGGGTTCCGAGTTGCGCTACGGCTACACGGCCATGGGCGATTCCGTCAACCTCGCTTCGCGCCTCGAAGGCCTCAACAAGGAATTTGCGACCCACATTATCCTCTCCGAGTCTGCCTACATTTCCATGCACGACACGGGCTTCCTCGTGCGCGAACTCGATCTCATTCGCGTCAAGGGAAAATTATTGCCGGTGACGATTTACGAATTGCTCGGCCGCCGCAGTTCCGCTGGCGACCTCGTCGAGTTATGCGAGATTTTCACGCAAGGCCACGAAGCCTACAAGCTGCGGAAATGGGCCGAAGCGGAAGCCTGCTTCGAGAAAATTTTGGCGCGCTGGCCCAACGATGGCCCGGCGGCCGTTTTTCTGGAGCGTTGCGAGGAATACATCGCGGAAGAGCCGCCCGAAGATTGGGAAGGCGTTTACGTCATGAAGCATAAATAGCGCCGGGAATGTCCCCGGAACCGATGAATTTTAGCTGCCGGCGGGGGCTTTGGTCGCCAGGTAACCTTCGCGCGCGTAAGCAATCACCTTCTTCATCTTTCCCTTTCTGTTTGCAATCATCAATGGATTGCCCTTGTCGTCCACCACTTCCACTTTGATCTTGTGATATTTGCCATCGCGCGACATGGCCGAAGGAACGTATCCAAGCGAATATTGGTTGCGTAGGAAGGCGACCACGTCGTTGAAGATGCCGGGCATTTCGCCTTCGAATCGCGGGAACCAGGCGAGGCCTCCGGTGTATTTGGCGAAATAGTTCATCTCATTTTTTGCCTGCAGATAGGTGATGGAGTCGCCATTCGGATTGGCGACTTCCAGCATTTCGGCCGCTCCCACGCAGAACACCGTCACGTTCGTCTGCTTCAGCACGTTGTACGTCTGATCGAGCGTGTGTTTGCTGAACGTGTCGAACCCCGTTCCCACCAGCAGAATGGATTTTTTCCCGGGCACGTCCTTCAGCCGATCGATCGTATTGATCAGCGCGTCATACGTGTCCGATTCGCTGAAGCCTGGAAAATAGAGGCTCAGGATCGCATTGTCCACTTCTTGCTTGTTGTGCGTGAAATCCACAAGGATGTGCGGTTTCAGGTCAAACGTGACCACCGCGATCCAGTCCTTCGGACCCAAATGGTCGGCGAAGCCATACGCTAAGTACTTCGAATAATATGCGAAGATGCCGCCGAATCGCGCGCTGAACTCCATCAGCAGCACGATCGTGATCGGGGCGTCATTCGGCTCGAAGTTGGTGATCGGCTCGGGCTGATTATTGTCGAAGATGCGAAAATTCTGCTGTTTCAATCCCGTGATGATGTTGCCGTCCTGATCGGTCACCACCGTGTTCACTTGCACCAGCTGCGATTTCACCGTGATCGAATACTGCGGCGGCGGAGGTGGCGGCGTCGCCGGCTTTTGCGGCTTCTGCTTCTTCTGGGGGATCTGCGTCAGTATCTGCGGAGGAGCAGCCGCGAAATTTTTCGCCGGCACGATCAATGCTGTGGTCACCACGGCGAAAAGAATCCACCGGAGCAGCGCGTTCTGTCGCATATGCCACACCTCCATGCGCGATTGGATGTCACAACGCGGCGCGGGGATGGTCGATTTCTCAGCCACGGCGCTCGCGGCCGCGCCCGCCGTCGCGAAACCAGCATGATAGTACGAACGTAGCGTCGCCGCTGAGGTTCTTTATTGCCTCGTGAGCGATTTCGCCGCCGTAAAAATGACCTTCCCTGCGGTTTTTGCTAAATCACAGCCGGTCTGCGTTCGCAGTCTTCAGTTGACCCAATTGTCGGGCGGAGGTGGCGGATCGTTGCGATGGCGCCGCTTGTAGACTTCGAACTTGCTGATCATCCGGCGGCGCTTCCAATCCGAGAGCCGGTTCCGCGAAGCGTAAAGATACGAGCCTCGCCGCAGATAAAGATACCCGACGAGCATGCCGCCAAGATGGCAGACATGGCTCACGTTGTCGCCGCCCACGCCCAGCGTCCCGAAAAATTCGACCACCACCATGATCCCCACGTACACGCGCATCGAGATCGCCACAGGAAACGGAATCAACAGCACGCGCTGATGCGGAAATAAAATTGCCGCCGCGATCATGACGCCATAGATCGCTCCGGACGCACCGATGGTTGGGATTGTGGAAGTGCCCAGGCCGTGCGGATCCAGTATCGTCTTCACGATCACGTTGATCAGCCCCGCGCCCACGCCGCACGTGAAATAGTAAATGTAGAACCGCCGCTGGCCCCACGCCCGCTCCACGCTGCGGCCAAACATCCACAGCACGAGCATATTGATCAGAATGTGCCAAATGGTCGCGTGCAGGAAAAGATAGGTGAACGGCTGCCAGATTCGCAGCGCGTGCGTCACGCCATAGGGCACCAGCCCGAAATACAGATCGATATACCGGTATTCCGCCAGCGGGCCGGCGAAATGCCGCACCAGAAGCTCGACCAGATAGACAGCCGCGCAGGCGATGATAATCGCCTGAATCGCGGGCGTGATCGACCAGTCCCAATCGAACTGAAAGCCCGAACTCTGTGACGTATAGCGCGACATGGAAACTCCATCGCAGTGTATGCGCCAATCCCCGCCGAGTCAAAGCCGTAGCACCCGGCGCGGTGGCGTAGATTCTCAGCCCGTGCGGCCCGCATTTTATGGAGTGCGGCGGCCTGCCTGCCGCAGGCAGGCTCGACGCCGCTTTGCCTTTCGACCTTCGCGGCTTCACCCTCCGACACACTGCGGTATCACGTTTGCTTTCGCAGCGGCGCTGCTTGTTTACCCTAACGAAGGAAAGGCCCCGCCCGTTCACCCTGAGTACAGCGAAGGGCGACGCGCCTCGCGCGTCGTCATGACGCCTTCTCTCTCGGCACGCGATTCACGGGCACCTCCGGCTGCACTGCCTCCCCCACTTTTCGCGTCTGCGAGGTTGCCCGCCCTCGCTTTTATGTCACAGCCGCCCTATGGAGTGCGGCGGCCTGCCTGCCGCAGCCAGGCTCGACGCCGCTTTAGAGTTCCGAACGGTCCCCCGGAACGCCGCCTCGCCTTCCACTTGCCACGGGCCACGCGTCACCCCCCTGTATCGCCCTTGACAAACTAGTTATATAATGGTATATAGGTGTCGTAGCTTAACTTCGGCAGTTGCATAGCCGGTCACCACCAGCCGCCCCTTCAGGCGGCTTTGCTGTTTCTAAGGGGCATCATGAAGGGCTTTTTGGACGGGGCGCGGCGACCAGAACCGACGGCCGCCAGCATGAGCTTAATCGCAAATGAGATGCGCAGTCCCGCAAAGTCAAATGACTGAAAAAACAGTCACTTACGATTTCTTGATCGCAAATGAGTTTCATTTGCACGGCGCGCCCGAAACGCTCCTTGCGGCCTCGCTCCAACACCGGTTCCGCAATCTACGCTACAATGGCGAAATCGAACGCAATCGCGTTCACAAGGGAGATTTGCCATGACTTCTCCGGGGACAACACTCGATCGCGGCGAATTCAGGAACGAACCGGTTCGCGATTTCTCGAAGGCCGAAAATCGCGCGGCCATGGAACACGCGCTGAAGAAAGTTGCCGCGGAACTGGGAAAGGAATATCCGCTGATCATCGCCGACGAGAAAATTTTCACGAAGGAAAAAACGCAGTCGACAAATCCTTCGCATCCCAGCGAGGTCGTCGGAATTTTTCAGAAGGGCACGATTGAACTCGCGAATCAGGCGGTCGAAGCGGCCGACAAAGCGTTCGCGCACTGGAAAACCGTTCCACCGGCGAAGCGCGCCGCGTATTGCTTTGAAGCCGCGGAAATTCTGAAAAAGCGGCGCTTCGAAATGGACGCGTGGCTGTGCTACGAAACGGGAAAGACGTGGACCGAAGCCGACGCGGATACCGCCGAGCTGATCGATTTCTGCGAATTCTACGCGCGCGAAATGCTGCGCCTCGGCGGTCCGCAAAAGCTCGTGCCCAATGCGGGCGAGAAAAATCATCTCGTTTATATTCCGCTCGGCGTTGGCGTCGTGATTCCGCCGTGGAATTTCGCGGCGGCGATCATGGGCGGCATGACTCTTGCCGCCATCGTCACGGGAAACACAGTCGTCGTGAAGCCGTCCAGCGATTCGCCAACCGTTGCCGCATTTTTTATGGAAATTCTGAACGAAGCCGGCGTGCCGAAGGGCGTTGTGAATTTCTTCACGGGGCCGGGAAGCACGGCGGGTGAAGCGCTGGTCTCACATCCAAAAACGCGCTTCATCGCGTTCACTGGCTCGAAAGAAGCGGGCCTGCGCATCGGCGAAGTGGCCGCCAAAAAGCAGCCGGGACAAATCTGGATCAAGCGCACCGTGCTTGAAATGGGCGGCAAGGACGCGATTATCGTCGACGAAGAAGCGGATCTCGATTCCGCCGCCGAGGGCGTCGCGCAATCGGCGTTTGGGTATCAGGGGCAGAAGTGCTCCGCGTGCTCGCGCGCCATCGTATCGGAGAAAATTTATGACCGATTCATCGAAAAGCTGATACCGCATGTGAAGGCGATGAAAGTTGGCCCTGCCGAAGACGGAAATAATTTCATGGGCCCGGTAATCAACAAATCGGCGATGAAAACCATTCTCGAATACATCGAAGCCGGAAAAAAGGAAGGCCGTCTGCTCACCGGCGGCGGCGCGAAGGGAACTGACGGATATTTTATCGAGCCGACCGTGATCGCGGACGTCAAGCCAACTGCCAAAATCGCGCAGGAAGAAATTTTCGGTCCCGTCCTGGCCGTGATTCCGGCGAAGGATTTCGACCACGCGCTCGAAATCGCCAATGGTACCGAATACGGCTTGACCGGCGCGGTCTATACGAAGAATCCGAAAAAGCTCGAGCGCGCGGCGGAGGAATTTCACGTTGGCAATTTGTATTTGAACCGTAAATGCACCGGCGCGAAAGTCGGCGTGCATCCCTTCGGCGGATTCAATATGTCGGGGACGGATTCCAAGGCGGGCGGCCAGGATTATTTGCTTCTGTTTTTGCAGGCCAAAGTCATTGCCGAAAATCTAGCCGCGAAATAATTATTTCGGGACAACGTAGTTCGCCGGGCGCGGCGTCATGCGGAAGACGAAGCGCAAAATCAAATACGCGACCGGGCCTGTCGCCAGCAGCAGCGGCGAATAGCGCATCACAAACGGCTCGCTGTAGAATATCTTCACCGCGCACAAAATCGCCGGCAAAATAATGATTGCCGCCACCCCGATTCGTCCTCCCGGCATGCGGAAACGCCGCGGCGCGTCCGGCGCTTTCTGGCGCATGCGCCACGCGGCGAGCAGCGTGAGCAGCGAAGTGGCGATGCGCGTCCATATATATATGTTCACCAGCTCCACCACGTTGAACTTCGCGAGGATGCAATAAATCACGGCGGAAATTGCCATCGCGCGCGCGGGCGTGCCGAAGCGCGAATGGATTTTTCCCAGCCACGCGGGCAGGAAACCGTCCTCGGCCATCGTCGCGGGAATGCGCGTGGTGTAAAGAATTGTGCTGTTCGAAAGCGCGAGCGTGCCGATGATCGACGCGACCAGCATCGCGGCGCCCAGCGATTCGCCGCCAATCATGCGCGACGCCGTGACGATGTAGCCCGTTTCCCACGCGCGCCAATTCCCGAGGACGGCGAGCGCCAGCGTCGCCGGAAGCGTGTACGTGAGAATGTTCAGCGGCGTGTTCCAAATCATCAGCCGCGTGAACGTGCGCTGCGGATCTTTCATTTCGCCGGTGACGCTCGAAAGCTGTTCGTAGCCCGCGTAATTCCACATCGCGAGAGCGAGGCCCGCGCCGAAAACATCACCGAGCGGTTTTCCCGGCGGCACAAACGGGATCAGCGGATTGTGATGCCAGTGAAACAGCGCGACGACGCAAAGCCAGATCACGGGAATAAAAACGATTGCTTGCAGGACGACGGCGAGCCAGCCCGCGAGTTTGATGCCGCGCACATTTACGTACGTGAGAAAAAGAAGAATCACGCACGCGCCCGCCCATTTCGTATAGCCCGTCAGTCCGGGAATGTAGTCGGCGAGATAATCCATCAGCAGCACGCCGTAGGAACTGTTGAGCAGGAACGTGCCGGTCCAATTCCACCAGCCGCATTGAAAGCCCCAAAAATCTCCGAACGCGGCGCGGCTCCAGCGATAGAAGCCGCCCTGCACGGGCATGATGCTGTTCAATTCGGCGGAGGCGAGCGAAATGGGAATACTCCAGAAGAACGGCACGAATAGAAGGAAGAGCACGGCCATGCCGGGGCCGGAGCTTTTGAAAATTTCCTCGTAGCCGAACGGGCCGCCGCACGTGTAGCCGTAAAAAACGGCGAGCAGCGGAAGAAAACCGATTTGGCGAATCGCGCCGCTGGCCTGCGCCGCGTGACGTTTGTCAGTGGCCATTGCTTCTGTCGTCCGATTCTCGCCGCGCTTGCGCTACGTGGTGTTTGTCAGCGGCGATTGCTTCCGGCTTGCGATTCTCAGCGCGCGCTTCTCCCGCGGCAGGTTTATCGTGGGCTTCTGGCGTTTTGGAAGTGCCGTTCGCGGTGGGCATTTTCGCGCCCTTCCCCAAAGCGCTCAGGACAAGCGGGCGAAGAGCGGCATCATAGTGAGCCGCGCCCTGCAATTCAACGACATTCGACGGCACAAAAAACGGGCGCGGCGCGGGATTGGAATGAAGATTTGGATGACTCGGGCATGAGGTAACCGCAAAGAGAATTACCCTATCAGAAGGCTGCTAATACTTTTGCAGTATTGCGTTCGTTTTCTTCATCCCGTTTAATCCCTCCCCAACAACGTCGCCTTTGGGTCCGTGAAGCGGCGCGATTTTTTTTTGCTGCGGCTCGGACGGGAAAGGCGAAGGCCATTTCGAAAATTCCTGCGGGGGGCGAAAATTGCGAAAACTGATTCTGTGTCTTCTGCTGTTCGTCGCGCAGGGCGCTTATGCGCAAAGCAATTATGCGTCGCTGAGCGGCAGCGTGGTTAACGCGCAGAACAGTCCCGTACCGGGTGCGCGAGTGGAACTGGCCGCAGTGGACACACCTGCGACGCGCCGAACGACCACGAACGAGCTTGGAATCTTTCAGCTCACGGGTCTTTTGCCCGGCCATTATCGTCTGGTGGTCAAAGCGGGGGGATTCGCGCCGCTGCTGGAGACTCTGCGCTTTGAAGTTGGCCAACAGGCTGCGCTGGATTTGCACTTGAAAGTCGCATCGGTCAAGAGCACTGTTAAAGTCAGCGGCTCTTCCGAGGACGTGATGCGCGCAACGGACGCAAGCGTCGGAGAAGTAGTCGAACCAGAGTCCATCCGAGAGCTACCTCTCGATGGGCGGAGGCTCATTGACCTGGTTCTTACGGTTCCCGGCGCGCACGTGGGCTTCGGCGCGCAGACGGGGGACGCGAACCCACTTTACTGGCGCCCAGGCCAACGCTCAGCCGTCAGCATCGGCGGCAATCGTCCGAATGCCAATTTCTTTCTGCTGGACGGCGCCACGAACACAGACCCGACGTTCAATACGCAGAACATCAGCCTTTCGCCCGACGCGGTGAAAGAATTTCAGGTGGAAACCAGCAGCTATTCGGCGGACATGGGCGGCGCCGGGGGAGGCCAGATCAACATCGTGACCAAATCCGGGACGGACCACTATCACGGAACAGTTTACGAATTCCTGCGAAACGGCGCGATGGATGCGACGACGTTCGATTCCATGGGCAAGAACCACCTGGTACAAAACAACTTCGGGGGATCTCTTGGCGGGCCACTGGCGATGAAGAAGAAGCTGTTTTTCTTCGTCAACTACGAGGGTCTCCGGCACGCCATGGCCGTGACGAACATCGAGACCGTGCCTACGCTGGCGGAGATACATGGCGACTTCAGCCAGAGCGGCGTCTCCATATATGATCCAAGCACCGCGCATCCCAACCCGAATTACAACCCGAATCTGCCGACAAGTCCTTCGAATGCGCCCATCATACGCGATCAATTCAGCTACAACGGGCAGGCGAACGTCATCCCGCCCACCGAGATCAATTCTGCCGCGTCGCTTTTCCTTGCGAATTACTCGCCGCTGCCAAATCTGCCAACCGCGCCGGGCGTGGACTCCAACAACTACCTCGACGTGCGCAATGGGCTGGATATCGCGGACCAGGGGACGGTTCGCATGGACCGCGTTTTTGCAAACGGCGATAACGCGTTCTTTCGCTACTCGCTCAGCGGAGAAAACGGCTTCACGCCGCAGAATTTGCCTGGGTTTGGCGCGAATTACGACAATTTCTCGCAGCAATCGGTCCTGTCGTGGAACCACATCGTCTCCGAAGACAAGGTGAACACCGCTTCGCTCGCCGTGTCGCGGCTCTCGATGAACCGCACGTCGCAGAATGACGGGACGAATAACATTGTCGGGCAGCTCGGCATACAGGGAATCGGCTTTGGAGGCCCGGGAGCCTGGGGCGCTCCGTGGTTTGCCGTTCAGGGATACTCCGGAATGGGGGATTCGTTTGCGGCCACTCCCATGCATGCTTGGGACACCACGATTGAGGCGCGCGACACGTTTTCCTGGCAGCGCGGGAGGCACGGATTGAAGTTCGGCGGCAGTTTTCGGCGCTACATCTGGCCGATGTGGGGCTTCTTTCAGAATCGCGGCTTCTATCAATTCACGAATGGATTCACGACGCAAACGGAGTCGAATGACGGCACCGGCTCGGCACTCGCGAGCTTTCTACTCGGCCTCCCGGTGGTGAAGCAGAGGCAAGCCGGCGTTCCGCAAATGAATCTGGCCAACTGGGGAGCCGATGCGTTCGCCGAAGATAACTGGCAGGTGACGCCGACGACCACGCTGGAGATCGGCTTGCGATACGAATATGAAAGCCCGTTGTACGACCGGCAGTACGCGAATACCAATCTGATTTTCGAAAATGGAACGCCATCCGTGTTCATCGGCGGCCAATTGGGTTATCCGCGGGGACTCATGTATTCCAATAAGCATGACTTCGCGCCGCGAATCGGAATCGCGAAGGATCTGCCCAGGCTGGGCTTGGTTTTGCATGCAGCATACGGAATTTTCTATACCCCCGTCGATCTGAATACCTGGTGCAACCAGCGTCACAACATTCCGTATGTTTTCCCGGAAACGCAGCAGACCAACAATTTCATTCCTCCTGCGTCGCTGGTCGCCGCGGGATTTAATTTTGGGCAGCCGGTGCTGGGCCAGACGACGGTGAGTTTCACAGCGTTTGATCCGCATGCTCCGGCTCAGTATGTCCAGCAGTGGAACGTCCACGTGGGAAAAAGCCTGGGCCAAAACACGATTCTGGAAGTGGGCTACATCGGTTCTCGCGGATTTCACCTGCAGCGCGCGCACTTGATCAACAACGCGCCTCCCGGGCCGGGAGCAATCGAGCCGCGGCGCCCGTTTCAGACGCTGAGCTTCGTGCCTGGAAGCGTCCTTCCAGCGAACGTCAGCGTGTTGCCGGGCGACACCACGCTGAGTTTTCCCGTGAGCGGAATCAATCTGCTGGAAGATACGGCGCAGAGCTGGTATGACGCGGGCTACATCAACTTGCGCCGCAGTTATTCCCATGGGCTGAGCCTTCTGGCGAACTATACGTTTGCCAAGAACCTGACGAATGCGCCGGATTTTCGCTCTCCGATGGATGAATCCGCGATTCCGCAAAACAACAACGACTTAAACGCAGAGAAGGGCCCTGCATGCGACATCCGCAATCGCTTTGCCCTAAGCAGCGTCTATGAAATTCCCGCGTACCGGCGCATGGCGTGGGCCAGCCTGTTGACCGAAAACTGGAACCTCGCCACCATTTTCCAGATCCAGTCCGGTTTTCCCTTCACGATTTCTGTTTTCGGCGATACCGCGAATTCCGGAACTCTGCTGGGGGAAAACCCGATTCGCGCCAACACGACCGGGCAGCCTGTGTTTGGGCCTGGGACGCACAAGGCCGCGGAATGGTTCAATCCGTCGGCATTCGTGACTCCTCCGGCGTTCACGTTCGGCAATGTAGGACGGAACTCGGTGTACGGTCCCGGTATGGAAACATTGGATCTCGCGCTCGAGCGCACGTTTCGCATTACGGAGAGATCCGAATTCGAAATTCGTGGCGAATTCTTCAATGCGCTGAACCACACCAATCTTGGCACGCCCAACCGTTATGTGAACGAGCCGCAGTTTGCCACCATCACCACGACGATGACGCCGGGACGCGAGGTTCAGCTCAGCGCGAGGCTATCGTTCTAGGGGGGCTGTGGATGACCGCAGCGGCGGCAGGAGCCGTCCTGTGCTCTGGCGATAGCGCTCGAATTCGGAGCCGAATTCGGACGCCAGGAGAGCGTCTTCCTTGTGTGCGCGCCGCTCGAAGCAAGTCAGCAGCGCGGCTGTGCCCAACAAGCTGCTCCACGTCGTGACGCAGAAAACCATTCCGATAGCGGCCAGAATGATTCCCGAATAGAGCGGATGACGCACGACGCGGTACGGGCCGGACTGAATCAGCCGGTGATCCTGCTTGAGCGCCACGACGCCGCTCCAATAGCGTCCCAGTCGCGCCCTCGACCATATCGTCAGCGGCAATCCCAAATACGTGAACACGACTCCAGCAATCTGCAGGGCCTCCCGCGGCGCCACGAATTGCGGATTGGACACACCCGGCAGCGGTATTTGCGAGAAAATCAGGAAGTATCCGCCAAAAAGAAGAAGCGAATCTAATAGACGTCCGCTGAACGCTTCCCGGCGCTTGATTCGGTTCGTGAGCAGAGCGGATACGAGGAAGTACGCTCCCGTCACCACCCACGCAAATTGAATCGCGACCATGGCCCAATGTGCCGGCCAGCCAGTTGCCCACACAATTTTCATCGTCGCGCTTTCACCCTCACTGGCGTCTTATTTCGAATCGGCACCGGAGTTTTGTGGCCGCCGGACACTATATATAGAGAGCCGGAATTTCCGATTTGATCCCTCGCGCTCGCGCATCTTAATTCCCCTACTACCTTCGACGCAACAAACAGATTCCGATCTGAGGAGCGCCGCCCTACGAAGGCAAACCCAAAAACCGCGCGGAGTTAGAGCGGGGTAATGTCGAAGAGATGGGCGCGGTAGGGGTCGAGGCGGACGTAGAGGCCGGACTGCGCGATTTCGTCGCCGTTGCGCGGATAGCGAAGGTCATGGAGCTGATCGAGGAAGCTGTACTCCTGCGACGCGGAGATGCCGGCGGGAAAACGGACGCGCGCCTGCGATGTGGTTCCGGCCAGATTCACAATGACCACTTTGCGGGAATTTTTCGCGAGCCACTGGTACGCGACGAGGTTGCGGAACGTGTCGTCGCCGCCGGATTGGATTTCGAGAAGCTGCCACTGGCCCGAATGGAAAACGGATTCATTGGAGAGTTTCAGAATTCTTTCGTAGAACGCGCGCGTTGCGGCGTCCGGCGGTTCCGCGGCGGCGAAGGCGAGAGGCATGGGCAGATGAATTTTGCGGCCGTCGAGCTGGCCGTGATGATAGAAGCGCATGCCCGGGAGCGTGGCGATTAACGTTCCGAAAGCCTCGAGTTTCGCGGCCCCGAAGACGGCGGCGCTGCGAGCTTCGTCGTGATTTTCGAGGAAACGGGCGGAGCAGCTTTGGATGGCCGTGTCCTCGCCCAGCCGCGCATGCACGTCATCGATATGGCCGTCGCGCAGGGCGTCGTAGAGGCCTTTGTCGTAGGTGAACTGAAAGCCAAGCGACTGCATGGGAACTTCGCAATTCCAGTAGACCTCGGCGAGCCAGAGGAATTCCGGCACGGCGGCGATGGCCTCGCTCCAAAATTCGCGCGGCGGGGCCTTGCGGTCTGCAAGAAGAGCGCTCCAGGTGCGCGCGAAAATATCGTTGAGGACGAGCATGGCCATGTCGCAGCGAACGCCGTCGCAATGCTTGGCCATTTCGCGCAATTCGGCGAGCAGCGCCGAGCGCGCGGAAGGCTCGAAATAGTCGAGCTGAACCACGTCGCGCCAGGGAGGGAAATACGGATCGCGGCCGTGGGCGAACAGATGCGGTTCGGCGTTTGTTTCGGCGAGATAAAACGCCGAAGGATCCTTGCGAAAGTCGTCTTGCGAGCCGCGGATGTAATATTCAGGATGCGACGCCGTCCAGGGATGATCGGGCGCGGTGTGATTCGTGACGAAATCGAGGATGAGGCCGATGTGGCGTGCGCGCAGCGTTTCGCGAACCTGATCGAGGCCGGCCCAGGCGGCGATGCGCGGATCCGGATGATACTGGCGAACGGAGTAAGGCGAGCCGGCGATCTCGCTCAGTTTCCAGCCGGGGAGGGCCTGATCGAAGCTGGGAAAGCTCGCCGCATCGGTCTGAAAAAAGCGGCGGCCGACGGGGCTGCGTTCCCAGACGCCCATGAGCCAAACGAAATCGAAGCCGAGACCGGCGATGGCGTCCCATTCGCTGGAGGGAACATCGCGGAGGGCGATGGTGCGGCCGTACTTCGCGGAAAGTTCCTCGAGCCATGCGCGCGTGTTGATTTCGTAAAGATGCGGATGGGGCCGATAGGCGAATGCGGCGGGCGCGCTCACGATGGACGATTCCGCAAAAGAGGCTATGCTGTGCGCGGGACATTGTCAATTGTGTAGTTCATGGTTAACCTCCTGATAGCGCCGGGCTAAACCGGCAGGTTGTTGTGAATGAAAGAGTCATACGGTAAAGGTCTAACGAACCATACCGACCTTGAGTCATGTGCGGTTGGCCGTGAGGCCAACCTTGAAGCGTTG
>Ga0307372_10002007_pt1 | contig 34378 bp, 32 predicted proteins | sample OX1MG_FD_202533 | JGI IMG/M metagenome (GOLD analysis project Ga0307372, IMG submission 202533) | Soil microbial communities from Risofladan, Vaasa, Finland - OX-1 | ecosystem: Environmental > Terrestrial > Soil > Coastal area > Acid sulfate soil | place: Finland: Risofladan, Vaasa | collected... | reverse complement strand
TGATCTGTACCAAGGGACAGCGCGCAGCTCGCTGCCCTACCAGGCGCCGCTGCCACCCGCCCCTGGAGACCGGATAGAGCTTGACTTCGGAGCGGGACAAGGCCTGGAGATGCGCGAGGTGGTGGCCGGCTGCGCTGTCGCGGCCGGACTGCCGACCCTGCGGCAGGCCGACCTGGAGTGGGCGGTAACTGAGCTGCTGACCAACAGCATTCGCCACGGGGGCGGACGGGGCACGGTCCGGGTCTGGGAGGACAGCGCCGGAATCGTCTGCGAAGTCCAAGACCGGGGTCACCTCGATGATCCCCTGGTCGGGCGCTATCGTCCGGCCCTTCCCGGGGCGGACGCACGAGGCCTGTGGCTGGTCAACCAAATCTGCAATCTGGTCCAGGTCCGCTCTTCCGAGCTGGGCACGGTCGTCCGCATCCACGTCAGTCGCGCTGAAGGTCCGCGCGAGGTGGGTGGAGTCCCGCTCCTTTCGGATCAGCTACTGACGGCCCTCGACAGATTCGCCAGGGAGGTGGAACGGCGCCTGAGCCAGCGGGATCGTTCCCTGCTCTGGAGGCTCTCTCCGGGAGCCGAGTCACTCCTTATGAGGCTGCCCGACGAGGGCGTCAGATGGGTCGATCTGCCCCGGCTCCTGGCCACCAACTCGAGCGGAGTTCAGGCACTGGAAATGGAGTTGGAGTCGTTGGGCCTGCTGAATCGCCCGGTCGCGGCGGACGCGGTTGTCCGCCTTCTCCCGAGCGTCAAGGGTCGCCGCCTGCGAGACGCGGTGACGGTGGCGCGTCGAACGGTTCTCGAGGGCATGGTTACCCGCCTACCTGCGGCCGCGCTGGCTGAGGTTGGGGCTGTCCTCGGCGACTGGGCAGCTCGATAGCCAGAGCGACCGCCAAGGCACCAGCCACGCCGCCGGGCCGCCCGGCCTGGTCTCCCAGCAACGCGTTTCTTGACGAGCTGGACAACATGGCCAAGCGGTGCGGCGAGTCCCCCTGGTGCCTGATCGCCATCTACGCCGCCCCCCGGTCCATCGTCCTGGTCTTCGACGACGATGTCTGCGGCGGCGCCGTGCGTGACAACCACATTGAGATCCGCACCCAGAAGTGGGATCCGCTGTTCAAGGCGCTCCGTTCGGCAGGGCACACCAGCCGGACCAGACAGCTCCAGTTGGGGCCCCGCCGTCACCAGACATATGACTGCCCCGAGTGCGAGCTCATCTGGGACAACGAGTCGGCTTAGGCAAGTCGCTGCTGCACCGAACCGGACGCGTTGTCCGGGTCGGAGCGGACTCCCAGCAGATCCGGCCCCGACGTAGGCTTGAAGAGATGGCAGTCTGGGACGACCTCGCTGCGGCACTGCTTGAGCTGCGGGATGCTCCAGGGCGACCTCTCACCGGGTATCCGGATCCCCGAGTAAACCCCACTGGTGAGACTCGGTTTCACATCAGCTTGCGCGGCTGGGCGACGCTAGAAGCAGAGACATTGCAGCAACGATTCGCGGACTCCGTGGACCTCACGGTCGGCTTTCTCCGCTACCCGCAGTGTCGGCTCGAACGTCCGATCCCGGACGACCATGTGACTCGCTCCGAAATTCATCCCAGCGAGTTGAAAATCTCCCTGGAGAGTCCTCTCCAGGTGAGCTCCGGTCAGTACCTACATCACCCGCTTCTACTGCACAACGTAAGTGACCAAGACATGACTGTCAGAACCAATGGAAACTTGACGGCGATGGTCTTCGCCCCGGAGTCGGGCATGCTCGTGGGCGGGTTCAGCGGCGCCCAACATTTCCGAGGCGTCGACGTCGCGATCGGTGCTGGTGGCTCCGCCACCATCCCGCTGCTGGTCGGCACCGATAGCCTCTCACCGAGCCTCGGCTACGCCATCCCGCCCGGCGCGTGGATGGCCCGGGCACCTCTCGACTTGGCGGACGGAAGGCGCCTTTGGACTGGACCGATCGCGATCACAGTCACGATGTGACTGTCGGCGCCAACAGTCTTCAACCCTCAGGCGATTTGCCGGATCCGAGCAGGATTCGTCTTATTTCACCCCTGCCGGTTGGAAGCTCTCCCACATTGACGAGTAGGCACCGGCATCCGCCAGGAGTTCGTCGTGGCTGCCATCCTCGACGACCTTGCCGTCGGCGAGGATGACGATCCGGTCCGCCTTGCGGGCCGTCTGCAGACGGTGGGCGATGACGATGGTGGTACGGCCGCTGGCGAGGCGGGTCATCGCCGCGCCCACCCTGGCCTCAGTGGCCAGATCGAGATTGGAGGTAGCCTCGTCGAGGACCAGGATCTTGGGGTCGATGAGCTGGGCTCGAGCCAGAGCGAGCAATTGTCGCTGGCCGGTTGAGAGCGAGCGCCCTCGTTCCATCAGTTGGTGGTGATAGCCCCCCTCCAACTCGCCGATGAAGTAGTCGGCTCCCACTGCCCGGGCGGCTGCCTCAACCGCGGCGTCGGTCGCTCCGGGTCGTCCGTAGGCGATGTTGTCCCGGACCGAGCCCGAGAAGAGGAAGGGCTCCTGAGGCACGTAGCCGAGGCGGCGCCGGTACTCGCCCAGCTCGAAGGAGCGAAGGTCCTGGCCGTCGACTAGGACCCGGCCCTGTTGGGGGTCGTAGAAGCGAACGATCAGCTTGGCCAAAGTCGACTTGCCCGCCCCGGTCTCGCCCACCAGTGCCACCGTCTGCCCAGCGGGAATCTCCAGGTCGACACCTTTGAGCGCTTCCTGGGCGTCGTCCCTCGCCGACTCCCGAGGAGTGCCAGGCGACCCTGACTCAGCGCGGCTGGGATAGCGGAAGTGGACTCCCTGCAAGCGCACCGCCCCCTGGGAGATCTCGACCCGGGTGGGGCGTTCCGGTGAGGGCGTCAGGCTTCGCTGTGCCATCAGTTCGCGAATTCGGCGCATGGAGGCTCCCGCCTGCTGCCAGGAGTCGAACACCTGGGAGAGCTGCTGGATCGGCGAGAAGAACATGTCGATGTAGAGCAGGAACGCGATCAGCGCCCCGCTGGTGAGCTGACCCTGCGCGATCAGGTAACCGCCGAATCCAAGAATCGCGGCGTCGGCCGCGTCGGAGAGGAACTGCACGAAAGGGAAGTAGACCGACACCAGCCGCTGGGCGGAGAGGCGGGCGTCGAGATAGCGCTGCCCGAGGCGATGGAACTCTTGCTGACTGAGCTGCTCGTGACGGAAGGCTTGCGCCTCTCGGACTCCCGCCAGGCTCTCCTGGAAGTCTGCGTTGACCACGGCGATGCGCTCCCGGGCGCGGTCGTAGATCTTCGCCGAGCGCCGGCGGAAGATGGCGGTCGCCAGGCCCAAGGGGATGATCACCACCAAGCAGGCGGCAGCCAGTCGCCAGTTGATGAAGAAGAGCGCGACTCCTACCCCGACGAAGGTACAAACGCTCACGACCGCGGTGATAAGGCCGCTCTCCAGGAGCGACTCCAGGGAGTCCACGTCGGTCGTCATCCGGGTCATGATCCGACCGGCCATCTCGCGCTCGTAGTAGTCGATGGAGAGTCGCTGCAACTGAGCGAAGATCTTCACCCGCAGCGCCACCATGAGACGCTCTGCCGTCCTCCCAGTGACGAAGGTCTCGGCGATGGAATCGGCCAGGTCGGCCAGCGTGATCACCAGGAAGACGGCGGTGGCGATGACGATCACCGCCAAGGATCCGGCCACCACCCCCTGATCGATGCCGCGCTGGATCAGCAGCGGCCCGGCCAGGCTCGCCACGGCGTCGAGGACCACCAGCAGCAGGCCCAGGCCGAGGGGGCGGCGGTAGTCCTTGATGAAGGCCCAAAGCGAGAAGCCCTCGTCGGGACGTGACTCGGCATCGACATCGATCCGGGCCTCGTCCCGGATCGGACGCAGGGCGGCTACCTTGGCCAGAAGCTCCGGGGTAGGTGCGAGGCCGCTGCGCCAACCTCTACCTCCACCGCTACCGCCCAGTCCGGCACCCAGGGTGGGAGCTGAGGCGGCGGTCCCCAGGGGCGCCGCCGGGTGCGAGGTCCCCACTCGTCCCACCCGGCCGGACCGTCGCCAGGTGGATGCATCGGCCGGTGCATCCACCACTCCCGCGGTCAGAGTGCCCTCCTCACCTTCTGGCCCCGCCAGGAGCAGGCGGTAGAGAGCGCAGCGTGCCATCAACTCGCCGTGGCTTCCCTGGTCCACGACGACTCCCTGATCCACCACCACGATGCGATCTGCGAGACCCAGGGTCGACTCCCGGTGGGCCACCAGAATCGTGGTCCGTCCCCGCATCACGTCGCGCAGGCCCCGGTGGATCGCCTCCTCAACCACCGAGTCGACGGCGCTGGTGGCGTCATCGAGGATGAGTACCCGGGGGTCGGTGAGCAGGGCTCTGGCCAAGGCCACCCGCTGCCGCTGTCCGCCGGAGAGGCTGAGTCCCCGCTCACCGACCACCGTCCCGTAGCCGGCTGGCAGCCTCTGGATGAAGTCGTGTGCCTGGGCCACCCGGGCGACCGCCTCGACCTCCTCCTGGCTGGCGCCGGGCCGCCCATAGGCGATGTTGTCGTAGATGCTGGCGGAGAAGAGAAAGCTCTCCTCGAAGGCGACTCCGATCTGACCTCGCAACGAGCGAAGGCTGACCTGGCGCACATCGTGGCCATCGACCAGGACAGCCCCTTCGTGGACATCGTAGAAGCGGGGGAGGAGGGCCGCCACGGTGGACTTGCCCGCGCCCGACGGCCCGACCAGAGCGATGGTCTCGCCGGCGGCGACTTCGAGATCGAAGCCACGGAGAACAGGGGACGAGTCCTGGTAACCGAAGGCGACCTGGCGGAACTGGATATTGCCCTGGATGCGGGGTAGCTCGACTGCTGAAGCTGAGTCCTCGATCTCGGGGTGCGAGTCGAGGAGGTCGAAGATCCGTTCCAGGCCAGCTCGTGCCTGTTGGGCGATGGTGAGCATCCCGGCCAGCATTCGGGCCGGCGACATCATCGAGGTGAGATAGGTCGAGAAGGCGAGGAAGGTGCCCAGAGTGATCTGGTGGTTGAGGGCCATCCACCCGCCCAGGCCGAGCACCGCCACCTGCCCCAAGGTGGGCAGGGCCTGCAGCACCGGCTGGTAGCGAGCCTGCAGGCGCACCGCCCGCATCCGCGCACCGTAGAGGCGCTGAGCCGAGGCGGTGAGCCGCAGCAGCTCGCGCCTTTCCTGGCCAAAGGCCTTGACGATGCGCACCCCGTTGACGTCCTCGTCGACGATCTGGGCGACCTCCCCCTCTCTCTGTTGGCCGTCCCAGGTGGCGGGAAAGATCTGCGAGCGCATCCGGTAGGACACGATCAGCAGGGCGGGAGCCACGATGAGGCTGATCACGGCCAGCAGCGGTGAGAGCACGACCATGATGACCAGCGAGCTGACCAGCAGAAGCAGGTTGCCGCTGACGTTGGGGAAGAAGGCCAGCAAGCCCTGGACCAAAGTGGAGTCGGAGTTGGCGCGCGAGACCAGTTGGCCGGTGGGCATCCGGTCATGGCTGGCGAAGTCGAGCTCCATGAGTCGGTCGTACATCGCGTTGCGGAGGTCGTACTGCACATCGAGAGCCACCCGACCTCCCTGGTAGCGGCGCAGGTGCGCGGCCAGGAAGGTGAGGACTCCAATCCCAATCAGGGCCCCCAGCCAGGGGGCCATGGGGGAGCGGTGGTGCAGGATCACGTTGTCGAGAATCTGGCGAGCCACCAGGGGGGCGGCCGCCTGGCAGGCGCTGGCGACAACAGCTGCGGCCAGGGATATGAAGATGGCCCGCCGGTGAGGTCGCAGGTAGGGGATTAGCCGGCGGACCCATCCGGCCTGCCGTCCCGTCCGGAGCGTTGGGCTCACCCGACGGACTCCGGCGGGCTGGCCGGAGTGGACGTGTCACCGTGATGTGCTGCTTGGCGCCCGGCCATGGCAACCGAGAGGTTCTCCAGCCCCGCCAGTGTTCTCGCTCTGTCCGGCGCGTGTGCGAGGACGTGCGCGAGTTCCTTCGACATGGCCAGCTCGGCGTCCGCCAGCGCCGAGTAGCCCTTGGGGGTGATCTCCAAGTGGACCACCCGTCGGTCGGGCTCCAGGTTCGAGCGGGCGATTAGTCCTCTTGCCACCAGGGACTCCACCGTCGCGCTGATGGCCGGCTTGCCCAGCGCGAGTCGTTGAGCCAAGCGGGAAGCTCTCCCGTCCCCAGCCGAGATCATGGTCAGCACCCGGTAGTGCGCGAGGCTCAGCTCAGGAGAGGCTCTTTCCAAGATCCGTGCCACCCGGGTGAGCGCCTCCACCGCTGGCCCCAGTTCAGGTCGCACGAACCCTGCCCCAGGGACGGGTTCACCTGCCAAGGACCTATTTTACAAAATTGGTTCTAGCATCGAACCAATTTTGGGTTGGCTGCGAATCGACCCGTCAGGGCAGCTCCCAAGGCCCACTAGGAGCCGCAGCCAGCAGCGCTCCTAGGTCGTCGTGTCGGGTAACGGCAGGCGGCTAGCTCAGCATGCCGATTCGCCGCTCAGCCACCTCCGGAGGGCGCAGTTCTCAGGCCCTCGACTTGGGGGTGAGCGCAACCACCGGAATTGTTCGCTTGGTCTTGGCCTGGTATTCGGCGAAGCCTGGGTAGAGCGTTGACTGGCGTTGATAGAGCTCGTCACGCTCCTTGCCCGTCAAGGGCACGGCTCTCACTTCTAGGGTGTCCCTACCAACCTCAATCGTGGCCTCCGGGTGCGCCATCAGGTTGTGATACCAAGCGGGGTTGCTCGGGGATCCGCCCTTAGAGGCAAACACCAAGTAGCGATCCCCGTCGGCCAGGTACATGACCGGGTTGATTCGCGCTTCGCCGCTCCGCGCTCCGGTGCTGTGGAGGAGCAGGAGTGGAGCACCCTCAAAGTTGCCGCCCACCTTGCCGCCGTTGGCGCGGAAGTCGGCGATGGTGCGGGAGTCGAAGTCGTCTGCTGGGCTCATGAGGTCGCCGCCTCCAGTGATGATCGCAGAGCACGTCTACTGTTCCAGCCTACTCCCGACCCGCGCGCCTTCGCCTTGTGTGCCGGGGGGACAGAACTTCAGACTCAGGGCATTCTAAAGAAGCCAAAGGGGAGGCCCGCGGGGCCGGTAGATGAGCCGCCGATGCCAACGGGCGGAGTCGACCGAGCGCGGAGCTGAGTCATGACCAGAGTCGGAGATCCCTTTGATTTAGAGCGGTTTGTTACCGCTCAAGAGGCGGCAGGAACCTACCGCCGTGCCGTCTCCGAGCTGCGCCGCGGGTGTAAGACGGGACACTGGATGTGGTTCGTCTTTCCCCAGCTGGGCGGACTGGGAAAGAGCGCCATCTCTCGAGAGTTCGCCATTTCCTCCTTGGCCGAGGCAGCGGCCTATCTGGGTCACCCTCTCTTGGGCCCACGCCTGATTGAGTGCGCCGGGATCTTGGCAGAGACACCCGGCCGGGGCGCCGCGGAGATCTTCGGCCTCGTCGACGCGATGAAACTCCGCTCCTCGATGACGCTGTTCCTGCGGGCGGCGCCCCAAGAGAAGGCATTCAGTCAAGTTCTCGACCGCTACTTCGACGGTCTTGCCGACCCGGAGACCGACCGGCGCATCTGATCCTCTGGGGGAACCCGAGCGGCGGCTGAAGACCTCCATGTCCATCGCTCATAGCTCTGACCTGAGCCGACTTCGTGATCTCGGGAGATATTGGCAACTCCTTTCGAAGGAGCGCCTTCGGCGGGCCGGAGCGAGAAGGGCGCAGTTCTCGGCGAAGCGGCATATGATCGGGCACGAAGTGCTGAATGGGACCGCGCTCACGACGGGCGCATTTACGCTCGGTGGGGCCGCCATGGGGCTGGCCGGGGGATCGGCCGGCCGCTTTCTTCGCGACCGCCAGGACGTCGCTTGGAAACGTGAGGAGAAGCTGGACCGGCAGGTGGAGCGCCGCCGGCAGATCGTGATCGACTTCCAGGCGGCCCTGGATCTGTACATGCGGGCGGTATGGGACGTTCATCACTGGGAGATCAAGACCGCCAAGGCCACTGGCTCCTGGGCGGCATCGCCGCGCCCGGCCGGCATTGACCACGAACTTTGGGAGTCGACCAGGCGAGTGCGTCAGCTAGCGGAGTGGGTCGAGGACGATGAACTGCGCCAGAGATTCCTGGCCCTGGATCGCCGCGTCTCCAACGGGCTGCCCCGGCTCACCTCGGAAGCCGCCGCCGGCAAGTTCCTCCGCCAGGTAACCCAGTTGCTCAGGACGACCCAAACTCGCCTGGGGGAGGTTGCCCGGCCTCTTCTCTGAACCTTTGCTTGACGCGCCGGTCGATAGCGTCTCGGTCAGCGAGCTCCTAGATCGTTTCGATCCAGAGTCTTAGTGCCTAGCCGAGTCCGGTCAGGGCAACCAGGATCCGCAGCCGACCCTCGGGCAAGTGTCGGACCCCAACTGGCATGACGTGCTGCCGACGAACACCCACCGGATAGGGGAAGGGCGGCTGTCCACTTGACCGGTCCGAAGAAGAAAAACGCAGCTGCGGCGATGACGCTCCTATACCAACGACCATGTTCTTGTATCGACCGCTCAGTGAGCCTTCCGCAGCGGGAGGAGTTGGTGCCGGCAAGGGCCGCCAGTCGCAGCACCGGCTATCATGACCCCGACTTGAAGTCCAGTTGAGATCGTCGCAGGGATCCCATCGACCAACAGGAGAGCCAGTACGAAGACCGCTCTGATCACCGGAGTAACCGGGCAAGACGGCTCCTACTTGGCGGAACTTCTCTTGGCCAAAGGCTATGCGGTCCATGGCGTCGTCCGTCGCACGTCCAGCCTCAACCGGGGCCGGATTGAGCACCTCCGACAAGGAGGAGGTCAGGCCGCTGATGGGGCACGCTTTTCACTGCACTACGGCGACCTCACCGACTCCGGAAATCTGAACCGACTGATTCGTTTGGTGAGGCCCGACGAGGTGTACAACCTCGCTGCTCAGAGTCACGTTCAGGTCTCATTTGAGCAGCCCGAGTACACCAGCGACGTTGATGCCCTGGGCACCACCCGCCTGCTGGAGGCGATCCGGACCTACGGCCTACCATCGCGCTTCTATCAGGCGAGCAGTTCCGAGATGTTCGGAACCTCGCCACCACCGCAGAACGAGAAGACCCGCTTCCATCCACGCAGTCCTTACGCAGTTGCCAAGGTGTACTCGTATTGGATGACCACGAACTACCGTGAAGCTCACGGACTGTACGCCTGCAATGGGATTCTCTTCAACCACGAGTCCCCGCGACGGGGCGAGAACTTCGTGTCGAGAAAGGTGACTAGAGGGGTCGCCGCTGTGCTGGCCAGAAAGGAGCGGCTCCGCCTGGGTAATCTGGAGGCTCGCCGCGACTGGGGCCACGCCCGCGACTTTGTTCAGGCGATGTGGCTGATGATGCAGCAGGACGCGCCCTCCGACTTCGTCATCGGGACTGGGGTAAGCCGCTCGGTTCGGGAGCTGCTCGACACGGCGTTCGGAATGGTAGGACTGGACTGGACCGCCTGGGTGGACACCGATCCTGCCTACCTGCGGCTGGCAGAAGTTCCCGATCTGGTGGCTGACTCGACCAAGGCCCGTCAGTCGCTGGGCTGGGAGCCGTCAACGTCTTTTCCAGACATGATTCGCGAGATGCTTGAGGTCGACCTCGCCGCCGCCGGTCTCGAGCCAGAGACCGTGCTAACCGACCTGGACTGATCAGCGCTCGGTCAACTCTTTTGGCGTTCCAGCTCCGACCGGCGGGACAGGTAAGCGTCCTCGGATCCATAGTCGAAGAGGTTGGTCGGATACGCCGCTAGTCCGGGAAATACGTCGCGCCAGTCGCGCCCGGCGGTGGCTTCGACAGCCCACGAGATGGTGTCGGCGAGGGCATCCGCGTAGCTCAGCGGTTGCTGGTAGCCGATCTCCAACTTCGCGCGAGCCATATCGACCACAACTGGTCTCGGTGTCGCCCAGGGATGACCCCCCACCGTCGGTTCCGGCTCTGGGCCTGACACCAGCACCCGTTCGGTCGAATGATTCATCACTTGGTCCACGATTTCGCTGATCCGGGCGACGGAAGGAGGCTCGAAGTCGCCGCAATTGAGAGTTCGGTTTCCAGGTTGTTCCGCCGCTCGGAGCACCAGCTCAGCCAAATTGGCGGATGCGGTTGGTTGGAAGATGCTCTGGCCCGCAAAAGGGAGGACCACCTGCCGGCGCCGATCAAGGACTCTCTTGATGAAGTACCACTCCCGGAGGTGGTGGCTGTGACGGCCGTGGATGGCGCCGGGACGAATGATCGTCAGCGGCCACCGGGCGCTGTCGCGCAACGTGTTCTCTAGGGCTGCTTTGCGGGTCGAGTAGGTTTGATCGCCGGGAGGCAACCGTACCCAGTCTTCGGGGATGGGGACCGGCCAGGCGGGGAAGCTAGCCTCGTCGGATGCCTCGTCCAGCGACCGCCCGGCGGCATCCGAGTAGACGGATATGGTCGAAATTACGATCGCAGCACCAATCCGCTCCTTGAGCGCCAACAGCTGTTGCCCGTGCTCTGGCGTGAAAGCCGTCACGTCCACAACGACGTCGGTGCCGGAGGGGATGACCTCGCTGAGTTCACTCTTCTCATCCCTGACGAACTGGACCCAGCGGACCTCGTCCCTCGCGGCCGGACCAGGCTGGGCGGCGCTGGATGTGGCGGTAACTGTCCATCCCGCCTCGACCAGGCGTCGACCGATGGCCCAGCCTGTCTGGCCCCGCCCGCCAATGATTACCGCTGTAGGCATCGTCATGGCATCACTGATCCGGCTGGCGATGGGCTGGCAGAATTCCATCCAGCCCGGCCGCCTGCGTTACGAACCACTTGCTGGAGGCCTATTGGTCGGCGAGGACGGGTCCAGCTCCCCAGGTCGGAGCCAATCTGGGTCGGCGATCTCGAGATCTCTCCCTGCGCGACTGTGAACCTCATCGCGTTCCGGGGACGGCCCTCTGAGGTGACGACCAGTCCAGTGGCTCCGTTCACAGTGCCGGGCGCAGTAGGACGGCCGCGGTTGAAGAGTGCTGGCCAACCAGCGCTAGGCCCACCTGGCAACGGCCCCGGCGCCGTGGACCACCATGGAGGCGGCGGTCGCCAGATGCCGGCGTCGAGTCGCGGGACGACTTCGGGATCGCCGACGCGATCAGCCCCAAACTTCCTCGGCCGTCTCCACGACCAAACTTAGCTTGGCGAGTTCCTCGTCCAGGGTCAGCTGGTTCCCTTCGAACGTGGAGGAGAAGCCGCACTGGGGGGACAGACAGAGCTGCTCGAGGGGCACGTAGCGACTCGCCTCCTCGATCCGGCGCTTTAGGTTTTCCTTGGTCTCCAGCGCGCCGTGTTTGGTGGTCACCAGTCCCAGCACCACCATCTTTCCCGGAGGCACGAATCGCAGCGGGGCGAAGCTACCCGACCGCTCGTCATCGAACTCGAGGAAGAAACCGTCGACCTGGAGCTCGCCGAACAGGGCCTCGGCCACGAAGTCGTAGCCTCCCTCCGCCGCCCAGTACGAGCGAAAATTCCCCCGGCAGGAGTGAGTGGTGACCACCATGCCCTCCGGCCGGTCGGCGATCGCTGCGTTGATCTGCCTGATGTTGATCAGATGCTGGTGTTCGGCATCGGCCCCCTGGCTCCGGAGGAGCTCCCGCTGGTGTGGGTCATTGAGGTAGGCGAGGCTCGTGTCGTCAAGCTGCAGGTAGGTGCAACCCACGTCACCAAGGGCGCGAATCTCTTGGGCATAGGCGGCGCTAAGATCGGCCCAGAATTCGTCCATCTCCGGATACACCGTGGGGTCGATGGCGGCGCGCCCACCGCGGTAATGCACCATGCTGGGGGAGGGGATGGTCAGCTTCGGCACCGCGCTGGTCACGCAGCCTCGGAGGAACTCGAAGGCCTCGGTGAAGATGGGGCGCTCCAAACGGATTCGGTCATGTACCTGGAGTGCGGCAGAGGTGAACTCAGTGGTGCCATCGCGGTTACGGAAAGCGACGCGGAGATTCTGGTCAGCTTTGGAGATGCCCCCCAGTTGGTAGATGAAGTCCATGTGCCACGACGCCCGACGAAACTCTCCGTCGGTAGCCGACCGGAGCCCGACGCTCTCCTGCAATTGCACCGCGGTCCGGATGGCGTCGTCCTCGATGGACTTCAACTCGGCTGGAGTAATGCGGCCGGAGGCGAGGTCAGTTCGCGCCTGCAGGACCGCCTCTGGGCGCAACAGACTGCCCACGTGATCAGCTCGAAATGGCGGCGCGCTGCGTCGTCCCACAGCCAACGATCCTAGCGGATCCGACCGATTCGTAGCCGCGGCTGCAGGGGACTGCTACTCCCTGTGCCGTGCCACTGAAATCGGTTGGTTCCTGCGATCCAGCGATTACCGCGAGCACGGGGTCTTTTGATCGAGGGGAACCTGGCTAGGGTAGTATGTAGTATATTTAGCTACGTCACTAGATAAATGGAGTTGCAATGATCGAGTTTCACCTGAACTCGCGCTCGGGCGTCTCTCCCTACCTTCAGATCGTCCACCAAGTCCGACAAGCGCTCCGGCTGGGCCTCCTGCGCGAAGGAGACCAGCTTCCGACCGTCAAGGAAGCGGTAGCGCGGCTGGCGATAAATCCCAACACTGTCCTCAAGGCGTACCGGGAACTCGAACATGAGGAGTTGGTTGCAGCCCGTCCGGGAATTGGGACGTTCGTGACCAAGACGTTGAGCGATGGCCCCCTGGCCGAGCTTGGTCCCCTGCGCCAAGACCTCCGGCGCTGGCTGGCCCAGGCGCGTCTATCTGGTCTCGACGAGGAGAGCATCGAGGCGCTGTTCCTGGACACCCTTCGTTCCGCCACCGAGGAGGATGTAGCTTGACCGCGGCCATAGAGACCACCCGATTGGGAAAGCGCTACGGGAGTCGGTGGGTGCTGTCCGACTGCACTCTGGCAATCCCACGGGTCGGGTCGTCGGGCTGGTTGGACCAAACGGGGCCGGCAAAACAACCCTGCACTCTTTGGCCGCGGGCCTGCTGTCTCCGACGTCGGGCTCGGTCACAGTCCTTGGTGCTGCACCAGCCACCACTGGCCCGCAGATCGCCCGGATCGGTTTCGTCGCCCAGCACACTTCCCTCTATTCCAGGTTGAGGGTTGTTGACCATCTCCGGCTCGGGGCGCACATGAACCCGACCTGGGACAGCGACCTCGCACAAGGTCGGCTCGAACAACTCGACCTGGATCCCGGTCAGCGGGCTGGCTCCCTCTCGGGAGGGCAGCGGGCTCAGTTGGCGCTGACGCTGGCCATTGCCAAGCGCCCCGAGCTGTTGATTCTCGCTCGCGTCGCACCGCCGTCTGATTGGACCACGGCGCGACCCGAGCACCCTGCCGGCCCATCAACAGGTCATAGAAGAAAGTCATACCGACCACCAGAGCACGTTGTTGGTGCGTACTGAGGATCCCATCCTGGATCCGACCTGGACTGTCGAGCAAGTCGGGATGGAAGACCTGGTGCTGGCCTACATGCGCCAAGCACCAGCAGCGAAAAGGGATCGTCTAGGCCACTTTGAGGATTCAGCAGTGATTTGGTTGACGTGGCGTCAATACCGAACCCAGATCCTGGTCGCGTCCGGTGCCTTAGTAGCTCTCGCCATCATCTTGCTGGTCACCGGTGTGGGTCTAGCCCACCTTCACGACACGTCCGTCGCGACCTGCAAGGCGCACCACGACTGCACGAGCGCCAAAGCTGCCTTCCTCCAGCACTACTCAACCTTGCAAACTACGCTCGGCGTCCCTGAGGTAGTCGTCCCCGGCTTGGTCGGGGTCTACTGGGCGGCGCCTCTGGTCGCCCGCGAGTTGGAGACCGGCACCTACCGCCTGGCCTGGACCCAGAGCGTCACCCGCACGCGATGGCTGGCCATCAAGGTCGGCGTCATGGGCCTGGCCAGTATTGCCGTGGCCGGGCTGCTCACTCTGATGGTGACTTGGTGGTCTGCCCCGTTCGACCGGATCGCCATGAATTCCCTCGGTGTGTTTGACGAACGCGACATCGTACCGGTCGCTTACGCAGCGTTCGCCTTTGCCATGAGAACAGCTGTCGGGAGAGGAACGGAGAAACTTCAGCCATGTCGTGGGCCCTGACCCCGGAGGCCGACAGCCCGATGATCGGCAGCGAATAGTAGCAAGCAGACGCGCTCAAGATCGTCTGCGCGATTCTGATCGCGGGGCCGTCTCTAACGGACTTAGCACGGACCAATCGAAATGCCCGAGGGATCGGAGCGGGGGCAGGTGATCAACCCGCCGCCGCTCATCAGCTCTACGCCCTAACTGGAGCGAGAGCCTCCTCGTAGAACTCGATGCGCGGCTGTCCGACGACGCCGGCCTCGCTCATGGCCTCGCGCAGCTTGTGGCTTTCCATGCACTTCTCGGCATCAGACATTGATGCGAAGCGGTGAAGTACCAACACGTTGTTCGAGTCGCCCTTGGCCTGGAAAACGCTCTCCTCGATGACGCCGAGCTCCTTCTGAACTCCCTCGAAGGACTCGTAGGCCGTCCGCCAGGTCGAGTAGTCAGCAACGCGGTGTAGAACTAGAACGGTTGTCACAACAACCTCCTTGCGCCAGAACAATCCCCCGAATTACAGAAGTGATTGCAGACCGGCTGAACTGACCATAGACCGTGCAGGCTTACGGCACCGCTAATGATCTTGACGCCTGAGCTACGCCAAGTCATCCAGCCGACTCCACGCACGTAATGGCCACCCGTCAGACTGCAACGTCAACTGTTGCTACGGAACGAAATGGGCGCCGCTGGAGAGAGATTTTCATTCCACGTAGGCCTCCACGTGGCATGCCCAGACACACGCGACGACGTTTTTCATCAATGATCCCAATCTCACCTACGAACCACGCACCGAACGTGTGCAACCGCTTCTCCGATAACCCCCTTCATGGAGCAGGCAGGATAGAGGTTGCCCCGGACGCTGACACGATGGGAGTGATGCGACGGATGGCTACGGCGCACACGGCTAGTTGCGATTCTTTTGGGCGGTGAGCCACGCTACGATCGCCGCGATGGTGATGGGGTCCAGTGAGGCGTTTGGCGCGTTGTACCTAGACATCGCCTCTGCCTGCATGAGTTCCTCGCGTGGTCGGGGCTCATGCTTCAGCACGTGATTGGCATCCTCGGGGAAGAGGAAGCTGACGTCCGTGCGACCCGCCGCGGCGCGATGAAGAGGCTCCGCGTCGGCTTGCCAGTCGACCTGTAGGCCCTTCTTGCCGATGATGATGAGCACCGGGATGCGCACCTCCCGGAGAGGTGCTGCGGCGTCCGCTGTCCACAGCTCACGGGCGAAGGGAAGGTTAGCGGGGCTCTCCAGGGCCGCTATCAGGGTGCGCACGCCCTCCGGCAGGGACGGATCGGGCGATGCAGGCTCACCTGCCAGGAACCGGGCGACGGCGGCGTCATACAGTCCGAGCAGATGCTCGCCATTCGGAAAACTCCTAGACTGGGCGGCAAGCTGGGACCGGGTGACAGCACCCACGGTGCGCCCGGGAGGCCCGGACAGCACTAGGCCGGCGAGAGGGATGCCGGGGTCGTGGACCTGGTAGTTGAGGGCGTGGAGAGTCCCCTCGCTGTTGCCGAGAACGAAGATCCGGTCACGGCTAGTGCCCGGTTGCTCGGCAAGGGCGCGGACCGCCCCCGCGAGCTCATCGACGTGGCTCTGCATGGTGATGGCCCCGATCAGGTGAGGCATCGTCTTGCGGACGTGGGGGCCGGAGGCGCGCTTGTCGTACCGTAGCGAGGCAAACCCTGCTCGCCCCAACGCCTCCGCGAGCAGGCGACCGCTGCCATTCTGCCCAGGTAGGAGTGGGGAGTTCCAGTCGCGGTCCGTCGGGCCACTGCCACCCACCAGCACGACGCCCGGGAAGGGACTGGGTCTCTCCGGCGTCACCACAGTTCCGGAGATCGTCGTGGAGCCAAACGGCCAGCCTACCTCCAGGCTCTGCCCGTACCGCTCAGATTCATTCATCGTCCAGGTCCTCCCCGTGTGGGCCAGCCGCAATCGGCTGCTCTCAGGGCTCGTCGTTGCATTCGAGCCCTGGCCGGTGCCCGAGCTGCACGTTCCCCGCCATCCTCCGCTACGTCATACCATGCGGTGGACCAGGCCTGCGGCCTGAAAAGTGCCCCCTGGTCGGTGCAGTCTCAGCGCTGACGAATCGCAAATTTCTCGGCGATGCCGTTCGGCTCTAAGTCGTGGCAAGAGCTCTATGACGGACGATCCGCCAGGGAGCGAGGATTCAACATATTCAAGAACTCGGACATGATCGGATTGCCGAAGGAACGCATCCGGTGGCGTGGTACCGCTCGCGTCGGCCTGCTCTCGGTCTGGCCGCGGCTACCCACAGCGTCGGGCTGACCAACCTGCCCCCAGCGGCGGCGTGCGTGCGCCGCCGCTGGGGCGGCTCCTCGAAATCTGTCGCAACCGAGTGCAGCAAAACGGTGAGACGCGTTGGACTCTCTCCTCAAGCGGGGGTCGGCGGGCCGGCCCCCTCCCGAACTCAAGCGTCGTGTGCGGTTCGGTGTCCCATGGGGTCATGGCGGAATGGAGCACTATCGGGTCGGTCCAGACGTATGGTCGTTGGTAAGGTCTGAGGTGTGAACCAAGACGCAGGAGACAGTTGTGCCTACGAATCAAAGCGCGCGACGGCGCCTGCCGCTCTGTTGAGCGGGCAGGCCGAGGCGGCATCCCTGTGAGCGAGTTGCAGGCAAGGTCGAGCGAGGTGCTGTGTGACACTTACCACAGAGCACCTCTGACCATTGAGAGTGGTGAGGGTGCTTGGCTGATCAGCGACTCAGGTGCGCGTCTGTTGGACTGCGTCGGTGGCATTGCGGTCAACGTCCTCGGACATGGACATCCCGGTTTGACGTCCGCCATCTCGGTGCAAGCGCAAAAGCAGATTCATCTCAGCAATCTGTACTTCAGCGAGCCACAGGTGGCCCTGGCGGAGCGACTAGTTGCGAGTGCGTTCCCATCCCGCGTCTTCTTCAGCAACAGCGGCGCAGAGGCCAATGAGGCAGCGATCAAGATGGTGAGGAAGTGGGGAAGCCAGCAAGAGCGTGGGCCGCACGTTGTGGTAACCCTGAGTGGCGCCTTTCACGGACGGACCCTTGGTACCCTGGCGGCCACTGGCCGGGCAAAGTACAGCAATCCCTTTCAGCCACTGCCAGAGGGCTTCCGCCAAGTTCGGCGTGGCGACGTCGAGGCTCTCGAGTCGGCGCTGACCCCGGATGTGGTGGCGGTTCTGGTCGAGCCCATCCAGGGGGAAAGCGGAATCTTTGCCCTCTCGGATTCTCAGCTTCAGGAGATCCGTCGGCTCTGCGACCGATACGACTGCCTTCTGGTGGTAGACGAGATCCAGTCAGGGATGGGCCGAACCGGCCGCATGTGGGCTCACCAGTGGTCCGGCATCGTCCCCGATCTAATGACGGTGGCCAAGGGACTCGCAGGAGGGGTTCCCATCGGGGCCACCTTGGCCGGGCCCCGCGCCGACGTCTTCGAACCTGGTGACCATGGGAGCACCTTCGGCGGCAACCCGCTGGCCTCGGCGGCTGGATTGGCCGTCCTCGATGCCATCGAGAGCGAGCACCTGCTGGAGAATGCGACTCGGGTCGGCGCACGTCTGCGCGACGGGATCCTTGGCCTTCGGTCGGACGGGTTGCCGGTTCTTGAGGTGCGGGGGCGCGGATTAATGCTGGCGGTCGGCCTGCGGACCCCGATCGCGGCTGCTGTGGCCGATGCCGCTATCGACGCCGGCCTGTTGGTCAACGCCATCGGGCAGCGCACCATCCGTCTGCTCCCGCCGCTCACGATTAGTACGGCGGAGGCGGATCTGGCGGTAGAGCGGCTTGGAGTCGCGCTCACCGCCGTTAGCCGACCCAGCGTCTCAGCCTGATCGGGAGGCCGTAGCCGTTTACCCGACGCGAGGCAGCTTGCGCCGTGCTTGCGTGCCCTGGTAAGGTCCGTGCCGACAACCGAATAGCAAAGGCGTAGACGAGGACGAGTACGGAGGACGGATTCCTTCTAGAGAGTGGCCGGTAGCTGCAAAGGCCACAGGGATCACCTTCGGGAAAAAGACCTCCGAGCCGCGGGAAGAACCCGATAGTCGGTCGGAAGTAGAACCCGCCGGAAGCCCCACCGTCATCCGGGGCAAGGTGTGATGGCACCCGACGAGGCCAGCGCTGCGAGGCGCTGGCGAAGTGAGGTGGTACCGCGTGGCCGACGACCCCATGGGTCTGGCACCGCCCTCACGGTCGACTGATTTTCGGTCGACCGGACGGGGCGTGGCCAACGGGTCGGGAGGCGACGATGCGAAAGACGACCACCGGTGGGACTCGGCGACCCAGAACTAGCAGTTTTGGTGCCGATATGGGATCGACGTCGAATCAGCCCGCGCTCATGTGCTCAATGGGGAGTGGCTGAATGCCAGGTGAATCGATGGCGTTGCAGGCTCAGTGCCCGGAGTGCGACGAGGCCATCGAGCTGCCTACCGGCACTTTGCAAGGCGAGATCGTGGCGTGTGGCGCGTGCCTGGCCGAGCTGGAAGTCATCGGGGTGGATCCGCTGGCGCTGGCGCTTGCCCCTGAAATCGAGGAGGACTGGGGCGAGTGAGGGAGGTGCGCGTTGGTCTCGTCTATTCCCGGATCCGCGTTGAGGAGAAGCTCATCGTAGCGGAGCTTGCCCGGCACCGCAGCGTCCGCGTCGTCACCGTCGCCGATGACCTGATCCAAGCTTCGCTTGCTGGGCCCCAATTGGATTCTGCAGAGATCACAGCTCTGCGCGGGTGCCAAGTGGTGCTCGGCCGCTCGCTGAGCCATGTGCGGCAGCTGACTGTGGCCCGGCTACTTGAGGCTTGGAGAGTACCGTCGATCAACTCCGCAACGGTCCTCGAGGTGTGTGGCGACAAGATGCGAACCACCCTCGCGCTCGCCGGCGCGAACGTTCCCACTCCGCCGACGCGAGTCGCCTTCACGGTCGCGGCGGGCTTGGCAGCCGTCGAAGATCTCGGGTACCCGTGGGTGGTGAAGCCGAACACTGGCTCCTGGGGACGGCTCCTGGCGCGGGTTAACGATCGAGACGCAGCGGAGGCCGTCCTGGAGCACAAGGCACTGTTAGGTGGCTCGTTGCACCGGGTGCTCTACCTGCAGCAGTACGTGGACAAACCGGGCCGTGACATCCGAGCCTTCGTGATCGGGGGCAGCACTGTGGCCGCCATCGGGCGGCGCTCCGAGCACTGGGTCACCAACACCGCTCGTGGCGCGGTGGCCGAGGCCGTCCCCGTCTCGGCTGAGCTGGACCAACTCTGTCGCCGAGCGGCGGTCGCTGTGGGGGGCGGGAACTTGGCGATCGACCTGCTCGAAGCCCCGGACGGACTCTTAGTCAATGAGGTGAACGCGACCATGGAGTTCCGCAACAGCGTGGCTCCCACCGGGATCGACATCCCGGGCCTCTTGGTCGCCGACGCCCTCCGCTGGGCGGCTTCGTGACTCTCCGAGTAAGCGTGGTGGCTGGCGCTGGCTACGTTGGGGGGGAGTTGGTGCGACTCCTGCTCGGGCACCCGGAAGTCGTCCTTGGGCAGATTACTTCTGACTCGCACCCGGGTCGGGTCATCGCCACAGTGCACCCCAATCTGCGCCACTTTCCCGCGCTCCGCTTTGCCAAGCCTGCCGACCTGGACATCTGCGACGTGCTCATCGTGGCTGACCGGGAGCCAAGCCTTGGCCGGACTCTGGCGGAGCTGCGGCAACTGGCCCCTTTAGTCATCGACTGCGGCCCCCGTCTGCGGTTTCGCGACGCCGACACTTTCCGCACTTGGTATGGAGGCGCCCCAGAGTCGGCCGACGCGCTGGCAACGGCCGTGTACGGATTACCAGAACTCCATCGGTCGCAGCTGCGTGGAGCCACCTTGGTGAGCGGTGCTGGGTGCTCCGCGGTAGCGTCCATTCTGTCCCTGCTGCCGCTAGTCCGCGCGGGCTGGCCGGTCCTCGGTCCTGCCGTCATCGAGGCTCGGTTCGGTTCGTCGGCGGCAGGATCGCGCCCCGAGGCCGCCTCGCACCATCCCGAGCGGTCGGGCGCGGTCCGGGTGTTTGCTCCTGCGGAGCACCGCCATTCGGCCGAGGTCGTCCAGGCGCTGGGGTGGCCCGCCGAAGCTGTCAGCTATTCAGCGGTTGCGATCGAGATGGTGCGGGGCATCTCGGTTTCGACCCATTGCTTGCTCGAGCGCCCCCTTTCAGATCGTGACCTCTGGGCCGCGTTTCGGGATGTCTATCGCCGCGAGCCGTTCCTACGGATCGCTTCCCAGCGTTCCGGCTTGCACCGGTTTCCCGACCCGCGCTGGACGCTGGGCACCAACTTCTGCGACGTCGGCTTCGCCCTCGACCGATCCGGGCGACGGCTCACCCTCATGGCCGCCCTGGACAACTTGGGCAAGGGCGCCGCGGGCAACGTGATTCAGGCAATGAACTGTGCACTCGGCATGGACGAGAGCCTTGGACTTGGGTTCCCAGGACTGCACCCGATATGAGCGCTCGCGCCATCGCAGCCCGCGCAAGGGCGGGGCCCCCGGTGCTGGTCGTGAAGGTTGGGGGTGGCACTGCCATCGACATGGACGCTGTTTGCACCGACCTGGCCACCCGGACGGGCCAGGAACCGATCGTAGTTCTCCATGGCGCGTCCAAGGAACTGGATCGAGTCTCCATCGCGATGGGCCATCCACCTGTGAGGCTGCAGTCGGCCTCCGGGATCGAGAGCCGTTTCACCGACGACGCCACCATGGAGATCTTCAGCATGGTCTACGCCGGCCGCGCCAACCCGAAACTCGTGGAGCGTCTCCAGCGACTGGGTGTCAACGCGGTGGGCTTGTGCGGAATTGATGGAGGTCTGCTCCGTGGACCCGAGAAAGGAACACTCCGAGCTCGGCTTCCAGATGGCCGCGAGCAGGTGATTAGAGGGGACCGCTCCGGCACGGTGGCGGCCGTAAATGGGAACCTGCTCCATCTGCTTCTGGACGGTGGGTATGTGCCGGTGCTTAGTCCGCCGGCGCTGTCGGATCACGGGCGGGCAATGAACGTGGACGGGGACCGGGCCGCCGCCCAGGTTGCGATGGCTCTCGGCGCGGAGACGCTGGTCATCCTGAGCGACGTTCCGGGGCTTTTGCTGGATCCGGCGAATCCCGACTCAATCGTGAGCGACGTCCGTCCTCATGAGATCGGTCGGGCGATGGAGGTGGCTCGGGGAAGGATGCGGGTGAAGGTGATGGCGGCCCGGGAAGCACTCAAGGGCGGCGTATCCCGGGTGGTGGTCGGGGACGGGCGTGTTGCCCGTCCTGTCGAGCTGGCTCTGCGCGGTGGCGGGACGGTATTCCGGCGTCGGGGTGTGGCCCGAGCAGGTCGGTGACAGTCCCCCCCGCCAGCGACTCGGCTGCCCGGGGCAGCTCGTGCACTCGAGCGGCGGCACCCGATGCCGCCAGCCCGGAGGAACTGGACTTGCTGATGCAACTGGTCGCCATCCCGAGCTTCTCCGGGGAGGAGCAGCGGGCTGCGGCCTGGCTGGTGAGCCGCCTGGAAGCCCTGGGGGTTGAATCCACAGTTGACGAGGTTGGCAATGTCGTGGCAGTCATCGCACCCAGTGCTTCCGAGTCGGTCGACGGCGACATCTACCTGCTGGGCCACCTGGACACCGTCGACGGATTCTGGCCCCCCACACTCGTCGAAGGCCGGCTGTCGGGTCGTGGCAGTTCGGATGCCAAGGGTCCGCTCGCTGCCTTCATCGCTGCCGCCGTACGGGCTCGAGTTGACGGCCGGCTCCGCCGGCGCGTTCACATCTTGGCCGCAGTGGAGGAGGAAACGTCGTCCCGCGGTGCGGCGCACCTGGCGCGGACCCTTCTGGCTCCGGTCTTCCTCGTAGTCGGTGAGCCCTCCGGGTGGGACCATCTGGTGCTTGGCTACCGAGGCTCAGCTCACGTCTCGATACGAGTCGAGTGCGCCGCTGGCCACAGCTCTCGTCCCGACGCCACGGCCGCCGAGCTCGCAGTGGGCGCCTGGGCAGCGGTTGAACAGCTGTCTGACAAGCTGAATGGCGGGGCCGTGGGATTCAACGCTCTGAACGCCCACCTGCTTGGCATCGAGTCCGGCAGTGACGGCCTGGTCGACTTTGCCACCCTGCACATAGGCTTCCGGCTGCCGGCGCGGATTCCGGGGTCCGTACTCATGGAGACACTCGGTCAACTGGACCACGTCACCATGCAGATGAGCCGACTGGGTGATGCGGTGCTGGTGCCCCGTACCGGTCCTCTGCCCACCGCCTTCGCGACCGCGATTCGTCAGCACAGGATGCTACCCGTTTGGCAACGGCGGCTCGGTACTTCAGACCTAAACGTCGTCCTTCCCAAATGGCGGTGCCCGGCCGTGGTATATGGGCCGGGGAGCGCCGAGCTGGACCACACTCCATACGAATCATTGGAGATCAACGACTACGGTCGAGCGATCCACGTACTGACATCGGTCCTCATCGGGCTCTGAGCGGCTGCGATCCATCGCCGGGGTTGATCGGATAGCCGCCTGCATGTTCTTTACCCACAATCTTCATTTACGCATGTTGGATTAACACCGTCAGGCAAAGGGCTGGCCTCGTCTTCGACGCACCTCTTCTAATCGGCGGAGGCGTTCGCTATCGCGGCCAGGACTTGCGACACAGCTGGCCTCTCACCTGCCGGCTCAGGCTTCCTGAGCGCCGTAGTCGCCGTTTCCTCTGGAGGAGAACTAGTCCCCGTGACCGGTCCCCCTTGGACTAACAAACGGGGTCCCCTCACCAGGTCTGCCGGAGAACCGGAGCTACTTCTGGGAACTGCTGATCGAAATTGGCCGTACAATCGGGAAGAGTTGAAGGTACCCTGACAGTCGCCCTCAAGTAGGTGTGCGAGCAGACTTCGAGCAGCGCTAGTTCTTCTAAGCGGTAGCTGACCTTGCGAACGCCACTCTCGCATCAACAAACATGAGGTCGCCACCCACGGTGGCGGTCAGCGCCCTGGAGTCACGGACCCCGCCAGACCAGGGAGGGCGATCCGCTTCAGCGAGTCAGGAAGGGCTCTCCTAACAGACGCCACTTTGGACTACCTCCAATCTTCCGGAATCGGCGTCCAGCTCCGCCAAGACACCGCACGGGAGTGTCGCGATGTGCCGACCGTGCCCCAGCGGCAGGTTGTAGATGGTCGGCAAACCGAGCGGCTTCAAGAGTTCACGAAAAACATCGGTTAGCGCAAGCGTTGGTCCCGGTGCCCGCGGGATGCACCCAGCGTGCTCTCCGATGATGATCCCGGCAGCCCTCGCGAGGCCACCACCCATGATCAGTTGAGAGATTCGTTCCTCGATCTCATACGGCTCGCTGTTGACGTCTTCAAAGAAGACCAAGCGCCCTGCTAGTTCTAGCTGCCACGCGGTGCCTACCAGGCGTGCCATGAGGTCCAGGCATCCCCCGGTGAGTAGTCCTGCAGCTCGCCCAGGCACGAGGCATTCGACGAATGCGTCTTCCGGATCTGGCCGGACGACGAATGGATCCCGCGACATCAAAGCCATTCGATAGCCGCCCAACGTGTAGTCTGAGGCCCTTCCCAGGGCCGCGACGGTTGGGCCATAGAAGGTGACCCACCCAGCACTGCGCTCAATGACCGCGTGAAGCACGGTGACCGCTGAAAAGCCGACGAATATCTTGGCGGGCGCTCTACGAAGTCGCAAGAGCCGCGCCGGCTCCATCGCCATCGCCGTCCGAAGGGCTCCGCAGCCTCCCTCCAGGCATATGACCGCGTCTATGTCTGGTCGCTCGAGCATGGTTAGGAGATCGTCAGCCCGAGATTCGTCGTCGCCAGCGAGATAGCCTCTCACCTCACTTGCGTGCGGCGCTAACTCGACCGAAAAGCCCTCCTGTTGCAGCCACTGCATGCCTCTCTCGGCCGCAGACGGTTCAGCCGCTGGGCTACAGGGCGCCACCACGCCGATACGCATTCCACTCTGGAGGCGAGGCGGTCGACGGTACGAACCGCCAACCGCCTCACGGGTCTGTTCTGTGGCCACGGCAGGCAGAGGTCCTCAGCCGACTAGTCGCTCCATCCTTCAGCGGTGAGATTGAGGAGAGGATCTTGCGGGAGCACTCCCTTCATCTTGGTGCTGATCGCCGAAATCTGATAATACGGCTCTGGCATCCACAAGACCGGGAGGTTTTTCGCCATATAGACTTCGAGTTCGTGCATGGGGGCTAACCCGCTCTTGGTGAGTGTCGCCTGCATCAACGAGTTCGCTTCAGAACTGGAGTAGTATCCGGCGTTTAGGAACGATCCTGAGCCGAAGGGAACCGAGACATTCGGGTACGACGCGGGGAAGTAGGTCCAGCCGCTACCCCAGTACCCAAGAGCCCAAGAGCACGTGCTCGGCTTGGAGCGGTCGCAAGCGACGCTTACGTTCCCCACCACTGTACCGAATGGCGCCTGATCGAGCTCAAGTTCGATCCCGGCCGCTGCGAATGACGACTGTAATACGGATACCTCAGCTGTGATCGTCGCAGTCCCGGATGCGTATTGAAGTGGAATCACTAGTCGGGTCCCCTTGGCTATACCCTTTCCACACTCAGACGAACTGACTCCTGGACGCGCACAGGTGTCCACCCCGGCAGCACTCCTGTGCCACCCGTGGGAAGTGAGGAGTGCCTTGGCAGTGGCCGGGCTATAGGAGTACGTAGACTTCGCCACCGACGACGTTAGGAGAGGCGTTGGAGGAAGCGCCGGGATCACGCTGTCAGTCGCATACGCGAGACCGTGGAAGATAGATTTGATGAATGCTGGCTGATCGATGAGGTGCTGCATCGCCTGACGCACGTACAGCTGCGAGAACACCTTGCCCAGCTTGGGATTGGCAAAGTTCACCGAGAGGTAGTTGAATCCCCAAGTCGCCCATGAGGCGATCTTGTAGCCGTGCGACTTGAGATAGGAATCCTGGCTAACGTCCTGATAGGGCACGTAGCCATAATCGATGTCGCCCGCTCGTAGTGCATCGTATTCCGCCGAATCGCTTGCAAAGGGGATTTCCTCTAGCTTCGCCAGCTTCGGTCTGGGTGACCCCGAATATGCGGTGTTCGGGGAAAAGGCGACGTACGAAGTCGTTGCAGAGTAGGCAGACATTCGCCACGGGCCATCGACCGTCCTCCAGAGGGGATTGGTGCTGTAGGTGGCGAGGTTGCTTGACTGAGCGTTTAGAAAGTCGTAGACACTCGCCGCTCCCGAGGGCGTCATGTCGTAGTTGCCGATAGCTCCGCCCGTTGAAGTTCGGTCCCAAGCCTCCTGGGGAATAGGGATAATCTGCGCGAGTTGGTTCCCGAGCAGGAACTGGTGACTGTACTCGCGGTTAAAGGTGATCGTGAAAGTTAGAGCCGTCGGGAAAGTCATGGAGGACACATTGTCCGGGAATTCGCCGGCCACGTACTGCCACCAGTTGGCCTTCTCTGCTTTCAGCAGATTCATCCAGAATTCAATATCCCTACTCGTGACTGCCGTCCCATCAGACCAGTTGTAGTGGCGAAGTTTGATCGTCAGAGTCTTGCCGTTGTTGGAGTACACAGGAGGGTAGGCTAAACTTAGCTTTGAGTTGGGGATGGGCTTGCCATCATCGCCGTTCCAATAGAGCGGCCTATACATCAGGTACTGGAACTGCATGACATCGCTTCCAGTTGCATCGGAGCCATTCACCAGAGGGAAGATGTAATCCGGGACCGATCCGGGCTGCTGAGCAATGGTCACAGTGTCCCCACCCGATTGGGCCGCTGACACACCAGATGTCAACCCGCCGACAGTCGCGGCTAAGGCGACTAGGCCACAAAGTACTCCTAAGGCTGCCAGTCGGCCCCTTGTCACGGATTTGGTGCTCATATGGTCATTTCTCCCGTACCTTCCATGGTGGTGGATACCGAACGGAGTTCAGGCTGGTCAGCGTTGTTGGGCCACGGACCGGGCGGCACCGGACGATCGTCGCTAATGAAGGGGCCGGAGGAGGCAAGTCCATCGAGGACATGGACCCGTCCGCCACGCATCACGATTTGGGTGTCGCCCAGGTTCCGGATATCGGTGAGTGGATCGCCTCCGACAACTAGAATATCTGCGGCCTGTCCAGGCAGCAACATGCCCACTTGGTCAGAGATCCGCAAGAGCGCGGCGGCATGTGAGGTGGCGGAGACAATCGCCTGGTGGGGAGTGAGCCCACAGGCGACGAGCCATTCCAATTCCCAAAGGAGGCTCTCTGGCGGGTTGATCGGCATCGCGGCGTCCGTTCCCGCCACGATGCGAATTCCTGCGGCCTGCGCCCGGCGGACGTTCTCGTGGTGCGCTTGGTACCGACTCTGAACTTCCTCCGCGACGTGGGCGGGGGTAGCCAGGTGTCGGGCGCGCTCGCCAACGTAATGGTACGCCCATACTGTCGGAACATAGAACGTGTGGCGCTCAGACATCAAGGCAAGTGCGTCGTCGTCCATCACGATCCCATGCTCGATTGAATCTGCGCCAGCGCTAATCGCATTTTTGACGCCGGTTGCGTTGGTCGCATGCACGGCCACCGGTCGTCCTAGACCATGGGCGGCCTCGGCTCCGGCGGCCAGCTCAGCGACGGTGTAGTGCACATCGGTGGGTCGCTCCTTCGCTGAAGCTCCAGAACCGGTGGCCATCAGTTTCAGCGATAGAGCGCCGGCAGCCAATTCCTCTCGCGCCGCCTTCCGCACGCCATCTGGACCATCGGCGAACACCGCGAGCATGGCGCCATGACCACCGGTCATCGCTATGGCTCGACCGCTCGGGATGATGCGTGGACCGACGGCCTGATCGCTGTCTATGAGGCGTTTGACAGCAAAGATGCCGTGGCCGTGGGAGCCGACGTCCCGCACAGTTGTAATGCCCTTGCCAATTAGGGAGCGAGCATTCCAAAGTCCATAGATCGCAGCGAGTGCCACCGACTCTTGGGACGTGCCCGGAAGATCTCCCCCAGGATCGTCCGGGTGGTACGGAATGCACAGATGGATGTGAGCATCCACCAGGCCCGGCACAGCCCAGCGCCCCATCCCCTCTAGGACGCGGATGTCATCCGAACTGGCCAGAGGCTGCCCCGTGGATCCGATCGCAACGATTTGAGAGCCTTCGATCAAGACATCGACATGAGCCCGAGTCCCGTCTTGCGAGCCGTCGATGAGGTTGAGATCCCGCAGCAGGGTCAGCAAGGCCGCTCCTCAGTGGGGCTAGTCAGTGAGCGGTAACAGTAGTTTATGGTCGCCTAGTTGTCAACGGTCGTTCCTCCCTAGCGGGGTAGGCATTTCCCAGTGTCAAATACTCGGCTGGAGCTCACCGCCATCTCGTGGGCTGTCCGTCTGGCGCCATTCAAGTGCCTTCAAAGCGCTAGTCTATGAGCGTAGGCGTCACGCTATCCGTGGAGGTAATAATGACCCGAACGCACCCGGAGGACCGCCTGGGTACGACCGCCGATTCTTCATTCAGGCCCGAGGCACCAGGGTGGGTTGGGCCCCGCGTCCGCGAAGCTCGCCACCGGCGCGGGCTGTCGCAGGCGGACGTGGCAGCCGCGACCGGAATCTCCGAGTCCTTCATCCGACTACTCGAGCGCGGCCGGACGGATATCTCCCTCAGTCGGCTCCTGGCGGTGTGCAGTGCTGTGGGAGTGGCCCCAAGTGAGCTGATTCGCGACGCCTATTCGTCAGTTATCCAAATAGCGCGGCGGGAGGAGCGGATAGACGCGCCGGGACGCGAGAGCGGCGTACAGCTCAAGCTCCTCTTTCCGGCCGGCGAGTCAGCGCTTGAGCCAGCTCTGTTCGAGCTTGAGCCTGGAGTAGCGATGCAGAAGGCTCTACTCCACCGTGGCAGAGAGTTCGTCTTCGTACTGGAGGGTGAAGTTCGCCTTGAGGTGGGCGCAGCGAAGGTCGACCTGGCTCCCGGAGATGCATCCGACTACCAAAGCAGCATTCCTCACCGCTTCTCTAACCTCTCGTCAGCGGACCGAGCGGTCTTCCTGATTGTCGATGCCGGATAGGCAGATGAAAGCTGCGCGGCGATCTGCCGGTAAAGCCGTCCGCTGGTCTGGCCGCTGTTGTGGGGGATGGTGACGGTGGTGCTGGGAGCGTGGATGCGAGTGGGACTCTGAGTGGGCACCGAGTGAGTTGATCTCGGCGAAGTTGCGGAGGACCCCGGAGGCACAGGGCGCGGACACGTATCTCCGGTGTCCCTCGGCTGGAACCGCTAATGCCAGGGGAGGAAGCCCCCCTCCCTCTCTGCTCCGCCCCCGGGCTCCCCCAAAAATGGCCCGGGTCTCTTTTTGACCGGGGCCGACCACGCCTCTGCCAGAGACCGCGATCCCAACTGGAGGGGCTGCTGCTTGGTGCTGCAGGGCTGGCCCTATCTACCCCAACTGCCGAAGCGACTATGGGTTTTGCGCCGCGCCGGGTTGCTAGCATCCGCCCAGAAGTGGGAGCAGTTTCGCCGCGACGTGGCAGAAAGAGTCCCGGGGTGGGTCTGACGGCTGGTCTGATCTCCGGTCGGTTGACCGCTTAGCGACTACGAGTCACTTGAAAGCGAGCTATCTGGGCAACGGAAGTGCACAGGGAGCGCGGATACCCTGCGGGCGTCGTCCCGAGACCGCCCCGCCTTATCTGGTAACCGCACTTGCCATGGTTGTGAAAGACGTCGAGCTCGCGAGGGCTCTAGTACTCGGTCTTGGTGTCCGAATGAAGTGCGGCAATCCCGGAAATGAAAACTGACATCGGCGAAGTGCTTCCCGGCTCCAGATGGAGGGGAGCCGAGGAGCGGCCCAAGGCGGCACCCCTTCCCCTCCGCCGAGTGCGCTGACCGCTAAGTCGCCGCCGGTCGGCCCCGCATACATTCGGTCGCGAGAAGCGGCCGGATCACATTCGCCGGTGCGGGACGTCCCAGGAGATAGCCTTGGAGCTCCTCGCAGCCAACGCGCGTCAGGAACTCGGCCTGTTCTGGGGTCTCGACCCCCTCCGCCACCACTGAGAGCCCGAGGCCGTGGGCCAGTGCCACGGTGGCGGTCACGATGATCTCGTCATCGGACCGAAGCCCGATGCCACTGACGAAGGAGCGGTCGATCTTGAGCACCCGGAAGGGGAAGCGCTGGAGGGCGGTGAGTGAGGAGTTGCCAGTTCCGAAGTCGTCGATCACCAGACAGACCCCGAGGTCGCGCAATTGCGCCAGCGCCTGAGCGGCGGCCTCCGGATCGGCGCTCAGCACGCTCTCGGTGACTTCCAGGTGGAGTCGCTCTGGGGCCAGTCCGGAGCGCCTCAGCGCAACCGCGACCTCCTCGACCAATTTTCGGTCCTGGAGTTCAGCTACCGAGAGGTTGACCGAAACGGTCAAGTGGGCGGCGGCCGGCTCCGCGTCGGTCCACAGCTTGAGGGTGGCACACGACTCGCGGAGCACCCATCGTCCGATCGAGGAGATGCTGCCGCTCTCCTCGGCGAGGGAGATGAACTCATTGGGACCAAGCAGTCCACGCTCTGGATGCTGCCAGCGCACCAAAGCCTCCACCCCCACCAGTTCGCGCGAGACCGCGGCGACGATGGGCTGAAAATGGAGGCGTAGCTGGTTCTGGTCGGCTGCCTCGAGGAGACGGGCCGCGAGCCAGCTCCGGTCTAAGAATGCCCGGTCCAGGGCCTCATCCAGCACCTGGAAACCACCTCGGCTCACTCGCTTGGCATATTGCAGCGCCACCTCGGCCCGCCGGAGCATCTCGGCCGGTTCTTCGAGTTTGGAGCAGGTGGCTACCCCTCCGGTCACCTTGACCGCCGCTCGGTGTTCTCCTACCTGGTAGCGTCCTGAGACGGCTTCGAGCAACCGTTCAACCTTCGATTCAAGGGCAGATGGCGGCATCCCTAGCATCACTACCGCGAAGAGAGCGCCCTCCAGCCGCGCGACCACATCTCCCGGCCGCACTGAATTCAGCAAACGCCGGGCGAAGAGGGTTAGCACTTGGTCGCCGACTGCGCGTCCAAAGGCGTCGTTGACGTGTTTGAAGTGATCCAGGTCCAAGGCAACTACCGTGAATCGGCTTCGCCTACCAGATTGGAGACGGTGCAACTCCTCGTGAAGACCGCGTCGGTTGACCAGGCCGGTGAGGTCGTCCCGCTGGGCCTGGCGAACGAGCTCGTCCTGGGCAGCCTTGCGCTCGGTCACGTCTTGATAGGTGCCGAGGACGGCGATGACCCGGCCGCGGGGATCGTGCAGGCCGACGGTTGAGACGGCGACTTCCACCAGGTGCCCGTCGCGGTGCCGGCGCTGACTCTGGACCTCGACGACGCTGCGGCCGGCCGCGGCCCCGCGGCGCAGTCGGAGGCTCTCTCCTCGGGAGCTGAATTCGATGAGCTGGAGCGGTTGGCCCACGACTTCGGCCGCGCTCCAGCCGAATAGCCGCTCAGCGGAAGGGTTCCAGAGCAGCGCCATGCCACGGAGATCCGCCACCACTAAAGCGGTCGGCGACCCCATCACGGTGGCGGTCAGCAGCTCATGGTCGGCGATGCTGGACATCGGCACGATCGACGCCCCGCTGCGGCGGGTGGCGCTCTGCCGCGGGTACGTAGCTTGTACTCGCTTTGCCCTGGCCGGTCGGACCGTTTGGCTTGGTCCCACCGACAAGGTATCCACTTCGGCAATCGGGTCCGAGGAGTCCCGGACTCTCGGGGCGATCATGCCTCGACCCTAGCCCTGCCCTTTCACCGGACGATGACGCCGTGGTCACGATCTTGAGAGAGGGTGGCCGATTCCCCTTGATGAGCGGCTCCAGCGCCTGGAGGCCCGAGCTGAGTCTGTGAGGAGTGGGGTTATCTCAGACTGAGGAGGCCAAAGGAGCCAGCACCAGGCCGGATCGTAAGGCAAAGGCTGGTTGCGGAACGGGCCGTTAGGAGATCGCAGACTTTGCCTGTGCCGAGGACCCTACCCTGCGGCAAGCAAGCGAGATCCCGCACGTCTCATCTCTGAGCCTTTGGCGAGTTTCTGCAAGGGCCAGAAGATGCGGATGTTCTGAGGGGGCTTCGGGGACTTTTCAACACCACTTCTCAGATCGTGGAGTCTGCGCCATCGCTCGTGGTCAGCTCCGAGGGCGTATCTCCAGACACACCCGAAGCAGACCCCGGGCGAGGGCTAGCTCGGGCTGCTCTTTGAGACTCCTCGGAGGGCGTAGGCGAGCGGATTGCAACATACTATTGACAAGAGATAGCTGTTTGGTCAATACTATATTCCATGAGTCGACCACAGCGTTCGCTTTACCCACACACTCAACGCCAGGCCGAGGAACTCGGAGCCCGACTTAAGGCCGCTCGCCGACGGCGCCGTATGAGCGAGGCTGAGATGGCCGCGCGCGCCTTGGTGAGCCGCCCCACACTCCGGCGACTCGAGCGCGGTGACCTCTCGGTGAGCGCAGCGACATTAGTTCGCGTTCTCGAAGTGCTCTCCCATGCCGATGACCTGAACGGCATCGTGGAGCACGACGACCTGGGTCAGCAGATTGCTGATGCCCGGCTGCCGCTACCGCACCGGCCCCGGACACGAGGGCTTGCTGATGACCTCTAAGGATGAACTCGTGGTGATACTTGATGCCCCAGAACTTGGACCGACACGTCCCGTCGGGGTGCTGACCCGCTGGTCAGGCGGGGCACTCTCGGTCGCGTTCCAATACGCGTCTTCATGGCTGCGCGCCGAAAGGGGGTCGTTCGCCATCGACCCTACGCTGCCTCTGGCGACGCATTTGGTCACAGTTCCCGAGCGACGGTTACCCGGCATCTTAGCCGACACCTCGCCCGACAAGTGGGGCGAAGCCTTACTTCGAAGGCGCGAGGGCCGAGACCTCGACGACTGGGGACTGCTGGTCGGAGTCGCGGACGAGACTCGCATGGGTGCTCTCCGTCTGCGCCGTGGGATCGACGGTCCGTTGGTCTCTGACCGCGATCCATCCGTCCCGCCCATTACCAGCCTTCGTGCACTGCAGGTCGCAGTGCAACGGTTTGAAGAGGATCCGGACGCGCCGGGAACCGACCCGGTGATAGCCCCACTGATAGTGCCCGGATCGTCACTCGGAGGCGCGCGGCCGAAGGCGAACTATCGCGCCCCCGACGGCGGCCTCTGGATCGCCAAGTTTCCATCCAAGACTGATCGCCGAGACGTAGGCGCATGGGAGCAGGTTTACACCCGACTGGCAGCTGCCGCCGGCATCGCCGTCCCGGAGACCACTCTGCTGAGGCTCGGCGATCAGGGACGAACCTTCGCGACACGGCGCTTCGATCGCACTGCGGTCGGTCGCCGTCTATATGCATCTGCGCTCACTCTGTGTGGACGCACTACCACCGAGGACGCCGACTATGCTGATATCGCTGAGGCGATCGCCACGAACGTCGCCCCAACCTTCGTGCGGACCGACCTTGAACAAGCCTATAGAAGAATGGTATTCAACGTCCTGGCTAGCAACGGCGACGACCACCTGCGCAACCACGGATTCCTGCGCGCAGCTCAGGGCTGGCGGCTCGCTCCCGCCTTCGATATGAACCCAGTACGTGAGATGCGTGAACACGCTACGACAGTGAATGGTCGGAACTTCGGAATCACGGAGGATGACGTTCTGGCCGAGCGCGCGGCCTTTGGGCTATCAGCGCGCGACGCCCGTGCCATTGTGAGCGACGTTGCCGGTAAGCTCGGTTCGTGGCGTGAGCTCGCGCGGAAACTGAGTATCGGTAGGCATGAGCAGGACCTGGTATCGCCCGCGTTCGCGCTGCTAGGGACGCTAAAGGTGGTTAGATGACTACACTTACTGTGCTTTCGTGTGTCCGGATCATAAACGCGTGGCGACACGGGCCGCCATGCGCGGACTTCAGCCATTTACGCGTGGCACTATTTACACCTCCACCCCAGTTCCCCCCAGCTCCGACTGAGGTCCCAGCTCCCTAGGCACTGGCTGGCCTTGGTAGCCGCCACCTTCCCCGCAGACACTTCCGCGCGCTACAGGATCTCCGGCGGTGCGAGGTCGAACTCTCAGGCATGGTCGTTGCGTAGGCGGGAGATCACCGTCGCACAGGCGCTGGCGCAGCGCTGGATCTGTCACAGGTTGTATGTCGTCGAGCAGCTGGAGGCGCCCCTTGTAGTCGTCCCGAGCGTGTGCTTGGTCGACGTGACGGCAGAGCTGGCCAAGCTCCGGGAAGCGGATCTCGGCGCCAAAACTCAGAGCGTCTGCCCCCGTCATGCGTATCCCCCAACGGTCCTTGTCGTGAGGGCGACCGGTCACACCATCCATCACGTCTCGGTAGCGGTCCCGGTCTAATCCCTCGAGAGTCGTGGCATGGCTAGCCTGCGTGCGGGAGCGTAGCCGCTCTGGACCTCGCCTCTTCGTGTCTACCGAAGCGAACCTCGCCCGGCTCTGCCCCTCGGTCAGTTCGCGGGGGTAGATGAGGTTAATTGGTCGTTGTGAACTCAATCGAGGTGAGACGTTGCCAGCGCTGAACCAGTTGGCGGTGGGCGCTGGTAGCAACTCCGGCGCGGCAGCTTCTGGGACCTGAGAGGTGACGCCGACGTCTCAAAGGGCAGGGCGCGGCCACGCCCTGCCGTTCGGCTAGCCACAAGGGCCGCAAGGTCGTGGGCCAGGTTGCTCGGCGTCACAGACGGGGGGCCGTCTGGTGCTACCTACAGGCGTGTGCCTATCGTCCCTGCATCACGCTCCACCAAAGCTACGAAGACTCAAGGCACAACATCTGGCCCACCAACCTGCCGCCAGCTGCAGCGTCCCTCCGCGGCAACACCCGATCATCCTGCCCCTCGCGGCCTGATCAAGGCCCGAACAAGCGGCGGAAAAGACATTCAGTGGACGAAGTTCGTCCATGTGTGCATTTAAGGGTGGTCTGAGGCTTATTAGACCACCCGTTTAGGTCCCGCAAACCAGCCTTTCAGCCCCGAGTAAAGAAGAGCCGCCCCAGACCTCTGAGGCGGCTCTTTGAACTGAAGCTTAGCGGCGTTTTTGCTGATACTTAACGGTGGCTCACACTGGGCCTTTTGCGAGTTTCTGGTAGGGCCAGCAGGTGGGGATATTCTGAGGGAGCTTGGAGGACTTTTCCAGCCGACTTTGCCGGTTTTACAATTTTTGATCTCAAGCATCTTGGCGGTCGAGATCAGTCGCTGCAGCCGCCCGGCGGGAGAGCAGGAGAGGGAAGTCAAGTCCCATCGTTGGTGTAAATTCGGTCGGAAGTTAGGGATAGGTTCATCAGGCCGCTAAGCCCGCAGTCAGGGGGTTGGTGAGGCGGTCCTGGTTGGTGGGGTCCAGCCGGGCCATGGACTG
>Ga0307372_10002006_pt1 | contig 34382 bp, 31 predicted proteins | sample OX1MG_FD_202533 | JGI IMG/M metagenome (GOLD analysis project Ga0307372, IMG submission 202533) | Soil microbial communities from Risofladan, Vaasa, Finland - OX-1 | ecosystem: Environmental > Terrestrial > Soil > Coastal area > Acid sulfate soil | place: Finland: Risofladan, Vaasa | collected... | reverse complement strand
GCCGACCTCTACAAATCGCGTTTCCGCAAGGTGCCCGGCGTTCTCTACACGGCCGGTGTGCAGCATGCGAAGAATGTGGCCAAGGCCTTCCGCGACGCGGGGATCGTGGCCCGGGCGGTCTCCGGGGAAACGCCGAAGCGCGAGCTGGCGGAGATCCTCGCCGCCTTCGAGCGCGGCGAGGTCGACGTGCTCTGCAACGCGATGCTCCTGGCTGAGGGGTGGAATTCGCCGCGAGCGACGATCTGCATGCACCTGGCGCCGACCGCCTCGCGGCGTGTCTATCAGCAGCGGGTTGGGCGGGTGACGCGGCGGGCGCCGGGCAAGGAGGCCGGGCTGGTGATCGATTTCGTCCACCCCGCCACCACCCATGACGAGACGATCGTCACCCTGCACAGCCTGCTCGACCGCGATGTCTACCGCGGTGGAGCGATCGTGGTCGGGCCGGTGCGGCGCGGGCGCGGGCGCCAGCTGCGGGTCGAGCGCCGGATCGTCCCCGTCTCCGACCGGGAGGAGCGGCGGATGGAGGTGCTTGAGCGCGAGATCTGGCGGATCGCGGTCGAGAACCTCGACTACCCCGAGCAGCACGCCTGGGCCGCGCTCGCCGGGGCTCGGGTCAACCCGCAGGGCTGGCGGCGGGCGCGGGCGATGCTTCAAAACGACCAGACCAAGGAACTGCGGCGACGCTTCCTGCTGACCTGTGTGCAGCGCAACCGCAACGCGCAGCTGCGGCTGAAAGCTCTGGGGGAGATCGCCGATCTGGGCGACCCGGAGGCCTTCGACGATGCGATCGATATCGTCGGCACCTGGAGCCGCGACGACAAGCGGGCGGGAACCAAGACGTTGCTGCAGGCGCTGGTCGACAAGCGGATCGGGCGGCGCGACCAGGCTCAGGCCTGGGTCTGGCGCCTGGCTTCCTACACCAGGGACCTGAACGAAGAGTACGCGGTGCAGCGCTGGCCGGAGACCAAGCGGCTGCTCGGGCTGCTGGTCAACTCCTCCGGCCGCGCGCATGGCCGCAACGCGCGGAGGTTGGTGCACGCGGCGCGCAAACAGGACCGGCGGCTGGCGGTCGCGCTGTTGGCCGCCGCCGTTTCCCACACGCCCGAGGGCGAGGAGGTGCTGCGTGGGGCGCGGATGCGGATGGCGCGGAAACCGTCGGCGATCGCGCGGGAGCTGCTGCGGAACTTCCCCAAGGGCGGTAAGCGGCGACGCAAGCGCACCAGCAAACGGCAGCGAGGCGGCGGCGAGAACGGCGAGGTGGCGGCGGGCGGCGTGGAGGGAAGCGAGGCGCTTGAGGACTCAGGTGGCGAGGAGATGGACCTCGCCGGCGACCAGGGCGAGACGTCTGCCTCCGGCAGCGGCTACGACCAGGCGGCCCAGGTCGTCGACGCCCTCGGCGACGCCTGAGCCCCCGCCCCAGGCGACCTCGCGGCCATGCAGGGCGTCGCGCTCGCGCCAGGCGCTGAGGATGGCGGCGGCATCGGCATCGACCCAGTGCGCCAGCCGCTCGCTCAATCCGCCTGCCGCCCTCGCCCCCGCGGACGGATCGATCTGTCCTTTGGATCGCGACAGATCGCTTCGCCCGCGGCGCGGGGAGTGAGAGGTGAAGAGGGAGACGGCGGTTTGGCGAAGCTCGGGGGAGAACTCGTGCGGCTCGATCGAGAGGTTTAGGCCCACGCCGATCACCGCCCATCCCTCCTGGACACGGGCCTCGATCAGGATGCCGGCCAGCTTGCGCCCGTCGAGCTGGACGTCGTTGGGCCACTTGACGCCGCAGCTGAGGCCCGGCGCCAGGCCCTCGGCTGCCTCGCAGACAGCGAGCGCCGCGGCGAGGGGCAGCAGCGGGCGCTCGCCGAGGGGACGGAGAATCGCCGAGTAAAGGAGTGACCCGCGGCAGGGCGCGGTCCAGGTGCGGCCCTGGCGACCGCGCCCCGCGGTCTGCTCGTCGGCGGTGACCACGGTGCCGTGCGGAGCGCCTGCCGCGGCAAGCTCGCGGGCGCGCGTGTTGGTCGAGTCGGTGCGGGCGAAGTGCCTGTGTGGCGTGCCGAACTCCATCTCATCCCCGAGCGGTCCCATTTCGCCACCCATACCGGGGCCAGATCGGACCGTGGCTGGGGCGGGGCGGGTTCAACCTTTGGGGTTCTGGCCTGCGTCGGTGAGCAGGGCGGCGAGCAGGCCGTCGACATCGTGGCGCTGGGCCTCGACCGCGACCTCCAGCCCGGCGGCACGGGCGGCCTCGCTGGTGACCGGGCCGATGGAGACGACGCGGGCGGCGGCGGGGAAGCGGGCGCCGAGGGCGGCGAGGAGGTTGCCGACGGTCGAGGAGGAGGTGAAGGTCACGTAGTCCGCGGCCCCGGCCATCTCGACCAGCTCGGGGGAAGGGTCCTCCTGCACCGTTTCATACAAAGCGACGACGTCGACCTCCGCTCCCCGCTCTCGCAGGGCCTCGGGGATCACGTCGCGGGCCTCGGCGGCGCGGGCCACGAGTACCCGCCGCCCCTCGAGCTCCACTGCGGCCAGGGACTCGACCAGGGACTCGGCGACGAAACGCCTGGGGATGACGTCGGCTGCGATCCCCTGCTCGGCCAGGGCCCGCGCGGTGGCGGGCCCGGTTGCGGCGACCGTGGCGCCGGCCAGCGCCCGCGCGTCGAGGCCCGCGGCGTCGAGCGCCTGGAACAGCAGTCGCACCGCGTTGGGGCTGGTCAGGCAGATCAGGGAGTACTCGCGGATCGAGCCCACGGCGCTTCGCACCGCCTCGGCTTCGATCCGCGGCTCGATCCGGATCGCCGGCAGCTCGAGGACCTCGGCGCCGAGGTCGCGCAGGGCCCCGGCCAGGCCAGCGGCCTGAGCTCGGGCGCGGGTGACGAGGACGCGACGGCCATGCAGCGGGCGGCGCTCCAGCCAGGCCAGCGCCGCGCGGCGCTTGACCGCCAGGCCGACGACGATCAGCGCCGGGGCGCCGATACCCTCGCGCTCGACCGTGGCCGCGATCGTGGCCAGCGTGGCGGCGACGGTGCGCTGCCCGGCCATCGTGCCGCGCTCTATCGCCGCGGCGGGCTCGCCCGGATCGCGGCCGGCTTCGATCAGCGCTCGGGCGTTCTCCTGCAGCCGCCCCACCCCCATGTAGAAGACGAGGGTCCCGGGAAAGGCGGCCAGCGCCTGCCAGTCGAGCGCCGTCCCTGCCTTGCTCGGGTCCTCGTGGCCGGTGAGGAAGGCAACCGCGGAGGCGTCGTCGCGGTGGGTCACCGGGATCCCGGCATAGGCGGGGGCGGCAACCCCGGCCGTGACCCCGGGGACGACCTCGAACTCGACTCCGGCACCGCGCAGAGCTTCTCCCTCCTCGCCGCCCCGCCCGAAGACAAAGGGGTCTCCGCCCTTGAGCCGCACCACGCTCTTGCCCGCCAGCGCCGCCTCGACCAACCGCTCGCCGATCTCATCCTGGGATGGCGAAGGGGAGCCGGGACGCTTGCCGACGTAGACCAGCTCGGCGTCGGGACGAGCGCCGTTCAGAGCGCCGGGGGGGATCAGCCGGTCATGGAAGATCGCGTCGGCGGAGCCGATCAGCTCCAGCGACCGCGCGGTCATCAGCCCGGGGTCTCCGGGCCCGGCGCCGACCAGGTAGACGACCCCGGGTCGGGGGCTCATGTCTCCTCGGCCCTCGCCAGGATCTCGCGCGCACCCGCGGCCCCGAGGCGCTCGGCGAGCAGCCCGCCGGCCTCGGCGGGGCTGGATGCCTCGCCCTCGAGGTGGTCGCGGATCCACTCGCTGCCGTCGGGGAGGCCGACGAAGGCCTGGATGTAGATCGCCTCCCCCTCGAGGTGGGCATGAACCCCGATCGGCGTCGCGCAGGTCGCCTCCAGCACGGCGACGGCGGCGCGCTCGGCGAGGAGCTCTCGCATCGAGGAATCATCGCCGAGGCGGCTCGCGGCGCGCCAGCCCTCCTCGTTGTCAGGGCTCGCCTGCAGGGCGAGGGCGCCCTGTCCCGCCGCCGGGGTCATCGTCTCCGGCGGGATCGCGAAGGCGGCCTCGGAGTCGCGCCCCAGTCGCCCCAGCCCGGCGGCGGCGAGGACTATCGCGTCCAGCGCCCCGCTGGCCAGCTTGCCCAGGCGCGTGTCGACATTGCCGTGCAGGTCCTCCACTCGCAGGTCGGGTCGGGCGGCGAGCAGCTGAGCGCGGCGTCGCAGGCTGGCGGTCCCGACCCGCGCCCCCTCGGGCACGTCCTCGAGGCAGGAGCCGGGGCCGACCCAGACGTCGCGGGCGTCCTCTCGCCTGGGGACGGCGGCTATCGCCAGCCCCGCGGCCATCTCGGCGGGCAGGTCCTTGGCCGAGTGGACGCCGATATCGGCCAGTTCGTCGATCAGCGCCCGCTCGACCCCGCGCACGAAGCGCGACTTGTCCCCCGGTTCCCCCCCGGAGGAGACCTCGACCAGCGTGGCCTCGCCCAACCACCCGGCGACCTGGCTTGCCTGTGCTCTGGCCAGCAGACTGCTGCGGGTGGCGATTCGAATCATTGAGAAAGGGCGTGTGTGGCCGGGGACCGATCCCGGTGGGAGCGGAACGTCCGCGGCTCTTCGCGGTTAGCCATTGTCGCTGGCCACCAGCGCGGCTGGAGAGTTATGTGGAGCCGCTGGGGGGATGGGCCCGGCGAAGCTCGGTCACCTCGCCCGGCGCCTCAACTTCCGGCTTGGTCTCCGCGCCGAGGCCGAACAGCTCGCGCAGGGCGCTGACGTAGAGGTAGGCGTCGTCGCTGCCCGCCGCGCGCTTCATCCGCAGGGTGGGCTCGTGCAAAAGGCGGGAGGCGATCGCCTTGGCCATCGTCGCCAGGCGCTCGCGGTCGGCCTCGCCCAGACTCTCCCAGCGCGACTCGTTCTCGGAGAGCACGCGGCGAACGATCTCCTCGCCGCGCTCGCGCAGGGCGACGATTGTCGGCACCACCTCCAGCGCGGCGAGCCAGCGTTCGAAGCGGTCCACCTCCGCCTCGATGATCCGCGCGGCGCGCTTCGCCTCGCCCTCGCGGCCGCTGGCGTTACGCTCGACGATCTTCTGCACGTCATCGATGTCGTGGAGGCTGACCCCGGCGACCTCGCGGCAGGCCGGCTCGATATCGCGCGGCACGGCGATATCGACCAACAGCAGCGGACGGCCCCCGCGGGTCGCCATCACCTGGGCGATGTCGTCGCGCTCGACGATGTGGTGGGGAGAGTTGGTCGCCGAGACGACGATGTCGGCCGCCTCGAGCTGTTCGGGCAGCTCATCGAAGCGCACGGCGCCACCGCCGAAGCGCTGGGCCAGCCCGATTGCCCGGTCGTAGCGGCGGTTGGCGACGAAGACGGTGGTGACGCCACGGGCGACAAGCGCTCGAGCGACCAGCTCGGCGGTCTCGCCTGCGCCGATCACCAGGACCCGCTTGTCGGCGAGGTCGTTGAGCGTTTGCTGGGCCAGCCCGACAGCCACCGAGGAGATCGAGACGCCCCTCTCGCTGATCCCGGTCTCCTCCCGCACCCGTCCGCCGGCGGCCAAGGCCCCGCGAAAGAGGCGGTTGAGGATCGGTCCCGTGCCGCCCTCGACCAGAGCCAGCTCGTAGGCGCGTTTGACCTGCCCCTGCACCTCGGCCTCGCCGATGATCATCGAGTCGAGCCCCGAGGTGACGCGGAAGAGATGGCGCGCGGCATCGGTCGAGCGAAGCGAGTAGAGATGGCCGAGCAGCTCGGTGGGTCGGATCTCGGCCTGACGGGTGAGGACGCCGAGCGCGGTCGACTCCGCCTCGACCGGGTCCGAAACGACCAGGTACAGCTCGGTGCGGTTGCAGGTCGAGATCGTGGCCGCCTCGTGAATGCCGGCGGCGGCGGTCAGCTCGCGCAGCGCCCCCACGGCCCGCCCCTCGGTCAGCGAGAGCCGCTCGCGCAGGTCCAGAGGCGCGGTCTTGTGGGAAACGCCGAGCGTCAGCAGCTCAGACATCGGGCGCGCCTCGAGTCGTGGCGCCGGGCCCCCCGACCGCCTCCGGCGGAGCGAGATTGGGATCGGGGCCGGTCTGGGGCTGGGTGGGATCGACGCCCCGCACGCCCGCGGCCGGGCGTCCGGTTGGGACGGGGTTTTGCCTGGTCTCCGCAAACCCCGCCAGCTCGCGCAGTTCCCGCTCGATCCGCTGCAGTTTCGCCGCCATGATCGCGACGTAGACGACGATCAGGACGAGGAACACGATGTAGGCGGCGGCGACGTAGCGGCCGGCTTCGCCAAGGGGCAGCGCGGGCACTCAGCCCACCTCCGGCGCGACCCGCGAGGGGCCGTTGGGAGCGGGGGCGTCGAGCGCTCGGCGCAGACGCTTCACCTGTCCCGAGGCGCTCTTGGCGGTCAGCTCGAACTTGACCAACGTAATCCAGAGCAGGACGATCGCCGCCAGGCAGACGAGAAAGGTGAGCAGCATCGAGTTGGGTAGCCCCCCGTTGGCGGTGGCGAGGACGCGCGGGTGGACGAGGCTCGGGGTCAGCCGGACCGCGAGGAAGTTGAGCGGCACGAAGGCGCCGGCGGTGACGGCGAAGACGGAGGCGTAGCGGGCTTGCCGCTCGGGGTCCTCGATCGCGTAGCGAAAGGGGTAGTAGGTCGCGTATAGGAGGAAGACGATGAGGAAGCTGACCAGGGTCGGCTCTTCCCAAACCCACCAGTGTCCCCAGGAGGCCTTGGCCCAGATCGAGCCGGTGATCAGCACCGCGACGCTGAAGATCACGGATATGTGGATCGAGACGTAGGAGTAGGCGTCCCAGCGGCGCTCGCCGGTGCGCAGGTGGGCGATCGCCAGGAGGCCGCCGACGATATAGCCGGTCAGCGCCGTCATCGCAAGCGGCACGTGCAGGTAGAAGATCTTCTGGATGAAGCCCTGGTTGGCGTCGAGCGGGGCGTAGAAGAAGACCAGGCAGAGCGCCGCGGTGAGGGTCACCACGGTGGCGGTGGAGAGGGTCTTTAAGCCGAAGCCGAACGAGGTCACCGGCCGATTCCCGCCGTGGGGTGGAGACGAGGCTCCAGTGGGTCTTGTCCTTTGCCGTGCATGCGTCTCTCGCGGTGGGTGGGCGGCCGCCTGCTCAGTCCTCCAGGAGGAAGTCGAACACCGCGTATCCGACCAGGAGGAAGATCAGATCGTATAGCGCGAGGATCGCGAGCCAGGTGCCGAAGCGGTGGTAGCCGGGGCCGCCGACGGCCATCAGCGGCTCGGTGGCGCCTGTGGCGGCGATCATCAGCGGCACCACCAGGGGCAGGAGGACGAGCGGGACCAGCAGATCGCGGGCGCGCGAGTTGACCGCCATGGAGGAGATCAGGGTGCCGGTCGCGGCGAGGCCCAGGTCGGCGAGGAGGGCGACCGCGGCGAGCGGCACCAGGGCCGCGGGGGAGCGAAGGAAGAAGAGGGCGAAGATCGGCACGGCGATCAGCTCCAGGACGATCAGGTAAACGAGCAGCGCCGCGGCCTTTGCGGCGAAGAGAGCGGTGCGGTCGATGGGGGCCAGGCGGATCGCGTCAAAGCCCCCCTCCTCGCGCTCGGCGACGAAGAGCCGGTTGATGCCGAGCACCGCGGCGAAGAGCAGCGTCGCCCAGAGGACGCCGGCGGCGAGGCTGCCGAAGAGAGCGGTGCGGTCGAGCCCGAAGCGGAAGATGACGAAGGTGGTGACGGAGAAGAGGGCCATCGCCGGAACCGATTGCAGGGTGCGCAGCTCCGAGCGCAGGTCCTTGGCCAGGATCGCCGCGAAGGCAGACATCAGCAACCGCGCCCCGCGCGTGGCGCGGGGGGCCGGGGTTGGAAGCCTGCTCGCTCGGCGCGCATTTTCACCTCGCGCCGAGGTGCAGCACCTGATCTGCCTCTGGCAGGTAGCGCTCCGGGTCGTGGGTGACGAGGACCCGGGTCCGCCCGCTGCCGGGGCCGATCAGGGCCCGGACGGAGAGGCGACCCTCGGCGTCGAGGTTGGAATCAGGCTCGTCGAGCAGCAGCAGCTCGGGCTCGTGCAGCACGCAGCGGCAGATCGCCAGCCGCTGGCGCATCCCGGCGGAGAGCGTCGCGACACGCTCATCGGCGCGACGCTCCACGCCGGCGACCTCCAGCAGCTCGTCGATCCGCGCCTCGGCCCCACGGCGCTCGATCCGGTGCAGCCTGGCGTGGAAGCGCAGGTTCTCGCGTCCGCTCAGGTCGCGGTAGAGCAGCGGCTCGTGTCCGAGGAAGCCGACCTTTCCCCGCAGCTTCCAGGATTCCCCGGGCAGCGAGCAGCCCAGCACGCTGGCCTCACCTGAGGTTGGGCGCAGCAGGGTGGCAAGGATGCGAAGCAGCGTCGTCTTCCCCGCGCCGTTGGGCCCGAGTACGGCCAGAGACTCGGCCTTTCCCAACTCGAACTCGACTCCGGCCAGCGCGGTGCTCTCGCCGTAGTCCCTCCGCAGCGCCGCTACCGCTACGGCCGGTTCGCTCAACGTCGCTTGCGCAGGGTGCGGGCGCCCACCTCGAGCAGCGGCCTGGCGCCCTCGCGCAGCGCCTGGGTGCGGGTCGCTCCCCTGCCGTAGAGCAGCCTCGCCGAGGCGCGCACCGCTTCGCCCAGGGTGCGGTCATAGGGGTGCCACCAAAAGTCGCGGGTGAGGCCCGGCTCCCAGGCGTTCATCTTGATGTTGACGCATTCATAGAAGCCGAATTTGGAGTGCGAGCGGCCAACGCCGGAGTCCTTGACCCCGCCCCAGGAGCACTGGCAGGCGCCGTGACTGAAGGAGTGGTCGTTGACCCAGACCATGCCCGACTGGATGCGGCGGGCGATGCGCTCGCCCTTCTGGCGGTCCTTGGTCCAGACCGAGGCGCCGAGGCCGAACTGGGAGTCGTTGGCCAGGTCGATCGCCTCCTGCTCGCCATCGACGATGACGATCGGCAGCACGGGACCGAAGATCTCCTCGCGCATGATCCGCATCTGGTGGGTGACGCCGACGAGAACCGTGGGGGCGATGAACCTTCCGCTCAGGCCCTCGACCTCGGTGGGCCCGCCGCAGAGCTTGGTGGCGCCGGAGGCCACGGCGTCTTCGATCAACTCGACGACGACCGCGTACTGGGAGTCGGCCGTCATCGGGCCGATCTCCGTCTCCCACTCGGCGGGGTTGCCGAGGCGCAGCCTCTGCGCATCGCGGGTCACGCCCTCGACGAAGCGCTCGGCTACCTCGCGCAGCACATAGACGCGCTCGATGCCCGAGCAGGTCTGGCCGGCGTTGGCGAAGCCGCCCCAAACGGCGCCCGCGATCGCGTTGTCGAGATCGGCGTCGGCGCAGACGATCATCGGGTCCTTGCCCCCCAACTCGAGCACCGAACCCTTGAGTCGCTGCGCGCAAACCTCGCCGACCTTGCGCCCGACCTCGACCGAACCGGTGAAGAAGACCTTGCCGACGCTGGACTTTGCCAGCGCATCGCCGACCGCACCGCCGCCATGGATCACCCGGACCAGGCCCTCGGGCACCCCACCCTTCTCAAAGACGCGGCGGATCGCCTCTCCCAGCAGCGGGGTGAGGCTGGCGGGCTTGAGGACGACGCCGTTGCCCGCCATCAGCGCGATCGCGACCTCTCCGAAGGGGATTGACCAGGGGTAGTTCCAGGGAGCGATCACGCCGACCACCCCGATCGGCTCGTAGCTGAAGTGGCCTTTCTTGCTCAGGGTGAAGGCCTGGGTCATCCGCACCTTCTCCTCGCCGAGGATCTTCGGGCCGGCCTTCGCGCACCAGTGCAGGGCATCGACGGTCGGCAGCAGCTCCATCGTGTAGGCCTCGGTGCGCGGCTTACCCTGCTCGGCGACCAGCAGGTCGGCGATCTCGTCGATCTCGTCGAGCAGGGCGTCGGCGCTGCGGCGCATGTAGCGGCCGCGGCCGGCCAAGCCCAGCTCGGCCCAGACGGGCTGGATGCGGGCGACGTCGTCGACCACCGCCTGGACCTGATCGGGGGTGATCGTGGCCACCGAGCCGACGAGCTCCCCCGTCGCAGGGTTAAACGACTCGAGGGTGGACTGGGCGGGGGGGCTCTGCGTTGCGCTCTCCATGGCGCGATTCTACGCTCACGCTCGCTTTTCGCACTCGATAGGCAGCCCGCCCACCCGTAACGTGTTGTCTGAGGCCCACGGTGTTTGAGGGGGTGGAGGGGAAATCCGCGAAGCGCGGATCAGGATGCCCGGCCGCGCCGGCGTCCATACTCAGGACGTGGACCGGCTCTTTGACGCCGAGACGGCTCGGCCGGCGCGGGAATCCGTCGCCCAGGCTCCGCTGGCGGTGCGCATGAGGCCGCGTGGCCTCGATCAGCTGGTCGGGCAGGAGCATGTGCTTGGGCCCGGTTCGGCGCTGCGGACCGCGATCGAGAGCGGCCATCCGCACAGCGCGATCCTGCACGGGCCGCCGGGGTCGGGGAAGACGACGCTGGCGCGGATCGCCGCGGCGGGCGCGGAGGGGGCCTTCGAGGAGGAGTCGGCGGTCAACGCCGGTCGGGCCGAGATCCGGGCCGCGATCGATCGGGCCCGCGAGCGGCGGCAGGCCACCGGGCGACCGACCGTGCTCTTCCTCGACGAGATCCACCGCTTCAACAAGGCCCAGCAGGACGCCCTGCTGCCGGCGGTGGAGGAGGGGCTGCTGACGCTGATCGGAGCGACGACCGAGAACCCCTACTTCGAGGTCAACTCGGCGCTGCTCTCCCGCTGCCAGGTGTATGAGCTGCGCCCCCTGGAGCCCGAGCGGGTGGAAGCGCTTCTGCGGCGGGCCCTGGAGGATCCGGAGCGGGGCATCGCGGATCCGCCGCCGGTGGAGGCCTCGGCGCTGGAGATGCTCGCGCGCCGCTCGGCAGGGGACGCGCGGGTCGCGCTCTCCGCCCTGGAGCGGGCGGTGGGGAGGTCCGGTGGCGCCCCGATCGATGTGGCTGCGATCGAGGACGCGATTCAGCGCAAGGCACTTGATTATGACCGCGAGGGGGACCGCCACTACGACTGCATCTCGGCCTGGATCAAGGCCACCCGGGGCTCCGACGTCGACGCCTCCCTCTACTACCTGGCGGTGATGTTGGAGGGCGGTGAGGACCCGCGCTTTATCGCCCGCCGGATGGTCATCCTCGCCTCCGAGGACGTCGGCAACGCCGATCCTCAGGCCTTGCTGATCGCGGATGCGGCGGCGCGGGCGGTCGACCGGGTGGGGCTGCCGGAGTGCTCGCTGAACCTGGCCCAGGCCGCCGTCTACCTGGCGCTGGCGCCGAAGTCAAACGCCTCCTACAAGGGCCTCTCCGCCGCGCGGGCCGAGGTGCGCGAGAACGGGGCGAGGACGCCGCCCGATTACCTTCGCGACGCTCACTACCCCGGCGCCCAGAAGCTCGGCCGCGGCGGCGGCTACCGCTACTCCCACGACGAACCCGACGGCGTGGGCGATCAGCAGCTGCTACCGCCGGGGCTGGCGGAGCGCTCTTTCTATGCCCCCACCGACCGCGGATTCGAGCTCGAGCTGGGTCGCCGGCTCGAGCGCCTGCGGGAGAGATTTCGCCGGCCATAATTACGGCGCAACTTCCCCCAGGCGTCGGTGTTTCAAAGGCGGCTTTCCAAGCTAAGCCAGGGAGAGCCGACACACCGGCCGGGGGCCTGGACTGGGGGCCTCCGGCCGGACACTTCACAGGGAGGGGTGTCAGCGGCCGCGCCGGGAAGGGTGCGGCCGCCAAGTCTTCCCCCCCCGCCGGGGTCTAGGGTGGGGCGGTGAGCTCCGCACAACCCCTCCGGCTCGGCGGGATGGCCCTGCGCAACGGCCTGCTGATCCATGGGCCGACCCATTGGGCGGCCGCCGTGCGCGATCGCGAGGGGAAGGTCCAGGTCGCCTCGGCGCCGAAGCCGAAGCTGGCACCGCAGCTCGCTGCGCGGATGCCGGGAGTGAGGGGGCCGCTGAAACTCGCCGAGGCGATGGCGGTGCTGCCGCTGGTGCGCCGTCGTTTGCCCGCGGTGCGGCTGCCGTTCGAGAACTGGCGGGTCGTGGCGGCGGTCGGCGCGACCCTGGGGACGACGGCGCTGGTGCGCAGGCGACTGGCCTCCTCGGCGCTGCGCGAGGGGATCGTGCAGGCGATCGGCGTAGTGCCCGCCGTGGTCGCCCTGATGGACCGTGACCTCGCCGCCTACCACGGGGTTGAGCACAAGGCGATTGCCGCCTACGAGCAGGGTGTGGAGGACCCGGCCGGGGTGCCCAAGGAGCACGACCGCTGCGGCTCAAACCTGATCGCGCCGATGATGCTTCTCTCGGCGGGGGGCACGGTGCTGCTGGAGCGGCTGTCCGAGAGCGCCGGCCCCCTCGCCCGCGCCGGGGTGGGACTGGGCGGCGCCTCGCTCGCCGTCGAGATGTTCGCCTGGAGTGACCGCCACCACGACAGCGCGGCGGCGCGCGCCTTCCACGCGCCGGGGCGCGAGATTCAGCGGCTGCTGGCGACCAAGGAGCCGACCGCCGAGCAGCTGGAGGTGGGGGTAGCGGCACTGGCTGAGATCCTCCGCGTCGAGGCCCACTAGACTGCGGCCGCTCGCGGGGTAGGCGGAGGTGAGCAGGTGAGATTTCCGGTGAAGACGAGCGCGATCGAACCAGAGCGGAGCGGGCGGGCGGAATTGTGATTTTCGGCAGGATCGACCACATCGGCGTCGCCGTGGAGGACATCGAGGCTGGGATCGCGCTCTACCGGGAGGGCTTTGAGATGGAGTTGACCCACCGCGAGACGGTCGAGTCCCAGGGCGTCGAGGCGGTCCTTCTCGCGGTTGGAGACGGCCACGTCGAGCTGCTGAGGCCGCTCGGCCCGGAGACGGCGGTCGGCAGGTTTCTGGCCCGCAAGGGTGCCGGCTTGCACCATGTCGCCTATGCGGTCGAGGACATCGACGCGACGCTGGCGCGGGTGGCCGCGGCGGGGATCGAGGCGATCGACTCCGAGCCTCGCGTCGGCATCCGCGACAGCCGCGTCGCCTTCCTCCACCCGCGCTCGACCGGCGGCGTGCTGACCGAGATCGTTGAAGTCAATGATCGCCGAGGAGGGCGCTGATGGCAGACGCACAGCGAGTGGAGATCGGGTTCGAGGGCGGCCAGGTGGTCTCCGTCAGGCTCACCGACGACGACCTCAAGGATCTCCGCAAGCAGCTGGAGAAGGGCGGCTGGCACGACGTCCACACCGACGACGGCGTCCTCGCCCTCTATCTGGGAAAGGTCTCCTTCATCCGCATCGAGTCCGGCGAGCACAGGGTCGGCTTCAGCCGCAGCGACTGATGCTGCGGGCCCTCGTCCTCGGGGCCGGGTTCGGTGGCCTCGAGCTGGCCACCTCCCTGTCGGAGGCCCTGGGCGATGAGGTTGAGGTGACGCTGATCGACAGGGGGGACTCGTTCGTCTTCGGCTTCTCCAAGCTGGACCTGATGTTCGGGCGGACGAGCTCCGAGGCGGTGCGGCTGCCCTACGCCGAGTTCGCCAAGCCGGGGGTGCGGATGGTGCGAGAGACCGTCGCGGCGATCGACCCACGGAGGCAACGGGTCAGCACCGATCGGGGCGAATACGAGGCCGATGCGCTGGTCGTCGCCCTCGGCGCCGACTACGACATGGACGCCACGCCGGGGCTCGCCGAGGGCGGCAACGAGTTCTACTCAGTCGCCGGAGCCGAGCGGCTGGCGCAGCTGCTTCCCACGTTCACCAGGGGGCGGGCCGTCGTCGGCGTCTGCGGGGCGCCGTTCAAGTGTCCGCCCGCACCGAGCGAGGCGGCGCTCTTGCTGCACGACTATCTCGTCGGGCGCGGCGTTCGCCGCGATTGCGAGATCTCCTTCGTCCTGCCACTGCCGAGCCCCGTGCCGCCCTCGCCGGAGACCTCGCAGGCGCTGCTCGCCGCCTTCGCCGAACGCGAGATCGAGTTCCTGCCCGGGGTTCGAATCCTCTCCCTGGACCCGGGACGGGGGGTGGCGGTGCTCGACAACGGCGGCGAGATGCCCTACGACCTCTTCCTCGGCGTTCCCCGGCATCGCGCGCCTGAGGTCGTGATCGAGAGTGGGATGACGGTCGAGGGCTACGTGCCGGTCGATGCGAAAACGCTGGAGACGCGGTTTCCCGGGGTCTATGCGATCGGAGACGTGGCGAACGTCGGCGTGCCGAAGGCGGGGGTTTTCGCCGAGGGCGCGGCGCGGGTCGTCGCCGCGGAGCTGATCGCGCGGGTGCGCGGAGGGGGAGGGCCTGAGCCCTACGACGGCCTCGGGTCCTGCTACGTCGAGTTCGGCGCCGGTCAGGTCGGCCGAGTGGACGTCGACTTCCTCTCCGGGCCCAAGCCGACCGGCGCCTTCCGGCCTCCGTCCAGCGCCCTGGTGGCCGAGAAGGAGCGCTTCGGCGCCAGCAGGCGCGCCCGCTGGTTCGGCCGCTGAGCCCCGCCGCTTCCCCCCAGGGCGCTCAGCTCCCGCCGAGAACGGTCCAGAGCTGGCGCTCGGCCTCCGCCGCGCGGTGGGCGGCGTGGTCGATCTCCCGCCAAAGGGCGCGGTCGGGCTCGTCCCGCTCGCTCGCGGCTCGAAAGGCCAGAGCGAGGTCGGTCCAGCGCGCAGCGGCCCGCGCAGCGAGCGGAGCCTCGGGGCGGCCCGCCTGCTGGAGGAAGCGCGAATAGATCAGGCGGAAGGCACCGCCACCGGTGCCGCGGCGCTCGATCACCTGGTAGCCGAAGCGGGCGCACCACTGCCAATCATCGGCCACCTCGGGCCATGAGCCGGCCTCGGCGGCGAGGCGCTCAACCGCCCCCAGGCCGGCGAACTCGCCGAAGGTCGGTTCGAGCATCTCCTTCGCCGCCCGCTCGATCGCCGCGGGGATCGCGGCTCGAAGACGATCGGGGTCCAGGGCGCCGGCGATGGTGAACATATGGCCCTGGAGCGGGTAGGCGGGGTGGGCGCTGTGGCGCGCCAGGGCGAGATTCTCTAGTCGGGTGCTCTGGGGCTCCTGGAAGCCGGTATCTGCGAGGTAGGCGACCTCGTCGTCGTATCCGGTGAGGACGACCGCGTGGCCCGGGAAGTGGGCCGAGTTGCCGTAGTGGTCGAGGTGGTAGAGGTCGGTGAGCAGGAGGACCGGCGTGCCGGCGTCGACCTCCGCCCGGGCCGCCTCCCAGGCATCGCCCTCGCTCCGGGCGAAGGTGCGCATCTCCAGCGCCGCGCCGGTGAGGTCGCGGAAGCCCTCCTCCAGCCGGGCGGTGCGGCCATTGAACCAGCGGCTTGGGGAGGCCTCTGCGAGGGCGACGTAGTAGAAGCAGGCCCCGGCGCCCAGCCCGAACGCCATCTCCTCGCTGATCTCAGCCCCGTGGTGGGCGAGGAGGTTGCGCAGGGCGGTGGAGCCGCAGTGAAGGCCGGGGGTGTGCCGGTAGCCGGGGACCGAGGGCATGGGGCTGGATCTTGACGGCGGCCGGCCGGGCCCGCGTATCCTGCTCCCGGCCGATGGCAGACCTGGACCTCAGATTGCTGCGCTTGATGCGGACTCGGGGGCACGGGCCGGGGATGGAGGGAGTGATGCAGGCGCTGGGGAGAGCGGGGAACAATGCGGCCGTCTGGGTGGTGCTCGGGTTGGTGCTTGCCGTCATCGATCCCTCGCGCCGGGGGGCGTGGTTGATCTGCGCCGCGCTCGGCCCGCTCGCCATCTGCTTCAACTACGCGATCAAGCGCCTGATCAGGCGGCCGCGGCCGGCACTGGAGGGGCTGCCTCCACTTGGGGGCGCTCCCAGCTCGCTCAGCTTTCCCTCCGCCCATGCGCTCTCCTCCTTTGCCGTGGCGATCGCGATGTTCCGGGTCGATCCGGCCACCGCGGGCGCTCTGGTGGTTGCCCTGACGATCTCGCTCGGGCGCCCCTACCTGGGAATGCACTACCCATCCGACGTGCTGGCCGGCGCTCTTTTTGGCATCGCCCTCGGATTGCTGATCCCACTTTCCCTATGAGCGGCGGAGGCCGCGGCCGATGAAGGTGGGGATCGTCGGGCTGCCCAACGCCGGCAAGTCCACGCTGTTCAACGCGCTGACCAAGGCCGGGGCGCAGACCGGGGACTATCCGTTCACCACGATCGAGCCCAACGTGGCGATCGCCCAGGTGCCCGATGAGCGGCTGGAGCGGGTGGCGGAGACGGTGCGCAGCTCGAAGCTGGTACCGGCGGCGATCTCCTTCCACGACATCGCCGGCTTGGTCAAAGGCGCCGCGGAGGGGGAGGGGCTGGGCAACAGGTTCCTCGCCTCGATCCGGGAGACCGACGCGATCTGCCACGTCCTGCGCTGTCACAGCGACCCCGGTGTGCCGCATCCCGACGGGCGGGTCGACCCGATCGCCGACATCGAGACGATCGAGACCGAGCTGGTGCTCGCCGACTATGAGCAGGTCGAGCGGCGCCTGGAGCGGGTGGGCAAGCAGGCCAAGAGCGGAGACGCCGCCGCGCTCGCCGAGCGGGACTGGCTGGAGGCGGTGCGCGAGGCGCTCGGCGCCGGCCGCCCGGCGCGCTCGGTCCCCGTCCCTGAGGCTGCGCCCAGAGCGCCGCGCCTGCTCCAGGCCCTGACCTTCAAGCCGATTCTCTACGTCGCCAACGTCGAGGAGGGCGACGCCGAGGCGCCGGCGGCCGTCAGGGCCCATGCGGCGGAGGCCGGCGCGGGGGTGGTCGCGGTCAGCGCCCGGATCGAGGCCGAGCTGGCCGAGCTGGATCCCGCCGAGGCGGAGGAGATGCGCAGGTCCTTCGGAGGCGAGGGTTCGGGGCTTGCCCGTCTGGTCCGCGCCTCCTATGACCTGCTCGAGCTGATCACCTTCTTCACCGCCGGTGAGGACAACGAGGCCGTCGCCCGTCCCCTGCCGCGCGGCGCCACGGCCTGGGACGCGGCGGGCACGATCCACACCGAGATCCAGGAGGCCTTCATCAAAGCCGAGGTGGTGGGCTGGGAGCGGCTGGTCGAGTGCGGCGGCTATGTCGGTGCCCGCGACCGCGGCCTGCTGCGCATAGAGGGCCGCGACTACCTGATCCAAGACGGCGACGTGGTCACGATTAAGGTCTGAGGATGGACCAGGGGGCACGCTTCCCAAGTGTTGGGGCGAAGGCCGCGCACTACGAGAGCTTCTACCTCAAGGCCTGCCGGCCTGGGGGTGGCCAGGGGATTTGGATCCGCCACACCGTCCACCGGCGCCCCGGCGCCGAACCGAGCGCCTCGATCTGGTTTACCTTCTTTGACCGGGAGGCATCCGCGCCGCGGGCGACCAAGGCGACGGTGGGGGCCTCGGAGCTATCGGCGCCGCCGGGGTCCTGGATCCGGGTCGGTGGGGCCCAGATCGGGCCCGGCAGGGCTCAGGGCTCGGTCGGCACCGACGCGCTCCTCGCCTCCTGGGACCTCGCCTTCTCCGGCGAGGCAAGGCCCTGCAAGTACCTGCCCGCCGACTGGCTCTACGAGGCGCCCATCCCCCGCACCAAGTTCCTCGCCCCCTACCCGAGCGCCAGCTTCGACGGCCAGCTCAAGCTCGCCGGCGAGACGATCGACATCGCCGGCTGGCCGGGGATGATCGGCCACAACTGGGGCAGCGAGCACGCCGAGCGCTGGCTCTGGCTGGAGGGGACCGGCTTCGCCGGCTCGCCCGGCACCTACTTCGACGCCGGCGCCGCCAGGGTCAGGCTCGGCCGCTGGACGAGCCCCTGGATTCCCTCCGGGATGCTCCTGCTCGAGGGCACGGCCCACCGCCTGGGGGGCCTGCGCCAGATTCGCTCCACCTCGATCAGGGAGTCGCCGATTGCCTGCGAGTTCACCCTTCCAGGCAAGGACATTCGCGTCCGCGGCAGGGTCAGCGCGCCGCAGAAGGACTTCGTCGGTTGGGTCTACGCCGACCCCAGGGGCCCTGAGCACAACACGGTCAACTGCTCGGTCGCCGACCTCGAGCTGACGATCGAGCGCCCCGACGCGCCACCCCAGCAGCTCTCCCTCCCCGCCGGCGCCGCCTACGAGCTCGGCATGAGGGAGGCCGATCACGGAATCCCGCTTCAGCCCTACGCCGACGGTTGAGCAGAGGGCCGGAGCGTCTCTGAGCTCAGCCGACCCGGCGAAAGCTCATCCAGGTGCTGTAGGCGCCGAGCGCGATCTCCAGCTGTTCACCGCTGACCCGCGTGACGCCCCCCGTTCCGTAGAGCCGTGCCCAGACGATCCGGGGCGAGACGCCATGCTGGGTGACGAGGACCCGCCTCAACAACCCCTTCAGGTAGGCGCCCAGCTTTGCGCTGATCGCCGGGCCGCTGAATCGGAGCGTCCAATTCTGCAGCGGGCAGTAGTAGTCGTAGGGATCGGGGACGCCGACCAGATAGGGGATCGGTGGACCGCCGAAGACGTTCTGGACGCTCTCCGTGTGGCCGCCGGAGCAAGCCGAGAAGAAGGTCTCGGCGATCCTCCCCCGGTAGATGACCACCTGCCCCCTGGTCGAATTGGCGGCCAGGTCGGTGCGGGCGGTCTGACTTTCGACTCCCCTGTAGACCTGGCTGCGGGTGTCGGAGTAGAGGTCAAAGCCCGCGCCGCCCACCTGGCCGCTGAGGGCGAAGCTGCGCGAGGCGACGGCCTGGGCTCGAAGCTCGGCCATCGGCCATGAGGGTGGGGACTCGTTGGCGATCACTCCCTTCACGTACTGATCGACCCCGACCGCGTTGACCACGTTCACGCCGCCCCCGTCGCTGGGCGAAATCACCAGCGAGCCGGCGTAGACCCCCAGGCCGGTGACCCTGACGCTGCCGGTTCCTCCTGCCCGCAGCTCGCCGCCGCAGTCGGCCAGCCCCCGCCCGCCGGAGGTGCGCAGCTGGAGGGTTGAGCCGACCGGGTGTACCTGGTAGTCCCGGGTTGGGCTGAGGGCCTTGCCACAGGCGGCGGTGGCGCCGCTGAAGCCGATGTCGCCGCGGGCCTGCTCGAGCAGCACCCTGACCACCGGGCTCGACCCGAGCGTCCCGATCGTCGTTCCGCCGTAGTAGTGGCCGAGAATGAAGCGGTAGCCCCTGCCGTGTCTTGCGTAGCCGTAGGCGCCGTACTGGCTCATCCCCACTCCGTGACCGAAGCCGTGCCCCTGGATGATCCAGGTGACGGCGGCCCGGGCGGCGCTCGGCGCCGCGGCGAGAGCCGTGAGGCAGAGGCAGAGCGGCAGGAGTTTTCTCCGGTCGAGGGGCATCTCTGGTCAGGGATTCGGGATCGGAGAGGAGCGGCCTGCTCTAGTCTGAGGGGAGGCCAAGGCGAGAGGAGATCCGGATGGCGACGCAGACGCTCGAAGCGGTCGATCACAAGCTGCTGGTGGCCGGTGAGTGGGTGGAGACCGGCGTATGGGAGGAGGTGCGCAACCCCTACGACGGGAGCGTGGTGGGGAGGGTCGCGCAGGGCGACGCGTCGACGGTCGAGCGCGCCGTCCTCGCTGCGCATGCGGCCTTCGAGTCCGCCGACTTCCCCCAGCACGCGCGCGCGGCGGTGCTCGACCGCGCCGCCGAGCTGACCGCTCAGCGGGTGGAGGAGCTGGCGCTGACCATCGCCGCCGAGGCGGGCAAGCCGCTGAAGGCCGCCACGGTGGAGGCGCAGCGCTGCGTGGACACGCTCACCTTCTCCGCGGTGGAGGCGCGCAAGCTGACCGGTGGCACGGTGCCGATGGAGGCCTCCTCCGCCGGTGTCGGCAAGCTGGGGGTGATGCTGCGGGTCCCTTATGGGGTGGTCGGCGCGATCAGCCCCTTCAACTTTCCCTTCAATCTCGTGGCCCACAAGCTCGGCCCGGCGATCGCCGCGGGCAACGCGATCGTCCTCAAGCCGGCCGGCCAGACGCCGATCTCGGCGCTGAAGCTGGCGGCGATCCTGCTCGAGGCGGGCCTGCCGGAGGCCTGGCTCAGCGTCGTCCCGGGACCCGGCTCGGTGGTCGGCGAGGCGATCGTCGAGCACCGGCTGACCCGGGCGATCACCTTCACCGGCTCATCGCAGGTCGGCTGGGGAATCCGCAGCCGAGTCCCCCACAAGAAGGTCAACCTGGAGCTGGGCTCAAACGCGCCGCTGATCGTCCACGCCGACGGCGATTGGGAGCTGGCGGCCGATAAGGCGAAGCTGCACGCCTTCTCCCACGCCGGCCAGAGCTGCATCTCGATCCAGCGGGTGCTGGTCCATGACGACGTCGCCGACGCCTTCACCGAGCGTCTGATCGCCAAGGCTGAGGCCCTGCGGGTCGGCGATCCGCTCGATCCCAGGACCGATGTCGGCCCGCTGATCACGCCCCAGGACAGAGACCGGGTCAAGGCCTGGGTCGACGAGGCGCTCGACTCGGGCGCCGAGCTGCTGAGCGGGGGCGAGCTGGTCGACGACGGGCGCTGCCTGGCCCCCACCCTGCTCGGCGCTCCGCCGAGGGAATCCAAGGTCTGGTGCGAGGAGATCTTCGGCCCGGTGGCGACGATCAACCGCTTCTCGGACTTCGAGGCGGCGCTGGAGATGGCGAATGACTCCAAGTTCGGGCTCCAGGCCGGGGTCTTTACCCGCGACATCGGCCGCGGGCTCCAGGCTGCCCGCAAGCTCGATTTCGGCGGGGTCCTGATCAACGAGGTCCCCACCTTTCGCGCCGATCAGCAGCCCTACGGAGGGGTCAAGGACTCGGGCAATACGCGCGAGGGCCCCGCCTACTCCGTTCTGGAGCTGACGGAGGAGCGCTTCATCACCCTCCAGGGCTGAGCCGGCGACGGATTCCGGCCAAGGGCAGCCGACCCTCCCTACCCGTGCGGGCGGGCCAGCTTGCGTTGGTCGAGGGCCTCCTCGAGCACGGCCGGCTCGACGCCCTGCTCCAGCGCCACCTCGCGCAGGGAGCGGCCCGACTCGACTGCCGCCTTGACGATCTGGGCCGCGCGGTCATAGCCGATGTGGGGATTGAGGGCGGTGGCCGTCGCCAGGGTGGCCTCGGCGTGGCGCTCGGTCATCTCCTCGTTGGCCTCGATCCCGGCGACACACTTCTCGTTCAGCAGGCGCGAAGCGGAGGCCAGCAGCTTGATCGAGTCGAGCAGGTTGCGGGCGATCAGCGGCACTCGCACGTTCAGCTCGAACTGGCCCTGGCTGCCGGCCATGGTGATCGCCGTGTCGTTGCCGATCACCTGGGCCGCGACCTGGATCACCACCTCGGGGATCACCGGGTTGACCTTGCCGGGCATGATCGAGGAGCCCTTCTGCAGCTCCGGCAGACGCAGCTCGGCGAGGCCGGCGCGGGGGCCGGAGCCCATCAGCACCAGATCGTTGGCGATCTTGTTGAGGGAGACGGCGTAGACCTTGAGCGCGCCCGAGAGCTCGACCAGGGCGTCGCGGTTGGCCTGTGCCTCGAAGGGGTCCAGCGGGGCGGAGATCGCCAGGCCGCTCCCGGCCGCAAGCTTCTCGCGCACCTTGCCGGCGAACTGGGGGTCGGTGTTTAGCCCGGTCCCGGTCGCGGTGCCGCCGAGCGGGATCTGGCCGACCCGGCGCAGCGTCGCCTCGACCCGCTGGATGCCGAGCCGCACCTGCGCCGCGTAGCCGCCGAACTCCTGGCCGAGGGTTACCGGCACCGCGTCCATCAGGTGGGTGCGGCCGGCCTTGACCACGTCGGCGAAGCGCCTGGACTTCTCCGCCAGCGCCGCCTCCAGGGCGCCCATCGCCGGCAGCAGGTCGTGGGTCACCTCAGCCAGCGCCGCCAGGTGGACGGCGGAGGGGAAGACGTCGTTGGAGGACTGGCCCATGTTGACGTGGTCGTTGGGGTGCGCCCCGCCCCCGGCCAGGTTGGCGATCACCTCGTTGACGTTCGTGTTGGAGGAGGTGCCCGAGCCGGTCTGGAAGACGTCGATCGGGAACTGATCGTCGTGCTCGCCCTCGGCTACCGTGACTCCCGCCGCCGCGATCCGCTCCGCCAGCTCGGCATCGAGGATGCCCAGCTCGGCGTTGGCCTCCGCCGCCGCGCCCTTGATCCGGCCGAGCCAGCGGATCACCGGCAGCGGAACCCGCTCGCCCGAGACCGGGAAGTTGTCGACCGCCTTGGTGGTCTCGCCACCCCACAGCTGCTCGCTCAATTGATCGCCTCCATCGAATTCGTCGTGCCTGCAGCGTATTCGGCCGCGGTTGCGATCGGCCCCCCGGATAGGGTTTGGCCGATGCCCACGGTCCGCGACGCCAGCTTCGACCTGTTCCGCGCGCAGGGGATGACGACGATGTTCGGCAACCCCGGATCCACCGAGCTGCCGATGCTTGCCCAGTTCCCCACCGACCTGCGCTACGTGCTCGGGTTGCAGGAGGCGGTCGTGGTGGGGATGGCCGACGGCTTCGCCCAGGCTTCCGGGCAGACCAGCCTGGTCAACCTCCACACCGCGCCGGGGGTCGGCAACGCGATGGGGGCGATCTTCAACGCGCAGGCCAACCACTCGCCGCTGCTGATCACCGCCGGCCAGCAGGCGCGGGCGCAGATCACCCTGCAGGCGAACCTGACCAACCGCGACGCGACCCGGATGCCGCATCCGCTGGTCAAGTGGGCCTACGAGCCGCCGCGAGCCGAGGACGTGCCGCTCGCCCTGGCCCGCGGCGCCCACCTTGCGTCGCTGCCGCCGAAGGGCCCGGTCTTCGTCTCGCTGCCGATGGACGACTGGTACGCCGAGGTCGACGAGACCGATGCCCGCGAGGCGATCGGGCGCAAGGTGACCGGCCGCGCCGCCGCCGAGGCGGAGGCGGTCAGCCGGCTCGCCGAGCGGCTCGGGGCGGCAAGCAACCCGGTGCTTGTCGCGGGCCCCGACATCGACGCCAGCGGCGCCTGGGCGGTTGCGATCGCCCTGGCCGAGCGCCAGCGCCTGCCGGTCTGGGCGTCCCCCGCCACCGGCGGCTTCCGCCTCGGCTTCCCCGAGGACCATCCCAACTTCCGCGGGGTGCTGCCGCCGGCGATCGGCCCGCTCTCCCAGACCCTTGAGGGCCACGATCTGATCCTCGTCGCCGGCAGCTCGATCTTCCCCTACTACCCCCACATTCCCGGCCCACTGCTGCCCGAGGGGGCGCGGCTGGTGGCAATCACGAGCGATCCCGACGAGGCCGCGCGCGCCCCGATGGGCGACGCGCTGGTCGCCGACGTGAAGCTCACCCTGGAGGCCCTGCTGGAGGCCCTGCCGCAGTCAAGCCGGCCCGCGCCGGAGCCCAACGAGGGGCCGCAGGAGATCCCCGCCGCCGATCCACTCAACCCCTCGACCGTCTTCTCCGCTCTCGCCGAGGTCTTCCCTGAGGACGGAATCGTCGTGCTCGAGTCTCCCTCCAGCACCCTCGCGCTGCGCAACCAGCTGCGGCTCTCGCGGCCGGGGAGCTATTACTTCAGCGCCGGCGGCGGCCTGGGCTTCGGCCTCGCCGCCTCGGTCGGGGTCCAGCTCGCCCAGCCCGCTCGCCCGGTCGTCTGCGTCCTCGGCGAGGGCTCGGCCCAGTATGCGATCACCGCCTTCTGGAGCGCCGTCGCCTACCGCGTGCCGGTCACCTTTCTCGTCCTGCGCAACGCCGAGTACGCGATCCTCAAGTGGTTCGCCGAAATGGAGCAGGTGGAGGGGGCGCCCGGCCTGGACCTGCCCGACCTCGACGTCGCCGCGGTTGCCGAGGGCTACGGCGTCAGCGCCCAGCGGGTCGCGGGGCGCGAGGAGGTCCGTGACGCGTTGGCCAGGGCGCTCGCTTCCTCGGCTCCGGAGCTGGTCGAAATCCCGGTGGCGCCCGGGATGGCGCTGTTTTAGGCAGGCAGCCGAGGATGGGTCTCCTGCAGCGCAATGTCTCCTCCCTCGCACCGGCGGCGGCTGAGCCCGCTCCCGACCGCGCTCCGGATGAGATCGCCGCCGGAGCGGCTCAGCCCCTGCGGGCTGAGCTGGAGGCCCTGCTCGGTGCCGAGCGGGTGCTCGGGCGGGCCAGCGACATCGTCCGCTACGCCTCCGACGCCAGCCCGTACCGCCTTTTCCCCCAGGCGGTTGTGATGGCACACGACGCCGATGATGTGGCCAAGGTGCTGGCCTACGGTCGCCGCTCGGGCATCCCCGTCACCTTCCGCGCCGGCGGGACCAGCCTCAACGGCCAGGGCCAGAGCGACGGAATCCTGGTCGACGTGCGCCGCCATTTCGGCGCCGTCGCGGTGGAGGACGGCGGCGCGATTGCCCGGGTCAAGCCGGGTACGGTTCTGGGCCACGCCAACCGGGTCCTCGCCCCGCACGGGCGCAAGCTCGGCCCCGACCCGGCCAGCACCGAGATCGCCACCGTCGGCGGCGTGGTGGCCAACAACTCGGGAGGGATGCGCTGCGGCGTGGTCCACGATTCCTACTCGACCGTGCGCTCGATGACCTTCGTCCTTCCCTCGGGGACCAAGATCGACACCGCCGCTCCAGGCGCCGCCGAGCGCTTCGCCACCGCGGAGCCAGACCTGGCTGGGGGCCTGGCGGAGATCCGCGACGAGATCCGCGACGACGCTGGGCTGAGCGATCGCATCCGCCGCAAGTTCGAGATCAAGAACACGACCGGTTACAGGCTCTGCGCCTTCCTCGACGCCGACGAGCCGCTGGAGATCTTCCGCCGACTGATCGTCGGCTCCGAGGGCACCCTGGCCTTCATCGCCGAGGTCGTCTTTGAGACCGTCGCACTTCCGGCCCGCACGACCACCGCGTGGGTCCACTTTCCCGGCGTCGATGAGGCGATCGCCCCGGTGCGTGAGCTGGTCGCGACCGGCGCGACCGCGGTGGAGCTGATGGTCGCCCCGGCGCTGATCACCGCCGCCTGGAACATGGTCGGCGCTCCGCCGGAGTGGAAGGAGCTGCCGCCGGAGTCGGCCGTGCTGCTGGTCGAGTTTGGCGCCGCGACGGACGCCGAGCTGGAGGGCTACGTCGAGCGGGCGGGCGAGGTCCTGGCCTCCCACCCGACGATCCAGCCGATCGAATTTAGCCGCGAGGCGGAGGAGATCCAGCTGGCCTGGAGGGTGCGCGAGGGGTTGCACGGCCTGGTCGGCAGGCTGCGCCCGCCCAGCACCGCCTTGATCGTGGAGGACGTCTGCGTGGCGCCCGAGCGGATTGCCGAGGGCGCCCGCGACCTGCAGGCGCTGCTCGGCGAGCACGGTTTCCTCCCCGGCGTCGCCGGCCACGCCTCCGCCGGCAATCTCCACTTCATGCTCACTCCGGACTTCGCCAAGGCCGAGGACCTGGAGCGCTACGAGACCTTCATGTCGAAGCTGGTGGAGCTGATCGTCGACCGCTACGACGGCTCGCTGAAGGCCGAGCACGGCACCGGGATCAACATGGCCCCCTACGTGGAGCGCGAGTGGGGGGAGAAGGCGACCGAGCTGATGTGGCGGGTGAAGCGCCTGGCCGATCCCCAGGGCGTGCTCTCCCCCGGCGTGGTGCTGAATCGCGACCCCGGCGTTCACCTGCGCAACCTGAAAACCACGCCGCCGATCGAGGAGGTCGCCAACAGCTGCGTGGAGTGCGGCTTCTGCGAGCCGGTCTGCCCCAGTCGTAACCTGACCACGACGCCGCGACAGCGGATCGTCCTGCGGCGTGAGATGGCCCGCCAGGCGGCGGGCTCGCCGCTGCAACGGGCCCTGCTGGAGGAGTTTTCCTACCAGGCGCTCGACACCTGTGCCGCCGACGGCTCCTGCCAGCTCGCCTGCCCGGTGGGGATCGACACCGGCGCTCTGGTCAGGGAGCTGCGCCAGGCGCGCCACACCGAGCGCTCCGAGGCGCTGGCGCTTGCCGCCGCCCGGCGCTGGGGCGCGATCGAGGCCCTCTCGCGCGCCGGCCTGCGACTCGGCGCCCCGCTCGCCCGTCGCACCAGGCGCGGCCGCGGGCTGCCGCCGCCGGCCGCCGGGCAGCCGCCGGGGACCGGGCGCGAGGGCGCCGCCGCGCTCTACGTCCCCTCCTGCACCAACCGGATCTTCGGCCGGGGGCCATCGGGCGTGGGCAGCCTGCAGGAGGCGCTGGTCGAGGTCTCGCGTCGGGCCGGACTGCCGGTCTGGATTCCCCCCGATCTGGCGGGCAGCTGCTGCGGGCTGCCGTGGAGCTCGAAGGGCTTTGACCTCGCCCACCGACACAAGGCGAATGAGATGGTCGAGAGGCTCTGGGGCTGGAGCGGCGGGGGAGAGTTGGCGGTCCTGATCGACGCCTCCTCCTGCACCCACGCGGTCGCCGACCCCGGCGATGGCGTTCTCAGCGAGGCCAATGCCCGCCACCTCGCCGGGCTGGAGATCCTCGACTCGGTTACCTGGGCGCAGGAGCGCCTGCTGCCCAGGTTGGAGATTCAGCGCAAGGTCGGCTCCGCCGCCGTCCACCCGAGCTGCGCGACCCGCCGCCTGGGCCTCGCCGCCCGGCTCGGGTCCCTCGCCGGCGCCCTCGCCGAGGAGGTGTACGTGCCGCCCTCGGCGACCTGCTGCGGTTTCGCCGGCGATCGCGGTATCTCGCATCCCGAGCTGAGCGAGGCGGCGACTCGCGATCAGGCCTCCGAGCTTGCGGGGCGCCGTTTCGACGCCCACCTCTGCAGCAACCGCACCTGCGAGATCGGCCTCAGCCGAGCAACCGGGGCGCCCTATGAGTCCGTCGTCTTCCTGCTCGAGCGGCTAAGTCGCGCCTGAGGTACCGCCGTCGAGGGCTCTGGCGTCGAGGTCGCGAATCAGCGCCGCCGCCTTGGCGTTGTTTTCCATCCGGCGGTCGAGCAGCGGGTTGATCACCCCTCGCAGGGCGGAGACGTAGCGCCACCAGCGGGGAACGAAGACCCGGGGTGCCCTCTCTTCGATGCCCCGGACCAGGCCGGCGGCCGCCTCGGCCGGGGTGATTCGCTTCAGCAGGAAGTCCGGCGACAGTTCGCTGACCCGGCCGCCGTCGGGCTGGGCGAAGGCGTCCTGGACCAGTTTGGTGTCGACCCAGCCGAAGTAGGCGGTGGTTGAGCTCGCCCCATGCGGGGCGAGCTCAACCCGCAGGGCGCGGCCAAGTGACTCCACTCCCGACTTGGCGACGGCGTAGGGGCTGTTGCCAAAGCCATTGGCGAAGGCGTAGACGGAGGAGACGACGACCATCTGCCCGCGGCGCTCGACGATCTGGGGCAGCGCCGCCCGCACGGTGCGCCAGACCCCCAGCAGGTCAACCTCGAAAACCCGTTCCCACTCCTCGCCGGAGATCGCGCGGGCGGTGGCGAACCGCGACTGGGCGATCCCGGCGTTGGCGATCGCGATGTCGACTCCGCCGCGCGTCTCGGCGACCTCGGCGACCGCGCGCATCATCGCCGCGGGGTCGGTGACGTCGGCGGCGATCCCGCTGGCGCGCGGGCCGATCCGCTCGGCCGCCTCCTGCGCCTGATCGAGGTCGAGGTCGAGGACCGCGACGGAGGCCCCGTGCAGGTGCAGGAGCCGAGCCGTCTCGAAGCCGATCCCGCGTGCGGCGCCGGTCACCAGCGCAACTTTTCCGTTCAGGTCGTAGCGGGGCACGCAGCGCGCAGACTACCCCCTCCTAGAATCACCTGCTCCCGCTGATGCCCGGCTTTCGCCCCGTAGACCCACGCCAGTCCTTCCCCAAATTGGAGGAGGGGTTGCTGGGGCGCTGGCGCGAGGCCGACGTCTTCCACCGTTCGCTCGCCAAGCGCGAGGACGCCGAGGTCTGGAGCTTCTACGAGGGCCCGCCGACGGCCAATGGACGGCCCGGCTCCCATCACGTCCTCGCCCGGGTCTTCAAGGACGTCTATCCCCGCTACAGGACGATGTGTGGCTACCGGGTTCCGCGCAAGGCGGGCTGGGACTGCCATGGGCTGCCGGTCGAGCTGGAGGTCGAAAAGCAGCTCGGCATCACCTCCAAGCAGGAGATCGAGGAGTACGGGATCGACCGGTTCAATGAGCGCTGCCGGGCATCGGTCTTCGAGTACGTCGAGGAGTGGAACCGACTGACCGAGCGGATCGCCTTCTGGATCGACCTCGAGGACCCCTACGTCACCCTGGACAACGACTACATCGAGTCCGTCTGGTGGTCGCTGCGAAAGATCTGGGAGGACGGCCGCCTCTATGAGGGCCACCGGGTCGTCCCCTACTGCCCGCGCTGCGGCACGGCCCTCTCCTCGCATGAGGTGGCCCTCGGCTACAAAGACGTCGAGGACCCCTCGATCTACATCAAGCTCGCGCTCAGCGCCCCGGCGCCCGCGAGGCCGGAGGGATCAGCCATCGATCCGGCGTCGGTCTCGCCTCCGGCGCCGGGCGGGTCAGTCGAGTACCTGCTGATTTGGACCACCACTCCCTGGACCCTGCCCGGCAACGTCGCGGTCGCGGTCTCACCGGAGGTGACCTATGTCAAGGCGCGGGTTGGAGAGGAGACGCTGATCCTCGCCGAGGCGCTGGTGGAGAAGGTGCTGGGCGAGGGAGTCCAGATCGTCGGCCGCCTCCCCGGACGGGACCTCGTCGGCCTGCAGTACGAGGGCCCGATCTTCGATCTCAGCGACCGTGAGCCCGGCGGCTATCCGCTGATCGCCGGCGACTTCGTCACCACCGAGGACGGCACCGGCCTGGTCCACATCGCCCCGGCCTTCGGCGAGGAGGACTTCGAAGCCTCGATCGCCAGCGGCATCTACAACCCCGCCGACGGGCCGCAGTCCCTCTACAACCCGGTGCGCCCTGATGGCACCTTCGACCAGCGCGTCACCGGCTTTGAGGGGCGCTTCGTCAAGGACCCCGAGCTCACGCGCGAGTTGATCACCTCGCTGCAGGAGCGCGGCCTGCTCTTTCGCCAGCAGGCCTACGAGCATTCCTATCCCCACTGTTGGCGCTGCGCGACGCCGCTGATCTACTACGCGACGTCGAGCTGGTACGTGCGCACCTCCGAGGTCAGGGACCGCCTGCTCGCCAACAACGAGGCGATCGGCTGGCACCCCGCCCACATCAAGCACGGCCGCTTCGGCAAATGGCTGGAGGGCAACGTCGACTGGGCGCTTTCCCGCGACCGCTACTGGGGGACGCCGCTGCCGGTCTGGCGTTGCGCCGAGCCGGGGTGCGGCGAGCTGTTCTGCGCCGGCTCGGTCGCCGAACTGCGCCAGCGCTCCGGCGCTGAGACTCCCGCGGACCTGCACCGCCCCTACATCGACGAGGTGACCGTCGATTGCCAGGGCTGCGGCGGCGAGATGCGCCGGGTCGACTCGGTGATCGACGCCTGGTATGACAGCGGCGCGATGCCCTTCGCCCAGTTGCACTACCCGTTCGAGAACGAGGCGGAGTTCGAGGAGCGCTTCCCGGCCGACTTCATCTGCGAGGCGATCGACCAGACACGCGGCTGGTTCTACACCCTGCTGGCCGAGTCGACGCTGCTCTTCGACACCTCCAGCTACCGCAACTGCGTCTGCCTCGGCCTGATCCTCGACCCCGAGGGACAGAAGATGTCAAAGAGCCGCGGCAATGTGGTCGAGCCCTGGGAGGTGATCGAGGCCCACGGCGCCGACGCCTTCCGCTGGTACTACTTGACCGCGCAGCAGCCCTGGTCCGGATACCGCTTCTCGCTCGACACGGTGGGCGAATCGGTGCGTCAGTTCATGCTCACCCTCTGGAACACCTACTCCTTCTGGGTGCTCTACGCAAACGCCGAGAGGCTCGCCCCTTCGGACTTCGACACATATACCGCCGCCCCGGCGAGGCCGCGGGACTCAGATTTGGATCCGCCGCCGCTGCCGCCTGCGGGGGAGGGCGGGAATGATCTGGATCGCTGGGTGCTGTCGCGCCTCCAGCACACCGTATCCACGGTGCGTGAGCGGATGGACTCCTTCGACTGCACCGCCGCCGGGCGGGCGATCGCCGAATACGTGGAGGAGCTCTCCAACTGGTACGTGCGGCTATCGCGGCGACGCTTCTGGGAGGGGGACCGCGCCGCCTTCGCCACCCTTCGTCACTGCCTTCTGCAGACCGCCGCCCTGCTTGCCCCTTTCACCCCCTTTCTCGCCGAGGAGATCCACCTCAACCTCCTCTGGGGAGAGGGGGAGGAGCCCGGCGAGATGCCCGACTCGGTTCACCTTCGGGACTTCCCCCTGCCCGATCCGGCGCTTGCCGACCCCGAGCTGGAGACCGCGATGGAGGCGGTCCGCCGCACCGTCGAGCTGGGCCGCGCCGCCCGCGCCCAGGCCAAGGCTAAGGTGCGCCAGCCCTTGCGCCGCGCGGTGATCGTCGCCAGCGGCGCCGAGCGCGCGGCGATCGAGGCGCGCGCCGGCCTCATCACCGCCGAGCTGAACGTGAAGGAGCTCGACTTCGTCTCCGAGGAGGCCGACCTCCTCAGTTACGCGGTCAAGCCCAACTACCGTGCCCTGGGGCCTCGCTTCGGCAAGCGGATGCCACAGGTGGCCGCTGCGGTCGAGGCGCTCGATCCGCTCCACGTGGCCAGGGCGATGGCAGACGGCGGGGAGATCGGCATATCCGTCGACGGCGACGAGCACACCCTCGGCGCCGAGGAGATCACCCTCGCCCTGCAGCCGCTCGATGGCTATGAGGTCGAGGCCGAGGCCGGTCACGCGGTCGCCTTGGCGCTCCAGCTCGACGACGAGCTGCGGCGCGAGGGCCTGGCCCGGGAGATCCTCCACGCCGTCCAGAACGCCCGCAAAGCGGCCGGGCTGGAGATCACCGACCGGATCGAGCTGTCCCTCGCCGGAGATCCGGAGTTGATCGAGGCAGCTCGAGCCCACGAGGCCTATCTCGCCGCCGAGGCTCTGGCCACCTCGGTTGCCTACGACGCCGACGCGGGCGCGGCGGCCACGATCGAGGGCCGCGAGCTGCGCATCGGCCTCAGCCGCGCCTGAAACCAAGGATCAAAGCTCCGCCCCTCACCTGATCGGGCTCCCTCCCCCCAGCTGGCCGCGGGACCGACCATCCGAATGGAGCCGGAGGGCCCGCGGCGAAACGGCCCGCGCTGGGACCCGATCCCTGGCCAAAACGGCGCCGGGCTAATCGGAGGGCTCGCCGATGATGAAGTCCGACTTCGGCGAGTCGGAGAACTTCACCCAGCAGTGCTCGGGAGCCGCACCGGCCACCTCCACCAGCGCCGCCTCGATGCGCTTGGCGATCTCCGCCTTCTGCTCGTCGGTTCGCCCCTCGAACCAGTGAACGTGGACGAACGGCATCGCTGCAGGGAGCCCGCCTCGCCCTAGGCGAGTGCCGGCTCGAGCTCGGCCTCGAGGCGTCGCTTGGGCATCGCCCCGACGACTTTCTTGGCGATCGCGCCGTCCTTGAAGAGGATCATGGTCGGGATTGAGAGCACTTCGTATTGGGCGGCGCTCTGCTGGTTCTCATCGACGTTGAGGCTGAGGATGTTGAGGTCCTCCCGCTCGCCGTCGATCTCCTCGAGGACCGGGTGGACGACCCGGCAGGGCCCGCACCAGGGGGCCCAGAAATCGACCAGGACCGGGCCCTCGGCCTCTAGGACCTGGGACTTAAAGGTGGCGTCTGTCACGTCGCGGAGTTTGCCTGTCACTGGAATCGCTCTCCTGGGTGTCGAGGTTCAGGCGCTCAAGCGCCCAATACTTCAAAAAGTATAGCGGGGTCCTGCAGCGGTAGTGGGTCAGTTTGAATCTAAAGATTGAAAGGAGCGCATTTGTCCCGCATAATTGAGGCTGACGGCGCCCGTGAGGGCCTTCGCCCAGTATTCTCCCCGCGCTCCCTACCGGACCCCGATGCAATGTCCCTTGAGCAAGCCCTAACGATGTATAAAGCCCTGGCTGAGGCGGATAGATCGCCGATCCTAGAGCGGACCCACCCTGGGGCATATCGGATTACCCTTGAGTTCGGGGAGGCCACGGACGGCCAGCTAACCACCGCCTTTGAGCAAATCAAGGCGACCCACCCCGAGGCGCGAATCATCGCCTCAGACGGCCTCATAGCCGTTTCCTAGAGAGCCTTCGGCTCAGAGAATCCGCTGAGGCCCCCGCGCCCGGCCCTAGAATGGAGCGTCATGGCTGATTTCAACCAGATCGCCCATCGCATAGTCCGCGAAGCAAGCGATCCCGATATACCCCGGACGCTCCCCAAGGACGGCTCACGCGGCTCTAAGGGGGGCTCTGCGCGTGCTCAGAAGCTGACGCCCGAGCGGCGATCCGAGATCGCCAAAACGGCTGCCGCCGCTCGCTGGGACCTGAAAGCCAACTTGGACGCCCGCAAAGCCAAGGCGGCCAAGATGCGGGCTAAGCGGGCAGCGGGGTCCACCAAGGGCATCTAGCGCTGGTCAAGTGCCATCTGCGGGCTCGTCGATGGCACGGAGGACTCCTTTGGCCTTGGCGGCGTAGAGCTTCTGCCATTGCTCACAGAACTGGCGGTTCCCCCTACGTAGCCACGTCACCGTGTCCCGTACCTCTTGCCACATGAGCACCGTCACGAAAACCAACGGCTCGGCGGCCTTGGGGTCGAGGAATTGAGCGTTGTACTCATTCGCGCTCTCCTCGTAAAAGTTCAGGACCGTTTGGACTGCGGCCCGCTCGGAGTCGGATACCCCATGCCAAATTGCATTGCCATCCGCTCCCTTCTCCTTGAACCTTAGAAAGACGCGCTCTGCCTCGATGGAAGTCTCGGCGAAGGACCGACTGTTAAAAGTGGTCAGATGGTCGTATGCTCTGCGTCGGCGCGCGATTCTCCGCTGCTCATCGATCTGGGTCCTTGTTAAGAAGCCACCTACGATGGCGGCGACCACCAGCGCGACCGTGGCGACCGCCACAACCACCGTTGCGACATCGCTTAGAGCGCTCAGGTGTATTACCGAGAGCGAAATCAACTGAGGGCAGAATAGTCTGTATCATTTGAATTCAATGGCCCCCTTCCCACTCCCCAGGCCACCCATCCCCGAGATTCCCGAGTAGTTCGGGCCGGTAGCCCCCGCGCTCACGCTCTCAACTGAGCGGATGGCGCTAGTTGTCCAGCAGCGCCGCAATCTCCTTGGTCGTCCAGATGTGGTCCGCGATACCCGCCGCCATCGCAGGGGTCCGGGGATACGGGGTCTTGAGTGTTTCGTGCGGCCTGGCGAAGTTGTAGTGCATGAAATGCAGGGAAGTTGCGAAGGCCAAGTTCTCGACCTTGCGCGAGAAGCCGTTTGTCAGCCGCGTGAAGCGGCGCATCCCCATCCGCATCGTCAAGTTCTGCCGCTCGACGTAGGAGGTCGAGACCCGTGAGCGCGCCGGATTGCCCTTGAGGCGGCGGACCTTGATTCCCGTGCAGATCGGCGGACTGTATTTGTGGTCGGCGTTGGGATCTACGCTGTAGGTCTTCTGGATCTGCGCGTAGTCGATCTGCTGTTTGAAGGCAGGGCCGACGGTTGATGCATACATGCTGTGGCCGTCCGTGCTTAGCTGGATTCGGTTCGCCATGCGGCTCGCCAGATCGCGCAGGAAAACGTCTGCATCGTCTGCGGTGCGCTCGCCGACCAGCCACGCCGGGATCAGCTTGGTATCGGCGTCAATCGCCGTGAACGTCCAGACATCGCCGTATCCGGGCATCCCCTTGAACTGCTCGGGCACATTTTTCTGCTTGGCATAACAGAAGGCCCACAGCTCATCAACCTCGATGACTTTGCAGGGGAGGTCGCGCATAACGCGGTCTTGGTAGTCCTCGCAGCCCTTGCCGAGATCAACGATCAGTTTCGTAATCGTGTTCTTGGCTGCGCCCGTCATGCGGACCGTGGCGCGGATGCTGTTCCCCTCGACCAGTGCGGCGATGACCTGAGCGCGTTTCTCGATGGTCAGCCTGTTCATACTGACCATTATGCTTGCGTCGTCGGACGGAAAAGTAGCGCCGAAATCGTTGCTAGGCTTCTTGATGGCTAGAACGGTGCCCCAGTTTTGGAGGCAGCGATTCTTTTGAGGAAGGGCAACGAGGCGAGACCTCGAAGTCCTTCCTTGCGAAAAGACGCCCGGCGACTTTCGCCGCCGGGCGGTACTACTGGGTATTACTTGATACGGGTGGCCATCCGGTCAATGACGCGAACAGCCTGCACCAGCGCTATGGCTAGAACGGTGCAGTCAGACATGGCCGACCTCCTTTCTCATCGCTTACGGGCCCTGACTGGCCCCCTTGCTCATAGGGCCGTCATTGGCTTTCAGCGACAGCAGGTGCCGTCTAGCAGCGCTTGGCAACCAGTCTAAAAGCGCCCCCGGCGGATTCCGAGCGAATTAGTCGGAGTTGAGCAACCCACGCTGAAGTCGGATAAATTGAGCCCCAATGGGTCAGGTAGGCCGCTACTACGCGAAGGAAAGCGGCGAGTGGGTTAAGGCGGTCTTCATGGCGGTGCTTTTCATCCTGCTCATCGGCGTCATCCTCGCCGTTCTTGCCCTGGCCCTCGTTGTGATGATGGTTGGCGGCATGATCTGGCTCATTGGGATCGGCGTCGAAGCGATGAGCAAGGGTGAGCGAGGCAAGGGGCTGACAGGCGCCGGGAGGTCCACCTCAGACTT
>Ga0307372_10002005_pt1 | contig 34383 bp, 33 predicted proteins | sample OX1MG_FD_202533 | JGI IMG/M metagenome (GOLD analysis project Ga0307372, IMG submission 202533) | Soil microbial communities from Risofladan, Vaasa, Finland - OX-1 | ecosystem: Environmental > Terrestrial > Soil > Coastal area > Acid sulfate soil | place: Finland: Risofladan, Vaasa | collected... | reverse complement strand
TCAGCCGCCGGTGACCCGATTCACAAACTGGTTTTCGGCGATGGTGGAGATCAGCGCCAGGCAGGTGGTCAGGGTGAAGATAAGCATGACGGGTATCACTACCTTCGGCCAAGAGCGCTGCGCTTCACCGGAGAAGCTGATGAAGGCGGCACAGCCCAGATAGGCGGCTCCGAGCAACATCACCGACGCCAGGGTGAAGATCGTCAGGCCGGGGACCGCTCCGAACGCAGACATGCCGTCCTCCTATACAAGTCGCATCTGCACAGTAGTGAACTCGATCGACGGTACCGTTGTCAACTGGAGTCAGATCGGGCGTGCCCGACTCCAGTCTCCTGTCGTTCTATTGCTGAGCGTAGAAGGGGCTGAGCAATGTGTCAAGGCTCTTGGCAACGGCTGGCGAACCTCAGCGAACCTTGCGGTTCGCAGCCGGCTCGCCAGCGCGTGGGGATAGGGTCAGGGGGCAGGAACCCGACTGCGCGGTCAAGTTTCCTGTTCTCCGCCTCAGTTCAGTCAGCGGGACCCCAAACGGTTGACACACCCGATGTCGTCGGTGTAGCCTCGTCCTCGTCTTGGGAAACGAGAGAGGGTGCCATCGTCAGCTGACGTCGAGTTCGGCGTGTCTGATGGCACCACTACCGGGAGGGGAAGATCCTCAATGAGCGTCGGAAGGAAGCTGTTCATCGCCGGTGCAAGTCTCCTCATCGGAATCGTGGGACTCGCCCTGTACGTCACGATCTGGCTCTCCTACAACCCTGAGACGATCGTCCCGCCAGCCACGACCAACTCCTCCGGCCAGGTCAGCAGCAATCTCTTTCTGGCGACGACCGGGTCAATCGACTTTGGTACTCACCCCAGTTGGGTGGCCTACCTGATCCGCCACGACGGGAAGTGGGTCAACTCGACGGTCTGGCGTGTGCCCGCGCACTCGGTGGTCCACGTGACGATCTGGGAATATGACAGCGAGACCGGGCTCCGCAACCCCTTCATCAGCATGGTGCGGGGCACAGTCGGCGGAGTCGAGTACTTCGACGGTAAGGCGGTCCGCTACCTGAATCCCAACCTGCCGGCTCACACCTTCTCGATTCCCGAACTCGGCCTGAACGTCCCGCTGGCGGGGATCACCCAGTCAGCCTATCCGGCGGACATGACCAATCCTCACAACACCCACCAAACCATCTCGTTCTCGTTCAAAACGGGGGCTCCCGAAACCGTGCATTGGCAGTGCTTCGTACCATGCGCAGCTGGCTACCTGTTCGGCAATGGTGGGCCGATGCAGACCGTCGGCTACATGGACGGCTACCTAAAGATCGTCTGACCCGAGCTGTCGGCCCCTTAGGGTCGCTCTAGTACCAACTGAACCAAAGGAGATCGGTAACTTGACCAATCGACGGCACCTCGTCATCCCGGGGCTCATCGTCGCGGTCTTGTCCCTGATCTGGGACCTCTTGGTTGCGCTCGTACTACACATTCCGCCCGGCTACGCGACCACCACGGCCGCTGACCAGACGGTAACCAGCCAAGTGTTCGCCATCATCGCTGGGGACATCGGGATGGCCGTCGTGGCTTATGGTCTCTATTTCGCGATCCTGTTCAGTCGCCAGGGTCGGACCGCTGAGCCGCAGGCCGGCGTCCGGGCCCCGTCCAACGTACCGTTGCAGGTGGGTTGGATCAGCTCGTGCATCGTCTTGGTGATGTTCGCCGCGGGCTTTGGTGTGGTCGAGCTTGAGGGCCAGACTGATCCAGCCCTAGTTGTCCCGGCGTCCGCGCTGGCGTCCGGAGCCCAGCATCACCCGTTTATCGTCCAGGTGATCGGTCAGCAGTGGCAGTTCACCTACCGCTATCCGCAGTACGGGGGATTTGAGTCCCAGCAACTGCGAATCCCCACTGGCCGACTGATCCAGTTCGATGTCACCTCGCTGGATGTGACGCATCAGTTCTGGGCCTATCAGCTCGGGGTCAAGCTTGACGCAAACCAGGGAATCAACAACATCGGGTATACCTATGTCGCGTCGCCTACCATCATCAATGTGCGCTGCGGTGAGCTATGCGGTCTCTGGCACGGGTACATGACCGACGTCGGCTCCCAAGCGGGGGAGGCGCTGGCCCCGGCGGCGTTCGCGTCGTGGCTCAGCTACGCCGAGGCCACGTACGGACCTGAGACCAAGGACCTGCCCAAATTCGCTCTGACGTATTATCCGGCGCCTGTGGTCTGGGGATGAGAGTGAAATCTGGCCCGTTCGTTAGACCAGTCATTCGGCCGAGATTCGCGGAGGACAGGAGCATTGCGATGGGGAGAGAGACTTGAGCCAGACAGCGATCGCTAGTGGCCGGGCGCCGGTTCGTTTTTCGCCTCGGCGTCTGTTCCTGACCCAGAACTTGGTGACCGCGATCATCGTGGGGATCGTGGTAGGGGCAGTCGCCTACTGGATCGGGGCTCAGCTGGACACCACCGACAATGGAAACGGTGGAATCCTGCTGGGTTACTTGGTCGGTTCCGCTGGCTTTCTGGTCACGCTCGGCTTCGCGAACGATGTGATCCTTCGCCTCCGGGGCCGTCCGAGCGCCAGCATAGTGAAGACCGCCGAGTCCAAGGGTTGGACCGAATTCTTCGGCATCTCCTTGGACCATAAGGTGGTCGGCATACAGTTCGGTGTCGCAGTCGTGCTGATGTTCTTCCTGGCTGGATTCCAGGCGATGATGATCCGGACGGAATTCCTGTTCCCCAACGGTGGTGGCCCTTGGCCGGCAGGTCAGTACGAAACCCTGGTGGGGTTGCACGGCCTGCTGATGATGTTCGTGGCGACCCTGGTGATCATCGGTGCCTTCGGGAACTACTTCATCCCGATCATGATCGGCGCCAAGCGAATGGCGTTCCCACGGCTGGAGTCATTCGCTTTCTGGCTGGTCCCGCTCGGAGCCCTGATCATGTACTCGACAATCTTTGCCGGATTCGGCGGCGGGTTCCCGACCGGCTGGTGGCTCTACGCGCCCCTCTCGGTGGAGGCTCGTATCGGAATGGACGGGGCCATCGTCGGCTTCGCCTTCATCGGAATCGCAGCGGCCATTGCGGGCATCAACTTGCTCACCACGATCTTCGTGATGCGGGCCCCGGGGATGACGTGGAGCCGGATGCCGATGTTTGCCTGGGCGATGATCGCCGTCGAATTCCTCTCAGCTCTCGCACCACCGGTCTTGGCGTGCACTTTGATGTTGGTGGGGTTCGATCGTGCGGTGCAGTCATCCTTCTTCGAGGCCGGTGGTGGCGGGAGCGGACTGCTCTATCAAGAGATGTTCTGGTTCTTCGGTCACCCTGAGGTCTACATCTTCATCATCCCCGCATTCGGAGTGGTGCTGGAGATACTGCCGGTATTCACCAGAAAGCCACTATTCGGCTATCGATTGGCCGTCGCAGGAATGCTCGGCGTCTCATTGATGAGTTGGTTCGTGTGGAATCACCACATTTTCACCAGTTCAGTCGCACCTGGATTGCGGCCCTTCTTCATGACCGCGACCGAGCTGATTTCCATTCCAACGGGCGTGATGTTCCTAAACATGCTCGGCACGTTGTGGAAGGCCGACCTGCGGCTCAAGTTGCCGTTGCTCTTTGCCTTGGCGGTGATGTTCAATTTCCTGATCGGGGGCCTGACCGGTGTGTTCCTCTCAGACGTGCCTCTCAACGTGACGCTGCATGACAGTTTCTTCGTGGTTGGTCACTTCCACTACACGATTGTGGGCGGGGAGATCTTCGCCCTCTATGCGGCCAGCTACTTCTGGTTCCCCAAGGTGACCGGGAAGATGCTCAATGCACGGATCGGCAAGTGGCACTTCTGGACCGCGTTGATTTTCTTCAACACGACCTTCCTGCCGATGTTCGCGGCTGGTTATCTGGGCCAGGTGCGACGCAGCCCGGTGTACGCCGCGGAGCTGCACGGGCTCAACGTCTGGATCTCCGTGAACGGGTTCCTATTCGGTCTGTCGAACCTCATTTGGCTGTACAACATCGTCTATTCATGGGGCTTCCAGAAGGAGCGCGCCCCGGTCAATCCCTGGGAGTCCCGCTCTTTGGAGTGGCAGATCCCCACGCCAATCCCGGCCGACAACTTCCCGCGAATTCCGACCATCGTTTCGGGCCCTTACGAATATGGCCCGGGCACTACTCGGCCGATAGCCGAGTGGCCTGACACTGGACAGATACCCACTCCAGCTCCAGCGATCTGAGGACGGTATCAAGATGATTTCGGACAACACCGCGGCGACTGGCACCTTGCGAACTGGCGGGCGTGCGCACTCTCCTGAGCAGGTGGCTCGGATCCCCTTGGTCGGCACCTGGCTGTTTATCGGCGCCGACTTCTTCTTCTTTGTCCCGCTCTTCTTCGCCTTCTTCTTCCTGCAGCAGGCCAACGTGGACCACATGTGGCAGCCGAAGGGGATCCATCCTCCCAATCTGGGCCTGGGAGTCGCTGTTGCGGCACTGGCGGTAGTCGGGATACTGGTGGCTCACTCCGGGCTAAGGCACCTGCAAAGCCAGAGAACCCTCGCATCCTTCACCAACACCGGCAGATTGGCAGCCCTCCTCCTGGTGGCGGCGGTAGTGGTTCAGATCTGGCAGCTTTCGCACGTAGGCTACGGAATCGACAGCGGGGGGTACGCGAGCTGCTTCTTTGCGATGCAGATCGTGGTGACCATCCAGATTGGGGTCCTCGCATTGTGGGTCCTTAGTCTTGCCAATCGAGCCGGCTACGAGGCGACCCATCCCATCGCGATGCCGGGTCCGGACGCCATCGAGGAGGTGGCCACGCCAATCTCGGCGCTGGCTTACTCCTACCAGATGTTCGCGCTGTTCTTGGGCGCTGTCGTGTTGCTGGCTTGGGTTGTCTGCTACTTCCTTTAGCCGGTAGCCTTACCGAGGCCGGGGCGGCTCGCGCGGGCCCGATTCGTCGGTGATCGCGGGTCTGAGAAGATGGCGGCCGGTGTGGCGCCGGCACCGGTTTCGGGTGAGGGCAGTTAGTCGGGAGGTTCATTCCCATCGCTGAGTCGATCGTCGAGACTGTACAGGCGGCGCACGGGGGTGCAGCCCTGAAGTCGTCGGCTGGCTCCTGGGTCCCGTCTGAAGCGGCCATTCCGCGCCGACCGGTCGGCGCCTTGGTGGGGGACTACGCCAGCCTAACCAAGCCTGGCGTCATGAGTCTCTTGCTGGTCACGGAGTTTTTAGCCATGGTGATCGCGGCCCGCGGCTGGCCGGGTCTTGGACTGAGTGCCGCCGCATTAGCCGGCGGGGCCTGTGCTTCCGGGGGTGCGGCGGCCGTCAACTGTTGGTTTGATCGTGACATCGATGCGGTGATGGGTCGGACCCGGCACCGGCCGCTCCCGTCCGGTCGGATTCAGCCAGGGGGGGCGCTGGCCTTCGGGGTGGGGCTCAGCGTCCTGGGATTCTTGCTGTTCTTGACCTTGGTAAATCCGCTGGCGGCGGTCTTGTCAGCGGTTGGGGGTACGTTCTACGTCTTCGTGTACACGTTCTGGCTGAAGCGGTCGACCAAGTCCAACATCGTGATCGGCGGCGCCGCTGGGGCGATTCCGCCGCTAGTCGGCTGGGCCGCCGTGACCCACGGACTAGGTCCCGTGGGGCTAGCGCTGTTCGCGGTGGTTTTTCTCTGGACCCCGCCCCACTTCTGGGCCCTTTCGTTGATAGTGCGGAGGGACTACGCGGCGGTTTCCGTCCCGATGCGCCCGGTCGTGGTCGGGATCCGCAGGACCCGTACCAGCATCGTCGGCTACACCCTGGCCCTGGTGTCCTTCAGTTGCACCCTGGCGATCTGGTTGGGACCGGCGGAGCTGGTGGTATCCGTTCTGCTTGGCGTTCCCTTCATTGCCCTCAGCATCCTCGTACTGCGCGAAGCATCCGGAATGCGCTGGGCGCGCCAGCTTTTCCGGTTCTCGATGCTGTACCTCTTCGTCTTCTTTCTGGGGACCGCCGGAGTCGCTGTCCTCGCCCACTGACGGACTAGGTCGGTCGCCTCAGGAGTTGTCGACTCCGAGCAGGACCACCACGATGAAGAAGGAGAGCACGGCGACGAAGAGCATGATCGCGATCAGCCAGGCGGTGCGGCTCATGCGCGGGTGCGTCTGAAGGTCTCCCAGCGTCTGGGGACCGTCGGCGGGCGGGCCGGCCAAGTAGACGCCGCTCGGCTCAGGGTCAGTTGGACCAGCCACTGAGCCGAGTATAGACCCGCGCTGGGCGGGTGCCCACAAGTTCAATCTCAACTGCTCCACCTAGAATGCAGTAGTTGGGCATGCAGTTCGAGGACCTCGTCCCTCGCCTGAGTTACCTCGGGGAGAGCGACGTCGCCACGCTGAAGCGGGCGTACCGTGTAGCTGAGCTGGCTCATGGCGGCCAAATGCGTCTCTCCGGAGAGCCGTACATCACCCACCCCCTGGCGGTGGCGGCGCTCCTGGCGGACCTCCACCTAGACACCGACGCCTTGGCGGCGGCCCTTCTCCACGACGTGGTCGAGGACACTCCGATGGCCGCCGAGCAGATCCGCGAGGAGTTCGGGGTTACCGTCGAGAAGCTGGTGGCCGGGGTGACCAAGCTGGGCCGTATCAAACTCCACAGTCAGGCCCAGGTACAGGCCGAGAACATCCGCAAGATGCTGGTCGCCATGGCCGAGGACTTGCGGGTGGTGCTGATCAAGCTGGCCGACCGCATGCACAACATGCGCACCATCGCGGCGCTCCCAGAAGAGCGGCAGCGCCGGATCGCCCAGGAGACAATCGACATCTACGCGCCCTTGGCCCATCGACTGGGAATCTGGCAGATGAAGGCGGAGCTCGAGGATCTCTGCTTCTCGGTCCTCGACCGCGACAACTACGAGCGGGTGCGTCAGGAGGTCCATCTACGCCGACGGCAGCGACTCTTGGTGCTGGAGCAGGCCTGTCAGCAGCTGGCCGCTGACCTCGCTGAGGCGGGGATCCGAGCCGAAGTTGTGGGCAGGCCGAAGAATCTGACCAGCATCTTCCGCAAGATGCAGCAGGGCGGCAAGACCATCCGCGAGATCTATGACCTGGTCGCGCTGCGGGTCATCTGTGACGACATCCGTGGCTGCTACGGAGCCTTGGGCGTGGTCCACGCCCTCTGGAAACCGATCCCGGGGCGCTTCAAGGACTACATCGCCATGCCCAAGGGCAACGGCTACCAGTCCTTGCACACGACGGTGGTCGGCGAGGGCGGGGAACCGGTCGAGATTCAGATTCGAACCCGGGATATGCACCGCACCGCCGAGGAGGGGATCGCGGCCCACTGGCACTACAAGGAGGGGACCCGCTCCGACCAGCGCCTGGACGAGGGCTTCAGCTGGCTGCGGTCTCTGTTGGAGTGGCAGAAGGAGGTCCTCGACGCCGAGCGCTTCGTCGAGCATGTCCGGCTCGAGGTTTTCCAGGACGAGGTCTTCGTCTTCACCCCCAAAGGTGATGTGCTCTCTCTGCCAGCCGGAGCCACGGCCATCGACTTCGCCTACCGGATCCACACCGACGTCGGCCACCGCTGTCTGGGGGCCAAGATCAACTCGAGGATGGTGTCTCTCGACCACCTGCTCCAGAACGGTGACATCGTCGAGATCCTGACCACCCGCTCCGAGCGCCATGGGCCGAGCCGGGACTGGCTCAACTTCGCCAAGACGAGCAGTGCTCGGGAGAAGATCCGCCAATGGTTCAAGAGGGAGCGGCGGGAGGAGAACGTCACCCGGGGGCGTGAACTCCTCGACCGCGAACTGCGCCGCATGCGGGGGATCCAGCTGAGCTCAGTGCCGCAGGCACGCCTTCTCGAGTTGGCTAAGGAGTTTCGCATCCCCGATCTCACGGATTTCTTCGCCGCCGTGGGCTATGGCGAGGTGGCGGCGCGAACGATCGTGCTCAAGTGGGCTGCCCGAGAGGAGGCCGGGGTAGTCGACCAGGTCCCGGCCAGCGCCATCCCGCTGGTGACCCGGTCCGCTCCCAGTGGCGGCGTGCGGGTGGCGGGCCTGACCGACCTGATGACCAACATCGCCCGCTGCTGCAAGCCAGTTCCCGGCGAGCCGATCCGGGGCTACGTGACCAGGGGCCGCGGGGTGACCGTCCATCGCGAGGACTGCGTCAACATTCGTCATGCCACCGATCCGCAGCGGATCGTTGAGGTTGAGTGGGACGAAGGCAGTCGCCAGGTCTATCCGGTGCGTCTACGCATCGAGGCGCGGGATCGTACTGGCCTGCTCCGCGACGTCGCCACCGCCATCGCCGAGAGCAAGGTGAATCTGAGCGGTGCTGCGGTTGAGGTTGATGGTTCCCAGTCGGCGGTGATCAACGCGGTGGTGGACATCTCCAGCCTGACCGAGCTGAGCCGGCTCCTGGAGCGGCTCGAGGGGGTACGCGACGTCCAGCAGGTGATGCGCGAAGTCAGCTGACATCGCCGCTCTGGGGGTCGCGCCGGCCCAGCCAATTACACTGCCAGTTCGATGCCCCCGATCTCGCGGCCGCGCGGAACCGAGGACCTGCTGCCTGCCCGTCTGGCAGCCATGGCCGGAGCTGTCGCGGCGGGCATGCGGATCGCCAACAGCTTTGGTTATCGGGAGATCGCCACGCCTATCTTCGAGTCGACCGAGCTCTTTGTACGCGGGGTGGGCGACACCACCGACGTGGTCCGCCGGGAGATGTACACGTTCCCGGATCGATCGGGCCGGTCGCTGACTCTGCGCCCTGAGAACACGGCGCCGGTCTTGCGCGCCTTCGGAGAGTCGTCGCTTCGTGAGCTGCCACCTCCGGTCCGGCTCAGCTACGCGGGCCCGATGTTCCGCTACGACCGGCCCGGCCGAGGCCGGTACCGGCAGTTCCACCAGTTCGGGGTGGAGGCGATCGGGGATGCGGAGGCCGAGTTGGACGCTGAGGTGATCGCGGTCGCCTGGGATTGGCTGGCGGATCTTGGCCTGGGGGGAATCAGTCTGCAGCTGAACAGCATCGGCGACGCTCAGTGCCGCCCCGCCTTCCGCCAGGCCCTGCTCGATCACTTCGCCCCCCATCTAGCCCAGCTGCCTGAGCTGGACCGCGAGCGCCTGGCCAGGAATCCGCTCCGGATCCTGGACAGCAAGGACCCCGATACCGAGGAGCTGTTGGCGACGGTGCCTCGGACCCGCGACTTCCTCTGCCCTGAGTGCCGTGACGCCTTCGAGCGCGTGCAGCTGGCTCTGCGTGCCTACCGCATTCCGTTCCAGATCAACGATCGCTTGGTGCGAGGACTCGACTACTACGTCCGCACCACCTTCGAGGTCTGGCACGAGGACCTTCAGGGAGCGCAGAACGCGCTCTTCGGGGGCGGGCGCTACGACGGACTTTCTGAGCTTCTCGGCTACCCGGCCGCGCCTGGCGTTGGTTTCGCGGCCGGCCTGGAACGAGTCGTGATGCTGGCCCCGCCTCCTGTCCCGTTGGCCCCGCCCCAGGTGGTGGTTTGTTCGGCCCAGGAGACTGCGGTGGGCCTAGCCGTAGACCTGGCACAGCGGTTGCGCCGCGACGGCCTGGCCGTCATCTGCGACGTGGGCCGGCGCAGCCTGAAGGGGAAGATGCGGGCAGCGGAGCGGTCCGGGGCAGGAGCCGTCGCCATCCTGGGTGAGGACGAGGTCAAGTCCCAGCGGGTCACCCTTCGTCGCCTGAGCACAGGCGACCAGGTCGCCCTCCGCCTGGCGGAGGCGTCTGGTCAGGTGCGGGAGTGGGCCGAGGCGAGCGCCACTGAGGGGCAGCTGTGAGGGGTCGAAGCTACTGTGGCACGGTCGGTCTGGCCCAACGCGGCGAGCGTGTTCTCCTGGCGGGCTGGGTTAACCATCGCCGTGACCACGGTGGTCTTACCTTCATCGACCTCCGCGACCACACCGGGGTGGTCCAGCTGGTGTTCAACCCGGCCAAGTTCCCAGCGGCTCAAGAGGTGGCCGAGCGCAGTCGTCTGGAATGGGTGCTGCGGGCCGAAGGGGTGGTCGAGCCGCGTCCCGAAGGCAGCGCCAACCCCAACTTGCCCACCGGTGAGATCGAGGTGGCGGTCGAGGTCTGCGAGGTGCTCGCCCAGGCGGAGGCGATGCCAATCGGAACGGCCGATGAGGCCGAGGCGGACGAGCGGGTTCGCCTCCAGTACCGCTACCTGGACCTGCGTCGGCCTCGGATGCAGCGCAACCTGCGGACTCGCCACCGCTTCATCAAGAGCCTGCGCGACGAGGCCGACCGGCTCGGCTTCACCGAGATTGAGACCCCGACCATGATTCCCAGCACGCCCGAGGGGGCCCGCGACTTCGTAGTGCCGAGCCGGATGTGGCCGGGCCATGTCTGGGCTTTGCCCCAGTCGCCCCAGCTCTACAAGCAGCTGTCGATGGTGGCCGGATTTGACCGTTACTTCCAGATCGCCCGCTGCTGGCGCGACGAGGATCTCCGGTCCGACCGCCAGTTTGAGTTCACCCAGCTCGACCTGGAGATGTCCTTTGTCGACGAGGAGGAGATTTACGAGGTTCTGGAAGCCATGATCTCGTTCGCCTGGGAGTCCGCCTTTGGGCAGCCGATACCGACTCCCTGGCCCCGGATTCCGTACCGGGAAGCGATCGCTCGCTTCGGCACTGACAAGCCCGACACTCGCTTCGGCAACGAACTGATGGATGTCTCCGAAGTGTTTCGGACCAGCTCCTTTCGGGTCTTCAGCGGCGCTATTGAGGGCGGGGGTACGGTTCGGGCGCTGCGAGTGCCCGGTGGAGGCGAGCTCACGCGAGGAGACCTGGAGGGGGAGTGGCTGCAGGTCGCGCGTACCTACGGCGCCCAGGGGCTCGCCTACCTGTGGCGCCGAGCGGGACAGTACGAGGGGTCGATCGCTAAGTTCTTCTCCGCCGGTGAACTGGCCGCTCTGACCGAGCAGTTGGGGGTGGAGGACGGCGATTGCGTCTGCTTCACGGCCGGTCCGGAGGCTGTGGCGGCCACGGCGCTGGGGGCCGTCCGGCTCCACGCGGGGCGCCAGCTGGGCTGGATTCCCGAGGGCCGCCTCGACTTTGTCTGGGTCACCGAGTTTCCCCTCTTTGAGCGCTCCGCCAGCGGCGGGGTCAGTCCGACGCACCATCCCTTCACCCAGCCCCATGTCGATGACTGGCCGCTGATCGTAAGCGATCCCTTGCGGGTGCGCTCCCGCGCCTATGACATCGTCTGTAACGGGGTGGAGCTGGGCAGCGGGTCGCTGCGGATCACCCGTCCTGAGCAGCAGCAAGCCATCTTCGCCGCTCTGGGTTTGACTCCCGAGGAAGCCGAGCAGAAGTTTGGCTTCCTCATATCCGCCTTCCGCTACGGAGCTCCCCCCCACGGAGGATTCGCAGCTGGCATCGACCGGATGGTGATGGTGGGCCTGGGCGAGCCGTCGATTCGCGAGGTGATCGCCTTCCCCAAGACCCAGACCGGTTCCGATCCGCTTACCGGAGCACCGACTCCGGTGTTGCCCGAGCAGCTGGCTGAGGTCGGGCTCCGTCTGGCGCCCAAACCCGGAACTCTCAAGGAGTCCCAAGCCAAGTGAGCCGTGCTACGGTGGCCCTGGGCCCGGCCCCCGCCGGACACATGTACCCGACCCTAGTGATGATTTCTCGGGAGCGCCAACACCGCGAACGGCCCACAAGCCTCCTCGGAGAGGATCTGGAAGGTCCCGTGCGGCGCACCCACCTGGTGAACCAGGGATCGGAGCTAAGCGCCGGTGGGGGCCGAAGGGCCCATCGGGTAGGTTTGAATTCGAGCCCGGGGGGGCAAGCATGCAAGTGATGGCCACCAGGACGGCCGAGGCGACGGAACTGAGGATTCCGGCCGATCCCCAGTACATCGTGGTCGCCAAACGGGCGGCGGCGGGTATGGCGACGGTCGCCGGGCTCGGCCTGGAGGCGCTGGACGAGTTCAACATCGCCATCGCCGAGGCCTGTGAGCACACCATCCGGGCAGCCCTGGCCGCCGGCCTGGCGGATGCCAAGGTGCGCATCAACTTTTTGGTCCAGGAGGATGCCCTCCGGGTCGAGGTCCGTCTCCTCGGCAGCAAGCCTCGGCCCCAGGTCAGGTCGACTCCGAAGCTGCCGTCAGCCACCCTGGCCACGGCCGAGGCCATCGACATGGCCATCTCCATGCTCAGTTGCTTCGCCGAGGACGTCGACTTCCAGGCGGCGGACGACGGGCTCGTGCGGGTCCGTCTGGCCAAGTACCGCTGGCGGTGACCGAGGCGGGGTTAACTCCCCCCCGCTTCGATCGAGATCTGCAGCGGCGGCTCTTCGCCGAGTACGCGAAGACCCGCGATCCCAAAGTTCGCGAAGAGCTGGTGCCGCAGTACGCCGCGCTGGTTCACTCCCTGGCCCGCCGCTTCGCCGGCCGGGGTGAGCCCCTGGAGGACCTGGAGCAGGTGGGCTACCTCGGTCTGATCGCTGCCATCAATCGCTTCGATCCTGGCTTGGGGCTGGAGTTCACCACCTTCGCCACCCCCACCATCCTGGGCGAGATAAAGCGCTATTTCCGGGACAAAAGCTGGGCGGTACGAGTGCCCCGGCGACTTCAGGAGACCTACGCTCGGGTGGTCCGCACCCAACAGGAGCTGAGCCAGGAGCTGGGCCGCGGACCGACGGTTCCGGAAATCGCAGCCCGCCTGGAGCTGGAGCCGGACGAGGTGCTCCAGGCTCTGGAGGCAGGACCGGCCCAGCGCGCCCTTTCCCTGGAGTCTCCGGCGGGCTCGGGCGACAGTGAGGGCGAGCTGGGCGACCGGATCGGTGCCGAGGATGAGAATCTGAGCCGGATCGAGCTGCAGAACATGCTGGCCGGGGCGATGCGTCACCTGACCCCCAGGGAGCGCGAAATCATGGTCCTTCGCTTCGTCGAGCAGCTGCCCCAGACGGAAGTCGCCCGGCGCCTGGGGATCAGCCAGATGCATGTCAGCCGACTGCAGCGTGCGGCCTTGGCCCAACTCAAGCGCGAACTGCCGGAATAGTGCCGGCGTCGCCGGAGCGGCTAGAATCCGGCCGATCGGGCAAGGACGATGGGCATTGTTAAGTCAACAAATCCGCACTAAATTTCTCAACTATTTCGAGCAGCACGGCCATCTCCGGGTGGCCAGCGCGCCGCTGATCCCCCGGGACGATCCCAGCCTGCTCTTAGTCAGTGCCGGCATGGTGCCGTTCAAGGCCTATTTCCTGGGCCAAAAGGTGCCGCCCCAGGACCGTCTCACCTCCTGTCAGAAGGCCTTCCGGGCGACCGATATCGACGAGGTAGGCGACCTCAGCCACGACACCTTCTTTGAAATGTTGGGCAACTTTAGCTTTGGCGCCTATTTCAAGGAGGAGGCCATCGGCTACGCCTTCGAACTTCTAACCCAGGGATTCGGCCTCGACCCGGCCCGAATCTTCCCCAGCGTCCACCCCAGCGACGAGGCCTCGGTCGGGTTGTGGAAGAAGGTGGCGGGGATTCCCTCCGAGCGGGTGACCCGGCTTGAGGAGAACTTCTGGCAGGCGGGGCCGACTGGACCGTGCGGCGTGGACAGCGAGATCTACTACGACTTGGGCGAGCGCTTCGGCTCGAGTCCTGGCGAGCGGCCCGGACGGGGTGAGCGCTACTTGGAGATCTGGAATCTCGTCTTCATGGACTCGGAGCGGCTGGCGGATGGCAGCACGGTTTCCCTGGCCCATCCTGGGGTCGACACCGGCATGGGCTTGGAGCGGGTATCCATGGTGCTGCAGGGCTGCGAGTCCATCTTCGACACCGACCTCTTCGCACCGATTCAAGCGGATTTCGCCGGTCGGGCGCGCAAGCTGGGGGAAGTTGGGGTCGACCAAGGCGCCCGCCATCTGCGCCGCCTCTCCGACCACGCCCGCGGCGCCAGCATGCTGATCGCCGACGGGGTCCTTCCCGCCAACGAGGGCCGGGGTTACGTCCTCCGCCACCTGCTCCGGCGAGCCTCGGTGAGCGCGCTCAGCTTGGACGTAGATGGTGGTCTGGCGCCCTGTGTTCCCGCGGTCGTGGGGGTGCTCGGCGAGACCTACCCCGAACTGGCCAGCGGCGCCGAGCGGGTGCGGGCTGTAATCGAACAGGAGGAGGCACGGTTCGAGGAGACACTGGCCCGTGGGTTGGAGCAGTTCGAGGACGTCGTCGGCCGCGCTCAGGGCCACGTCATCGCCGGGAGCGATGCCTTTCGCCTGCACGACACCTTCGGCTTCCCCTTGGAGGTGACGGAAGACCTGGCCGCCGCCCGCGGCGTCCGAGTCGATCGGGAGGGGGTGGAACGGCTCTTCCAGGTCCAGCGCGAACAGGCTCGGGCGAGCCGCTCCACCAGCCTTCCCGGGACTGCTCAGGCGCCTCTGCCCGCAAGCGAGTTCGTCGGCTACGAGCAGCTCGAGGTGACGGCTCCCGTTAGCCTCTTGCTCGGTCGGGGTGCGCCGGTCGACTGGGCGCTCTCCGGAGAGGAGGTCGACGCGGTTCTCGAGGTGTCGCCCTTCTACGCCGAGGCCGGGGGCCAGGTCGGCGACCGGGGCCAGCTGGCTTGGTACGGTGGCTCGGCATTGGTGCTGGACACCACGTCACCCCAGCCGGGGACCCGAGTTCAGCACTGCCGGGTTCTGGAGGGCGAGCTTCGCCAGGGTCAGGTGGTTCGGGCCACCGTCAACCTCGAGCACCGCGCCGGCTGCGCCGCCCATCACTCGGCTACCCATCTGCTCAACGCCGCGCTCCACCGCCAGCTGGGGGAGGGGGTGGTCCAGCGGGGCTCGCTAGTCTCGACCGACAGGGCGACGTTCGACTTCAGCTGGCCCCGCCCTCTTGGGGAGGAGGAGTTGGTCGCGGTCGAGCGCGAATTGAACGGAGCGATCAGGGCTGACCTGGAGCGTCGGGTCGAGATGCTTTCCCTGGACGATGCCCGCCGCTCCGGTGCGCTGGCCTTGCCCGAGGAGACCTACGGCGACCAAGTCAGGGTGGTGAGCTTCGACGGATTCTCCCGCGAGCTCTGCGGGGGAACGCACGTAGATCGCACCGGCCGAATCGGTCTGGCTGTCCTCACCGCCGAGCACAGCGTCGGCTCCGGCCTGCGCCGGATCGAGATGATCGCCGGCCAGGCCGCCGAACAATGGTGGGAGGGGCAACGGAGCCACACCTCAGAGGTGGCTCGCCAGCTGCGGGCACCAGTGGGCGAGGTCAGGGCCAGGGTCGAAGGATTGCAGGCGCGGGTGCGCGAACTGGAACGCGACCTGGCCGAGTCGCGGCGTCAGGGGGCGACCCCGCTCGCCGCCGCGAGCAAGGAGTCGATCGGGTCCTTCACCTTGGCGGTGGTCGATTCGCTGGCCCCTTTGAGCCGCGCCGAGCAGCGCCGCCAGGCTGACGAATTGTTAGCTGACATCGGCCGGGGGTGCGCTCTGGTGCTGGCGGGCGCAGACTTGGTGCTTAAACTGTCGCCGGACCTGGTTGCGCGCGGACTTCGCGCTGGGCAGATTGCTCAAGTCGCGTGCCAGCCATTCGGTGGAGGCGGGGGTACTGACCAGCTGGGCCAGGGCGGACTGTCGGTGGACGGTCACGCCGCTGTGCTGGCGACGGTGCGTACCATCCTTGGATCCAGTCTGGAGGAAGCGTGATGCCGCAGGCCCCGTCGGCGCGCCGACAGCCTAAGACCCACGTCACCGCGCTCGATATCGGAGCCCAGGTGATCAAGGCGTTGGTCCTCAAGAAGGATGCTGGCGAAGCGATCGTGCTCGGCGTGGGCCGTTCCGAGCAAGGGCCTGGTCAACTGGATCCTTCCAGGGGCGTCGACATGGAGTCGGTGATCGAGGGTTGTCACGCCGCCCTGGAGGCCGCCGAGGACATGGCAGAGGTTATCCCGACCCGCGTGGTGATCGGCATCGGCGGCTCCCGGGTGCGGGCGGCCAGCAATTCCGGGTCTCGAATCCGGGGCAGGCCGCAGGTGCGGATCTCCCGACGCGAGGTCGACGACCAGGTGGAAGGCATCCAGCGGCGGGCCTTGCGCGAGGCGCAGGCACGGCTCGACGAGGAGTCCCCCGGCGGGGGCGACGGGCCGCTTCGGCTGGTCCACTCCTCGATCACGGCGGCCAAGGTGGACGGGCAGCCGGTCCTCGATCCGCTCCGCTACCAGGGCCAGAAGGTGGAGCTCACCGTGTTCAACACATTTGCCACCGAGGGCCAGTTCGCGGCCGTCGACGAGGTCGCCCAGGCGCTTGATCTCGAGCTGCTGGAGACGGTTGCCGAACCCTACGCCTTAGCCCGCCTGGCCTCCACCCCGGAGGTCTTGGAATCGGGGGCGATCTTCATCGACATCGGCGCCCGGACCACCACCGTCAGCCTGGTCCGTAACGCCATCTTGGAGTCGACCCGGATGTTCGAGCTGGGGGGCAGGGCCTTCACCCGCAAGCTCGCCCACGACATGGATCTCTCCCTGATCCTGGCCGAGAGTCTCAAGCTGCGCCACTCCGCGGGCATGCTGGGCGGCCAGGAGGAGGCCATGGCCCGCCGAGCCATGGGTGAGTCGGCCGAGGTCCTGGCCCAGGGGGTGGCGCTGGTTCTCCATGACATGGCCAGGGGCCAGCCTCTGCCCACTAGGATCCGACTCTACGGTGGGGGAGCGATGCTGCCTGAGGTTGGTGAGCAGCTGAGTGTCCTCCGCTGGACCGACTACCTACCCTTCGTCCAGCCGCCTACCTTCCGCCAGTTGGGCCCCGAGGAACTCACGGCAGTGCACGACACGACCGGCCTGCTCACCTCTCCGGCCGACGTCGTTCCCATGGGCCTGGCGTACCAGGGATGCGGACAGATCGAAGAGGCGGCCGAGGCGGGACCCGGGCTGGAGGGGATTCTGCGCAAGGTCACTCAGGTAATCCGGGGTACGGATGGCTCGTAACGGGATCCGATGTTGGGCTGATGCGCATGAAGGTCGGGGGACCTGACCGTCATGGCCAAGCTTCTCTACGTAGAGCCGAACGACGAGATCACCGACCTGGTCGATCGGATCCGCCGCGCCGAGGGAGACCGCGACCTAGTCTTCGTGGTGCCCCCCGATGGCAAGGTCCTGCGCTCTCCCCTCGACATGCGCCTGCTCATGCAGTACACGCGGGGCTTCCAGAAGCGGATCGCAATCGTCACCGGCGATCCCCAGATCCAGGGTCTGGCGATCCGCACCGGCTTCCCCACCTTCGCCTCTTTGGCCACCCTGGAGCAGGGCGCTCCCTTGCGCGGAGTACCCGAGGTACCCGCCGCCGCCGTCGCCGCCACCGCCGCTGCAGCTGCCGTGGTGGCGGCCCCGGTCGTTTCCGGGGAGGACGCACCAACTACGGAACTGGCCAAGCGCGGCCCCTCGGCGCTACTGGCGGCGGGCACCGGCGGGGCAGCCGGATGGTGGACCCGCCTGCACGAGATGTGGGATTCGCAGCAGGGCCGCCAGCGACTTCTGGTCATTGGCAGCGCCGTGGTATTGGTAGTGCTTCTGCTTCTTCTCTTCGTATTCCCCTCAGCCACGATCACCCTCGGGGTGAGGGCTCACCGGCTCGCCGACACCGCCACGATCCAGGGGACCACGGGATCTGGGTCGGGGCCCACCCTTGACCAAATCTCGACCGAGGCTCTCCAGAGCAATACGTTCACCCAGAACTTCACGGCTACGCCCAGCGGGACGCAGTCGCTGCCTCCGGTGCCTGCGACCGGAGATCTTGAGTTCTGCTGGAGTGGACCTGCGACGAATTTGACCCTGTCGTTCCAGGGGAATGCGCCCGCATTCGCGGACACGACGACGAGCGGAATTGGATTCACGACTACCACCGGTGGCGAAGGTCAATCTGTGGCGCTGCCCAACTGCCCAACCTACTCGTCTGGGGTGGCTGTTCAGGCAGACGCGAACACCGTTGGTACCCAGGGAAACGTGGGATCGGGGGCAGGGTGGAGCTGGACCAACTACCCCGGTTCTGGATGCGTAAGTTCCGGTCCGGGTGTCTGCAACAACAATGCCAACAATCTGCACATTACAAACTCGTCGGCCATGACCGGTGGTAAGGGTGCTACCACGCAGTCGGTCTTCTCCACCTCTGACGCCGCGGCGGCGACGCAAAAACAGCAGACCGTCGATACCAACCTCACCAAGAAGGCCAAGAAGCAACTGCGGCGGTTGGCCGCGCAGGACAAGAGTGTCATCGCCGAGACCGCGGGCGGCACCGGCATCGTGGTCACGGTCAACAATCCCACGCTACCGACGGGGTGCAACACCTCGGCATCCACACCCTGCCCCGCCGCGACCACCGAGACCCTCACGGTGACCCTGACTGCTGCGGCTACCGCCTACAGTCCCGCGGCGGCCAAGGCCGCTGTGCTGAAGGACCTCAAGTCGAAGGTTCCCTCCAACGGAGAGCTGTTGGCGGACCCCGATCTGGGCAATCCCCGCGTCGTGTCCGCCGGTGCCGGAGGTACGGTGACGCTGGCATCTCATGCGGTTGGCTATTGGGCTCCCCAGTTGGATCTCAAAACCTTCCAGGGCAAGTTGAGCTTCATGAGCCCGGGCGCAGCCAAGACCTACCTGCTGGGGCATCTGCCAGGATCCAGCACCGTGACCATCTCCCAGTCACCCTTCGGTCTGCCCTGGCTGCCACTGTTCTCGGGCAACATCCACCTCGTTCGCGTTTCTTTGACGCAGGGGCGCACCTCTGGTTAGTTCGGCAGCTGCCGGGCGGGGCAGGATCCTGGCGCTCGATCCCGGGCGAACGAGAGTCGGGGTGGCGGTGAGCGACGAGACCCGGACCATCGCCCAGCCACACTCAACCGTCTTGCGCCGCTCGGATCAACGCGACCTCACCCAGATCGCCCGCCTAGTCGAGCAGCTCGCGGTCACGGCGATCGTGGTCGGCCTGCCCCTACAGATGGATGGAGTCGAAGGCAACTCGGCCAAAGAGGCGAGGGACTTTGGAGCGGCGGTGGCTCAGGCCACCGGGGTTGGGGTGACCTTCCTCGACGAGCGCCTCACCACCAAGCAGGCAGAACGACACCTGATCGCAGGAGGCGCCTCCCGGGCGCGCCGGCGCGAGGTGGGAGACCAAGTCGCGGCCACCTTGATCCTGCAGCAGGCACTGGCCGGAGAGGGGAGGCCCATTTAGTGAGGCGGCATCCCTTGATCAGCTGTTTTCTGGTGTTGGTGGTGCTGCTCGTGGGGGCGGGGGCGGCGCTTGGCGTGATCGTCCGACGTGACCTTTCGGCGGTCAGCACCGTCCCATCGCACGAGGTCCTCTTCACCATCGGCAAAGGCGAAACCGTGAGCCAGGTGGCGGTCAGCTTGGAGCACCGCCGACTGATTCGGAGCAGCTTCTTCTTCAAGTATTTCGCCGAAAGCAAATCTCTCCAGGATGCCCTCAAGCCGGGCCGCTACGAGCTGGACCCGGGCATGGACGCCCAGGAAGTCGTCGACGTGCTCAAGGGACCACCGCTGAGCCAGGCCTTCAACGTCACCATTCCGGACGGTCTCCGCCTCACCAAGGAAGCTCAGATCTTCCAGTCCGATGGCCTCTTTTCGGCGGCCAGCTACCTCAAAGTCGCTGACTCCGCCACTACCTTCCCGGGGATAACTCCCTTGGCGGGGACCCCGGCGGGAGCCGGTTGGGAGGGCTTCGCTTTCGGTGACACCTACCAGGTCCTACCCAAGACCACCCCCGACCAGATGCTGGCTCGACAGATCGAGGACTTCAACACCCGCGTGGGCGCGGACATCACCAAGGGGGCGGCCGCCGTGGGTCTTTCGCCATTCCAGGTGGTGGTGCTGGCCTCGATTGTTTCCGCCGAGGCAGCCACGGTCAAGGATCGCGGCCTGGTGGCCGGGGTCTTCTTCAACCGCCTTCACGACGACATGCCCCTGGAGAGCGACGTCACCGTCCTCTACGCCCAGTCGTTGGCGGGCGACAACAGCACCAACGTGAACACCCAGTTCGTGTCGCCCTACAACACCTATCTGAATTCGGGGCTGCCCCCCGGTCCGATCGACAGTCCGGGGGTCACCGCCATCGAGGCGGTGCTCCACCCCACGGCCACGGACTACCTGTACTTTCTGGCCCTGGCCAACGGTAAGGTGGACTACAGCATCACTCTTGCCCAGCACGATCAACAGGTCCAGGAGGCCGGACTCGGATGAGCTGGCGATGGCTGGCTGAGGGCAGGGGCCCTCTATCCAGGTGACCCCGGCCGAGGCGCTGGGCTGGGGAGTCCTGGGTCTCTTGGGGGGAGCTCTGATGGGACAGCTGTCGCTGTTCTTGGAGAAGTCCCTGGCCGATGAGGACCCGCCCTTCGAGGTAGGCAGGGGCCCGCTCGAGCTGGTGGCGATGCCGCTGATGGGACTGATCGGCTTCGCCGCCTTTGCGCTCCGTCAGGGCATGGGACCGGGCCTGCTCGTCCATAGCGTCTGGATCCTGGTGCTGATCCAGATCTTCGGCTTCGACCTGAAGCACCGGCTGGTCCTCGACTTGATCACCCTGCCATCGCTGGCCCTGGCCCTGGTGCTGGCCAACCTCAGCCCCGACCTCTCAATTGTCCGGGCTCTCTTTGGGATCCTGATCGGCGGCGGCCTGATGCTTCCCTTCGCTGTGGTCAGCGAGATCTTTCACGACGGTCAGGGCTTCGGCTGGGGTGACGTCAAGCTGGCCATGGTGATCGGGGCGATGACTGGGATGAGCCTCAACTACGGTCAGCTCTATGCCCTCTGGGCACTCATCGCGGGGACGATCATCGGTGGCGTGGTCACCATCCTGCTCCTGGTGACCCGCCGCGTCGGCTTCCGTGATGCCCTGCCCTACGGCCCCTACCTCGTCGTCGGGGCCGGCCTGATCCTCTACTTCATGTAGGGGAGACGGTTCCCGCTTCGCCCTCGTCGGCACGGCGGCAGGCGACCATCTGCTCAATTGCCGCGATCGGTTCCGCGGCGAGCCGCTTGCCCTGCTCTTTCTTTAGCTCGCGGACCGCCTCGTCGGCATCCATACCGCGCCGGTAGGAGCGGTGAGCGGTCAGGGCCTCGTAGACATCGGCGACCGCCAGGACGTCGGCCCCATGGGCCAATTCCGGGCCCCGCAGCCTGCGGTGGTAGCCGCTCCCGTCCAAACGCTCGTGGTGGGAGGCGGCCATCTCGGCCACGTCGTCGAGAGGCCAGAGGGGGGCCAGGATGTCATGGGTGATCGAGGTGTGGCGCTGCATCTCCTCCATCTCCTCGGGGAGCAGCGGGCCGGCCTTGTCCAGGATGGCATTGCTGATGGCCAGCTTGCCGAGATCGTGGAGGAGGCCGGCCAACCCGACCCGGTCCTGCTCGATCGGGGTGAAGTTCATGGTCTCGGCCATCAGCCGCGCCAGGGCCGCTGTCCGGGTCGAGTGGTTGGTGGTCCAGGGCGACTTGGCATCCACCGCGGCGGCGAAGACCTCACCGATCCGAATCATGTCGTCGATGCTGGTGGAGGGGATGATCCTGGGCTCAGGGTCGAGGTGGCCGACATGCTCGGGGTGGGTGATCTCGGCCATCTGCCGCCAGAGCTTGGAATCGCCGGCGTGGGCCAGGACCAGGTCGACCAGCACTGGATCGAACCACTTGCCCCGCCTCTGACGCAGCACCGTCTCGGCCGCTCGGCCGCCGCCGCGTCGCCAGAAGATCTCGACCGTTTGGGTCAGCAGAGCGATTCGAGAGAGGAGTGGGATCTCGTCGCCTTTCAGGCCGTGAGGCCGACCCGAGCCGTTCCAGTGCTCGTCCAGGCTGAGGACTGCGGCCGCGGCGGGCTCGGCCCATCCCAGCTGGCGAACCATCTCCGCCCCTCTGGTGCAGCGCACCTCGACCAGCTCGTTGGCCAGGCCGGCCCCCCGGCTGCCTACTGAGACCAGCTGGGCCATGCGCCGGGTAATCGGTGCCGAGGGCGCTGTCTGTCGGATGGCGAAGATCATCGAGCGCCACTGACTGGTCCAGTCGGTGATCTTGAGCTCCGCTTTGGTGACCAGGTCGTCGGCTTGGAACCAGTGGGTGACGCTGTAGGCGTTGGCCGAGCAGCCGGCATCCTTGAGCAAGAGAGCGTAGTAGAGGTCTTGCCGATCAGTGGGACGGAGCTCCAGCCACCGGGCCATCTGCATCCCCAGCCAGCAGGAGCGGATGGAATGACCCATGGGCTCGCCCTCAGCCAGATCCAGGGCGCGGGACAGTGCCGCGATCACCACCGAGCTGGCGAGCTCGCCCGAGGCCGCCCCCTGGCGGACAGGTGTCATCACCCGGCTGGACATAGGCCCACCCTAGATTGTCCGGATCTGAGCAGCAGTCGCGTTCCGGCAGCAAGTTCTGACGATGGGGTCGCGGAAGCCGACGCCAGTTCTCCCCAGGGCCCGGTGGGGTTGAGGTAGACGCCATCCCCGGCTGTCCGGGGCTAAAAGCTGGCATCATCAATCCGCCCTTGGTCGGAAGCTGGGACGGCCGAGCACTACCCCTACACAGGAGCGGTTCGATGATCAACGCTGGCGAACTCCGCTCGGGGACCACCGTGGAGCGCAACGGGCAGCTCTGGGAGGTCCTCTCCTTCGAGCACGTCAAGCTCGGACGGGGCACCGCCGTGGTCCGGACCCGACTGCGCAACATCACCACCGGGGCCGTGACTGAGGAGACCTTCCGCCCCGAGGAGCGCTTCCCCAGGGCCCGCATCGAGAAGGTGGACGTCCAGTTCCTCTATCGCGATGGCCAGCACTACGTGGTCATGGACACCCAGAGCTTCGACCAGTACCCCGTCGACGAGAGTCACTTCACCCTGGCGGCCCAGTACATCAAGGAGTCCGACCACCTCTTCGTCCTCCAGTACGACGGCAAGGTGATCGGAGTCGAGCTGCCCATCACCGTCGAGCTGGAGGTCGCTCAGACCGATCCCGGATTCAAGGGCGACACCGCCACCGGCGGCAGCAAGCCGGCCACCCTGGACACCGGTCTGGTGGTGGACGTGCCCCTCTTCGTGGAAACCGGGGACCGGCTCAAGGTCGACACCAGGACCGGCAAGTACCTGGAGCGGGTGCAGTGAGCACCTCGCTGCTGAGCCAGCCCGGAGAGCAGGCGCCGGGACGGGTCAGGGTGGCCAGTGAGGTGGTCGCCTCGATCGCCGCCCTGGCGGTGCTCGACGTGGCCGGCATCGCCGCCATGCGGGAGCCGACCGGGGTCAACGTCTCCTTGCCCCTGCACCGTCAGCATGGCCACCGCGGGGTCCAGCTGCAGATGGTTGGGGATACCGGGATCAAGCTCGACCTCTACGTGGCCATCACCCCCCAGGCGGCGATTGGTCAGGTTGCCGAGGACCTCCAGCACAAAGTCTCCCACGCCATCCACAGCATGCTCGGCCTGGATGCCGTGGAGATCAACCTGCACATCGCCGAAATCGAGGGGGACTGAGCTGGTGGCGGCGCGCCACCGGGCCCGCGAACTGGCGGTGCAGGTTCTCTTCCAGCTCGAGCTCCAGCCGGGGAACTGGCGGGACCCGCTCCAGTACCACCTTGACCTGGAGCCTCAGAGCGCCTCCAACCAGCGCTTTGCAGTGGACCTCGTCGAGGGGGCGGTCAGTCACGCCAGCGAGATCGACGCCATGATCAGGGCCTGCTCGACCAACTGGGCCATGGACCAGATGGGCGCCCTCGAGCGGGCTGTGCTCCGGGTTGCCACCGAGGAGCTCGGCTGGCGGCCTGAGACCCCGGTCGCGGTGGTCATCGACGAGGCGGTCCAGCTTGCCAAGCAGATGGCGGGCGAGGAGGCGGGTAAGTTCGTCAACGGGATCCTGGGCAACCTGGCGCGCAGCGCCCGCCCCGGTTTGGAGCAAGCGGGTGCGCGTTCTTCAAGTCGGTGAACTCGCCGCTCTGATCCGGGCTGCCCTGGTAGAGGAGCCGCAGCTTCAGGACGCCTATGTCGAGGCCGAGCTGGGGGACTGCCACCTTTCCGCCGCTGGTCACTGGTACTTCACCCTCAAGGACTGCAGCCCGGGCGGTAGTGACCGTTCGGTGCTCAAGGCGGCGCTCTTCCGCAAGGAGGCACGCGGACTTCAGTTCGAGCCACGCACCGGGATGCGCGTCCTGGGGCACGGCTCGGTGTCCCTGTACGCCGCCGGCGGCTCGCTCCAGGTGTATCTCGACCGCCTCGAGCCCCAGGGGGTCGGCGCTCTCGCCCTCGCCTTCCAGCAGCTGGTGGCTCGGCTAGAGGCGGAGGGGCTCTTCGCGACGGAACGGAAGCGGCCCTTGCCCTTCCTGCCTCGGCGACTGGCCGTGGTGACCTCACTTCATGGGGCAGCCCTCCGCGATGTGGTCCATGTGGTCCAGCGCCGCTGCCCGATCACCGAGATCGCCGTGGCACCCGCTCTGGTGCAGGGCGAGGGGGCGGTACGCTCACTTCTCGGCGCCCTCAAACTGGCCGGCCGGGCCGATGTCGACGTGGTTCTAATGGTTCGCGGCGGCGGGTCTCTGGAAGACCTCCAGGCCTTCAACTCGGAGGAGCTCGCCCGAGCGATCATCGCCTGTCCCCGGCCGGTTGTGGTCGGCGTGGGCCACGAGACGGACGCCTCGGTGGCCGACTTCGTCGCCGACCGCCGGGCCCCTACACCCTCGGTGGCGGCCCATTTGGCGGTCCCCGACCTGTCCGGACTCAAGCTCGACCTGTCCCGACGGGCGCTGCTCCTTCGCCGGGGGGTGGAGGGCTGCGTGTCGAGCGAGCGCCGCGGGCTGGACCTGATCAGTCGGCGGCTGACCCTGCTCGCCCCCGCCAACAGGCTGGCAACCGGGCGGATCGATCTCGATATCCGGCAGCAGCGATTGGCGGCGGCAGCCCGTCGTCTCCTGGCGCACGAGCTCGCCGCCGTGACCGCCCGAGCGGGCCTTCTCCACGCTCGCGGCCCCGAGCGGAGACTGCTCCATGCCCGCGAGGAGTTCTTGGGGAGGGTTGGTAGGCTGGAGGCCCTCAGCCCGCTGGCGGTCCTCAGTCGCGGCTACTCGATCACCTTCCAGGAGTCGGGTGCCGAAGTCCTCCGCGATGCGGGCCAAGTTGAGGTGGGTGCGGCGATCGTCACCCGGCTCCGTCTTGGTCAACTGGTGAGCCGGGTCAGTGAAGTTCGACCGGAGTCGGATGGAGGAGCGGATGGAGCCTGACCGGGAGCCCGAGAAGATAGCTGAGGAGCGGGAGCCGGAAACCCTTGACTACGAGGCGGCACTGGCCCAACTGGACTCGGTTCTGGCCCGTCTCGAGGATGGCAAGGTCGCCCTCGAGGACGCGATGAGTCTGTACGAACGCGGTGTCCGACTGGTCCGGCGCTGCTCCGGACTGCTCGACGGCGCTGAGCGCAGAGTCACCGAACTGACCGCCGGACCCGATGGCCAGCCCCGAGAGCAGCCCCTCCTTCTCGAACTCGACGACGATGGCGCCGACGACGGCTGACCCCAGGGTGTGACCGCCTTACTCACCAACCAGTTCCTCTGGGTGCCTCTCCTGGCCTGGGGGATTGGGCAGCTGCTGAAGGTGGTCACCGACTCCTGGCGGCAACACCGCCTCAGCCTGCGCTCGCTGGGAATGTCCGGTGGTATGCCCAGCTCGCACACCGCCCTCACCGTCTGCCTGACTACGCTTCTGGCCAGGAAGCTCGGTCTAGGCTCCCCGATCTTCGCGGCGGTCGCCATCCTGACGATGGTGGTGGTGTACGACGCCACCGGAGTACGTCGGTCGGCGGGCCAGCAGAGCGTGATCCTCAACCAGGTCCTGGACGACCTGCGTAGTCACCTCGGATTCCGCTACGAGCGCCTCCGCGAATTCATCGGCCACACCCCCTACGAGGTCTTGGCCGGAGCTGTGCTGGGAGTCGCGGTGGGACTCGTAGTCTGAATTGGCGGGCTGCTTACCGGTCCCGGCCAGGGTAGTCAACTGCTCATCGATAAGGGTTATTGGGTAGCGTACATGTGGTCGGGGCGCTACAGTGAGCCACATGAAGCTGGCTGATTGGGCTCGGGTGAACGGAGTTCATCCCAAGACCGCCCTGCGTTGGTGGCGGGAGGGCACGCTGCCGGTGCCGGCGCGGAAGGTCGGGCCGCGGACGATTCTGGTCGAGGTGGTCGCGCCCGGCAACGCTCAGGCCGTGGCCCTGTATGCCCGGGTGTCGTCTCACGATCAGCGCGCCGATCTCGATCGGCAGCTCGGCCGGCTGGTGGAGTGGGCGACGAGACAGCAGTTGCCAGTGACACGTACCGTGGTCGAGGTTGGCTCGGGGATGAACGGCGCCCGGCCGAAGCTGCGCCGGCTGCTCGCTGACGCCACCGTCACCACCATCGTGGTGGAGCACCGCGATCGGCTTGCGCGGCTGGGATCCGAGTACATCGAGGCGGCCCTGCTCGGGGCGGGACGACGGCTGATCGTGGTCGAGGCGACCGAGGTCGCCGACGATCTGGTCCCTGACATGACCGAGGTGCTCACCAGCCTATGCGCGCGTCTCTACGGCCGCCGCTCGGCTCGGACCCGGGCCGCGCGGGCGCTCCGCTGTGCCGCGCAGCCGGTGGAGGCCGCCTGATGGCCAAGGTCCAACAGGCGCTGCGCTTTGCGCTCGACCCGAACGCCGGGCAGCGGCGCGAGCTGGCCCGCCACGCCGGCACCGCCCGCTACGCCTACAACTGGGGGCTGCGGCGGGTGATGGACGGGCTGGCCGCCCGGCGGGCGGGTGACACCACCGTCTCTGTCCCGTCAGCCATGACGCTCCATCGGGAGTGGAACGCCTGGAAGCAGAGCCCCGAGGGCATCCCGTGGTGGACTGAGGTCTCGAAGTGCGCCCCCCAAGAGGCGTTCCGCAACTTGGAGTGGGGCCTGCGCGCCTACTGGGCCGGCCGGGACGGGAAACGACCCGGACCCCAGGTCCGCTTCCCTGGCTTCAAGAAGAAGAGCCGGTCCCGCGACAGCTTTCGCCTCACCGGCGCCCTTCACCTGCACGCTGGGGCCGCGACCCTACCCCGGATCGGAGCAGTGCGCCTCTGCGAGGATGCCACCCGCTGGGCTTCGCTTGTCACTGTCGGGAGCGTGCGCATCACCTCTGCTACCGTCAGCCGGGAGGCGGACCGCTGGTTCGTGGCGCTGGCGGTCGAGGCGGAGCGGGCGATCCCCAGCGGCAACGGCCACACCGACACCATGGGCGTGGACCTTGGCGTGGTCGCCCTGGCCACCTTGTCAAATGGGACGGTGATCCCCGGCCCCAAGGCGCTGCGGCGGGGCCTGCGCAAGCTGCGCCAGCTGTCCAGGGCCCACAGCCGCAAGCGCCGCGGCTCCCGCAACCGCGCCAAAGCCGCTCGCCGGCTGACCCGGCATCACGCCAAGGTGGGCTCCCTGCGCCGCGACCACCTCCATAAACTCACCACCACTCTGGCCAAGAACCACGGCCGGATCGTGGTGGAGGACCTCAACGTCCAGGGGATGCTCCGGAATCGCAAGCTGGCCCGTTCCCTCGCCGACGCCGGATTCGGAGAGTTCCGCCGTCAGCTCGCCTACAAATGCCGCTGGTACGGCTCCGAGCTGGTGGTCGCCGACCGCTGGTTCGCCAGCTCCAAGACCTGCTCTCGCTGCGGAACGGTCAAACCGGAGCTCTTGCTCAGGGAGCGGACCTTTCGCTGCGAGAGCTGCGGTTTGGCCATTGACCGCGATCTCAATGCCGCAATCAACCTCGCCGGGTCGGTCCACCCGGCCGTCACCGCCAGTGCGGTGGAGACGCGAACTGCCTGTGGAGCCGACCAGAAGTCCAGGCCGCGCCTGGCAGGCGGCAAGGAAGCAGGAACCGGGATCGCCCCGGAGCCCACCGACTCGATCGGTGGTCCCACGCCGCGGCCACGGGACCCCGTGTCCCTTCTGTCCGTTGGGTAGGAACGGCCTAAGATCCTAGGCGCGATGGCACCAATTCAGCGTGGGCGGTTGGCTTGACGGTGGCCGGCGTAACCGCTTCCATCGGCTTTCTGCTCCACTTCCGCGAATCCCCGGAGTCGCCCACTCTGCGCCGGGCCCGGGACGTGGCCGAGGCCGCCTCGCTCCGGACCTGGGTGGCCCAGCACGACGCCGAAGCGGTCCTGGCCCGGGAGCTGGCCAGTGCTCGGCTGCTGGTGGCCATCGGCGGGGACGGTACTCTGCTCTACTCGGCCCAGCACGCCGCCCCGCGGGGAGTGCCGCTGCTGGGCGTGAACCGAGGCCAGCTGGGCTTCCTGACCAATGTCGAGATGGCCCAGCTGCCGGACGCCATTGCGGCTTTTGTCGGCGACGACTTCGAGACCTTGCGGCGGGGCACCCTTCGGGGTGAGGTCCGGGGCGAGGATGGCACCGAGGCGGCCTTGGAGGTGGCGATCAACGAGATCGTGGTCAAGACCGAGGGGGTGAGTCTGGTCCGTTTGGAGGTGACCTGCGACGAGCAGTTGGTGGGCACCTTCGACGCCGATGGCCTGGTTGTGGCGACCAGTGTGGGGTCCACCGCCTACTCGCTGTCCGCGGGCGGACCCCCGGTTGATTCCCGGGTGGCCGCCTTGGTGCTGACCCCGCTCAACCCGCACGCCCTGATCAGCCGCTCTCTGGTCATACCGGACACACTCGATGTGAAGATCGAGGTGCAGCGGGGACGGGCCGTGGCGGCGGCGGACGGCCAGGTCTGGGCCCAGCTGGATCCGGGCTGTGAGCTCACCGTCAAGCAGGGGCCCGAGCTGCGGATGATCCGGCCCCCGGGAACTCCAGGGTTCTTCCAGCGGCTCCGGTCCAAGACCGGCTTCGGTGTGGTGCTCAAACTGGACCCGGAGGAGCCGGGAGCCGCCCTTGTCAGCCCGGATAGCCAGCACTCCTGAGCCATGCTGGTGGAGCTGAGGGTGGAGAACTTAGCGGTGATTGAGCGCGCCGAAGCCCGATTTGGCGGGCGCTTCAACGCCATCACCGGCGAGACCGGGGCCGGTAAGTCGGTGCTCCTCTCCGCCTTGGGACTGGCTCTGGGGGTCAGGGCCGACCCCGATCTGGTCCGGCGCGGCTCTGAGCGAGCCCTCTCCAGCGCGGTGTTCCAAGATCCCCCCGATGTCGTCGCTGAGACCTGCCGGGCCCTCGGGGTAGTCGTGGAAGAAACCCTGGTCTTGACCAGGGAGCTGTCCAGCGCTGGTCGCGGCGGTGCCCGCGCCAACGGGGCCACCGTCCCGGCCACCGCTCTGCGCGACATGGGGACCCAACTGGTGGATGTTCAAGGGCAGGGGGCCTCGTCGCTGTGGCTGCGCGAGAGCGAGCAGCGCTCCGCGCTGGACAACCTGGGCGGCGAGACAGCGGTCCTGCTCCTGCAGCGGATGGGGGAATTCTGGTCCAAGCGTCAGGAGATAGAGACGGCAATCGCGGAGATGCGGTCGCTGCGCGAGCGCCAGCGGGGCGACCTTGATCGGGCGCGACTTGACCTGGCCGAGTTGGATGAGGCTGATCCTCAATCGGGCGAGGATGTCCGCCTGCAGCAGGAGCGCGACCGGCTTGCCCATTCCGGCCGCTTGCGTGAGGCCGCAGCCGGGCTGCGCAGCGCCGTTTCCGGCGCCGCCGGGGAAACCGGGGCGGCGGATCGCTTGGCGGAATCGCTGCACGCGGCCCGGGGTGTCCACGGGATCGACCATGAGTTGGATTCGCTTCTCGACCAGGCCGAGGAGGGGGTGGCCTCGCTGCGTGAACTGCAGCTGTCGCTCAGTTCATATGTGACCCAGCTCCCCGACGACAGTGCGCGGCTGGCCCAGGTTGAAGAGCGCCTCGACCTCCTGGAGCGGCTCGCACGCCGGCACGGGGGCTCACTCGAATCAGCCCTGGCCCGCCGTGAGGAGGCGACGAACCTGCTCCACACGGTCGATGGGGGTGAGGGCGACCTGGCCCGGCTGGCCGCCGAGCTTACGGCCGGGGAAGAGAGATTCGGGGAGGAGGCGAGAAGGCTCTCGGCGCTGCGGACCCAGGTGGCCGAGACCCTGGCTCGAGCGGTGACGGGCGACCTACGGCGGATGCTCATGCCCAAGGCGGCGTTCCAGGTGCGGATCTGGCAGGTCGAGGACGAGGCGGGTATCCCCGGGCCTAATCACACCCGCCTCGCAGCTGGACCCAGCGGCTGGGACAAGATCTCCTTCGATCTCTCAGCCAATCCTGGTGACCCGGCCCGTCCACTCAGCGAGGTCGCTTCTGGAGGCGAGCTGTCCCGCGTAGCGCTTGCTCTTCTTTCCCACCTGACCCGGGAGTCAGGAGTCTCGACCGTTGTCTTCGACGAGATCGACCAGGGCCTGGGCGGTGAGGCCGCCAACCGGGTGGGGGATCTCATGCGCGAAGTGGCGGATCACCACCAGGTGATCTGCATCACCCACCTAGCTCCCATCGCCGCTCGCGCCGACACCCACCTGGTGGTGGCCAAGTCAGAGCGCCAGGGTCGGCCCTTCAGCGAGGTGACGGTGGTTGCCGGATCGGCGCGGGTGGAGGAACTGGCCCGCCTGCTAGCTGGAGAGGCGACCCCGGGGGCGGCCCGGGCCCACGCCGAGGAGCTCCTGAGCGCGGTGGGCAGCGGCCCGGAGGCGGGCTGAGCCATGGCCACTCCGGAGCATGTGGAGGAGTTGGAAGGGCTCAACTCAGTCCTGGCCGAGGCCCAGCGGGGAGATCTCGATTTGGGCACCGTCGAACTGGCCGCGCTCAGCCAGCGACTCAAAGCTGAGGTGGATCAAGGGGGCGGGGAGCTGGACCTGCTGTGGGCCGCCGAGTCTCTCCAAGTCCTCGCCCGTCTTCTCGACCTCAAGATGGGTCGCCATCTGGAGGACGCAACCGACGCCGCCCTGCTTGGCGACGCCGAGCTGATCGAGGAGGAGGACCCCGGGGCCCGCCTGGCCGAGTACCGCCTCTTCAAGGCGGCGGCCGGAGTTCTGCTCGCGGATGCCAGCGCCGGGCCTAAGGCCTTCTTACGGGTGCTGGGGCTCCCGGTCGAGCCCCGGGCCAACCTACAGCTGAGCCCCGAGGTGCTCGCCGTGGCGCTGGGCGAACTGCTGGCCCGCCTGCCCGAACCCACCGAGCTGGAGCTGACCCTACCCCGCTATTCGGTGACCGAGAAGATGGATGAGCTGCGTCTACTGCTGACCGAGCGTCGCTCGCTGCAGTTCGACCAGGTCTTCGCCGAGGCTCGCGATCGACTGGAGGCGGTTGCCTTCTTCCTGGCGCTCCTGGAGTTGATCTGGGCCGGCGAGGTTGCCTGTACCCAGGCCGGGCCGGATCGACCGATTTTGGTGGAGAGGTCGGGTGGCGGCTGAGCTGAGCGAGTCCGTCCCAGGCGTAGCCGCGGCCCTGATCGCGGTGCTCTTCGTGCGCGCCGAGGCGATTTCGATCATCGAGTTGGCCCACACCCTGGACCTCAGCCCGGACGCCGTCGAGGAGGCAGCCAGCGCCGGCGCAGCGCTGCTCCAGGGCAGCGGCCTGATGCTCCAGAGCCACCGCAACGAGCTCCAGCTGGTGAGCCATCCTCAGGCGGCCTGGGCGGTGGAGCGGGCCCTGCGCCCTGAGGTAGCTGGAAGGCTCTCCAAACCGGCCCTGGAGACGCTGGCCATCGTCGCCTATCGTCAGCCGATCACCAGAATCGCCATCGAGGCGATCCGAGGGGTCAACTGCGAGGCGGTCCTGGAGAGCCTGACCCGGCATGGGCTGATCGATGAGGTCGGTCGAGAGGAAGGCCCGGGCCACCCGCGCCTGTTCGGCACCACCTTGCGCTTCCTGCAGGTGGTGGGGATCTCTCAGGTCGACGAACTGCCTCCCCTGGAACGCCTCGATCCTGAGACCTGGCTGGACGCGGCCCGCGGCAGCGAAGAGCCTGATGCCGGGTGAGCGGCTGGGTCGCTGGCTGGCTCGGACCGGAATAGCGTCCCGCCGCGAGGCTGACCGAATGGTCGCCGCTGGGCGGGTCACCGTTGACGGCCAGGTCCCGCCTCGCGAGGGCAGGCTGATCGATCCCGAGCGGGAGGAGGTCCAGCTCGATGGTCGTCCCCTGGTCCAGCGCAACATCCAGCGCCGCTACCTGGCTCTCAACAAGCCGGTGGGGGTGGTCTCGACAGCGCGGGATCCGGGAGGCCGCCCCACTGTCCTGGGACTGGTCGAGGATCACAAGGGCCTCTTCCCGGTGGGCCGACTCGACCTCGACTCCAGGGGCCTGATGCTGCTCACCGACGACGGAGATCTGGCCCTCCGCCTGACCCATCCCCGCTACCAGGTGGTGAAGACCTACCGGGTGACGATCAAAGGGCCAGTACGCCAGGAGCAGCTGACCGCCCTGCGCTTGGGCCCGGTCCTGGTCGACGGCCCCACCAATCCCGTGGAGATTCGGCTACTCCGGAGCGGACCCCGACGCTCGCTCTTGCTGATCCAGCTGGCCGAGGGCAGGCAGCGACAGATCCGCCGGATGTGTGCCGCGGTGGGGGCCAAGGTTGAGGATCTGGAGCGCGTCGCCATCGGCGATCTCCGACTGGGGACTCTGACCTTGGGACGGTCCCGAGAGCTGAGCGAGGGGGAGGTGCGCCGGCTTCGCCACTCGGTGGGGCTCAAATGAGCCGGGTGGCCCCGGTGGTGACCATCGATGGACCGGCCGGAGTCGGAAAGTCCACGGTCGGCCGCAGCGTGGCCCGGGTTCTTCATCTTCCCTTCGTCGACACCGGAATCTTCTATCGCGCCCTGACCGCGGCCGCCAGTCGGGCTGAAATCGAGGCCGGGGATAGTCTGGCACTGCAGGAGCTGGCAGCGGCGGTCCGTCTTGAGGTCAACTCAGACCCCGATCCGGCTCCCGGTGCCTGGCAGGCGCGGGCCGACGGCCAGGCATTGACGGAGGAACTCTGGGACTCCCGCCTGGCCGCCTTACTGGCCGACATTGCCCGCCAGCCGGGGGTGCGCCAGTCGCTGCTGGCGGCGCAGCGGAGGCCCGCCGCACAAGGCGTCGTCGCCGTCGGTCGTGATACCGGAACCGTGGTCTTCCCGGACGCGGACTGCAAGGTATACCTGGATGCCCCGGCGGAGGTGAGGGTGGCGCGGCGGCGCAAGGAGCTCCTCAGCCGAGGCCGGGACGCCTCGGATGAGGTCCTTCGAGCTGATGTTCTCACCCGCGACCAGACCGACCTCAGCCGGGTCCATGCCCCGCTGGCCGTGCCCAGCGATGCCCTCTCCATCGACACCAGCGCCCTCTCCGCCGAGGAGGTGGTGAATCTGGTCCTCAGCGAGTGCCGCAGGCGGGGTTTGTCGGCAGGAGCCGAGGCGCCCTAGCGGGAATGCCAATCTCCGAGCGCGGCTAAGGTGGTGCTTGCACCATGATCACCGTAATCCCCACGAGCCCCGAGGAGACGCTGGTCTGCTTCGACCTGGAGACGACCGGCCTCAGCCCGCGGAGCGACCGCATCATCGAGATCGGGGCGGTGAAGTTCGACCGCACCGGCGTGCTCGACACCTACTCCACGCTTGCCAATCCGGGTATTCCGGTGCCGCTGGTGATTCAACGCCTCTGCGGCATCAGGGACCAAGACCTCCAAGGGCAGCCATCCCCGCCCGAGGCGGTCGCCGGACTGGCCCTGTTCAGCGAGGGCTGCACCCTGGTCGGCCACGGCGTCTCCTTCGACATGGCGTTCTGCACCGAGATCCTTCCCGAGGAGTTCGGCGGCCGTCTGGCGCTCGACACGTCCGAACTGGCCCGCGTTCTTCTCCCCGCCGCTCCCAGCCACAGTCTGGAGGAGTTGAGCCGCTCCCTCGACCTACCCCACGACCGGCCCCACCGGGCTCTGTCCGACGCCCAGGCGACTCAGCTTCTGCTCGAGAGCCTGATCGAGATCGCCCAGCTGTTGCCGGCCCAAGTTCGTGAGCGGGTGCGCTTGCTGTGCTCCGCTGGTGGCTGGCCGACCGGGGAGTATCTGGCCCAGCAGTTGCTGGTAGGCGCCTTGGGTGTGGACAGGGAGGTCTCAGAGAGAGATGAGCCACCGAGGGCAGCTCCCCAGGTTCAGGAGACTCCCTCTGGCCGTTCGGGCGGCATCGACGAAGCGGGCATGCTGGCCGCATTCGGTCCCGAGGGTGGTCTGGCCCACTCCGAGGTCGAGTTCGAGCTTCGGGAGGAGCAGCAGCAGATGGCGCTGGCCGTGTCCCAGGCCTTCAACCGGGGCCAGACCCTGCTCGTCGAGGCGGGTACTGGGGTGGGGAAATCCCTCGCCTACCTGCTCCCGGCCCGGGAGTGGTCGGCCCGAGGCGGAGGCCGGGTCTTGGTGTCGACCCACACCATCACCCTGCAGGAGCAGCTGGTCCAACACGACGTCCCCCTGGCTGAGACGGCCCAGCCTCTGCCGCTGCGCACGGCGGTGCTCAAGGGGCGGGGCAAC
>Ga0307372_10001998_pt1 | contig 34465 bp, 27 predicted proteins | sample OX1MG_FD_202533 | JGI IMG/M metagenome (GOLD analysis project Ga0307372, IMG submission 202533) | Soil microbial communities from Risofladan, Vaasa, Finland - OX-1 | ecosystem: Environmental > Terrestrial > Soil > Coastal area > Acid sulfate soil | place: Finland: Risofladan, Vaasa | collected... | reverse complement strand
GCCAACATCATCGCCGTCGCCAACACCTTGCTCGAGGAGGGCGCGCGCGGCATCGTTCCCGCCAAGGACGAAGGGGACGTACCGCTCATTCGCGACTACAACGCTGACGAAGAAGAGGCCGAGCACGTGGCGACGTGGCTCGCCGCGAAACATCAGCCCGGTAGCCCATGGAGTTCAATGGCGGTGTTGGCTCGTACGAACGCGCAACTCGAACTCATCGCGGGTTTCCTCGACGCCGCGGACATTCCTAATGAACGACGAGGCCCCGAGCACTCGCCGGCTTCTGATCTCACCGCGCCCGAACTCTCGTCACGACGATTGCTCGAAGCCGATCGCGACGCCGTCGCGCTGTCCACGATTCATCGCGCGAAGGGTCTCGAGTTTCAACACGTGGCGGCGATTGGATGGGCCGAAGGGCAACTGCCGAACTACAACGCGACGACGCCGCAAGAACTCGCCGAAGAACAGCGCCTCGCCTACGTGGCGCTCAGCCGGGCCGAGCGTTCACTCCTCATCACTTGGAGTCGAGGACGAAACGATCCGCGCTACCCAGACCGGTCGCCATCTCGATTTCTTGCGCCGATCGAGAAGGTCGTTCGCGATCTCGACGCCCGTAACGCTCCCCTACGAGGCGAGGCACGAAGAGCCCGTCTCGCCGTTATACGCGCGTCATTGGAGAAGAGCGTTGCGCGGCTTGACGACGAACTCGCCAGCCAAAGTGACGAGGCGCCGCGGATATAGTTCGCACCGAGAGACGTAAGGGTTCCACGAAAGAGGTCGCGACAATGAACGGTGCGCACGCGCTACTGGCTACGTTGCAAGCCAACGAGGTCACGGTGTGCTTTTCGAACCCCGGAACCTCCGAGATGCACTTCGTCGCCGCGCTCGATGACGCGTCCGGCATGCGGGGAATTCTCTGTCTCTTCGAGGGCGTCGCGACGGGAGCCGCCGACGGTTACGCCCGCGTCGCGGGCACCCCAGCCGCCACGTTGTTGCACCTCGGACCGGGTTTGGCGAACGGCTGGGCCAATTTGCACAACGCGCGGCGCGCGCACGTGCCGGTTGTCAACATCGTGGGCGATCACGCCACCTACCACGGCGTCTTCGACGCGCCCTTGCAAAGCAATATCGCTCAACTGGCCGACGCGCTCGAGGGCTGGAGCTGTCGATCAGTGTCAGCGAACGACGTAGCCAACGACGTCGCCGACACGGTTCAAGGTGCCTTCGGTCCGCCGGGTCGCATCGCTACGCTGATCCTGCCCGCGGACGTGTCATGGGGTGAGGTGTCGAACGTTCCTTCGACGTGGCCAACTTTTGAACGCCCAGCGCTCCACGCCATCGACGAGGTCGCCTTCAACTCGGCCCTTCAAGCTCTCCGCTCCAAGCGATGCGCGCTGTTGGTCGGTGGCGGAGCTCTAGAGAAAGAGCAGCTCGATCTCGCGCGACGGGTGGCGACCGCGACGTCGTCTCGATTCTTGATGGAGACCTTCGCCACAAAGATCGACCGCGGCTCGAACGCGGCCAGTCCCGAGCGCCTGATCTATCTGAGCGAGTTCGCTATCGATCAGTTGAAAGAGGCCGAGGTTGTCATCCTCATTGGCGCGCGAGAGCCAGTTGGATTCTTCGCCTACCCCAACGTGGCTAGTCGCCTGGCGCCCGACGACTGTGAGGTAGTCGAGGTCGCGCCACCGGGCAGCGACACGCTCGGCGCACTTCGCGCGTTGGTCGAAGCCCTCCACGCACCGTCCGTCCCACTCGAAAGCGGAGAACGGCCAGCCGCACCGAGCGGAGAACTTTCGACGAAATCCTTCGCCGCGGCCGTCGGCGCCACTTTGAGAGAAGGCGTCATCGTCGCCGACGAATCCAACACCAGTGGCGTGCATCTCTTTGAGGCAACCCGCTTCGCGCCCGAACACCAGTGGCTTACTTTGACGGGCGGAGCGATTGGCTACGGGCTGCCCGTGGCGCTGGGCGCCGCGGTCGCCTCCCAGCGCCGCGTGCTGGCCCTCGAGTCCGACGGATCGATGATGTACACGCTCCAAGCCCTATGGACGATGGCGCGCGAAGGTCTCGACGTCACGGTCGTGGGACTTTCGAATCGTAGTTACGCCGTGCTCAACTATGAGTTAATTCGCGTCGGCGCGGTGCGCGAAGGCTCGGCCAGCACGCGCATGCTCGAGCTTGACGATCCCACACTCGACCTCGCCGCGCTCGCGAGCGCCCAAGGCGTGCCGAGTACACGCGTGGACAGCGCGCAGGATCTCGTGACGGCTCTCGAGCGCTCCTACGCCACACCCGGACCGATGTTCATCGAGGCCGTGCTGCCCAAGGGCCTGCGCTAAAGAGAGAACTCACCGAAGACCGGGGCGTGGTCCGAGGGCTTCTCCCCCTTGCGAGACTCGCGGTCCACGTAACTAGCCGTGGCGACCTGGGCCAGCGCCTCATCGACGTAGAGCAGGTCGATGCGCAACCCCCATCCCCGATGAAACGCGCCGTTTCGATAGTCCCACCAGGAGTAGCAGGGTTCGTCGGGATGAAGAAAGCGCGTCAGATCCACCAGGCCCGTCGCTTCGAGGGCTCGAAGGGCCGACCTCTCAGGCTCACTGACGTGAGTCAGGCCGACGAAGACGCTCGGGTCGTACACGTCGAGGTCACTCGGCGCGACGTTGAAGTCACCGCCAACGACCACGTGACGCGCCCGGTCACGCCGATCGAGCAAATCCGCCAACTTGGCCAACCACCCCAACTTGTACTGGTAGTGCGGGTTGTCGAGCGCCCGCCCGTTGGGCACGTAGCACGAGTAAACCTGCACGCCCCCACAGATCGCGCCCACGAGGCGAGCCTCGGGATCGTCGTCACCGAATCCGCGTGTGACGTCCTCGAGTCCGACTTTCGAAAGGATGGCCACCCCGTTCCACTGTCCCTGCCCGTGATGCGCAGACTCGTAGCCAAGTGATTCGAGCGCTCCTGCGGGAAATTTCGCGTCGTTCTGTTTGGTCTCTTGAATCAGCACGACGTCGGGACGCTTCTCGTCCAGCCACGTCTCCACGCGGGGCCAGCGGGCGCTGAGAGAGTTGACGTTCCACGTCGCGACAATCACGACGCGTCAGCGAGAATGAAGAACAATTCGGTTTCCACCGCGATCTTTCCCTCGACCGTCGCGCGACCGTTCCCCTTGCCGCCGCGCGCCGAGAGGTGGGTCATCTCACACGTCACCTCCACCGTGTCACCGGGCACGACCTGACGACGAAATCGGGCGTGCTCGACGCCGCCAAAGAGCGGGAGGCGTCCCACGAAGCGCGGATCGGTGAGTACCGCGACTGCCCCGCACTGAGCAATGGACTCAAGCAGCAGAACCCCCGGCGTGGTGGGGCGTCCGGGAAAGTGGCCCGGGAAAAACCACTCATCACCGCGCAGCGTCCAGAGCGCGCTCGCGCGCACGCCCGGTTCAACGCTGATTAGGGAGTCGAGGAACAAAAACGGTGGCCGGTGTGGCAGCCAGTCCGTTGGTTCTAACGAAAGTGCGCTCACAACAGCGCTAACTCGGCGATTCGCCGTTCGCTGTCCACGTTGACGAGTCGAAAAGTGCGTTGGTCACCGCGCGCGAGCACGTCTCGCGCGCGCGGGGGGGCCGGTGAGCCCAATAACGTCGTGGGCGCGTAACACTCCACCTGTTTACCGCCCTTCAATTGCACTTTGATCACGGCGCCGTGCGAGGTAAAGGCCGTTACTTCGCCTGGGACGCGAGATCCGACTCGAAACGTACTCTTAAAGAGAGTGAAGTCAGCCGCGGGATTAACGGGTTGGCGTCCACGTCGAAGTGCGACCGCCGGCTCCGGCGATGGTGTCTTGGAGACCTTCTTAATGGCCTTGACGGGGACCTTGGCCGCGGTCTTTTTAATTGGCGCCTTCTTGGGCACGTCAACGGCCTTCGCCAATTTCTTTGCGACTTTGGTCGACGTCTTGGTTGACGGCTTCGCGTTAGCCTTCTCGATTACCCTTTCGGGCTTGACGGCGGCCTTCTTGGCCGGCGTGGTCCTTTTCGCCGACTTTACGGGTGTCAACGTTGTCCCGATGGTCGGTTTGGCGCCGTTGGGTAACGTCAGCGCCAACTTCTTCGCGGTCCGAGTCACCTTGACATTGCGCACCGGAATTCGAGGAGTGAAAACCCAGCCCACGCCCCGCACGGGTTTGCCGCCAACCAGGCGACCCACGTCAAAGAGCCAGGGATAGTCGTCTTGAAACTCTTGGAACGAGTCGTTGCTCAGCACAACGGCGTCTATACGATCAGCGATCTTCAAGATGAATCCGTCACCACGCCCGACCGCGCCCGCGGGTGGCGTCACGATCTCTCCTTCCAACACCGCTTCGTTGAAGCGGCTGCGCTCGTTGGTCGCGGCTCGGTGTTCGAAGGTGGCGTCGGCCACCACAATGATTTCGGCGGTCGGATTCTCCTCTCGAAAGGCACCGACGGCTTCATCAAGCTGGGTCAAACTGGGGGTGACGCGTCCCTCCGTGGCGAGATTGGATCCGTCGACCACGACGCGTAGCCGAGGGCTCTTGGTGGGCGTCATCCGATGGCCCGCGTCAGGAGGTCTGCCTGTTCAGCGGCGTGCACGAGTCCACTGCCGGTGGCCGGACTCGCGGACTCCGCGCGCGCCACGTGCGCCACGCGCGCGTGGCGCAAATGATCGTGCATCTGCAGATGAGCGAAGGGCCATGCTCCCATGTTCTCCGGCTCCTCTTGAAGCCACAGCACCTCTTCGAGGTTGGCGTAGTTCCCCAGCACGCGCTCGATCTCTGCGACGGGCCACGGGTAGAGCTGTTCGACACGCACGATCGCAATGTTGCTCGCGCTCAGCGCGTCACGACGGCCGGCGGCCTCGTGGGCGATTTTGCCCGACGCGAGCACGACTCGGGTAACGGCTGACGGGTTCTCCACGTGATCGTCGAGCACACTCTGGAATGAACCATGTTCGAAGGCAGCCAGGGGCGAGCGCGTCTGAACGGCGCGAAGCATCGATTTCGGTGTAAAGACGATCAGCGGGGTCGGATGTTCGCGGAGGACTTGGCTGCGCAAGAGATGAAAGTACTGTGCCGACGTGGTCGGCTGGGCGACTCGAATGTTGTTGCGGGCACTAAGTGTCAAGAACCGCTCGAGACGACCGCTGGAGTGCTCGGGACCCTGGCCCTCATAGCCGTGGGGCAACAGCATCGCCAGGGTGGCCATTTGGCCCCACTTGTCCTCGGCGGCTACCAAGAAGTTGTCGATGATGATCTCGGCCCCATTGGCGAAGTCGCCGAACTGCGCTTCCCAGGCCACCAACGTGTTCACCGCCTCCACCGAGTACCCGTACTCGAAGCCCAGCGCCGCGTACTCCGAGAGAAAGGAGTCGCGTACGGTGAAAAATCCGGGCGCGCCCATGCTCGCCAATGGCACGTACTGCGCGCCGTTCTCGTAGTCGATCAATGCCGCATGACGATGAGAGAAGGTCCCTCGCCGGGTGTCTTGACCCGTCAGGCGGACATTGGCACCACCCAGTAACAGCGATCCGATCGCCAACGCCTCACCGAAGGCCCAATCGACCTCACCACTTTCGATCAACGCGAGACGCTGGGCGAACTGGCGCTCGAGCTTGGGGTGAACGGTAAAGCCCTCGGGCGCGGTCACCGTGACCCGGGCAATCGCCATCAAGGCGTCACGGTCCACGCCAGTTTCGGGGGCGCGCCAATCCTTTGGCATCTGCGAAACGGGCACGCTCTTGAGTTCGGGCACCGGCACGGTTCGCACTTCGTCGAGCACGCTCTGTAGACGCGAGTTGAACTCACTGAGCACGGTCTCGGCTTCGTCGATGGAGATGTCGCCACGTCGGATCAGGGTCTCGGTGTAGATCTTTCGAACCGAGCGCATCTGATCGATGATCTTGTACATCTGGGGTTGGGTGTAGCTCGGGTCATCACCCTCGTTATGTCCGTAACGGCGATAACACACGATGTCCAACACCACGTCACGCTGGAACGCCTCGCGGTAGTCGAGGGCCAAACGGGCCGCGCGAGCACAGGCTTCGGGGTCGTCGCCGTTCACGTGAAAAATCGGCGCTTGGATCATCTTGGCGACGTCGGTAGGATAAAAACTCGAACGGGCCGACTCAGGCGCCGTAGTGAATCCCACCTGGTTGTTGATCACAATGTGAACGGCGCCACCGATGTGATAGCCCGAGAGCTGCGAGAGGTTGAGCGTCTCGGCGACGACACCTTGGCCGGCGAAGGCCGCGTCGCCATGAATGAGCACCGCCAGGTACGGGCGCTCGAAGAAGGGCTGGTCAATATTCGTGCCGTCGCTGGGGCGATTAACGAGATCTTGTTTAGCGCGAACGATGCCCTCGACCACTGGACTGACCGCTTCGAGGTGCGAGGGATTGGACGCCATGGACACGTCAATCGTGGCCCCGCGGGGATTCTTGAAGACGCCGCGAGCCCCCTTGTGATACTTCACGTCACCACTACCCTGGACACTTTCGGGGTCGAGGTTACCTTCGAACTCCGAAAAAATGTCGCTGTAAGACTTTCCAACAATGTTGGCGAGCACGTTCAGTCGCCCACGGTGCGCCATGCCGATCACGGCCTCTTTAACGCCGCGATCCGCGGCGTCGTCGAGCACCGACTGCAACGCGACAATCGTCGTCTCGGCGCCCTCAAGGCCGAATCGCTTTTGACCCACGTAGCGGGTGTGCAGGAACCGTTCGAAGACCTCGGCCTCACTCAACGCGTTCAAAATGCGTCGTTGCTCTTCCTTGGTGGTCGATGAGTCCACGCCCTCGACGCGCTCTTGAATCCAACGCTTTTGAGCCGGATCGAGGATGTGACCGTATTCGATGCCCGTCGTGCGGCAGTAGGCGTCACGCAGGATGGCCAAAATCCTCTCGAGCGTGGCCTCACGCAAGCCCGCGAGGCCGTCCACCACGAAGGTACGCTGGAGATCCCAAATCGTGAGCCCGTAGGTCGCGAGGTCCAAATCGGCGTGCAGCGGCGGAGGTTCACTACTCAAGGGATCGAGATGAGCGTTCAAGTGACCGCGCACGCGATACATATTTATTAGTTCCTGCACGCGAATCTGCTTTAAGACGCGCTCGGCTTCGCCTTCGTTCGTTGAAGGATTCGAGTCTTTCGCCCACCGAGCGGGTTCGTAGGGAACGCCCAACGAGACGAAGATCTCGTCGTAAAAGGCGTGCTCCCCGGTCAAACACTCGGCCACGTACTTCAAGAAAAGTCCCGACTCGGCGCCTTGAATGATGCGATGGTCATACGTCGAGGTCAGCGTCATTACCTTGCCAACGCCCAACTCCGCTAGGGCTCTGGGATCAGCCGCTTCGAAGCCCGCGGGCCAGCCCAGTGCCCCCACGCCAAAGATCGCTCCCTGTCCGGGCATGAGTCGCGGGACCGACTGCACCGTGCCGAGCGTGCCGGGATTGGTAAGTGTCACCGTTGCCCCGACGAGGTCGTCCGCTCCGTAGGCGCCACCGTGGATCTTGCGCACGAGGTCCTCGTAGGCCAAAAGAAATGTACGAAAATCCATCACGTCGGCGTCGGGAATTACCGGCACGAGCAGCGTGCGGGTGCCGTCCTTCTTTTGTTCGTCCACAGCCAAACCAAGACCCACGTGTTTATGAAGGCGAACGCCAGGCGTACCCTTTTCGTCGACGGCGTCGACGAACGTGGCGTTCATCGCGGGAATCTCACCGAGGCCCTTGACGATCGCAAAGGCGATAACGTGCGTGAAGGAAACTTTCGCGCCGCTCGAACGCGCGAGTGATTCATTCAACGCGGCCCGATTGATCTCTAGTAGTCGGGCCGACACGGTGCGAACGCTGGTGGCGGTAGGGACCGCGAGACTCGCGTTCATATTGGCCACAATGCGTGCGGCCGCCCCTCGAAGCGGCGTCGCGTCCGCGTCGACGGCAACCGATCGCTTCGAAGGCGTGGGCGAAACGACCAATGCGCTGGAAGTCACCGAAGGCAACGTTGAACGCTGGTAATCGACGAAGAACTCACGCCAACTTTCGGCCACCGACGACGGGTCAGCTAAATAGCGGTCGTAGAGGTCGTCGACCAGCCACGCGTTAGGACCAAACGAGCCCCGCGAGGAGCGAGAAGACGAGGGCTCGGGGGGTGTTGTCACCATTCCAGCCTAGGCCCCGTCACGCAATAATCGATAGGTCGCAGCGAGGCGATCCCCAGTAGGTTCTCATCGTGACCTCCCCGTCGACGGTGCCCCCACGACTTCACTTCACCGAGAACTCTCCGATCAAAGGACTCGCCGTCGCGGAGCGGCGTGTCGCCCAACCCCGGGCGTCAGTCATCTGCGTACACGGCGCGCTCGATCGCGCCGGCGCGTTTGCTCGCCTCGCTCGACGACTCGATGGTTTCGATCTGGTTGCCTACGACCGTCGGGGCTACCAAGGGTCACGCGACCTCAAGCCGCTCGGTCTGGACTTCCACCTCGACGATCTCAGTTCGTTAGTTGCCCGCGAGGCGCAACGTCTCCCCGTCATTCTCTTTGGACACAGTTTTGGCGGCGTGGTCACCTTTGGCGTGGCGTTGCGCGAATTCGCTTCCGTTCAACTAGTAGTGAACTACGAATCACCTTTCCCGTGGATTCTGCCTCGCCCGAGTTCACGTCCGCCCCTCACCAATGATTCAGGGTTCGAGGCGGAGCGATTTTTCAGGCGCGTCGTCTCCGATACCGCGTGGAATCGACTAAGCGAACAACAACGTGAATCTCGTCGCTTGGACGGACCAGGGCTCTTAAGCGACCTCTCAACCATTCAACGTGACGTTGCCCCGTACGACATTGCGCAGTTGAAGGTACCGTCGACCTACGTGTACGGTGACGCTGAGTCGGCCGACTACTACCGTGCGCTGGGCGTTGAGCTGGCAAAGTTAGACTCGTCGATCACGACCGTCGAAATGGAACTCGCCGGCCACTCGGCGCACCTGGGCAACCCCAGTCAAGTAGCCGAGTTGATTCACCATCGATGGGACCTGGCGTGCGCGTCGGCGTAACGGGCGCGTCCGGTCTCATCGGCCGATCCCTCGTCGCGGCGCTCCACGAGCGAGGCGACACCACCACCACATTCGTACGCCCTTCGACGAAGGACGTGGCCGGCAGCGTGATCCGATGGGACCCCGAACGCGGAAACGTCGATGAAGGTGATCTTCGACTCGCCGGTGGCTTTGACGTGGTCGTCCATTTAGCGGGCGCGGGCATTGGCGATCGTCGCTGGACACCGTCACGTAAACGAGAGATTCTCACGTCACGCGTCGATTCCACGTCGCTCTTGATTCGCGCACTGCACGAACTCCGCCAAGGGGTCGCCCTACTCGCCAGCGGCTCGGCGATTGGATGGTACGGCTCGCGTGGCGACGAGATTCTCGATGAGACGTCCGCGCGCGGCCAAGGCTTCTTGTCCGACGTCTGTCAGCGCTGGGAAGACGCCGCGTTGCCACTTCACGATGAGGGCGCCTCTGTCGCCCATCTTCGAACCGGCATCGTGGTGAGTTCGCGTGGGGGCGCAGTGAGAAAACAGCTGCCGCTCTTTCGCTTCGGTCTCGGTGGCCGACTTGCCACGGGCCAGCAGTGGATGAGCCCGATCTCACTTCTCGACGAAGTGCGCGCCATACTTTGGATCATCGATCACCAGATCACCGGACCGGTCAATCTCAGCGCGCCCCAACCACTGACCAATGCTCAGTTCACGAAACTATTCGCGCGTCAGGTCCGTCGACCGGCGCTTTTCCACGTGCCCACGGTGGCGCTTCGGGGCGTGCTCGGCTCACAGATGGCCGACGAACTCCTCCTCGCAAGTCAGCGAGTCGTGCCCAGAGTCCTTAACGAATCGGGTTTCGCCTTCAGCCACCCCAGCGTCTCATCAGCACTGAACTGGGCCCTGGCGCTGGAAAACTAGTCAAAATGCCCATAAATTAGGGGTTTGCTCTCGCCAAGGTCGTTTGGAGCCAAACTCTGACTTTTTCTACAATATTTCGTACGGGGGTGAACTAGTCAACCCCTGTACCCTCCAGTACAGTTGCCAAGAGTCCATCAGTGATGGATAAGCAAAACAATTGTGTCCGCTTCGGGGGCACTGGGAGGAATTCAGTATGCATTTTGGACGCAAACTTCGACTTGCGATGACAATTGGCGCAGTGGCCAGTTCGTTATCGTTAGGTCTCATAGCTCCAACCGTCAGTGGCGCCGCGGCGCCAAAGGGAACCCTTACCGTTGCGGAAGCCCCGGGCGCGAGCCCGAACTACATCTTCCCGTATATGGGTTGTTCTTTCTTCTCGGTGGCCAACATCAATCAGTTCCAATTTGAGATGTATCGACCGGTCTACTGGTTCGGCCTGGGTGGATCAGTGGCCGTACAGTACAAGCTTTCCACCGCCAAAGCACCAGTCTTTAGCAACGGCAATAAGACCATCACGATCAACATGAAGGGTTGGAAGTTCGCCGATGGCCAGACAGTCAACGCGGAGTCAGTCATGTTCTTTTTGAATATGTACAATGCCGACCCGACGTCGTACTGCGGCTACAACGGTGGCTACGGAATTCCTGACCAGTTATCGAGCGCTTCGGGCCGGGGCAACAGGGTGACACTTAACTTCAAGACCTCGGTGAACCCCGGCTGGATTCTCTACAACTACCTTTCAGAGCTCTCGCCCTTGCCGAACTCGTGGGACCGCACTTCCGCCACGCAGACTTCAAACTGCGCGAGCGGCGTATACGGTGCCGCCTCAACGAAGGTGTCGTGCAAGAACGTCGAGACCTACCTTGACGCTCAGTCCGGCATAACCAGCACTTACACCGACAAGATGTGGCAGAGTGGTGTCGACGGCCCGTATAAGTTAACGAAGTTTGACAGCCTGGGCAACGCAACTTTCCAGCCGAACCCGCACTACGGTGGTCCGCAAAAGTCGCAAGTCAAGTTCGTCAAGTTAGTGGCGTACACATCAACCCAAGCTGAAGAGAACGACCTCCAGGCCGGTAAACTCACCAACGGATTCGTTGACCCGACCGTGCTAACGGCGCCGGCAAGGAGTCCGGGCCACGTCGGTCCGAACTGGGGGCCGATCGCCAGTCGTTATCGGATCATTACGGGTTCACAGTGGGACTTCAACTACGCACCGTTCAACTTCAATACGTCCGATCCAAAATCAGCAGCCATTAACCAGCTCTACATCCGCCAGGCATTGCAGACGGCGGTCGACCAGAACGGCATCCTCACCAACATTGACAAGGGTTACGGCTTCCCGATTTACAGCCCGTTGCCTCCCAACACGCCCAAGTCAATTAGTGGTGCGGTTCCAAACCCCTATCCCTTCAGCCTCTCAACCGCCAAGGCGCTGTTGACCTCACACGGGTGGACGGAAGAGGGTGGCGTCATGACTTGTACGTCCCCAGGCACCGGTGCTACTGACTGTGGCACGGGAATAGCTCAGGGTTACACGTTGAACTTCAAGATTCTGTGGGCCAGTGGCTCACCATCCTTGGACGACACGTTTAACGCCGAGGTGGCCGACTGGGCACAGATTGGTATCCAGTTCACCACCACCGAGGACACGTTCAACAACGTCATCTCGCGTTGCTACGGCGGCGCCGTGTTTGAGGTCTGCTCATGGGGTGGTGGCTGGATCTATGCTCCCGACTACTACCCATCGGGCGAGACACTGTTCACACCCACGGGTTCGTTCAACCCCGGTACGTACAGTGACCCGACGATGACCTCGCTGATCAACGGAACGACCTTTGGTACGGCGAAGTTGACGGCGTACGCCACGTACGCGGCCAAGCAGTTGCCGGTTCTTTACCAGCCCCAGGTGACCGGCGCCGGTGAGATCATCAAGACCGAGAAGAGCTCGATTGGCTTCACACCGAACCCACTCGAAAACTTCATGCCGGAGTACCTCCACTTCTAAATCACTTAGTCAAGATCACTCGGTGATCGAAACAACGAGGCCCCCCGCGAGGGGGGCCTCGTTGTTTCTCGATACGCTTTCGTGACCGCCGCGGCCCCTTCTCCGTTGCACCGCTGATAGACTTTTCGCGTGTTTAGTTACGTGATTCGGCGAATTGTCCAGTCGATCATTGTGTTGCTTATCGTGATGCTGGTGACTTTTACGCTGCCGTACTTCCAGTACCACGGCATCCTGGGTCCGGCCTACGCCGTCTTGGGAACAAAGGCTTCCCCGGCCAACGTGAGGATCTGGGGAATCCAGCACGGCATGATGCATCCCTACGTAGTCAGATTTTTCACGTACGTTGGCCAGGTCTTCCTGCACTTTAATTTGGGCCACTCGTACAAACAGAACATGTCGGTATTACAAATCATCAGGCTGTACATTCCTCGCACTATTTGGCTCGCCGCATCATCACTCTTCTTTACGACCATCATCGCCATACCGCTCGGTATCGCTCAGGCCTCAAAGCGCAACACTCGCTTCGACTACGCGGGGACCGGCGTGGCGTTCATTCTGTATGGAGTGCCGGCCTTTCTCCTGTGCCAGCTCGCGCTTGACTTCTTTAGTTTTCACTTTCCTCACCTGCCCAGCTCGCCCCCCCAGGGCGTGGCGCCGTGGGCCATCTTCACCAATCCCGTCGGCTTTATCCTTCCGGTCGCCTGTTTGACGCTCTTGTCACTGGCCTTTTTGAGTCGATTCATGCGCGGCGCCGTGCTCGAAGTGCTCGTGCAGGACTACATGCGAACGGCGAAGGCGAAAGGGTGTTCCAACCGCCGTACACTGATGCGCCACGCCTTCCGCAACGCCCTGGGGCCGATCGTGGTCATCCTGGGTCTCTCCATTCCCGGACTCTTAGGCGGCGCACTGATCATCGAGTCAGTCTTCAACTACGGCGGCCTCGGCATTCAAACCGTCGCGGCCGCCACCAACCTTGACATCCCGGTCATTCTCGGCATCACCTTATTGATTTCGATTCTGACGCTCGCGGGAAACCTCATCGCCGACATCATGCTCGGGATCGTCAATCCCCGCATTCGAGTCGAAGGGACCGGACGGTGACACTCACCCGCGAACCCGTTGACGACACTCAGAGCACCGATCAGGTGACGCCTGTTTGGCGTCAGCGCATTCGCATCTTTCGCCACAACAAGTTGGCCGTGATTTCGGTCGTGTACCTGGTGTTCATCACTGCGCTGTGCTACTTGATGCCCCACATTGACCCGGGTAATCAGACGAACCAGGCCGCGACGTTCGGTTTTCGCTGGAACGCGCCACCTTCAGCTCATCACTGGTTGGGCACCGACAGCTCGGGATTCGATGAACTTGGACGTATCTGGTACGGCGGCCAATACTCAATGACGCTCGGTTTCCTCGCGGGCTTTATCACGATCGTCGTCGGCACGGTCTACGGCATGATTTCGGGATTCTTTGGCGGAGTCGTCGACACCGTGATGATGCGAATCATCGACGCCATGCTCTCAATCCCCTTCTACTTCCTTCTCATCACGCTGATCACCATCTTTGGGCGAAGCACGACGTTCCTCATTGTCGTCATTGGGGTTACCGGCTGGTTCGGTAACGCCCGCATCATCAGAGGCGACGCCCTCTTAATCCGAAAACTGGAATACTCTCAAGCCGCCACCTCGATGGGCGCGAGCAAGTGGCATATCATTCGCCAACACGTCTTTCCCAACTCCATCAGCAATATTGTGACGGTCGCCACGTTTTCGGTGGCGGACGCGATTTTGGCCCTCTCGGCGCTGGGCTTTCTAGGACTGGGCATTCGCGCGCCCCAGACGGACTGGGGAACAATGCTCCAATACGGCGCCGTACAGCTCCAGAACAACTATTGGTGGCAGGTCTATCCCCTCGGGGCGATCTTCATCCTGGTCGTCGTCTCCATCAATTACATCGGCGACGCGCTTCGCGACGCCTTTGAAGTGCGTCTCCTCGAGCGATAACCAACGCCCAGCCATGGGCGTGCGCGGCAAGAGAGATTACTGGAAGGTCAGCGCGGTGGGAGAACTGATGGTGACCGGGGTCTGCAACGGGAAGTGACAGGCCGCCTTGTGGTTCGGGCCAAAGTCTTGGTACAGGGGCTCCTCCAGAGCACAGATCTCCTGCGCGCGAGGACAACGGGTACGAAACCGACAGCCCGAGGGCGGATGAACCGACGAGGGCAGTTCCCCCGTGACCTGGCGTCCGCGCCGGGCCCGAGCTTCCACGGGGTTGGGCACCGGCACCGCATCCAAGAGACCCTGGGTGTAGGGGTGTGCCGGTTGGCGGAACACCGATTCGGCGTCGCCCAATTCGACGATTTTGCCGAGGTACATCACGCCAATGGTGTCGGCCATGTAGTAGACCACCGCGAGGTCGTGACTAACGAAGATGTATGTGAGGTTGTGCTGCTTTTGCAGGTCCTTCATCAGGTTTAAGATCTGCGCCTGAATAGAGACGTCCAGAGCCGACACTGGCTCGTCGGCCACGATTAGACGCGGATTCAGGGCCAACGCTCGCGCGAATCCAATGCGCTGACGCTGACCGCCAGAGAACTCGTGGGGGAAGCGATCTGCGGCCGATGGTTCGAGGCCGACGGCGAGTAACAACTCGCTCACCCGCTCTGCCCGATCGGCCTTAGTGCCGTCACCTTGAATAACCAGCGGCTCGGCCAGTATCTCCTCAACTTTCATTCGCGGATCGAGCGACGAGTATGGGTCTTGGAACATCATCTGGCGTTGGCGGAGTTCGGCGCGCTTGGGCTTGTAGCGTCTCGCGGACACGAGTTGTCCGTCGAATGTAATCTGACCGCTCGTTGGATGTTCGAGTCCGACCACCATCCGGCCGATCGTCGTCTTGCCACAACCCGACTCGCCCACCAGTCCGAAGGTCTCACCTTCTCTAATGGTGAAGTTGACGTCGGAGACGGCATGAATCGCGCCGACCTTGTGCCGGACGAGTCCGGCCTTGATCGGGAACTCCTTGACGAGACCTTGAACTTCGACAAGATTGGCGTTGCCAGCGGTCGCACTTAGGCTCGCGACATAATCCGCCCGGATGACCAGGGGCAGCGGACCTTCCGTGGGGTGAAAACACGCGTAGACCCGGTCACCCTTTACGGTCAACGGTGGATCGACGTCGTGACACTGCTGGGTGGCGTACGAGCAGCGCGGCGCGAAGCGACAGCCCACGATCTCCTTCGTCAGGTCGGGTGGCAGCCCCGAAATCGAGGCGAGTTCGTGTTTGGTGGTGTTGTCCAAGTTCGGCATCGACGCCAACAGCGATTGGGTGTAGGGGTGATGCATTGAGTCAAAGAGTTCGAGCGTGGGCGCTTCCTCGGCCTTTTTGGCCGCGTACATCACCACCACGCGATCAGTTCGTCCCGCGATCACCCCCATGTCGTGGGTAATGAGCAAGAGGCCCATATTCAACTCCGAGCGCAGTCGGTCGATGATGTCGAGGATCTGGGCCTGAATCGTGACGTCCAGGGCGGTTGTTGGTTCATCAGCGATGAGCAATTTTGGCTGACAGACCAGACCCATCGCGATAATGACGCGTTGGCGAAGGCCGCCCGAGAGCTCGAAGGGATACTGGCCCAGGCGCTCAGCTGGTCGGGGCATTTCAACCATCTCCAGCACCTCGAGGGCACGCTGGCGCGCCTCGACGTCACTCGCGCCCGAATGAATTCGAAGGCCCTCACCAATCTGACGACCAATCTTCATCGTGGGGTTGAGCGAGCTCATGGGGTCTTGAGGAATTAGGGCCACTTCCTTTCCGCGATAGTGGCGCATCTCCTTTTCGTCCAGTGTCGCCAGATCGACCCCGTCGAGCACGACGTTGCCCCCCGTAATCGTGCCGTTGCCCGGTAAGAGTCGCATGATGGCGAGTCCCGTCGTGGTCTTGCCACAGCCCGACTCTCCGACCAGTCCGACGCTCTCGCCAGGATTTATGGTTAAGGAAAAGTCGTCAACGGCGGTGGCGAATGTCTTTCGTGTCGCAAACTGAACCTTCAGATTGTTGACGGAGAGCAACGAGGACATAACTGCACAATCCTAGTCAACTGGTCGGAAATCTCCGAGTCGCCTGGCACGATCCATGATGATCTACCCGCCCTTACGGTGAGGGCACTGGTAGATGCCAGGTCCGTCGGTGGTGGATGTTCGGCCCACGGCGTCGAATCGCCTCTAGGTGCTCCGGAGCCCCGTACCCCTTATTTTGGGCCCATTGGTACTCGCCAAACTCCTCGTGCAAAGCGACCATGACCGCGTCCCGATGGACCTTGGCCAAGACGGCAGCCGCCGCAATGCAAGCACTTCTTCGATCACCCTGGATCAGGGTCGTGACGGGAAGAGAATCGTAGCGAAGGGGCGGCGGTGCCGTGACTGCAAAACTGACAGCGTGCGGACAGCGCAAGAGATTGAAATTCCCGTCGATTAAGGCGTGCGTGGGCGCCGACTTCAGTTTCTCGAGCGCTCGCGTCGCCGCCACCGCCAGAGCGAGGCGCAGTCCCCAATCGTCGATCTCGGCGGCGCTGACTGACCCGAGCGACCACTCGGCCGCCCACTGATGAAGTGGTTCTACCAACGACGCCCGGCGGGCCGACGAGAGAAGTTTGGAATCGTTAAGCCCATTAGGCGGCCGTTGGTCGCCTCGGACGACGACTGCACCCACCGTCAGGGGACCCGCGAGTGCTCCCCTCCCGACCTCGTCAACTCCGACCACCACCTCCCCTCGAGCCAATAGCGCTCTCTCAAACTCAAGGAGATCAGGGATTGGCGCACTCACCACTACGAGGGTACCGAGATTCCCGCCACGTAGCATTCACCCCTATGACCACTGAGGCCATCGTCGTCCCCCTCAAGCAGTTTGATCTTGCCAAAGAGCGCCTGCGTCGGGGCTCTGACATGGACGTGACGGAGCTCGCCAAAAAGTTGGCTCGGGCGGTAATTCTCATGAGCCAACCCCGTCACGTCATCGTGCTCAGTGAACACCCCGACGTTTCGAACTTTGCCAGCTCCACCGGCGCTGAGGTATGGAGGTCTCGAGCGACCAACCTCAACGAGGCGGTTCAAGACGCGTACCGAGGTCTGGCGGGTCGCTTCGAACGATTGATCATCGTGCACGGGGACCTTCGCTATCCCGAGGGCCTCGGGGACTTCGTGCCCAAGCCTGGAATCACGGTCGTGACCGACCATCTCGGCCAAGGCACGAACGTCCTGGTCATCCCCACGGGGCTGGACTTCCACTTCGCCTACGGACCCCAGTCACGCTTTCGACACGTCGAACAAGCCAAGAACCTCGAAGTTGAGTACCGGGTTGTGACCGACAGCCCCTGGCGCTTTGACGTTGATCAATTGAGTGATCTCGACAACGGCTGGACAGCACTCGAGGGGGCCCTGCGGCCCCCTCGAGATCAAGACTCGTGAAGGTCTTGACTACTTCTTTGCAGCCTTCTTGGCAGGACGCCTCTTGGCGGCCTTCTTAGCAGGACGCTTCTTCGCGGCCTTCTTAGCAGGACGCTTCTTCGCGGCCTTCTTCGCAGCAGGACGCCTCTTGGCGGCCTTCTTCGCAGCAGGACGCTTCTTGGCGGCCTTCTTCGCAGCAGGACGCTTCTTGGCGGCCTTCTTCGCAGCAGGACGCTTCTTCGCTGCCTTCTTCTTCGCGGCTGGTGCCACTTTCCCTCCTTGGGACTCAACGTTGAATCAATTTGGGACCCCGAGGCACCACGTAGGTGTACTCACATCAGGCACCGCATTGATATCTCATGAACTCGGCCATGTACCACCCAACCTCACGGCTGTGCGGCGACTGATCGCAGTGCACGGCCCTTATGCGAAAGAGCGCCCTTCTTAACGTTGCATAGCAACGTACGGAACAACGTTGGCCTCCTCCGCAGAAGGACATCTAAAAGTTCAGTCGTTATTCGCACCAATGTCAAGTATTTCGAGAACTTTTCCGACCGATGGTTTGGCGTGAATTTTGACTCCGGTATCTACTTAGGTCGCGGTGTTCACGGTGACGCGATGAGTGGACACGAACGTTCAACACTCGTCTTAGGTCCAACGCGAAGCGGAAAGACTTCGTCCGTCATTGTTCCGAATCTCCTGATGACAACTGCTTCATGCGTGGTCACTTCCACTAAGAATGACGTCGTGTCACTGCTGGCGCGATCACGTCACGACGGCGCGACATTGCTCTTCGATCCTTCGGGAACCGTCGTCACGCCCCCTGGAGTGCATCGAATCGGTTATTCACCTCTAAGACAATCTTTAACCTGGGACGGCGCCGTTTTGGCTTCTCGAAGCCTTTTGGACGTCGCGCGTCGTGGTCGAGTCGAGCGAAGTGACGACCACTGGAGTGAGAGAGCCGGCGCTTTAGTCGCTCCACTGATGCACGCGAGTGCACTTCGCGGCGAGTCACTCGGCCAACTCGCCTCGCGCGTCGACGAGCGAAAGTGGGATGACCTACTTCAGGAACTCAACGAGCTTCACGGCGATCATCATCCCTCGGTCACCCTCTTGCGCGGTGTCCTGGCCACCGAAGAGCGCGAACGTTCGAGCATCTGGTCGACCGCCGCCGGGCTCTTCGCCGGTGTTCGTACCGAGGCCGCTCGCGCCTCGGCTCGCGAGGCGCCGCTCGACATCGACGAGTTCTTGAGCGGTCCGCATCAGCTCCACGTCGTGGCCCCGAGCCGCCACCAGGCCGTGTCCATCCCTCTCGTCGTCGGTCTGGTTGAGGAACTCGTGCACGCCACCTACGACCGACACCACCTAGGGGCCCGGCTCTTGCTCGCCCTGGACGAACTCGCCAACGTCGCCCCGCTCCCCCGACTGGCCAGCATCGTCTCCGAGGGCGGTAGCCAGGGCGTCTTGACCTTGGCCTGCCTCCAGGACCTCAGCCAGGCTCGCGCCCGATGGGGTGCCTCGGCGGAGGGCTTCCTCTCTCTATTTCCGACCACTCTGATCCTCCCGGGCATCGCGGATCACGCCACGCTCGAGTTGCTGCGCCACCTCGCGGGGCGAGAGCTGGCGCCCTCGCCCAGCGTGCAGCGAGACGCCAAGGGCCACGCCCGGGGCCACTCGACGAGCTGGGTCGAGCGCGACCGCGTGACCATGAGTGAACTCGCGCGCGGGCGCACGGGCCACGCGTTGGGCCTCGACGCGCAGAACCAGCTCAAATGGGTAAGACTCACGTCCGCGTACCGCGACGAACGATTTCGCCCCTATCTCGAGCGCCCGTCGCGGGATCGGGACCTTTCACGAGAACGTTGACACCAGCTGTCGAACTCGCGTCGATCAAGGGGACGGGGACCGAGTTCGCGCACGACGCCGATCATTCGTGCTTGCGCCACACCCATCGTCGGCTCGTGGACCCCGCCGCTACCCAAAAGCCTCGGATAGAGGGCGTCGAGCGCCCGCGTGAGATCGTTCGGATCTTGACCGAAGGGCGCCGCATCGGCCCAGGCGGCGAGCACGTGACGTCGCGCGACGTCACGACGACCTTCGAGGGCGCCAGAGAAGCGATGTTCGTCAAGAACCGTTCGATCCCGCGAGGGAACGGGCAACTGGCCCAGCGGCTGAAACCGTTCGCGGTCGCGCGCCCACGACGCCTTTGTCTCGTCTCGACTCCACGTCAGCTTCTCGCCACGATCAGAGTGGTGGCCGCTCCACAGCGCCCGATAGCCCTCGTCGAGACCGGCCACGTGCTCCACGCCCTCAAAAGAGCGCCACACCGACCATGGCGTGCGCTGGGCCAGCTCGTAGCGAAGCGACGTGCGATAAAGGGCATCGGCGCTGAGCGCATGCGCGTAGAGCGCGCGAGAGTCGAGCACGTTTCGCTCACCCGCCGGACGAGCCCCCACGAGCACGTGGTCGTGCAGGTGGGGCTCACCGTGACGATTGAGTCCGTGCGTGAAACTCACGACGCGCTGCCACGAAGCGGCGTCGTAGCGTGTCACTCCCTCTCGACATTCGCGCACCACCAGCGCACGATCTTCCAAATACGCCATCGCGGCGCGAACCGAGGCTCGATGCGCGGCAACCACGCCCGAGGCATGCTCGGGGTCGACCGCGAGTAGCACCGATATCGGTCGCGGCGCCGCTACGACCAGGTCGTAGCCGTAGATCGCCGAACGTTCACTCGTGACGAGCACGCGCGCCACGTCAGAGAGCACCCGCGTGTCGCCCTCCCCTCGAAGCCACCAGCCGGGGGAACCGTCGCGCAAGCCATCGAGTTCGTGGGCGAGATCGTCAGTGAAATATTTGACGTCGTTCGAACGCCGAGGGAGTAGGCGAAGCACGGACACCTCTTTCGAAGTGCCCAACGGTCGCCTAAAGCTGGGCGGCGATCCTCCTCGCGAGTTCGTGGCCCGCTTTGGCGTAGGAGGCCGTTGCGACCACTGCCCCCGGCCCGGCGCGCAACATCAAGTGATCGACGAAGGAACTATCGGAGACCCGGAATCTCACGGCGTGGCGCCCGTCACTAAGAGAGAGCCACTGCGCTCCCGGCAGTGGCTCGAAAAGCCAGCGATTCCACGCCTCCACCACCACGACGATCTCCTCGCCCTCCTCACCGACTTGGGTGAGCCAGTTCGACACGGTGTCCACAGGGCGAGGTTCGCTCGCGGGCGAAATGGCCAGTACCGCGTTGATTCGATCGACCCGAAAGGTCCGCCACGACTCACGAGCGGTGCAGTATGCGCGCACGTAGGTATGGCCGTTGAGCACCTTGACTTCTCGAGGTTCAATGGTTCGTGTGTGCGACTGCTCAGTGACGCCCGGGGTGTACTCAATCTTGATTTGGGAGTGACCCTCGATGGCGCTCTCCACTTGGGCGAGCAGTACCTCGTTGGAGGCCATCTCGACCTGCACGGGCGCCCTCGTCGCCCCCTCAATTTTCTCAATGGCGGAATGGATGGCCGGGTCGGAGTAGATTCGCGACGCTTCGCGAAGGGCGATGTTGAGCTCGAACAGGTCACGCCACATGAAGGGCGAGGGATCGTCAACGCCCTGAGGCAAGTCAGAGAAGTCTGCCCGATAGGTGGAGTCGTCGGTAGCCTCGTTGTCCCAGTCGTCGCACTCTTTGATGACGTGCGCCGGAAACGTGTCGGTGCCGTCGGTGGTCTCGGCCATGGGTTCGAGAGAGACCAGACGGTCCATGATGAGTCGAACGTGCTCGGGCGAAAGCGCGAAACGCTGGGCCAGCTCGCTAACGCGCAGGCCGTCTTCACTTACGTACACCGCGTGTAAGAGCTGAAGGGTCTGACCCAACACGTCGCTCGCCAGCGACGTATCGAACACGAGGGTGCCCTCATTGGGGACCGCACCCCGGTTGACACCTTTCAGCCAGGCGGCGAGCTCGCTCTTCAACGATTTGGGCGACTGGAGTCGCACGCGATCCGCCCCTTCGAGAACGAAGCGCATCGCGGCCCGGGGACTCTCGAAGGTGAGGCCGACCTCGACCTTGCCGCCGCTCTTACGCGCGGCGAGCGCCTCGGGATATTGACGCACCAACAAGTCGGCGTAATTCTCGTTCGTGGACACGACCACGTCGACCGGTCGCGGCGACTTCGCGTACTCCGGTCGCCACGCGCGCGCGATGGCCATCGTCACGTCATCGACGTCGAACGTGTCGGGTAGAACCACGGGCATTGACGTCATTCGAGTAAAGCGGTACCCCTTAATTTCATTCGCGTCCTTCACGCGCGCCACTAAGTAGGCGGTGCCGTAAAAGACGTCGATGACGAGCGGATCGACGAGTCGTGGGCGATTCGTGGCCGAGAAGTAGTCAAAGGCGAGGGAGCGACCGAGTTTGAGAGCCCGAACCACGGGGGTGTAGTAGTTCGACGACTCGAGACCTCCGTCGGTGGCTGGAACTTCGTTAAAGACGCTGAACGCGCCCGACTTGCCAAAGCCGCAAAACGCCAGCGCCAATTTGACAACCCGCTCCTCTTCCGGGCTGAAGTAAATGGGCGGCGCGTAACCGCTGGCGGGATCAATTTTGTAGCCGACGGAACCGTCGTCGTGGGTCACGGTGTCGATCTCAAAACCGAGGTCTCGAATGCGGGCCTTGTCGCGCTCAAACTTCTGGCGCACGGTGCCCTCAGAACCTTCGTAGGCGCGTATCTTCCGTGGTCCCTTGGCCGACACCGGGTACTCGTCAATCTTGAGATCGCGCAGAATCTCATCCTGGGTGAGGGGCCCGTACTGCCACGCGCGCTGGAGCAACAAGACGAGCGCCACGAGTCGCTCACGACTCTGTTCGACCCCTCCTCGAATGGTGCTCATCACACTCCCGTTCTCACTTGACACGACGGTAGCGGGTCACGGGGTGACCGCCGCCTTGGGTTGACGCTTCGTCAGACCTCCGGCGCGCCTGGCGCGACGTCGCTGACCGCGCGGCGCCAGGTGCCCGAGCGACCCCCCGACTTCTCCCAGAGCGCCACGTCCTCAATCACCATCGTTCGGTCGCTGGACTTACACATGTCGTAAATCGTGAGCGCCGCGACGGTGACGGCGGTGAGCGCCTCCATCTCGACCCCGGTGCGGTCGATGGTGTCCACGCCCGCTTCGAGCTCAATGTAGGTATCGGCGATATTGAAGTTGACGTACACGTTGCCCACCAGCACCGGGTGCGCCATGGGCAAGAGCGTGGACGCACGCTTCGCGGCCTGGATCCCCGCGACGCGTGCGGTAGCCAACACGTCGCCCTTGTTCATCGTATTAGCGGCCACGGCGGCCGTGGTGGAGGCGAGCATCGTCACTCGACAACGCGCGAGCGCGCGGCGAGCGCTGACTTCAGCGGGTCCGAGGTCTCGAGGAAACGCGGCGCCCACGGGGCTGAGTCGAAGTTGGTGGAAGTCGTCCACCGCGCCATGTTACGTCAACGTCGAGGAAACCTCCTTGCCCGGTACACTGCACTAGTTACGTTGTCCATCCGGAGCCCCTTCATGCCGACTTACGAATACGAGTGCCAGCAGTGCCACGAACGCGTCGAAGCCGTCCAAAGGTTTTCGGACTCGGCGCTGACGGTTTGCCCCCTGTGCGGCGGCCAACTCCGAAAGGTCTTTTCCTCGGTCGGCATCGTCTTTAAAGGCAGCGGCTTCTACAAGAACGACAGTCGAAAGTCGACGTCGAGCACTAAGTCCACTCCGAACCCCAGCGCCGATGCCAGCACGTCCTCGAGCCCCGCCGCGACCACGACCACCGATCCTTCACCGAGTCCGAGTTCGAGTCCGAAACCGAGTCCGAGTCCGAGCCCCAAGTCGGCGAAGTCGACCTCGAACGCCGACTAAGAGCCGGAAACCGCGATTCCCTCTATCGCCAAGGTCTGTCCAGCCGCGCTCCCGGGGAGCCACTCCACATCGCTACCCACGTGGCTGAGATCGAGCAGCATGCGCTGCAAAGTGGAGGCGACGGTGAGTTCACGCACGGGCTCGGCCAGCTCACCGTTTCGGATCATGAGTCCGGTCACGCCAACTGAGAAGTCGCCCGAGATGGGGTTGACTCCCGAGTGCACACCCATCAACGATTGGACGAACACGCCGAATCCGACGTTCTTGAGAATGGTCGCCTGATCCTCCTCGCCCGGAGCTAGTTGCAGCGCACGGCACCCGGCCGAGGGCGAACCCGCGATACCGCCGCGAAGTGCGCTCCCCGTGGACGACGTTCCGGCCCTTCGCGCGGAGCACGTGTCGTAGACGAACGCCTCCAGCCGACCTTCGTGGATCAACACGTTGCGCCGACAGGCCAAGCCCTCGCCATCATGGGAGCTAGCCCCAAAGTGACGGGGATCCGTCGGATCGTCCAACAGGCTGAAGAGTGGCGAAGCCACCAATTCACCGATCCGATTGGCGAAGAAAGATCGACCCCGCACGACCGCGTCGCCGCTCAACGCGCCGCCGATAATTGCGAGAAACGAAGCCGCGGTTCGCGGTTCAAACACCGCCGCGCACTTCATCGACGCGGGCTTGACCGCGCCGAGCATTCTCGTGGCGCGCGTAATCGCGTCGTTCGCCGCGGCTTCGAGGTCGAGTCCGCTCGGAGCCCGTGCGGCGCTCAAGCCCCAACCGGTCTGGTCGTCGCGGCCATCGCTCGCGATGGCTTCAACCGAAAGGAACGCGCCCGAGCGGGCATACGAGGCGCGGATACCCGTCGAGGACACGACGGCCGCCTCAGCGACATAGTCCGAGTAATTTGCCGAGTCGACTTGACGAATACGAATGTCACCCTCGCGAACGCGGCGTTCCAACGCGAGGGCCAGGTCGATCTTGTCACCCATCGGCGTCGTCAAGACTGATTCGTCGCGCAGCGAGAGAGCCGTGGCCGGGTGCCCGTCGGGCCGCGCGAAGGCGACGAATTCGTCCTCCGACGCGAATCGTACATTCTCGCGCGCCTGAGCCAGTGCTTCGTGAATGGACTCATCGTCCAACGCGCCGGCCCACGCCGTGCCGACTTGGGCGCCCCCGGGCCCGTCGTGCAGCACTCGAATGCCGATGCCCGATGAACTCGCGCTCGAAAGATTCTCAATCTCACCTTGGTAGGCACGGACTTCGGTCTCGACGCCACTCGAGAGATAGATCTCAATCTCCTCGGCGCCCTTCGCCGACTCGAGAAGTCGTTCCGCCCGTTCGAGAAGTTGACTCACGACGCGGCGCCGCCAATCGTGATGCCACTGAGACGCATCGTCGCCTGACCACAACCGACGGGAACTTGCTGGCCGTCTTTACCGCACGTCCCGGGCATCATTGAAAAGTCCTTCGCGACCGCGTCGACGCGTTGGAGTATTTCGGGGCCATTGCCAATGAGATTGCAGTCACGCAGCGGGGCCGTGATCCGGCCATTCTCGATTAGAAACGCCGCCGTCATACCAAAGACGAAGTCACCGGTCGCTGTGTTGACCTGACCACCTCCCAGTTGGGCGACGTAGACGCCATAGGGTGTCTGCGCGACGATCTCGTCCGCGTCGGAGTCGCCCTCTAACAGATAGGTGTTGGTCATTCGCACCATGGGCAGGTACTGGTAACTCTGACGGCGCCCGTTGGCCGACACGTGACGCCCTTCCTTGCGCGAACGCAAATAATCCCACATGTAGTCGGTCAAGACACCGTTCTCGATCAAGACGTTGCGCGAACTCTCGTGACCCTCGTCGTCGATGGCAAGGTATCCCCACTCGCCCGCCACCGTGCCATCGTCCACGAGCGTGACCAGCGGACTGGCGACCTGTTGGCCCACTCTGCCGGCGTAGACCGAGGCCTGCTTCATGATGGCGTCGGCTTCCAAGCCGTGACCGCAGGCTTCGTGGAACAAGATGCCCCCCGAACCACTCGCGAGAACCACGGGCAAGTCACCTGACGGCGCGGGACGGGCTTCGAGCTTGGTGATGGCCTGACGCGCGGCGCCCCGGGCGGCCGTCTCCACGGCCGTCGGACTAAGCAGTTCGAAGCCCCTCGTCGCCGCCACCGGTCGATAGCCCGTCTGCATTCCGGTGTCGCCCGTGGCCACACACGCCACGTTGAATCGAGTGCGCACTTGATGATCCGAGGCGAACACGCCCTCGGAGTTAGCGACGATGAAGCGACGAACGGAGTCGCCCAAGGCGACCTGGACTTGAGTGATCGATGATCCTTCCGAGCGCGCCGCATCGTCGGCGTGGCGCAAGAGTTCGATCTTCTTCGCCTTATCGACGTCACCAGGCTCAACTTCCGCGGCGGACGGATAACGCCGAAGTGTCCCCAAGGCGACTTCACGCACGCCCCCGCCACCTTCTCGCGCCACCGCGGCGGCCGCTTGGGCGGCCTCGCGCAAGGCCGCCTCGCTGAGGTCGGCCGTGTGCGCGAAACCCGTCGTTTCGCCCACGACGACGCGTATTCCAGCGCCCCGGTCACGTCCCGAGGTCAGCTCTTCGACTCGCCGTTGATCGAGCAGGGCCGAGGAGGTCGTGCGATCCTCGACGAAGACTTCAGCGAACTCACCACCACGGCGCAGCGCTTCGTCAATCGTGCGTTGAAGTACGTCGCGTTCTACCAGTTGAGGACTCATAAAGCGTAGGTTACTGGTCGCTCTCAATGGCTCCTTCGCGCCGTATCGACCCCGGTAGGCTGGTCGTTGTGATTCTGCCGTCGATCGAAACACCCGCCGACCTGCAGGCGCTCTCTTACGATCAGCTCAAGCAACTCAGCCAAGAGATCCGCGACTTCATTATTTCGAGCGTTACGAAGACCGGCGGTCACCTGGGATCAAATCTCGGCGTGGTGGAGCTCACGCTCGCCCTGCACCGGGTCTTTGAGTCGCCCAAGGACATCCTGCTCTGGGACACCGGCCACCAGGCCTACGTCCACAAATTGCTGACCGGACGGCGCTACGGGTTCAAGAATCTGCGCCAACGCGGCGGACTCTCGGGTTATCCGAACCGTTCTGAGAGTCAACACGACTGGATCGAATCGAGCCACGCCTCCACGGCTCTGTCGTACGCCCACGGACTCTCCGTAGCACTCGAGCAACGAAAGGAGCTCATTGGCCACGGCGGCAAGCGACACGTCGTGGCGATCGTTGGTGATGGATCACTGACCGGCGGCATGGCCTACGAGGCACTGAACAACTTGGGCCACTCCAACCAGCGCGTGGTCATCGTGCTCAATGACAACGGACGCAGCTACGCCCCCACCATCTCGAAGCTCTCGGCGTCGTTGACCGCGCTACGGCTCAACCGCACTTATCTGACCCTCCGTGGGCGAGTTCGCCACTGGGTGCCTCGACTGCCCCGTCTCGGTAAGGCCGCCTACATGGGCATTGACGGCTTCACCTCGGTGGTTCGTGAGATGGTGACCCCGCACACGTTCTTTGAGAATCTTGGCGTTCGTTACGTGGGACCCATTGACGGACACGACATTGAGGCGCTCGAGAACGCGTTGACGAGCGCGTCGGAGTGGGACGGTCCCATTGTGGTGCACACCTTGACCCAAAAGGGGCGCGGTTACGCGCCAGCGGTCGGTGACGATCTGAAAATGCACGACTACAAGCTCCCGGCGCCGCATAACGCTGAGTTCGAAAACACGCGTTCGTTCTTGGAGGCCTTTTCTGACTCGCTGGTCGAACTCGCGGGCGCGGACGAACGGATCGTGGCGATCACGGCCGCCATGGCCGGACCGACGGGGCTCTTGGACTTTCAGTCGCGGTTCCCAGAACGCTTCTTTGACGTCGGCATTGCCGAGCAGCACGCGGTCACCGCGGCCGCGGGGATGGCCATGGGCGGGCTAAAACCCGTCGTGGCGATGTACTCCACGTTCTTTTCCCGAGCGTTTGACCAGGCCAATTTGGACGTCGGCTTATTGAACCTGCCGGTCGTGTTCGTCTTCAAGAGCGCGGGCATAACGGGTGACGACGGTCCCAGCCATCACGGACTGTTGGATATCGCGCTCTGCGTGGCCATTCCCAACATGACCGTATTCGCGCCCTCGTCGGCCGAAGAGATGCCAGTCATGCTCGAGTGCGCGCTGTCAATGTCCACGCCCACCGCGCTGCGCTACCCCAAGACGTTGCCCAAACCCTTTGACGGGCGTGTCGGTTCGGGACTTGACGCGCGAATCGTCGCACGCGGGGATGGCTCGCTGTGCGTGCTAGCCGTGGGCAAAATGGCACCGTCGGCTTATTCGGCGCTCACGTTGCTCGGCGAAGACGCCGAACACGTGACCCTCTACGACGTGCGCGTCTTGCCCCCGGACCCCAAAATGATTGACGACGCGCTCACCCACGAACGAATCATCACCGTCGAGGACGCCACGCGCCACGGCGGCGCGGGCACGTTGATGGTCTCGGCCCTTCGCTTCCGGGCCGAGGAACTCGGGCGCCCCTTTCCCACCACGCGTATCCTCGGGGTGCCGCGCGCGTACCTTGAGCACCATGACCCCGACGAGTTACTCGCCGAACTGGGCCTCGATCCACAAGGTCTGGCCGGTGCCTTCGCTCGGCTCTTGGCCAACCAGCCCGAGTCTGCTCGAGTTCTCCCCGAAGCGCCACGCCCGAACTACTTCTGAGGGATCGCTGAACACCGAGCGTCGGTAAAATGTCACGATGAACTTTGAGATTGAAAAGACCGACCAAGAGTGGCGAGACCAACTCTCAGCCGATCGCTATGCCGTATTGAGAAACGCCGCCACCGAGGCACCTTTCAGTGGATCGCTCCTGCACGTCGACAGCCAGGGTGTCTTTAGTTGCGCCGGCTGCGGCCAGGTGCTCTTTACCAGCGAGCAAAAGTTTGACTCGGGCTGTGGTTGGCCGAGCTTTGACGCCTGCGAGCCGGGGACCGTCATCGAACGCTCTGACCGTTCGCTCTTTCGCGAACGCACCGAGATTCTCTGTTCGAAATGTGGTGGGCACTTGGGCCACGTCTTTAATGACGGACCGACGAAGAGTGGACTTCGCTTCTGCGTGAACTCGCTCTCGATCGACTTCGACGACTCGAAGGGCTAGACGTCGAGAAAACGGCGAATGGCGATCGCCGAACCCACGGAACCGATAACGACACCCACGATCAACACCACTGCGTTCGTGCCCAGTAGGGCGGACGTCTTAAGTTGAAACTCGTTGTGCAGCGGATACCACGTGTGCAACGCCGTCACGGCCAACATCGCCACGATCGAGCCGAGCAATCCTTGAATGAAGCCCTCAGTGATGTAGGGGATACGAATGAACCAGTTCGTGGCGCCGACCAACTTCATCACCGAGACCTCACGTCGCCGCGCGAAGATCGCCATTCGAATGGTATTGAGAATCAAAACCGTGGCCGAGAGTAGCAACACCGCGGCGAGGGCCAGGAACACGATCTGCAGGATACGGATCGCGCGATTCATCTGGCGGATCTGTTGCTCAGGCGCCGTGACCTTGTAGACGCCGGGCTGGGTGGCGAAGGTCGACTCGACCACGAACGCGTTGGAGGGCACCGTCGGGACGCATCGAAACGACGAGGGCATGTCCGACACTTTTAGGACGCTCGACTCCGAGGGAGGCAGTAGCTGCAACGCCTCTTTGTAGTCTTGCGCTTGGGTGTAGAAGACGCAACTCTTCACGATGGGTAGGTTCGCGAGTTGAGTTCGCACCCCGTTGATCTCACTCAAAGACGCGGTGGGCTGCATCCACACTGTGACGCGCGTGCCCTGTTGCCACTGAGCGGAGGCCTGCGCCGCGCTCTGCTTCAATAACAGTGCCGACCCGACCAGCGATAGGGACACCGCGACGGTCAAGACGGCCGCGACGGTCATCATGCGATTGCGCCAGAGATTGCTGAAGGTCTCTTTGAAGGCGTAGCGAAAGTACACGCGCATTACAGGGTCACTCCGTCGTCGATTCCGTAGACTCCACGCACCTGGTCGCGAATCATCTCACCCTTGTCGAGTTCGATCACGCGTCGGCGCATACGGTCCACGAGCGCTTTATCGTGCGTCGCCATCACCACCGTGGTGCCGGTGCGGTTAATGCGCTCAAGCAGCGCCATGATGGACTCTGAGTTCGCCGGGTCAAGGTTCCCAGTGGGCTCGTCGGCCAAGAGGATCAGCGGGCGATTGACGAAGGCCCGGGCCACGGCGACGCGCTGTTGTTCACCACCTGAGAGTTCGTGGGGCAGATTCTTCGACTTGTCGGAAAGCCCCACCAACTCCAAAATCTGAGGGACCTGAGACTCAACGGTGGAACGCGGACGTCCGATAACTTCCAGGGCGAAGGCCACGTTCTCAAAGACGCTCTTATTGGGTAACAAACGAAAATCCTGAAAGACGCAACCGATATTCCGTCGTAGGTACGGCACACGCCATTTGGGCAGTTCGCCGATGTCGCGACCGGCTTCGAGAATGCGCCCCTGGTCGGGATATTCCTCGCGGAGCAACAAACGCAGGAACGTCGTCTTGCCCGAGCCCGACGCACCGACCAAGAAGACGAACTCACCCTTGTCAATGTCGAGCGAGATGTCCCTAAGGGCCGACGTGCCGTTCTTATACGTCTTGGAGACGTTTTCGAATCGGATCACGGAAACACCCCCTCGGGTTCATTGGCGGTTGTGCGACGCACGGGCACAGTAGTAATCCCATTCTAGTTTGAGCGCGACGCGCGTTGGGACCACGAAAACCAGGCAAATGTGGTATCTCAAGACATTTATAAAGTCGAACGCTGACGGCGCAACTCCGCTTCCATGAATCCGTCGAGGTCGCCGTCTAACACGGCCTCCACATTGCCCGTCTCAAAATCGCTGCGGTGGTCCTTCACCAATTGATACGGCGCCTGCACGTAACTGCGGATCTGCGAACCCCACGCGTTGTCACTTCGTTGCCCACTCAACGCGTTCATTTCGGCTTGGCGTTGCGCCCGAGCTCGTTCGGCCAACTTCGCTTCCAAGATCTGCATCGCCCTGGCTCGGTTCTGGTGCTGGGAGCGCTCATTCTGACAACTCACCACGATGCCACTGGGCAGGTGAGTCAGACGAATGGCCGAGTCGGTCTTGTTGACGTGCTGTCCCCCGGCGCCGGATGAACGGTAGGTATCAACGCGCAGATCCTTTTCGTCGATCTCCACCTCGGCGGCGCTGTCCTCAAGCAGCGGCGTGACGTCCAAGCTGGCAAAACTCGTTTGACGCCGAGCCTGAGAGTCGAAAGGGCTCATACGAACCAATCGGTGCACGCCGCGCTCCGCGGAGAGCCAGCCGTAGGCGAAGCGGCCCGTAACGATAAACGTGGCCGAAAGCAGACCGGCCTCTTGACCTTCGGTGGTTTCATCGATCTCGACGCCGAAGCCTCTTCGTTCGGCCCAACGCGAGTACATCCGCAGCAACATCTCGGTCCAGTCTTGGGCGTCGGTGCCACCCGCGCCGGCGTGTAGTTCCACGATCGCGTCGTTCTCGTCGTAGGGCCCGCTGAAGAGACTCTGCGTCTCCAGGGCACCGATGGCGTGACCGAGCTGCTCGACCGAAGTGGCGAGTTCGTCAAAGAGCGACCGATCGGCCTCTCCGGCGGCTAGGGACTCGCGGGCAAACTCCCCCAGAACGATCACGTCGTCGAGGGAGCGACGCAGGGCGTCAAAGGAGTCGAGGTCGTTCGTGAGACGTCCGAATTCGGTGGTGACAGCTCGGGCGTTATCGGGATCGTCCCAGAGTTGAGGGTCGGCGGCGAGTTTTGCCACCAGCGCGTGCCGGGCCCTACTCGCGTCGATCTTGAGATACTCGCGCGCCGCATTCCAGCGGATCTCGAGATCTTCCGATGTGGCGAGGGCGCTTCGTAAGGCGTTCTCCGCCTTAGGGTCGGCCATGGCACTGCTTGAATTTGCGTCTCGAACCACACCAGCACGGATCGTTGCGACCGATTTTTTCTCCCTGATGGTGCGTGGGCTTCCTTGACTTTTCGTGCACGGGCAGTTCGGTGGCGCCGGGCGCGACTTCGATCGCGTTGGTCATGGCGCCCTCAAGTCCTTCGTCGTCGTCGCTTACCGACTCTGACTCAGGCGTGATCTCTACGTGCGTGATGTAGCGAACGTAGTCCAAGTCCACGGCCCCTAAGAGATGCTCGAACATCAGATAACCCTCTTTTTGCCACGCGGTGAGGGGGTCTTGTTGAGCGACTTGACGAAGGTGTATCCCGTCACGCAGATAGTCCATGTCCGAGAGGTGTTCACGCCAGCGCTGGTCAAGAATCTGAAGCATGACGTCGCGCTCGATCTCCTTGGCCGTGTCGAGACCGCCGACAAAGTTCTCCGACTTCAACTCGTACTGACTCACCGCTTCGTCCACGACGAGAGCCTCGATGTCCTCAATGTCCTGGTACGCGCTTAACGTCTCGGCGTTGAGCTGGGTCGGATAGAACGCCTGCAAATCAAGCATCAGGGCATTGAGGTCCCACTCTTCTGCGAAACTGCCGCTGAGTTGTGCATTCACGGTTTCCACGAGGCGCTCCTCAATGAGCGCCACCGTGGCATCGTGAATGTCTTCTCCGTCGAGCACTTGTTGGCGCCGTGCGTAGATGACCTTTCGTTGCTCATTCATCACCTCGTCGTACTTCAAGACGTCTTTGCGAATCTCGGCGTTTCGCGCCTCGACGGTGTTCTGAGCGCGTTCAATCGCGCGCGACACCATCTTGGCTTCGATGGCCTCTTCTTCGGGCATCGTGCGATCCATGACCCACGACACGGCGCCGGTAGCGAAGAGTCGAAGCAGTTCGTCTTCTAACGAAAGGTAGAAACGACTCTCGCCGGGGTCGCCCTGACGGCCCGAACGACCTCGTAGCTGATTGTCGATTCGCCGAGAGTCATGTCGTTCGGTGCCGAGCACGTAGAGCCCGCCGAGCGCGCGAACCTGGTCACCGTCAGCCTGGGTGATCGGCTTCCACTTGGCGGCCGCCTTTTGATAAGCCTCGAGGTACTCCTCGGTGCCCGGCGTGAAGCCCTGCGCCACGGCGTCGCGTACGGCGAGCCCTTCGAAGTTTCCGCCCAGCACGACGTCGACACCTCGACCCGCCATGTTGGTCGCGACCGTGACGGCGCCCTTACGTCCGGCCTGGGCGACGATCTCGGCTTCGCGGAAGTGTTGCTTCGCGTTCAAGACTTCGTGAGCGATACCGGCTTTGGAGAGTTCGCGCGACAACAGTTCGGACTTCTCCACCGAGGCCGTGCCGAGCAAGATTGGTTGACCGCGGTCGGAGCGTTCGCGCACGTCTTCCACAATCGCCGAGAATTTCGCGGCTTCCGTTTTGAAGATGAGATCGGGCTGGTCCAGACGAATGGCGGTCTCGTTGGTCGGAATTGGCACCACCGAGAGACCGTACGTATTGCCGAACTCCGCGGCTTCGGTTTCGGCGGTACCGGTCATCCCTGCGAGCTTCTCGTAGAGACGAAAGTAATTTTGCAAAGTGACCGTAGCCCACGTGTGATTCTCTTCTTGAATTCGCACACGCTCCTTGGCTTCAACCGCTTGGTGCAGTCCATCACTCCACCGGCGACCTTCGAGAGTTCGACCCGTGAACTCGTCAACAATCTTCACCTCGCCCGCGTCGACGAGGTACTCCTTGTCACGATGGAAGAGCTCCTTCGCTCGAAGAGCCTGGCCGAGCTGGTGGACGTAGTTCGTCGCGACCGCGTCGTAAAGGTTGGTTACGCCGAGTTGCCGTTCTACCTTCTCGATTCCCGCTTCGGTCGGCACGACGGTCTTCTTCTCTTCATCCACTTCGTAGTCAGTGTCACGAGTCAACGTCCGGGCGATCGAGGCGAACTGGTAGTAGAGCTTCGTGACGTCCGAGGCGGGACCCGAGATGATGAGCGGTGTACGGGCCTCGTCGATAAGAATCGAGTCAACCTCGTCGACAATCGCGTAGTGGTGTCCGCGTTGAACCATGTGTTCACGGCGACGCGCCATATTGTCGCGCAGATAGTCAAAACCAAACTCGGTGTTGGTGCCGTACGTGACGTCCGCGGCGTAGGCGTCGCGCTTCTCGTCAAAGTCTTGAAGATCGGGACCGATTCGTCCCACGCGCAGGCCCAAGAATCGGTGGACCTCGCCCATCCAGTTCGCGTCGCGCGTGGCCAAGTAGTCGTTGACCGTCACGACGTGCACGCCGTTTCCACCCAACGCGTTCAGGTACACCGGCAACGTCGACACCAGGGTCTTGCCTTCACCGGTTTTCATCTCCGCGATCCAACCAAAGTGCAGGGCCATGCCACCCATCAACTGCACGTCGTAGGGGCGCTGCCCGAGGACTCTCGTGGCGGCCTCGCGCACCACGGCGAAAGCCTCGATGAGGAGGTCGTCGAGCGTCTCACCCTCGGCGAGTCGCTCACGAAAGATATCGGTCTGAGCCCGAAGCTCGGCGTCGGTCATCGCCGCCATCTGCCCGGCGAGCTCGTTGATTGGCCCCACCAGCTCGGCGAGTTGGCGCACCCGCTTGCCCTCGCCGGCCTTTAAAATCTTCTGAAATACGCTCATGTCGTGCTTTACCCTACCGGTCGATCCTGAACTACAGCAGGGCTGCGAGTGCTGACCTGATCTTTGACCCCACACTGGCCTGCGGCGGTGTCCGTGCGTACCGTGGGCAGCTTGCGCTCTCCTACGGTGATCTCGCACACTTCACCGGCTCCCTCGGCGATCACGTTGAACGCTCCGGGGCAGGACTTACTTCTAAACCGCGCCATGCTCAGCGTCAACAAGACGCCTTACGTGGGTCGTTTCGCCCGCGACTGGCATCGACTTTCAACCACAGACCACTCGCAGCCCTAGAACCATTCTAGGCCAATGTCCTCTTACGCCTTAGGGCGCGCAAGTAGGACGAGGGCCAGGCGCAGGCTTAAGACCAGACTCGCCAGTGGCACCAGGACTCGCCGCCATCCCCGGGCCGTTTGGATCTCAAATCGAAGGGCGCTGCGGTGATGCGCGATGAGCATCGCCCGTGGCGCGCGAGCTCGCGACACTCCCTCGAGATGCGTTACCG
>Ga0307372_10001997_pt1 | contig 34465 bp, 30 predicted proteins | sample OX1MG_FD_202533 | JGI IMG/M metagenome (GOLD analysis project Ga0307372, IMG submission 202533) | Soil microbial communities from Risofladan, Vaasa, Finland - OX-1 | ecosystem: Environmental > Terrestrial > Soil > Coastal area > Acid sulfate soil | place: Finland: Risofladan, Vaasa | collected... | reverse complement strand
GGGTGAGCTGCGTGTAGCCATTCATCTGTGCTCCTTCGACTTGCCGGTCGGAAAAGCAGCGATACTACCGCAGCTTGCCCACTCAGCTCGTCAGTTGAAGTTGCACTTCAGACTTGAATCCGCCGTGCTATTTACGCTGCCGATGATCAGCGAGCACTTGCGCGACACACGCCGTCAGTTTTTTGGCCGTCGGGATGTGCAGGAACTCGTTGGGCCCGTGGGCGTTGGAATGGGGACCTAATAGACCGGTTACCAGGAACTGGGCCTTGGGGAATTTCTTGCCGAGCATGCCCATGAAGGGGATGCTGCCGCCGGTGCCCATGTACATGGCATCCGCGCCGAAGAAACTTTTCGAAGCGTTGCGCATGGAAGTTTCCAGCCAGCCTGCCACCGCCGGGGCATTCCAGCCGCCCATGGCGGATTCCACGTTGAATTTTACCCGCGCCTGGTAAGGCGGACTCTTCTCCAGCAGACGTTTTACCTCGGCGCTGACTTTGCGCGCATCGGCGGTGGGCGGCAGGCGGAACGAGAGTTTCAGCGCGGTGCGCGGCCGCAGCACGTTGCCGGCATCGGCCAGCGCCGGCATGCCATCGGCGCCGGTGACGGAGAGCGTCGCGCCCCAGGTGTTGTCGGTAATGAGTTTCACCGGGTCGCGAGACAAGGGTTGCATGCCTTTCACCATGGGGAATTTGCCGCACACACTCTTGCCCAGCACCTTCGCAGCGCGGCGGATCTGCTGGCGGCGCTGCGCCGGGATGACCGGTTTCAGGCTTTTGACCTTGGTGGCACCGGTGATGTTGTTCTCCACGCGCTCCAGCAAGGTGCGCAGGATACGGAAACTGGATGGCACGATGCCGCTGGCGGCGCCGGAATGCACGCCTTCCGTGAGCACGTCCGCCGTCAACGTGCCCACCAGATTGCCGCGCAGGGTGGTGGTGGTCCAAAGCTGGTCGTAGTTGCCGCATTCCGCATCCAGGCATACCACCAGACTCACGTCGCCGAGATGCGAGCCGAGTTGCTGGATATGGAAAGGCAGATCGAAACTGCCGGACTCCTCGCAGCATTCGATCACCAGTACGCAGCGGACATGAGGAATGTTCTGTTCCTGCAGGGCGCGAATGGCGGTGAGTGAGGAGAACACCGCGTAACCATCGTCGGCGCCGCCGCGTCCATAGAGTTTGTCGCCGCGACGCACCGGCGTCCAGGGATCCAGGCCGGATTCCCAGCCGCTGAATTCCGGCTGCTTGTCCAGATGTCCGTACAGCAGCACCGTGTCCTTGCCACTGCCGGGAACCTCGATGAACAACAGCGGCGTGCGACCTTCGAGCCGCATGATTTCCAGCTGCATGCCGTTAACCGCATGCCTGCGGCACCAGTCGGCAGCCAGCTGCATGGCTTTCTCCATGTAACCATGCTGCTGCCACTGGCGGTCGAAGATCACCGATTTGTTGGGGATGCGGATGTAGTCCTGGAGCACCGGAAGGATGGAGCTATCCCAGGTTGTATCCACAAAGCTTTTGATTTTTTCAGTATTCATTCACAACTCCAGGCTGCGACTTTAGGGGTGCGTATTATTTTAGCTTAACCGGCGGCAGGCCGAAGAAACACTGTGCATTAGCCGTGGTTTCAGCGGCAAGCTGCGCGCTCGGCTTGCCTATACAAGCAGCAACTGTCTCACAAATATGTGTCAGGTACATGGGTTCGTTGCGATGATGGGCGGGGCGTGGCTGAATGTCACGCGGCAAAAGATAGGGTGCATCGGTTTCCAGCATCAGCCGGTCTTCGGGAATTTGTTTTACGAGCTCGCGCAGGTGTCTGCCGCGGCGTTCATCGCAGATCCAGCCGGTGATCCCGATATGCAGATCCAGCGACAGATAATCCTGCAATTCCGCTTCATTGCCGGTGAAACAATGCAGTACGCCCGCGCTGAAGCGCTTGCGGTAATGTTTCATGGTGGCCATGAAATCTGTATGCGCATCCCGCTGGTGCAGGAATACCGGCTTGCCGGTTTCCACCGCAAGCTGCAATTGCGCTTCAAAACACGCCAATTGCGCCGCCTGTGGAGAAAAATTTCTGAAATAATCCAGACCACATTCACCCACGGCCACCATTTCGGCATTTGCAAGCAGCTCATGCAGTCTTGCCGGAGCCGCGGTATCGAAATCTTTCGCATGATGCGGGTGGGTGCCAGCGGTGCAAAACAGCACCTTAGGCCAACCTTGGCAGAGCTCCAATGCCTTGCGGCTGTGTTCCACATCGCTGCCGGTGACGATGAAGCCTGCCACCCCCACCGCCTGGGCACGCTGAATCACCGCCTCACGGTCGGTATCAAAACTATCGTGGGTGAGATTTGCACCGATATCAATGAGAGCGGGTGGCATGATAATTTCTATAAGTGCAAGGTGCAGAGTTTAATATTAAATATTAACGCTGAATCAGAAAATGCATCCGGCGTCGGCGAACGACCTAGTGGTTTAGGGGATCCTGGCGATAAAACAGGCATAGCTGCCGGTAAACCTCCGGCAGGGCTGCCTGCAATTCAGCCGGGATTTCGAAAAATGCTTCGCTGGCGACCGCAAAGAATTCCGCAGGATTTTCCAATGCATAAACCTTGATGGGCAGTGGCTCGCCCGCGTTGTGCAGGCTTTGTAGCTGTGCATAGGCCGCATGGAACACCTGCGTCCAGCGTGCCATGTCCATTTCCATATGCAGCGGTGGAAAACCATTGGCCTCACCGTTCAGCATATCCAGTTTATGGGAGCACTCATGGATCACCACGTTATGGCCAGGCGGGGCACCCGTATGCATGATGGCCTCCCAGGACAGTATTACCGGGCCGCGCTGCCAGGATTCCCCGGCCATGACGCTGCGATGGTGATGCACGACCCCGGCCGCGTCCACGGTCTGGCGCTCGGGCACGAACAGGCCGGGATAGATTACGAAGGAATGCCAGCCCGCATACCAGGTGAGGCCAAGATTGATGATGGGCAGACACGCCTGGGCAGCCAGCAATGTCCGCATGTCATCGGTCAGTTCCAGACCCTGGACCGGCTCGAGAGATTTATCCCGCAGAAACAGGGTTGCCAGCACCCGCAGGCGTGCCTGAGCGGCGGCCGGAAGGCGGCGTGCCGGCCCACAGCGGGCAAGGGCATACTGCCACGCCGGTTCCAGAATCGGATGGCGCTGGAGGATGCGGCGTTCGCGCCATTTTCTGAGGTTTCCGAACATGCTTTTCGTCGCTGATGGGTACGCGTATCACTGGGGTCCGTGATACTGAAAAGCAAGCGTACCGCAGTCAATCATTTTTCCATTTGAAGCTGAATGCGCCCAAGGCCAGGAACAGGATGGTCATGCCGGCCAGAGCCAGGAGATTTGGCAGGATTTGCACCACACCGGCACCGTCCAGCATCACGGCGCGGGCGCCTTCCAGCAGTTGGGTGAGCGGCAGGATGGCGGCGGCACGCTGCAGCCAGGGAGGGGTGCCTTCCAGGGAAAACCAGACGCCCGAGAGAAACATCATGGGCCAGGACAGCAGGTTGAGCAGTCCGCCGGCCAGTTCCTCGCTGGCGACCCGTGCCGCGATCAGCAAACCGAGTGAGATCATGGAGGTTGCCCCCAGGATCGCCACCAGCAGCAGTGCCAGGTAACTGCCGGACATGTAAAAACCCACCAATAAGTCAGTGCCGATGAATACCGCGATGGTGATGAGCATGATGAGGATGAGCCGGGAAGCCACCTGTGCGGCGATGAATTCGACGGCTTTCAGGGGCGTGGCGTTGAGACGCTTGAGGAAGCCATTCTTGCGGTAGCGCACGATCACATAGCCGACACCGAACAGGCAGGAGAACATCATGTTCATACCCAAGACACCCGGCACCAGCCAATCGACATAGCGAATCGCGCGGCCGCTGACAGATTCACGGGTGTAGTGCACATCCTTCTCGCCACTAAGAATTTTTTCCAGGATGTAGCCCTTGGGCGAACTTTCATTTACCCAATAATGCGGATGAGTCGGGTCGTGCAGGTCCAGTAACATGTCGCTCTGGTCGTGCTCGACTTTGCGGATGGCGGATTGAATATTCGATACGCTGTAGTACTGGATGAAACGGGTTTCAAGAAACGCATTGTGCAGGCTGGCAAGCGGTTTGCCGCCGCTGAATATCGCTACCTTGAACAGGGGCTGCTCGCCGCCGGAAAACAGAAACCACATGCCCAGCACGATCAGCATCGGTAACACGATATTCCAGCCCAGCGCCGAGCGGTCGCGTACAAACTCAAGGTTGCGGGCGTGGAGTACCGCCAGGAAACGCTTGATCATGCGCGCAATTCCCGGCCCGTGAGTTCCAGAAACAGATCTTCCAGAGTTCGCGCCCGGATTTGCAGATGTGACAAGGGGACACGATAGCTCAATAGCAATTCGATGGTGGCGTTGATATCGGCCGTGGAAATTTCCACGTATTCGCCCACGTCCATGACTTTCTCTGTGAACGCACCGCGTGCCGGACGAAAATCCTCATGCGGCAACTGCAGCACCGCATCCTGGAAATGATGCGCCATCAGGGTGGCGGGCTTGCCCTCCGCAATGATGCGGCCGTGATCCATGATGATAATGCGATCGCAAAGCAGATAGGCTTCTTCCATGTAATGGGTGGTGAGGATCACGGTCTTGCCGCGCGCTTTAACATCACGTATCAGGCCCCAGAAGTTGTGCCGTGCCTGCGGATCCAATCCAGTAGTAGGCTCATCGAGAAACAATAGTACCGGGTCGTTCACCAGCGCCAGCGCCAACAACAACCGCTGACGCTGGCCGCCGGAAAGTTTGCGTGCATCCCGATCCAGATAGTCTTCCAGCGCGCAGAGTTTGGCCAATTCTTCCAGGAGCATGCCTCGCGGGTAGAAGTTGCGGAACAGATGCAAGGTTTCGCGCACCGTGAGAAAATCCTGTAGCGCGGTGGATTGGAACTGGATGCCCACTTCCGAGCGGAAACGCGGTCCCATGGGTTCGCCCTGGTAATGGACCGTGCCGTGGGTGGCAGACGTGATGCCCTCCATGATCTCGACGGTGGTGGTTTTGCCGGCCCCGTTGGGGCCGAGCATGCCGAAACATTCCCCCTGCCGGACGGAAAAACTGATGTCGTCCACCGCCTTTACGGCCGGGTAATGTTTGACGAGGTGGCTTACCTCAATGATATCTGGCATCGTGCACAAGCATAGTCCGGTGGACTGTGACCGCTATTATCAGTTGCGAAGGTGGTCCTGTCGAATCAGAGTCCATGGGCGCGCGCTGACTGCAGGAGATTGAATATGTCCTATGAAATGACAATCCTCGCTCTGGTCACTCTTTTTTATATATTCTCTTGGCTGCCGGTGTTGCTGTCAAAATATCAGGCCTACGGTGGGCGCTGGCTGTTCTCCAACCGCTCCACGGACGGGTTGCCGCCCCTGCCGGAACTGGGACAACGGGCGGTGCATGCCCAGGAGAACCTCAAGGAAAGCTACCCGGGTTTTGCCGTGGCCGTCCTGCTACTAGCTTTCAGCGGTGGCTTTACTCACACTACCGCCATGGCCGCCCTGGTATTCCTGCTTGCCAGGCTGGTGCATATGCCGGCTGATATCGTCGGCATCCCCTGGCTGCGCACTTCCAGCTGGGGGGTGGGCTTTGTAGCCACGCTCTACCTGCTGCTCATGGCTCTGGCGGCGTTGGTCTAGCGGCGCCGGGGTGAGCTTTATAAAATTAGCACTATGCCGAACGTACAAAACGGGGGAATTCCGGTGCCCAGGAAAAATCCAGTCCGGCAAATGTTTATCGCCCTGTTCGCGGGGGTTCTGTGTATTTTCAGCCTGGGGGCGTGGGCGGATCAGGATGTAGTGTTGGTGTTGGACAACTCCAACAGTATGCACGCGAATGCGCAAGCAATCGCGCAGGCAATGACCGACTTTGCCAACAGCCGCGGTCCGGATACGCGCATTGCCGTCATCGTGTATGCCAAAACTCCGGCGCTGCAGGTGCCGTTGACGCCCATCAATGGCGCTAGCCGCCAGCAGATCAGTGATGCACTGCGGCGTCTGGATTATCACGGGCAGTTGAGCGATACCGCTGCCGGAGTGGAGCAGGCGCTTGCTGAAATCGTCAATCACGGAGAGAGCAGCGCCCAGAAAAGTATCATTTTGATCACCGATGATTTCGAGAATCTGGGCAATGCAGCGACTAATGAAAATGATATCCGCTGGACCATGCGATCATTGGTGCCGACGGCGCTATACAACCATGTGCGCATCTATGGCATCACTTTCGCTTCGGGTGTTGTTTACAAAACACTGGAGGCGCTAACTCAGAGAACGGGCGGCAGTGTTTTTTATGTGGCTCACGATTCCGATCTTCCCGGGGTGTTTCAGCGCATCAGCGCCAGTATGCTGAATACCGGTATGGCATCCATGCCGAGTCCGCCAGGTAAAGTTGTCCCGCTGGCTTTTCCACCGGCAATTGCCGGGTCCGCGATTCCGGCGCAGTTCAATACGCCGCTGACACGCAAGAATGTACAGCTGACACACGCGCACTGGCTATGGCTGATCGGGCTGCTGGCGCTGATCGCGGCATTTTTTGGCATTTATGCAGCGTGGAATATTATGCGGCACATCCAGTTTCCAAGGAAACTCATGCAGCCGGTTGCCTCCTACGCCGAAGGTCCGCGCGCCGTGCTCTATGACATCAGCGATTCCAATGATATCAAACGCTTCGAGTTGGCGGAGCGCTCGACTCTTCTTGGGCGAGTGGCAGGCTATGATCCGGAAGTCCAGTACGTGCTGGTGAAGGAGAAAACCGTGGGACGTTGCCATGCTGTCATCGAACGGCGCGGCCATTCCTTTTGGATCATGGATCAGGGCAGCATCAATGGCACATTTGTCAATGGAGAACGCATAACCGCCGATCGTGCTCTGAAACACGGAGATATCGTGGCTATCCATCGGCATGAATTTGAATTCATGATTCCCGAGTATTTTGAATCGGAGTCCACCGTCGTCGGTGCCCGCGAACAGCTGGCGGGCTAGTGGATAACGCAGCGTCGTTTGGCGCAACGTGAGCGTGGATCAGGAGAACTGCATGCCGGATTTTATGGCGTATCGTTGGCGGCGTAGTCCGCGCGCGAAACAGCTGCAGGTACGTATCACTCCCTGGCAGGGCATTGAGGTGGTTATCCCGACGCGCACCAGTAAGCAGAGCGTGCGCTCCTTTCTTAGCAGGCAACGTCAATGGATACGTGATACCTGGCTACGCATGCAGTCGCAGATTGCTGATGCGGATCGCAGTCTGCCCGAAGAACTGGGTTTGCGGGCGATTGGCCAGCATTGGCAGGTGCATTACCGGTGCCGCGCAGGAGCGCGGGTGCGCGTCGTTACCCGCGGACGCGATTTGACTGTTTATCACCCAGGCGATGATGAATCTGCATGCCGCAGGGCGTTGCGCAGATGGCTGGCACGCTGTGCGCGCCAATATCTGGGAATGAAGGCGCAGCGCATGAGTGCGGCTACGGGATGCCGCTATCGCCGGTTGCAGATCCGTGGGCAGAAAAGCCGTTGGGGCAGTTGTTCATCGAATGGCACGCTGAGTCTGAATTACAAGTTGCTGTTCCTTGAACCTGAGCTGGTACGCTATCTGCTGGTCCACGAACTGGCACATATTCGTGTGCTGGACCATTCGCCACGCTTCTGGAAGCAGGTCGCCCGCCAGGAGCCGCGCTGGCGCGAGTTGGATGCGCAACTGGGAGAGGCGTGGCGTGATGTGCCTGCCTGGGTGGAGCTGCTGTAAACAGAATTGAAGCCGGCATTCGTGCCAGGTCGGCTCTAAAAAGAGCTGGATGTATTAATTAGGAAATCAAGTCAGGCATAAGTGCCGTTTCGGGTCTATTGTCAGAGTGCGGAAAATCCGCTATTCATTTCTCGCTTAATAGTTCGTCATCGATGGGAACTAGCCGCTGTCACTTTGGCTGTCCCGGGAGGGGATTGGAACTGCGGTGCCAGTTACGACAGCAAACACGCGGCCTTGTCCGTGGAAATCCGGCCTTCCGGCATGGCTGATGGCGGCGCTGGCAATTTATGTGTGTGGATCGCTTTGAGTCGTAACACAGTATATTTTCCATAATTTTAAATTCGAGTAACGCGCTGTGACCTATACAACCTTGGTGGACACGGAAACGCTTGCGTGCAACCTGAATTCGGGCTGGCGTCTGTTTGACTGCCGCTTCGTGCTGACGGATCCGGAGGAGGGCGAACGCCGGTATCGCACCGGCCATATTCCCGGCGCCCATTACCTGCATCTGGATCGGGACTTGGCCGGAACGGTGACCCCCCGGACTGGCCGGCACCCACTGCCCATTCCGGAGTATCTGGCGAAGAAACTGGCGGCTGCCGGCGTTAATAACTCCACCCAAATTGTGGCCTATGACGATGCGGGCGGTGCGTTCGCCGCGCGGCTCTGGTGGCTGTTGCGCTGGCTGGGCCATCCGCAGGTGGCGGTATTGGATGGCGGCATCACTCAGTGGGTCAAAGAAGAACGTCCCGTGACACAGGAACTGCCTGTGACGGTGCCATCAGGCGATTTCCAGCCACGCCCCGACAATGCGCTGTGGATAAATTCCGAGGTGGCACAACGACAATCCAGGGAACGCACCGGCCGGCTGCTGGATGCCAGGGCACCCAGCCGCTTCCGGGGCGAGCAGGAGTCCATTGATGCGGTGGCAGGGCATGTGCCGGGAGCTGTCAACCTGCCCTTTGCGGGGAACGTTTCTGAGAATAGCTGTTTCAAATCTTCAGGGGCGCTACGGCAGCGCTTTGAGGCTGCCTTGCAAGGCGTTTCGCTCGCTGAAACCGTGTGTATGTGCGGCTCAGGGGTCACCGCCTGCCATAACCTGCTGGCCATGGAGGTCGCGGGGATGCGGGGCGCTAGGTTGTATGCAGGTTCTTGGAGCGAGTGGATACGCGAGCCCTCCCGCCCGGTGGAACGTGGATGAATACAGTTAAACGTATATTTTCGTAGTTTTAGTCTATACTTTAAGTTGACTAAGTTCCGGAGCGGACCCGGAGGAGGTGCACGATGAAAACCATGATGTTTGGATGGCTGACTGGCTTGGTGCTGGCGATGCTCTGTGTTGCAGCTACGGCTGCGCCCTTTGTGGGTTCCCGCAACGAACCCCACGCAGTGCTGTATTTAAATGTCAATCAGAGTGCCAAACAGATCTGGCCTGTAAAAATCTGGGCGGTAGATGGGAAACTCACCAACCGCTCAAACCAGGGCGTACTCTGGATCAAGCCCGGCGTATATACATTCAAGATTAAGCTGGGAACGGTGAATCTTGCCGATGTTCCGGGTCTTCAACGCAGCGCTGTCTACGGCCAGGAAACCCATGAGCTGAAGATCGGTGTGGAGGCCGGCAAGGCTTACTACATCGGCGCCAAATTTGCGGCTTCAGGCAAATGGCAGCCGCAGGTGTGGAAGACTGCAGAAGCAAAATACTGAAGAATTTTAAGCGCCACCTCGTCTAGACCGCCGCCATCCCCGGGAAGGCGGCGGTGCTTTGGCAACTATAAAACCCATAACTTGGCCGTCAAGCGGCAAGTTGGCGCAGAACGTATTGCAGAATACCGCCATTGCGGTAGTAATCCCGCTCCTTGGGCGTATCGAGGCGTACACGAGCCTTGAAATTCCTGGTTTTGCCGTCCGCGCTCATGGCCTTGACGTTCACTTCCCTGGCATTGCCGTTTTCCAAACCTTCGATGGAAAACTCTTCCTTGCCGGTCAGCCCCAGTGATTTGGTATCTTCGCCCTTGTGGAATTGCAGCGGCAATACGCCCATGCCGATCAAGTTGGAGCGGTGAATGCGCTCAAAGCTTTTGGCAATGACGGCCTGCACCCCGAGGAGTAAGGTACCTTTTGCGGCCCAGTCGCGCGAGGAACCGCTGCCGTATTCCTCGCCGGCGATGACCAGCAGCGGTGTCTTGTCTTTTTGGTATTTCATAGCGGCATCATAGATACTCATGACTTGGCCGCTGGGGAAATAGGTGGTGACGCCGCCTTCGGTCCCCGGCGCCAGCAGGTTGCGCAGGCGGATATTGGCGAAAGTACCGCGCACCATGACTTCATGGTTGCCGCGGCGCGAACCGTAGGAGTTGAAATCTTTCGGCTGCACGCCGTTTCCCATCAGGTATTTGCCTGCAGGGCTGTCCTTCTTGATGTTGCCTGCCGGCGAGATGTGATCGGTGGTCACGGAGTCCCCCAGCAACGCCAGCACGCGCGCGCCGTGAATGTCATCCACGGACTTTGGCTGCATGCGCATGCCGTCGAAGTAAGGGGGGTTGCGCACGTAGGTGGAATCTTCGTCCCAATGATAAATCTCACCTGCCGGTACCTTGAGGCCGTCCCAGTTTTTGTCGCCGTCGAAGACTTGTCCGTAAACATTCATGAACATGCCGGAATCAATGTTGGCGGCGATAAGATCGGAGATTTCCTTCTGGCTGGGCCAGATATCCTTGAGGTAGACAGGTTTGCCGTCCTTGCCGGCGCCCAGCGGTTCATTCAGCAGATCAGAGTGCATGCTCCCGGCGAGGGCGTAGGCCACCACCAGCGGCGGCGATGCCAGAAAATTCATCTTCACTTCGGGGTGAATGCGGCCTTCAAAATTGCGGTTGCCGGAGAGCACCGCGCTGGCGATCAGGTCGCTTTTGCGGATGCCTTCACTGATCTCCGGACGCAGCGGTCCGGAATTACCGATGCAGGTGGTGCAACCGTAACCCACCAGATTGAATCCCAGCGCCGCCAGATCCTCCAGCAGTCCGGCTTTCTTAAGATAATCGGTCACCACCTTGGAGCCGGGGGCAAGACTGGTTTTGACCCAGGGCTTGGGCTTCAGACCCTTGGCGCGGGCCCGGCGTGCCAGCAGTCCCGCACCCAGCATCACTTCCGGATTGGAAGTGTTGGTACAACTGGTGATGGCAGCGATCACGGTGTCGCCGTCGTGTAACTTGAAGGTCTGTCCGTCCATGGAAACCGTGGCCACACCGGTGGTGCCATCGGTGGCGTGTGTGTCGGTGGCAATGCTGCCGCCTTCATCCTCGAAGCGGGTCTCATCCTCTACTTTTTGCGCACGTTCCGCCGCCATACTGGCGATGTGCCTGGCAATCACGCTCTTGGCGGACTTCAGCGGGACGCGGTCCTGAGGGCGTTTGGGACCCGCCAGGCTCGGTTCGATTTTGGAAAGATCCACTTCCAGAACCTCGCTGTATTCCGCCGGTGATTGTCCAGCTTCATGCCACAAGCCTTGAGCCTTGGCATAGGTTTCCACCAGTTCGATATGTTCTCTGCTGCGGCCGGTGAGGCGCAGATAGTTCAGGGTTTCCCCGTCAATGGGAAAGATGGCGCAGGTGGAACCAAACTCGGGCGACATGTTGCCCAGGGTCGCGCGGTTGGCAAGCGGCAAATTTGTCACTCCGGGTCCGAAGTATTCCACGAATTTGCCAACTACGCCGCGCTTGCGCAGCAATTCTGCGATGGTCAGCACCAGATCGGTGGCGGTGGAGCCTTCCGGCAGCGCACCGGACAGACGCACGCCGATGACTTGTGGAATCAGCATGGTGGAGGGTTGCCCCAGCATGGCGGCTTCCGCCTCGATACCACCCACGCCCCAGCCGAGCACCCCCAGACCATTCACCATGGTGGTGTGGGAGTCGGTGCCCACCAGGGTATCCGGATAAGCCTGCCATTTACCGTCAACTTTCCGCTCAAACACCACGCGCGCGAGATATTCCAGATTCACCTGGTGGCAGATGCCGGTATCCGGCGGCACCACCTTAAAGTCCTGAAACGATTTCTGGCCCCATTTCAGGAACGAGTAACGTTCTTTATTGCGCTCGAATTCCATCTCGCCGTTTTTCGCAAGAGAATCCGGGCGGCCGTAGAAGTCAACCTGCACTGAATGATCAATGACCAATTCCGCGGGTGAGAGCGGATTAATTTTCCCGGGGTCACCTCCCAGTTTTCTCATGGCGTCACGCATGGCGGCCAGGTCCACTACCGCTGGCACGCCGGTGAAGTCCTGCATTAACACCCGCGCCGGGGTGAAGGCGATTTCCTTGTCGGATTCGATCTTGGGATTCCAATTGGCCAGGGCCTCCACATCCGCGGCCGTGACTGTCACACCGTCCTCGAGGCGCAGCAGGTTTTCCAGCAGTATCTTGAGGCTATAGGGCAGGCGTGAGACCTTGAATTTCTTTTCCAGGGCCTCGAGCTTGAAAATTTCGTATTGTTTGCCGCCGACGGCGAGCATGGCGCGCGATTTGAAGCTGTCTTTCATGGCTACTCCGAAAAAAAGAGGGACAATGCGGCTGCCTGCTGTCGGCGCAGCTGCGAAATGGGCGCGGCCCGGAACTCAAGACGATTAATTATAAGATAAAGACCGCGCGGACAGCAGCTCAGGCGTAACCACCGGATTCACGTAACAAGCGCTGGGTCTCCTTGTGCAAGCTGGCGCGCATGAATAACAGCATCCAGCGGGAGCCACCGCACTGACGCCATAACACTGCCGCACGCAAACCGCCCAGCAACAGACTGCGCACCATGTTTATGATGCGCTGGTTCTGCAGGTGCAACGCATCGCCTGTGACCATAATGCGCGGCTGGATGGTGCCAGCGCTGTGCAGATAGGTATCCGCAAGATTGGCCAGTACATTGGCATGCGTGGGTCCAAAATGACGGAACTGGTCGCGAGCGCGTTTGATACCGTCTTCGAGGACCTGTTTGAGCGCGCGACGGCGCATGACCTTGCCCTGTAGCTGCAGCAGGCTCAGGGTGTAGCGCAGTACCACCACGTCAGTCGGGTTGTGCCGGTCTCCCAGCAATCCGGCCAGCCGCTGCAAACCACAGCCGAGCCCGGGCACGCCGCCAAATACCTCCGGCACATCCGCCGCATCGGTCTTGAGAATGCTGCCGAGGGTGGCATGCAGAGAGCTCTCATCGGTGCCTCGGCCCGTGGCGACGTCATTAACCAGAGCCGCGGCCTGAACCACGCCCGCCAGGGCCAGCACCCGATCTGCCAGTGTCCGGTTCATGCGGCGTTTCGTGCGCGCACGGCGCAAGCTGACAGGTTGCCGCTCGTGACCGGGCCCACCTCGTTGATGACACCGCCGCCCAGACATTCGTTCTCTCTATAAAAGACCACGTATTGTCCGGGTGTTAGCGCCCGCTGCGGCTGGTGGAATTCCACCCGGCACTGCTGTGTATTCACAACCGTCACATGACACGCCTGATCCATTTGACGGTAGCGGCTCTTGGCAGTGCAATTAAACTGCGGCGCGGGTGCGGCGCCAGAAATCCAATGGAGCTTATCTGCCACAAGTGACTGCTGTTGCAGTAACGGGTGGTCATGATCTTGCACTACCACCAGCGCGTTGCGCCGAAGATCTTTGGCCGCCACGTACCAGGGCATTGCGGGCGAGCCCTGTCGGCCACCGATGCCGAGTCCCTGACGCTGGCCCAGGGTGTAGTACATGAGCCCCGGGTGCGTGCCCAGCACTTCGCCCAAGGGCGTCTCGATATTCCCCGGTTGAGCAGGCAGATATTTGGCAAGGAATTCGCTGAATTTGCGTTCGCCGATGAAGCAGATGCCGGTGCTGTCTTTCTTGGAATGGTTGGCAAAACCAGCCTCACGGGCGCGCTCACGCACCTGCCGCTTAAGCAGGGCTCCCACGGGAAACAGGCTCATGGACAGGGCGTCATGGGATACGGCGTGCAGGAAATAACTCTGATCCTTGTCGGCATCGCCAGCGCGCATAAGCCGCAGGCCGGCATCGGTCTTCTCCGTACGGGCATAGTGGCCTGTGGCAATGAGTTTCGCACCCAGGCGCAGCGCATAGTCCAGGAAAACCTTGAACTTGATTTCGCTGTTGCATAGAACGTCAGGATTGGGCGTGCGCCCGGCAGCATATTCATCCAGGAAATAGCGGAAAACGCGCTCGCGGTATTCGGCGGCGAAATTCGCCTTGTGCAATGGAATATCGAGCTGCTCGCATACCTGGCGCGCGTCCTGGAAATCCTCCGCCGCTGTGCAGTAGCGCCGTTCCTCCTGGTCTTCCCAATTGTCCATGAACAGGCCTTCCACTGCGTAACCCTGTTCCTTGAGGAGCAGGGCTGCGACGGCCGAATCCACGCCACCGGACAGGCCGACAATCACGCGGGTTTTGGCAGGCGCATGCATACCGTTATTTTACGCCGACACCGCTGATTCAAGCACGCACATCGCTCATGAGGATATCGATTTGTTCGAGGCAGGTGAGCATGTCAAGAGGGAAACGCCGTCCCGCAAGGTAGTCGTCAATACAGCGCGTCACCAGGGGGCTGCGCAAGGTCAGAGCAGTGTTGTCCAATTCAGCGCGTGTGTACCAGCGGGGCCCGACGATACCCAGGTCCAGGGGCCGGTTTGGATGGTGTTGCGTACAGCGGCCGCAGAAAGCGACACGCAGAAACGTGGTTCCCAGAGTCAGGTTCTTCCAAAGATAGACGCCGGTGACGGCCTCAGGCTCAAATTCCCAGCCGGTTTCCTCCAAAGTTTCACGGCGCACGGCATCCACAAAACTCTCGGTTTCTTCCAGATGCCCGGCGGGGTTATTGATCACCAGCGTGTCGCGGACTTTTTCTTCTACCACCAGGAAGCGATCCCCTTGCTGTGCAATCGCCGCCACCGTGACGTGCGGATTCCAGGTCATGGCAACTCTGCCATCTGCTGCCCGACAACAATGATTCTGCTCTCCATTAGTTGATCCATGGATTCACAGTCCCAAGCGCCGGAATTCCGGCTCCGGCTCCGCTTGTTCCCATATCTCATCAAAGTCCCGCAAATGTGCACGCGCCTCAAAGGCGTTATCGGAATCGGCAAAGCCTTCATAGCGGTTGGCCACAGGGCGGTACAGCAAACCAGTTTCGTCGACGATCAGCAGGGATTCGGGGTGCTTGGCATGTTCCTGCGATGGTCGGCGGAATTCAATGAAGCTGCTGAGCCGCCGGCCGAGTTCGATCAGCCGGTGTCCATCCTTGATTGCAGCGGTGGGATCAATCGCGACGATTCGGATGTGCGAGTAACGGCTGCGGAGCGCGAGCTGTTGCACGGCCGCCACGAATTCCTGGGTATCGTAAATAACCGGATCCAAATCCCGCGTGAACAGAGCCAGGCTCATGCGGGCTCCGCAGGCCAGTTCCAGGGCCGCAGCACGGTTCTCTTCGGAACTCGCCAGTACACGGTAACTCGGTGAGCGTGTGTTCATAGTTTCGAGCCCGGAAACTTCATTGCTCTATAACAGCAGGGTAGATTGAGATTCATGAAGTCTCCGTTCTGCGCCACAAAGCCATGGGTGTAATGGTATAGGCGCACGTTAAAGAAACATTCTACATGTCCCCGGACCTGGGCCGCTGCAACCAGGAAGCACAGGGTAGTGTTTGGTTACACCGGCATTACGCAGCCTGAAAGGGCCGCCAGGCCGCCGATCGGTCCGGTGTCCGGCAGGCAGCCAGCTGCTCCCGGGCAAGTACGCGCAGGCAATGCTCATCCAGCTCATCCCATTCCGGCTTCTCGGGAACCTGCTGTTCGTTCACGCGTGCATGGCCGCACGCCACGAATCTCTTGGCATGCCATCCGCCAGTCGGCGTTATGTATCGAAAAGGATATGGCGTTCATGGAAAGTACAGCATTCCTGCGTTGTACAGTTCCGTCAACAAACGGATTGCAGCCCGGTCGCGCATCCAGGATCCCAGCTGGTGTGAGGAATAGAGACGCTGACTGCACAGCATCCGCGCGAACCCTGACAGGCGCGCGGGCAATAGATGGCAGCGGCCATTCACAAACATCTTTATTTGACGCGTTCCGTCGTCATACCAAGCCATGCAGACGGCCGGATCGTGCGCCAGCTTTTTGCGGGTGGCGAATTGTTTTCGCAATGCGGCCGGCGTCAAAGATCGACGCGGCGGGTTGGGTACGAGCCACGATTTTGGCTCGGTAATAAAACGTCCAAACCATTCATCCAGCTCGCCGGAACTCAAGTATTGCGCGCCGCGCATACGCTGACGGATTGCGGCGCGGGCCTGCTTTGTTATCAAACCCGGATCGGCGTTCGCTGGCGCCAGGCTTGCATCGGTATAGCGTGCTTCCTTATCCAGGCGCATGAGCAGCAGATTGCTCAAATCGGCGAGCATCTCGGCGTCCGTGGGCGCCCGGAAGCCTATCGAAAAAGTCATGCAGTCACCCACTGCGATCCCGTGGTGCGCAACGCCCGGTGGGAGATACAGCATATCCCCGGGTTCCAGTACCCAGGTGTGTTGCGGCTTGAATGCGCGAATCTGTTTCAATTCCAATCCCGGTCTGATTGCTGGCGCATGGGGTTTCCGGCTGATGCTCCAGCGTCGCCGACCCTGGGCCTGCAGCAGGAACACGTCATAGGCATCCACGTGCGGGCCCACGGAACCGCCATCGGTGGCATAACTGATCATGAGATCGTCAATGCGCCAGTTGGGTATGAATTGAAAGTGCGCCAAAAAATCCGCAAGTTCCGGCAGGTGCTTGTCAGTGTCGTGTACCAGCAGGGTCCAGTTTTTATCAGGGAGTGTACGGAACTCCTTTACTGTAAAGGGTCCCTGACGCACCAGCCACCCGGGTTGTTGTCGGGTTTTAACGACCAGCCGGGATTCGACGCCGGGTTCGCATGCCAAGCCCGCCAGTTCATCAGCTGAAACGGGCGATATAAACTCCGGGAATGCCTTGCGAATGAGACGCGGCGATTTCTGCCAATGGCGATTGAGAAAAGTCCGCGTTGTCAGGTTACCGAGACGCGTGGTGCGATTCATGCATCAGATTTCATGGGCCAGACGCGCAGCCAGACCGATATAATCAGCGGGTGTCAGTGCCAGCAACCGTTGTTTCGCCTGATTGGGGATTTCCAGATCCTTGATGAAACGCTGCAGGCTATCCTGGTCTATCCGCTTGCCGCGGGTCAGGGTCTTAAGCTGCTCATAGGGGGCTTGTATTCCATAGCGCCGCATCACGGTCTGGATAGCCTCCGCCAGTACCTCCCAGTTATTATCCAAATCTGCAAGCATGCGCTCAGCATCAGCCTCAAGTTTGCTTAAGCCCTTGAGAAAAGCTTCATAAGCCAGCAGGCTGTGGCCGATGGCGACACCGACGTTACGCAACACGGTGGAATCCGTGAGATCCCGCTGCCAGCGGGAGATCGGCAGTTTTTCAGCGAAATGGCGCAGCAAGGCGTTGGCAATGCCGAGATTGCCCTCGGCGTTCTCGAAATCAATCGGATTGATCTTGTGGGGCATGGTGGAGGAGCCAATCTCTCCGCTGGTGGTTTTCTGACGGAAATAGCCGAGCGAAATGTAGCCCCAGATATCGCGGCAGGCATCGATCATCACGGTGTTGAAGCGCGCCAGTGCGTCGAAATATTCCGCCATGTAATCATGGGGCTCGATTTGCACGGTGTAAGCCGACCATGCAAGCCCAAGGGATTCCACCAATTTTTTACTCATCGCAGGCCAGTCCATATCCGGATACGCCGCCAAGTGTGCGTTGTAGTTGCCGACGGCACCGTTCAGTTTGCCGCTGATACTCACTGCGGCCAGCTGTGCGTGCTGACGGCGCATGCGGGCGACCATGTTTGCCAGTTCCTTGCCGAGGGTGGTGGGCGAGGCCGGCTGACCATGGGTGCGCGCCAGCATGGGAATTTCGGCGTAGCGATGCGCCAGCCCACGCATGCGCTCGCTCAATTTGTCTGCCATGGGCAGCAGGTGTTTCTCGCGCGCTTCCCGCAGCAGCAAAGCGTAGGCCAGGTTGTTGATGTCTTCCGAAGTGCAGGCAAAGTGCAGAAACTCACCGACCCGTTCCAGTTCGGGATTGCCGTGCACGCTTTCCTTGAGATAGTACTCGACCGCCTTTACGTCATGGTTGGTGGTAGTCTCGATGCCCTTGATGCGTGCGGCTGCAGGCAGATCAAAGTCTTCCACGAGCTTGTATAGCCATGCACGGGATTCGTCGCTGAGCGGCTTGATCTCGAGGATTTCGGGCGTATCCGCCAGCGCCATGAGCCAGGCGACTTCCACCCGCACGCGTTGGCGCATGAGGCCGTACTCGCTGAACAGACCGCGCAGCGCGTCATTCTTGGTGGCGTAACGTCCGTCCAGCGGGGAAAGAGCAGTCAAGGGTGACAGTTGCATGTGGTTTCCGTGCAAATGATGGCTGGATTGCGGATAATAACCACGCAGCCCAGGCCTTTCTGTATCGCCCGATTACCTCAACATATTGGAAGTTATTATATCCTGAAATCAGGATGTTACATATCGAATCTCAATTCATTTCTCCGGGAGAAGTGTATGTCCGAGAAAGCTTACCGGGTTGAACATGACAGCATGGGTGAACTCCGGGTTCCCAATGACGCCCGTTGGGGAGCGCAGACCCAGCGCGCCCTGCAGAATTTCCCCATTAGCGGCTTGATGATGCCACGCGCCTTTATCCGCGCGCTGGGGCTCATCAAGGCGTCCGCCGCCGGTGTCAATCAGGATCTGGGCATGCTGGACGCGATCCGCGCCAAAGCCATTGAAACGGCGGCGCTGGCGGTGGCTGAAGGCAAATACGACCGGCATTTCCCCATTGATGTATTTCAGACTGGCTCCGGCACCAGCACCAATATGAACGCTAATGAGGTGATTGCTCATTTGGCTGCGGAGAAATGCGGGCAGCCGGTACATCCCAACGACCATGTGAACATGAGCCAGAGTAGTAACGACACCATCCCCACCGCCATCCATGTGAGCGCGACGCTGGAACTCAAGGAACGCCTGTTACCGGCACTGCAGCACCTGGCCGGGACTATTGGAGCGAAGGCGCAAGAAACCTCCAAGGTGGTGATTACCGGGCGCACCCATCTCATGGATGCCATGCCGGTGACACTTGGCCAGGAACTATCGGGTTGGGCCGCCCAGATACGGCAAGGGATGGCGCGTATTGAGGCAGTCCTGCCCCGGCTGCAGGCGCTGGCCCAAGGCGGCACGGCTGTGGGTACCGGCATCAATGCCCATCCGGAATTCGGCAAGCGCATCGCGAACGAGCTGAGCAAGCGCACCGGCATCCCCTTCCGGAGCAGTGAAAATTATTTCGAGTCCCTGAGCTGCCAGGATACGGCGGTGGAGTTGTCCGGTCAGTTGAAAACCCTGGCCGTGAGCCTGACCAAGATTGCCAATGACCTGCGCTGGATGAACAGCGGGCCGCTGGCGGGGTTGGGGGAAATCGCGCTGCCGGCATTGCAACCGGGTTCCAGCATTATGCCCGGCAAGGTAAATCCGGTGATCCCGGAAGTGGTCACCATGGTGGCGGCCCAGGTGATCGGCAATGACCTGACTGTTACCGTCGCAGGTCAGTCGGGCAACTTCCAGTTGAACGTCATGCTGCCGATAATCGCCTATAACCTGTTACAAGGCATTGAATTGCTGGCGAATTCGTCACGGGTGTTGGCGGACAGTGCTATCGCGGGCTTCCGTGTGCAGGCGGCACACCTCAAGGAAGCCCTGGACAGGAATCCTATCTTGGTGACGGCCTTGAACCCGGTGATTGGCTATGAAAAGGGTGCAGCTATCGCCAAACAGGCCTACCAGGAAAACCGGCCCATTTTGGAGGTCGCCAAGCAGATGACCGATATCCCGGAAGGCCGTCTTAAGGCGCTGTTGGATCCAGCGGAGCTCACCCGGGGCGGCATAAAGAAATAATTATGTGTTTTATAAACAATTTCTTATAACTGATTGATATGCAAGTAGTTAATACTGATTGTGGATCCCTCATACGCGATGCGCTTAAAGGCTCGCAGCCACCCTGCGATTTTACCTCTCGACGCGGGTTGGGGGATTTACCCTCCGATTTGCAGCCAAACCGGCCCTGGAAACCCGCAGCGGTACTGGTACCCGTGATCCTGCGCCCCCGGGAAGTGACCATTCTCCTGACTCAGCGTACCGAGTGCCTGCTGGACCATGCCGGTCAGGTGAGCTTTCCCGGCGGCCGCCGCGAGGTGAGGGATTCCGATCTGGTGCAAACCGCGCTGCGGGAAACGGAAGAGGAAACCGGGCTGGAGCGACGCTTCGTGGAAGCCGTGGGTTTTCTCGACGGTTATCTCACCATTAGCGGCTACGCAGTCACGCCCGTCGTAGGTCTGGTGCAGCCTGATTTTCATCTCCAACCCGACCCTTTGGAAGTCGCGGAGGTTTTTGAGGTGCCACTGGCATTTTTGCGTGATCCCGCCAATCGCCAGGTACGGGCGCGCCATGTGGGTGACCGCAATGTTGGCTATTACCTGTTCGAGTACCAACAGCATGACATCTGGGGTGCGACGGCGGCCATGCTGGTCAATTTTCTTTACAAATTGGAGCACTCGGAGGCGGCGTGAAGCACTTGGAACGCAGCCTGCTCCAGGGCGTGCCGCCGGATTTGCCGGAATTGACGCGTGCGGTGGAATTTCAGCAGCGGGCCGCTCGTGTGGGCTTCGACTGGCGCCAGTTGCCGCCGGTGCTGGCAAAAATCCGCGAGGAGCTGGTCGAACTGGAAACGGAAATCAGCGGTGATGGGCCGCGGGAACGCAAGTTAGACGAGTTGGGTGATTTGCTGTTCGCGGTGGCCAATCTGGCGCGCAAGCTGGAGCTCGACCCTGAGCAGGCGCTGCGCGGCACCAATCGGAAATTCCAGCGCCGTTTCGGTATCGTTGAAACCGAATTGGCGAAACAGGGCAAATGCCCAGAGCAGGCCACGCTTGATGAAATGGATGCCATCTGGGAGCAGGCGAAGCATGACGAATCCTGAAGGTGCCGCTGTCCCCGGGGAGGGCGGGTTTATCCGGGAGCTTAGTGCCCGGGCTGCCGGGAGATGAGGCCGGCGCTTATTGAGGAGCGGCCAGGGGCTAACGACTGGTTTGGCGTGCGGACGAAGAGCTGACGCGACCGGTGATGGATGAGAATTTACCCAGAGTTCGTATTTAAGCTCAATAAAACCGGGCAAGCTCCGGAAAAACTGGGGAAATTTCTAGAAGCCGCGCCACTTTTAGGCTATATTCCTTCGGTTCCGGCTTCTGACCTCATGGGGCAGCTGGGATGTGAGGGATTACATTTGAGGAGTTCGTTCATGCCGCAAAAAATTGGCCTCGTTATTGATTCGGCGTGTGATTTGCCGCGTTCGTTCATCGAACAACAGGGCCTTGAGATCATGCCGGTGATGATGAATTTCAGCACCATGACCTTCAAGGATATGCGCGACCCTGAGCAAACCATGGACCTTTACCGCCGCTTCGTGGCGGCAAAAGATTTGGAAATTTCCACCACACCCATGTCCACCAAGGCCATCCGTGATCTGTTTTTGGATCAATTAGTGCTCAAGTACGATCGGGTGCTGGTGATTACCGCTTCCAGCCGCCGCAGCTCGGTTTTTGAGAATGCCACCCAGGCATCGTTCATGATCCTTTCCGGCTACAAGGAACGCCGCCGTGCCGCCGGCCTGGACGAACAGTTCGCTTTACGCGTGATTGACAGCAAGACGCTTTTCACCGGGCAAGCGGTGGTGGTGTATGAGGCGCTGCGCGCCATACGCGCTCAGGATGACATCATGTTCGATAAGCTGCGCCAGCATGTGGAAAGCTTTTCTCAGCATGTGAAGGCTTATGTAATCCCCCAGGATCTTTTCTACGTGCGTAGCCGTGCCCACCAAAAGGGCGACACGAGTGTCGGCTGGTTCAAATACCAGGTGGGCACCATGCTCGACATCAAACCCATCCTCAGGGCATATCGCGGCGAGACGGAAGCGGTGGCTAACATACGTGGCTATGAAAATGCCGTGCGCAAACTGTTCGAGATGGCCATCGAAGCCATAGAAGGCGGGCTGCTTTCCAAGGTGGTGTGCATGAGTTATGCCGGCAATCCAGAAGAGGTGAAAGCGTTTCCCGGCTACGAAGAATTCATCCAATGCGCCATGGGCAATAAGATTGAGACTATGTTATCGGTTATGAGCACCACGGCGGGTATTCACGTCGGACCGGGGGCCTTTAGTTTGGCTTACGCCGCTCGCTGACGTATTACACCAGCAGTAACCGAAACAGAACCGCTTATGCGGTCCTGTTTCGGCTTGCGTGTCGAATCACTTGCTCTTGAGTTTGGACAGCAGGGGTTCGATCAAATCCATGGGCAGGGGGAACACGATGGTGTTGCTTTTGTCGCCCGCGATTTCCACCAGCGTTTGCAGATAGCGCAATTGGATGGCCTGGGGCTGTTGTATCAGTGTCTGGGCGGCTTCCATCAGTTTCTGTGAAGCTTGCAGTTCGCCTTCCGCGTTGATGATTTTGGCGCGGCGCTGGCGTTCCGCCTCAGCCTGTTTGGCGATGGCGCGCACCATGTTTTCGTCCAAATCCACCTGCTTGATTTCCACATTGGTGACTTTCATGCCCCAGGCATCCGTGTGCTGATCGAGGATACCCTGGATATCGATATTCAGCTTGTCGCGGGCCGCCAACATGTCGTCCAGTTCATGTTGGCCGAGCACCGATCGCAGTGTCGTCTGGGCTAACTGGCTGCTGGCCTCGAAAACGTCCGCCACCTGGATGATGGCCTTCTCCGGGTCAATGATGCGTACGTAGATGACTGCGTTGACCTTCACCGATACATTGTCGCGGGAGATCACGTCTTGGGGCGGTACCTCCATGACCACGGTACGCAGGTCCACCCTGCTCATTTGCTGCGCAAACGGGATAACGAGGATGATGCCCGGTCCTTTGACCTTATCGAAACGCCCGAAAGTGAAGATTACGCCACGCTCATATTCTTTCAGAACTTTAAGAGCGCTGAAGATAATGCTGGCAAGAATGATGATGATGACAAGGAATGCGATCGCCATTTAAGTATCCTCTGAGTCGGAGTGCTCTGTGGGTTCCACAATTAACTTCAGGCCCTCACGCCGGATGACTTTTACGAACTCACCTGCGCGTATCGGGGTTTTACTGCGCGCATTCCATATCTCACTGTGGATACGCACGGTGCCGTCACCATCGGCGGAAAAATCCTGCAGGGCCTGACCACGATCCTCCAGCAGTTCTTCCGCACCGCTCACCACCGGCCGGCGGTGGGCGCGCACCGCCAGCCACAGGGTGATCACTATAATCAGCGCGGCGGCGCTGCTGATGCCGCCGATAAGGCCGCGGGAAATGGCAAAGCCAGGCACGCGAGTGTCCATCAGTATGATCGAACCGATCACGAAGGCCACCAGGCCGCCGATGCTCAAGGTGCCATAAGCGGGCACAAAGGTTTCCGTAACAAACAGAATGACGCCCAGAACGATAAGCGCCAAGCCTGCGAAATTCACCGGCAGGACATGGAAAGCGTACAGAGCCAGCAGCAAGGCAATAGCGCCTGCCACGCCGGGCAAAACGCCTCCTGGATTGTAGCCCTCGAACACCAGACCGTAAATGCCGATCAACAGCAGGATATAGGCGACGGTGGGGTCGGTGAGCACTGTCAGAAATTGCACCCGGAAACCGCGATGATAATCCTGCACCGCAATAGCTGTGGTATGCAGTGTGACCGGGCCGGTTTCAGTGACCAGCGTGCGGCCATTGAGCTTGGCAAGGAGGTCCGGGATGTCGTTAGCCATGACATCAATCACGTGCTGTTTCAGGGCCTGGTCGGCGGTCAAGCTCGCCGCACTGCGCACCGCCTTGACGGCCCAGTCGGGGTTGCGGCCGCGCTCCAAGGCAAGCCCGCGGATGTAGGCGACGGCATCATTGAGTATCTTGCGGTCCTCGGCGGTTTTGGGCTCGGCGGGCGTGGGTGAATGACCACCCATAAGCTGTACCGGCGTGGCCGCACCCACGTTAGTAGCCGGTGCCATGGCGGCGATATGGCTGGCATACAAAATATAGGTGCCGGCGCTGGCGGCGCGTGCCCCACTGGGCGCCACGTAAGTTACCACCGGCACGGGCGAGGCCAGGATCGCCTTGATAATGTCGCGCATGGCGCTGTCGAGACCTCCGGGAGTATCCATTTCCAGGATCACCAACTTTGCATGTTGTTCAGCCGCCGCATCCAGGCCGTGCAGAACATAATCCGCCATTGCCGGACTGATGGCGCCGTCCACATGCAGCAGCAATGCAGTGCGCGGGGCGTTTGTACTCAGGCTGGGCAGTGACAGGCCCAGGGCAAACAGCAGTATGACGGCGGCGAGCGGTTTTCCGGGGTGCGGCATCGCGTCATGTAATCAGAGGTGCAGGACAAAGGCAACCGGCATCAGCCTGTTCCGCGCCGGACGCATCCGGTAACATGCTGGAGCATGACCTGTGTTACCGCCAAATCCTTGTCTGGAAGGGCGCTGAGAAGAGCGTCACAGATATATTTCGCTTGCTGAAAGCAATGCCAAGAGCCGTTCTACAGTGGTGTGCGTGCGCAATTTTTGGGATTTGGCTGTGCACAACCGCAGCGCCAGCGTACGCTTCCGTTACAAACACAGTGGCACCTCCGCATCGGCCGCGTATCTGTTTGGCATTGGGGGGCGGTGGCGCGCGGGGCGCGGCCCATGTGGGTGTGTTGGAGGCATTGCAGCAACTGCGTATTCCGGTGGATTGCATCGCCGGTACCAGCGGGGGTGCCATCGTAGGTGGTCTCTATGCCTCGGGGTTTACGGCTCAAGAATTGCAGGCCACGTTAGCGCAACCCGATCTCCAGGCCAGCATGGCCAACCAGCAACCCCGCAGTCTGCTCGATTACCAAGCGAAGCAGTACCAGCTCCAATACCTGTTGCAGGTGGAATTCGGCTATGCGAACGGCCGCTTCTTTTTCCCCCAGGGCATCATCGCGGGCAATGATCCGGGGCGTATTCTCAATGTTCTGACGCTCACTACCCAGCCCTCCACTGATTTCAGCAAATTACCGATTCCATTTCGCGCGATAGCCACTGATATTGATACGGGCGCCGAAGTGGTACTGGATCATGGAAACCTGGCTGCCGCCATGCGTGCCAGTATGTCAGTACCCGGTGTGTATGCGCCGGTGGAATTCGACCACCACCTGCTGGTGGACGGCGGTTTGGTGGACAACTTGCCGGTGGATGTGGCCCGCAAGATGGGTGCGGATGTGGTCATTGCCGTCAATGTGAGCACGCCGCTTTCAAACCCTGAAAGCCTCAATAATGTGGTTGGCGTTTCCCTGCAGGTGATCAAGCTGCTGGGAAATCAGAATGTGAACCAATCTATAGCGAGCCTGACTGCACAGGATGTCCTGATTCAACCCGATCTTGGCGATATTTCCGCGCTGGATTTCAGCCGTGCCGCCGAGGCCATCAGGATAGGCAGGCAAGCGGCCCTCAAGGTTCTGACGCCGCTGCACAACTTGCAGCTTTCACCGCAAGCCTATGCAGAATACAAGGAGCAACATCGTTACGCGCCGCAAGTTCTGAAGTCGGTGGATTTCATCTTGATCCGCGGCAACCAGCGGGTTCCGGCGGCGCTGATCCGCAGCCACCTGACTACCAAGGTGGGTAAACCTTGGAATTTCAAGCAAATTGACCGTGACCTCGAACGTCTTGATCGCCTCGGATATTTCCGTCAGGTAACCGCCGCCATCGCCCATGAGGGCACCCGGACTGGACTGGTTATCACGGTCGCAGAAAAACCCTGGCGCACCAACTATCTGCGCTTTGGACTACACATCGCGGATGATTTCGAAGGCGGCAGCCAGTATGGCTTGCTGTTTGGCTGGACACGCACGGAAATCAATCAATTGGGCGCGGAATGGCGCAACCAGTTTGAAATCGGGAACAACCGGCGTGTCTATACCGAGCTTTATCAACCGATAAATTACTCGGGCACGGTCTTTGTTGCTCCCCAGGCCGAGTATCTGAATACATTGTCAAACGTCTATAGCGGCGAAGATTTGATTGCGCAGTACACTACCCGTGTTATCCGCGGTGGTTTCGATATTGGCGGTGAATTCGGCAACGTAGCCGAGCTGCGCATTGGTCCATCCTATGGGCATGTGTTTTCGACAGCGCGGGTGGGTGAACCCACCTTGCCGTCCTACCGCAATACCTTGGGCGGCATACGTCTGCGTTTCGGTCTGGATACACTGGACGGTGATACGGGTTTTCCGCTATCGGGGTCCTATTTGAAGCTGGACAGTTTCTTTGCACGCGGCGCCATGGGCAGCGATGTCAATTATGACAAGGCGGAATTAACCGGAGCGCAGGTAATCGGCAACAACTCACACCGGCTGATTCTTACCGCCGATGTGGGTTCTTCGTTGCGCACCAATATTCCATTTTATGATGAATTTACCCTGGGAGGATTTCTGTCGCTCTCGGGCCTTCGCCAGCAGCAATTGCGGGGTCAGCAGGTTTTCGCCGCGCATTTCATTTATCTTGAGCGTATCGGAAATCTGCCTAGCGTTTTTGGCAATGGGCTGTATATCGGTGCCAGCCTGGAAGGCGGTAACGTCTGGGGCAATACCCAGCACATCAGCCTGCGGGGGTTGCAATATGGCAGTTCGCTGTTTATCGGTGCGGATACGGTGCTAGGGCCCTTGTATTTCGGTACCGGCTTTTCCCAATCCGGCAATCAGTCATTTTACCTATATATCGGTCTGCCATTCACTTTCAACTGAGAAGTCGACTTTGAATATGGATAAGTTGCGCATCTTCACTACCGGCGGCACTATCGACAAGATCTATTTTGACGCTAAAAGCGAATACGAGGTAGGTGAGCCGCAGATCGGTGAAATTCTGCGGGAGATGGGCGTGACATTTCCGTTTGAAATTACCTCCCTCATGCGCAAGGACAGCTTGGATATGACCACAACGGACCGCGAACTCATCCGTAAGGCCGTGCAGCAGTGCCGGGAGCAGCGCATCCTCATTACTCACGGCACCGACAGCATGACCGAGACCGCTGTGGCGCTGCAGGATATCCCCCATAAGACCATGGTGCTCACGGGCGCACTCAATCCGGCACGTTTCCGCGGCAGCGATGCCATGTTTAATATCGGCGGGGCGGTTGCTGCGGTACAGAGCCTGGATCCCGGCGTATATATATTCATGAACGGCCGAGTGTTTCAAGCTGATAAAGTGCGCAAGAACCGGGAAAAGAACTGCTTTGAGAATCTATAATAATCTTTGCGTCATTAATGTCGTTTAGGCAACGGCAAGATATATACATAACCGATAATTTAGTGTTTCAGGCCGTATTGAGCCACAAGTTTTTGGAATTCCTTTTCATTGCGCAGCGACTGGTAATGGGTATCAACCGCGATATCATTGCAAGTATCCGGCGCATTACCGCACATTTCTCTGATGAGCTGTATGGCTTTGGCATCACCGCCTAGCAGTATGTAATTGGCAGCCAGATAATAGCGATTAAAATTACTGTTTTTGTCTGCCGCAAGTTTGTCGAGGGTGGCTAGCGCCTGATTCCGCAGTCGTGGATCCAGCAGTGCGGCGTAGCTCAGGCGCGAGGCTTCCAATATTCTGGCATCGGCTTTGTTTGAAGTCTTCACGTCAGCAAGTACGCGTACCGACTCTTTATCATTGGATTGCAGATGGGACAGGAAGGCGATTTCCAACGGTGCCTCGATATTATCGGGAGAAAGCCGTTGGGCCGCTTGGTATGCCTTAATTGCCTGTGAAATTTCTCCGAGTTCGGCATAAGCGCCGCCCAAATTCATTTGTACCGCCCAATATTCCGGGTTCAGCATGGCGGCCTGCTGATATTGTACCAACGCGTCCTTGAGCGGCAGCAGGAAAGCATAGCTGCTATGCGCGGATGCATTGCTGGGGTCCAAAGCCAGGGTCTTCAGCAGTTCGGCCTTGGCAGCATCGGTTTTGTGCTCTGAAATATAGATGTTGCTCAGTACCGCGTGCGCTTGAGCCAGATTCGGATTGATGGCGAGTGCTTTCCGTATCGCCGGCATGGCTTTGGCATTGGCCTCCTTGTACGACATGGATGTGACTTCCGGGAGTACCGTATAGGCACCGCCAAGCTGGGCATAGGCCTCAGCGTAACCGGGGTCCCATTTGATGGCCCGCTGGAAAAATTTGATAGCCTTATAGAGGTTGGCGGTGGTACGGATGTTATAGGCCTCCATGCCTTTCAGATAAGCATCATGGGCTTGTGTGCTGATGGTTGGAGCGGTCACCAGGTGACCATTGCCGCTGAGCTCCAACTGCAAGGAACCGGCGATAGCCCTCGATATGTCATCCTGCACCGCGAATAGATCCTTAAGTGACCGGTCATACTTGTTTGACCACAGCTGATAGCCGTTCACCGTATTCACCAATTCGGCGTAAACACGCAGGTCGTCGCCTTCGCGCATCACGCTGCCCACGAGCATGTAGGCCACGTTCAGTTCCTTGCCGATGGCATTCGCAGGCAGCGCGCTGTTGCGGTAACCGGCCATGGATTGCCAGGCGATAACACGCAGACCGGCTATTTGACCCAGGGCATTGGTAAGTTCCTGGGTGATACCGTCGCTGAAATATTGGCGTGTCGGATTATTGCTCAGGTTCTGAAACGGCAGTACAGCAATAGAGTTCGCGGGCGGGTTAAACACCGCCGTCTCGCTGACCGCGGGCACCCCGGCGGCCGGGGCCGAAGACTCGGAGGTGACTTTCCAGATATACACCCCTGAAATGCTGACAAAGGCAATGACAATCATGGATAACAGCGATCCAAGCCGCCAGCGCCGGCGTTGCCAATGAGCAAGTTTCTCCGGGTCAACCGGCCTGATAAACATCCAGGCAAGCACCAGCACCACCGGCAAGCCAAGCGCGATAACCGCGATGACAATGCGCACGCTGGTGCGTGGCAAGCCGAAGTCCGGGAAAATTCCGTTGGAAAGCTGGATGAGCACCCAGCCGGCAATTGCATAGACGGTCGCGACCCGATAAATATGATGGCGCTTGAGTCGCGCCAGAAAACTTGTGGATTCATCTGTCATAGGCGCGTTTTGTCAACCGCAGTGCTTATCTCGGAATGCGTTCACCATATACTTTCTGCGTGGGAAATCAATCAAATGGGATGATCCGGCAAAATCGCGTGCGCGGTACGGACCGGCCGTGTGTTATGCGAGCGATCAGCAGCCATGCTGCAGGGTTCATGCGTAATGCATCAGCAGCGCTATGGCGCCCGCCAGCAGACAATAGATGCCGAAGGGCCGTAACGCGGCCATTTCATGTCGCTTGAAATACTTCATCAAAAACCAGGTACTCAGCCAGGCGAAAATACCCGCCAGCAGGCCGCCCATCATGAGGGTCAGCAAAAAGCCTTCAGGCATTGTTGTCCGGTGTTTGATGAGTTGCGGCACTTCCAGCAGGCCGGCCGCGCCGATAATCGGTGTGGCCAACAGAAAGGAAAAGCGCGCGGACGACGCGTAATCGAGTCCCGACCACACGCCCGCCACCAGCGTGGCGCCCGAACGCGAAATACCGGGGATCAGCGCCAATGCCTGGGCGCAGCCGATGCCGACGGCGCGCCACCAGCTCATATCCGCCAGTTGGTGCCGCGCGGCGCGCTTTTTGAGTGCGTCACCGATGAACAGAATTATGCCGTTTATCATCAGGAAAACAGCGGCCACCACGAAGCTGCCAAACAGTGCTTTGATTTTATGTTCCAGCAGCAGACCGAGAATGCCCGCGGGAATGGTGCCTACCACCAGTAACCAGAACAAACGGGCATGAGGATCGTTCAGATTGCCGCGCGCTTTCCAGGCGCCGCCAAGCAGCGTAAACCAGTCGCGCCAGAAATATATAAAGAGTGCCGTGGCGGTGCCGAGATGCAACACCACTATGTATGGCAGGAACCAGGCAGCCTCCCGATTAATCCGCCAATTGAGCAGCGCAGGTACCAGGATGCTGTGACCGAGGCTGCTGATGGGGAACAGCTCGGTAATGCCCTGAAGAATGGCGAGCAACAAAAGGTGCAGTGCCAGCAAAGTGCGGATTCCTGTTACAAAACAACGTCGCGCGAAGCGCGACGTTGCGGTTTTTCATCAGTCAATATCCGGTATTTCAACCCACATCGAATTTGATGCCTTGTGCCAGAGGCAATTGGTCAGACCAGTTGATGGTATTGGTCTGGCGTCGCATGTATTGCTTCCAGGCATCCGAGCCGGATTCGCGCCCGCCGCCGGTTTCCTTCTCGCCACCGAAGGCGCCGCCGATCTCGGCGCCGGAGGTGCCGATATTCACGTTGGCGATGCCGCAATCGCTGCCGACTGCGGAGAGGAAATGCTCCGCGTTCTTCAGGTTGCGAGTGAAGATGGCGGAGGATAGGCCCTGGGGCACGTCGTTGTGCATGCGCACTGCTTCTTCCAGCGTATGGAATGACATGACATACAGGATCGAAGCAAAAGTTTCGGTTTTGACGATATCCCAACCGTTGTCGGCACGCACGATGGTGGGCTCCACGAAGTAACCGGGACGGTTCAGTATCTTGCCGCCGCAGACAATTTCACCGCCGGCTTTTTTGATGGCGCTGATAGCCGCGCGATAATGTTTTACCGCATCTTCGCTGCAGAGCGGACCCATGAGCGTGTTTTCCGCCAGTGGATCGCCGATGAGCACCTGTTTATAGGCATGCGCGAGCTTATCCACCAGTTCATCCACGATATTTTCATGCACGATGAGACGGCGCGTGGAAGTGCAGCGTTGGCCGGCGGTACCCACGGCGCCAAACACAACGGCCGGAACCACCAGCTTCAGGTCGGCGCTTTCATCCACGATGACCGCGTTATTGCCCCCCAGTTCCAGCAGTGCGCGGCCCAAGCGGGCCGCCACCATCTCGCCGACCTTACGGCCAACCGCCGAGGAACCGGTGAAGGAGATGAGCGACACGCGCGGGTCTTTGGCAAATTTCTCCGCAAGCTGCACGCCTTTGTCCACGAAGAGGGAAAAGATGGCCGGATAACCGTGCTTTTTCAGCACCCGGTTGCAGATATGCTGCACTGCAATCGCGCATAACGGGGTGCGCGGCGAGGGTTTCCAGACCGTGGCATTGCCGCAAATGGCGGACAGGAAAGCGTTCCAGGACCACACCGCCACCGGAAAATTGAAGGCGCTGATGACGCCCACCACGCCATAGGGATGCCACTGCTCATACATGCGGTGATGCAGGCGTTCCGAGTGCATGGTATTTCCATAGAGCATACGCGACTGGCCCACGGCAAAATCCGCGATGTCTATCATTTCCTGCACTTCACCGTCGCCCTCGGCCTTGATTTTACCCATCTCCAGGGAGACCAAATTACCCAGGGCGTCTTTGTGCTTGCGCAGAGCCTCGGCGATCAGCCGTACCGCTTCACCGCGTTTGGGCGCTGGAACTTCGCGCCAGGCACGAAATGCCGCTTGTGCGTCTTCGATGACCTGTTCGTAGTCGCTTTCGGTGGCACAGACAACGCGCGCGATAACCTTGCCGGTTGCCGGATTGATGGATTCCAGCAACTCGCCGCCGCGGCTCTTGTGCCAGCCGCCAGTGGCGGTCCACACGCCGGCGTTGGTCTTTTCCAGCCCCAACGATTTCAATATCCCGGCAATAGTCACTTTTGCCATCGAGCTCTCCTCAGGCCACAAACTGTTTGGCAGCTTCACCGCTGCGTACCAGCCGCGCCGATAATTCCGCGGTTTCCGCCTGGGCGTATGCTTTGCCAAAGCGGTTGGCCAACACCTCACCGAGCTTGAACTGTTCCTGTTTTACCAGGCCTTTGTAGGCTTCAGGCTTTTTCAACACCAGGTCCACCACCGCACACACGCCGGCGCTGGTCGTTACCTGGATGGCCGACCAGAGTTTGCCGGCAATCTGCTGCGGATAAATCTGATTCACGTAATTCTCTTCCATGAATTTGCCATGTTGCATGCCGGTGACGGAGACATATACCAGAACGATATCCTGCACGGTGCGCGGTACCGCACGTTCCATGATCCGCTTGAGTTCATCCCGGTGTTCGTTCATGCGCAGGTCATTCATGAGTATCCGCATGAGTTCACAATGTCCCGGATAGCGCATGGTCTTGTAGGTGAGATTGCGTAGTTTGCCTGCGTAGGTTTCGGCCAGTGAGCCCAGGCCGCCTGAGGTATTGAAGGCCTCGTACAATCTGCCTTCCAGCTGGATGGTTTCCAATCCTTCCAACGGCATCAAGGTAGCGGGTTTGCCGTCAGCCACTCCATAGCAGAGATTGCCGTATTCGTTGATCACCCCGTCCGACGACCAGGTGAGTGCATACTTGGTCATGTTGCCGGGATTTTGAGGCAGGGCACCCACGCGCAGTTTCACATCGTGGATGGCATCAAAGTGGCTCATGAGTTCATTGGCGGCGATGCTGATGAAACCGGGGGCCAGACCGCACTGGGGTGCAAATGTCGTGTCGGCGCCCTGGCTGATTTTGGTGACTGCGCGGGTTACCTCCACGTCCTCGGTGAGATCAAAGTAATGCAACTTGAGTTTACGGGCCACTTCCGCCACCGGCGGGTTGCAAAAATACGGCAGGCTGGAGATCACCGCATCCACAGCATGGACTTTAAGATGCTTTTCCAAAGTCTCTTTGCTGGTGGCATCCACCTGATGGGCCTTGATGTTGGCCAGCTTATAGCCGCCGGCGATCGCCTGGGCTGCGTGAGCATTCACGTCACCCACATCCACTTGGTAATCCCCCGATGCAGCCAGCAGGCCGGAGAGCAGGGAGCCGATCTTGCCAGCTCCAAGTACGAGAACACGATGCATGTATAAAGCTCCTGTCAGTTCAAAGGGCATCCGTCCAGGCGGACCGAGCCCTATGCGATGCCATGTGAAAGCACACTGGGGAAAGAGGCAGGCGATACGTCCGTAAAACGATGATTTTAGCGAATTTAACCTGTCCGGCGCCAGTTATGCTTTTCCCAATGTGACTGCCCGTGTAGCATGTCACCCAACGATGGAGCATAAACTCGCACAAAAATGGCAGCCGCACGGCTGGCAGTCACTCACCGCTGACCAGCAGCCGCTGTATTCCGATGCGCTGGCCGTTGACCGGGTGCTCGCGGAAATCCGCCGGCGTCCGCCGTTGGTCACCTGGGGCGAGGTGGACAAACTGCGCCGTCAACTGGCGGAAGCCGGACGCGGCGAGCGCTTCGTTTTGCAGGGTGGTGATTGCGCCGAGAGCTTCGATGACTGCACCGCCGAGCCCATCGCCAATAAGCTCAAGATACTGTTGCAGATGAGCTTGGTGCTGGTACACGGGCTCAAGAAGCGCGTCATCCGCGTGGGCCGGATGGCCGGCCAGTACGCCAAGCCGCGTTCCGTCGAACATGAAACCCGCAACGGCCTTACCTTGCCGAGCTACCGGGGGGACATCATCAACCGTTCCGGTTTCAGCGCCGCCGAACGCGCGGCCGATCCGAAACTCATGCTCCGCGGTTACGAACATGCGGCACTCACGCTGAATTACCTGCGCGCACTGGTGGACGGCGGCTTCGCCGATCTGCATCACCCGGAATACTGGGATCTGGATTTTGTGCGCAACTCGCCGTTGGAGGCGGAATACCGGCGTATCGTCCAGTCGATTGTGGACTCGCTGAATTTCATGGAGACCATTTCCGGTCAGCCGTTGTCCGAGAGCGGCAGCATTGATTTCTTCACCAGCCACGAAGGCCTGCACCTTTTATATGAGCAGGCCCAGACCACGTTCGTGGCGGAAACCGGCCGCTGGTACAACCTCTCGACCCATTTCCCCTGGGTCGGCATGCGTACCGCGGATGTGAGCGGCGCCCACGTGGAATACTTTCGCGGCATCGCCAATCCCATCGCCGTCAAGGTGGGGTCAGGCATGAGCGCGGAGCATTTGCTGGAGCTTTGCACGCTGCTCAACCCGAATAACGAACTGGGGCGGCTCACGCTGATACACCGTTTTGGTGCGAAAAATATCAATGACAAACTGCCCGTCCTGGTGGAAGCCATCCGCAAGACGGGCAAACACGTGTTGTGGATTTGCGATCCCATGCATGGCAATACGGAAACCACCGCCAGTGGCATCAAAACCCGGCGCTTCGAGAACATTCTCGAGGAACTGGAAGCGGCTTTCGCGCTGCACGAGCAATTGGGCAGTATTCTCGCCGGCGTGCATTTCGAACTCACCGGTGACGATGTGACCGAATGCACCGGCGGCGCCCGCGGGCTTACCGACACCGACCTGGAGCGTGCCTATAAATCCCAGGTGGATCCACGACTCAACTACGAACAAGCTCTGGAGATGGCCATGCGTATCGTGGCGAGAAAAACAAAGAAGTAATCCAGACGCGAAAGGTTTGTTATTGCGGGGAACGCGGTGATGAAGAGATCACACTGCCATTACGAGATTGCTTCGCTACGCTCGCAAGAAGACCGTCTGATCAACCGGGGTTTC